>Ga0101944_10005334_pt1 | contig 14735 bp, 12 predicted proteins | sample DewCreD2012metaG_FD_75245 | JGI IMG/M metagenome (GOLD analysis project Ga0101944, IMG submission 75245) | Hot spring sediment bacterial and archeal communities from British Columbia, Canada, to study Microbial Dark Matter (Phase II) - Dewar... ... | reverse complement strand
AGGATCAAACTGAATATGGTGCGCGTCTTACATTTTTCGGATGCTCATATTGATATGGTCTCCCAAGGGAAGCGCGATCCCGATACCAACCTGCCAGCGCGGGTTTTGGATTATCTGACCGCTCTCGACCAGGTGGTGGATGCCGCAATTTCAGAACGGGTGGATTTGGTCATCTTCGCCGGGGATGCTTATAAAGACCGCACACCGGCGCCAACCTATCAAAGAGAATGGGGCAAACGGGTCATGCGCATCTCCCAAGCCGGCATCCCCATGATCATCCTGATTGGGAATCATGATCTCTCGCCTGCCGTCGGCAGGGCTCATGCACTGCAGGAATTTGATACACTGGCAGTGCCCCATGTGCATGTGATTTCAAAGCTGTGTATGTTAGGTCCATCCGATTTGGAGGGATTGCCGGTTCAGGTGATTGGGCTGCCTTGGGTTTATCGAGCCGGTATTGTGGCGTCTTTGGGGTTGAGCGGGGATTCGCTCAACAATGCCAATTCCGAGATTGAAAATCGGGTTGCAGACCTAATAGCGCGTTTCATCGAGAATGCGGATGCCAACTTGCCGTTGATCCTCACCGCCCATGTTTCGGTTCAGGGAGCCCAATACGGCGAAGAGCGCAGCGTGATGTTGGGTCAGGATTTGGTTTTGGGAGGATCCATCGTAAAAAATCCGCACCTGGATTATGTGGCTTTGGGACACATCCACAAACCCCAAAATTTGAATGAGGGAAACCATCCGCCGGTGGTCTATTCCGGTTCGATCGAGAGGATGAATTTTGGCGAAGCTTCCGATACCAAGTACTTCGTTATCGCCGAAGTTGAACGTGGAAAAACGAAGCTGGAATGGCATGAAATACCCGGCAGAAAATTTATCGATCGCTGTGTTGTTATCGATTCAATTGACCAAATTGATCAGAAATTATCCCTTGCCCTGCCGGATGAAACGCAAATGAAAGGCGCAATCGTTCGTCTGGTATTGGAGTATCCAAAGGAGTTGGAAACACATATCGAGGAAACAACCATCCGCCGGCGCGCTGCAGCGGCATTTGAGTTCAGTTTGGTTAAGCGTCCGAAAATAGAAGGTCGGATCCGTCTGCCTTCCGGGAATACACTCGCCAGCCTGTCTCCTTTAGAACTGCTGGCGACCTATTGGAGAGCCAGTCATGTTGACGAGAAAGAAATCCCAATTCTACAAGACCTGGCAAAGCAGGTGCTGGAAGGCGGAAAGTTAATAACCGAAGATGGAAATGAGGAGGCGGTTCTATGATTCCGGTCTATCTTAAAATCTCCGGTTTTCTCTCTTACCATCAACCCGTTGAGATCGATTTCAACCATTTTGATTTGGCATGTATCTCGGGTCCGAATGGGGCTGGCAAATCATCCCTCTTGGATGCGATGACCTGGGCTTTGTTTGGAGAAGCCCGCCGAAAAGACGATGCGATTATCAACAGCCATCCCGCCACCCAAACCGCAGAGGTGATTTTTGATTTCGAATATGAGGGCAGCCTCTACCGCATTATCCGATCCAAAACTCGGGATAAGCCTTCCCAATTGTATTTCTATATCCGATCACCGGAAGGCTCATGGAAAGTTATATCGGAACGTGGCGTTCGGGATACAGATGCAGCCATCAAGAATGTCCTGCGGATGGATTACGACACCTTTATCAACGCTTCTTTCTTTTTGCAGGGCAAAGCCAATCAGTTTGCTCAGCAAAAGCCGGCAGACCGAAAAAACATCCTCAGCACTATTCTTGGGCTGGAAGTTTGGGAAGAATACCGTAACCGTGCCAATGAACGCCGCAAAACCGAAGAACAGGTGTTAAATGAAATTGATACCCGCCTCGATGAGATTGAGAGAGAGCTGGCAGAAGAAGACCGGCGCAAGCAGGAATTATCCAGGTTGCAGGCACAGGCAGATCAGATCAAAAAATTGCGGGAAGCCAAAGCGGAGACCCTGAAACAAGTCCAACGCAGGTACGATATCATCCAAAATCAAAAACGCTTGGTTGAGACCTTGCGGAAAAATACCGAGGAAAGCCGTTCCCGCAAGGACAATCACTCCCGCAATTTAGCCCAAAGATTGGTGGATAAGCAGACCTACCTTGACCAGCTTCGTCATGCGGAAGAAATTGAGCAAAGATACCGGGAATGGCAGAAACTGTCCCTTGAATTGGAGAAATGCGAAAAGCTGGCTTCACAATATCATCAGATCGAACGAGAACTACAGCCCCACAAGATGAAAATTGAAACTGAAAGGGCGAAACTAGAGCAGGAAAAACGTTATCTGATCGAGCAAAAAAACAAGGTGGAACAGGAATCCAAACAACGGGCTCAATTGGAGGAGAAAAAGCGAACCGCCGCCATGCAGATGCAAGAATTGGAAGCAGATATAACTCAAAGAGAACAGCTTCTATATGAGATCCAACAATTACAGAGAAAAAAAGCCGATCTGACCGCTGAAAATAAGCAGTTACACTCCGAAATGGATGTTTTGAAGAAGCGCATCCGCCAATTAGCCGATGCAGAAGCGCCGGTTTGTCCGGTCTGTGGACAGGACCTCGCCGAACCTGACCGGATATCCTTGATCGAATCTTTGGATCGCGACGGAAAGGAAAAGAGCACTGCTTACCGCACAAACCAGGAGCGGATCGGACAATTGGATATTGAAATCTCCGCAAAACAGAAATCGGTCGATAGCCTCTTCCTGAAAGAAGCTATGTACCGCTCGCGGCAGAAGGATTTTGACCAATATGAACACCGCCTGGAAGAAATAGCGAAAATGGAACAGGAGTGGGCAAGCGGGTCTGCCGATCGGTTGACGCTGGTCCAAAAATTGCTGGCTGAAGAGACCTTTGCCCCAGAGGCGCGCCTTGCCCTCGCCGAAATTGAAGCGCGGCTGATTAATCTGGGATATGACCCAGCCCTCCACGAATCCCTGCGTTCTCAGGAACAGACACTTCGTTCCAGCCAGGAGGCGTTGAATCGTTTGCGGCAGGCTCAGGCAGCCCTGCAGCCTCTGGAAAAAACCATCCAGGATATGCAAGATCAGCTCCGATTGCTTGAGGAACAGCTAATGAAGAATGAGGAGGATCTCCGCAGGGAGGAGCAATTGCTCCAAGCGGAGATGAAAGATTTACCCGACCTGCGGACGGTGGAACAGGATTATCTGCGCATACAGGAGCAGGAGAATAACCTCCAGCGTGAATTGGGAGGGGCAAAGCAAAAAGTTGACATCCTGGAAGTTCAGCGGCGGCGTAAAGCAGAATTCTTGGAACAACGAAAATTTAAAGCCGATCTGATTTCGCGATTAAAAGTTCTAGAAAAGGCATTCAGCAAAGATGGCGTGCCGGCGTTGCTGATAGAGCAGGCCCTGCCGGAAATTGAGATGCAGGCAAATGAAATCCTCGACCGGCTGACCGCCGGGAATATGTCGGTACAATTCATCACCCAAAAGGCATTTAAAGATAAAAAACGGGAGGATATGAAGGAAACCCTCGATATTCAGATCAGCGATTCCAACGGCAGCCGCGAATATGAAATGTATTCCGGCGGTGAAGCGTTTCGGGTGAATTTCGCCATCCGCCTGGCGTTATCGCGCGTGTTGGCACAACGCGCCGGCGCACGTTTACAGACGCTGGTAATTGACGAAGGATTTGGCAGCCAGGATGCCGAAGGTCGTCAGCGGTTGATCGAAGCGATCAATCAGGTTCACCCGTTTTTTGCCAAGATTCTGGTCATCACCCATTTGGATGATCTCAAAGATGCTTTCCCTGCCCGAATCGAGGTTGAGAAATCGGCTTTGGGTTCAACCGTCAGGATTTGGTCATGAGTTCAATCCCTTTTCGTGTAGGTGTGCAGCAGCGCATCTTGCCTGTCTACCGCGCCCCTTTCTTTGAGGCTTTAGGGGCATCATGTGAAGGCGGGCTGTCGGTTTTCGCCGGTATGCCCATGCCGCACGAGGCTATCGAATCGCGCCTGAATCTGAAGGGCGCCGCCGTACAGCCGGCGAACAATCTCCACCTCTTTCGCGGGGCAGCTTATCTTTGCTGGCAGCGCGGTCTGCTCCGCTGGCTGGAAGAATGGAGACCGGAAGTTTTAATAGTTGAGGCGAATCCGCGCTTGTTGTCATCTTCATTGGCTGTCGGCTGGATGCATCGCCGCCGCCTGCCGGTCATCGGGTGGGGGCTGGGCGCTCCTCAACCTTCGGGGCGTTTGGCTTCTGTTCGGGGGTTTTTCCGCAAACGGTTTTATTGTCAATTCGATGCCATGATTGCCTACAGTACCCAGGGCGCAGAGCAATACATCCGCTTAGGAATGCGCAAAGAAAGGGTTTATACTGCTGTCAATGCCGCTGTCCCGCGCCCAGCCTCAGCCTTTCCGCGTCGTCTTGAGCTTGATCCTGGTCGCCCGCCGGTGATATTGTTCGTCGGCAGGTTGGTGGAACAAAAGCGGGTCGACCGTCTCATCCGGTCGTGCGCCGGTCTCGGCTCTATCCGGCCGCAGTTGTGGATTGTTGGAGATGGACCGAAAAAAGAAGAGCTGCAAGCACTTGCCCGACGGTTATATCCATCAACCTCCTTTTGGGGGGCGGTGTACGGCGAAGAATTGGATTCATTCTTTGATCGCGCGGACTTATTTGTACTGCCCGGAACAGGCGGTTTAGCCGTGCAGCAGGCAATGTCTCATGGCTTGCCCGTGATCGTGGCAGAAGCGGATGGCACGCAGGCAGATTTGGTGCGCCCGCAAAATGGTTGGATTGTCCCCGGCGGAGATGGCGAATCGCTGACGCTCATTCTTCGGCAAGCGCTGGCAGATGCGGATCGGCTGCGACAGATGGGCGCAGAATCCTTCCGCTTGGTGCAGGATGAGGTTAATCTTGAGAACATGGTCGATGTCTTTGCCAGGGCTATTTTCGATGTAAAACAAGATAGGAGGTGATCTTTCGTGCATATCCTTCTTATTGCAGATGGTCGTTCGCCGATTACCTATCGTTGGCTGCAGGGTCTTTTTGCCCTTCAGCATAAGGTAACCCTGGTTTCAACCTTCCCCTGTGCGCCGGTGGATGGGCTGAATGCCCTGTATGTCTTGCCGATCGCTTTCTCGGGTTACGCCGGCAGTCAAGCCGGCGGCGGAAGGGGGGGCGGTAATATCTTCAAAAGGGGGATAAAGCGCTTGGTTTCGATGAATCGTGGGTTTTTCCAGTCTGGCAGGGCATTCTTAGGTCCCTTATCCTTGCCGATCTATAGACGCCGGTTAGAGGAGATTATCGAACAATGTCAGCCGGATCTCGTCCATGCCTTACGCATTCCCTTCGAAGGGATGTTTGCCGCCGCTGCTCATTTTGACCAGCCTTTGATTGTTTCGATCTGGGGGAACGACCTGACTCTCCATGCCAACAGTTCTGCCTGGATGCGCCGCTTAACGGTCAAAACGCTTCAGCGTGCCGATGGTCTGATCACCGATGTCCATCGCGATGTGCGGCTGGCTTACTATTGGGGCTTCGCCCAGCAGAAACCGAATCTGGTTGTGTTGACCAGCGGCGGCATTGACCTGGTTGAGATGGGCAATATCCCAAAATCATTGATTGGGCTGCAGTCCTATCACCTGCCGCAGGATGTTCCATGGGTCATCAATCCGCGCGGCATACGCCCCGGCTATGTCAAACATGAGACCTTTTTCAAAGCGATCCCGCTCTTGCTGGAGCGCAATCCAAATGTTCATTTTGTCTGTCCTTCGATGGAAGGGCAGCCCGAAGCTGTCCATTGGGTAAGGCGGTTGGGCATTGAGAGAAAGATCACCCTTTTGCCGTTTCTCAATCAGGCTCAATTGTGGCAAATGTTCCGTCTGAGTGATATTTCTGTTTCTATCACCGTCCATGACGGCACCCCCAATACTTTATTGGAGGCAATGGCTTTGGGCAGTTTCCCCGTGGCAGGGGATATTGAATCGCTCAGGGAATGGATAACCCCCGGCGTCAACGGCATGTTGGTAGAACCGGATAATCCTCAGCAATTGGCAGATGTGTTGAATCTGGTATTACGGGATCGGGCTTTACGGGAGACCGCGGCTGAATATAATTTGCGGTTGGTCTCGGAACGAGCAGAGGTCAACCTCATCCGCTCACAAATTCAGGTCTTTTACCAGCGTATCTCTACCCGGCACTAAATCCAGCATTAGGGCTTACCACCAGATGCGGAACCAACTGTTGGTTTGGGTTTGCAGGGATTTGTAGCGGACGTTCACTTCTATCTGAACAACCGCCTTTACCGGTAAATTATCGACCGGAAATTCCAGTATGGCGATTCCGTGGTTATCGGTATCCATCGGCGGACGGTAAGATTGGGGACCTTCTTTGCCGGGAATGTGCAGAAGAACTTCCATCATTGCACCTTCCACAGGTTGGTAATTCTGGTCTAACACGATGATGTATAATTTCTGGGTGGAATTGGCGGGTACCAATGCATCGGTGACAAATGCATACGCTTGTAATTTAAGCGGCTGCCCATTGAGGATATTATTCTCAGCGCAAACCAAAGTCCCCTTACCGAATTCGTCATAATATATCTTACCGAGATCGGTCATTGCAATGTGCTGACCCTCAGGTGCATCCGGTCGCCATTCCAATCGTCCGTACTCGAAATATTGGACAAGGCGCTCGTTTTCGATTCTCATCATATTGGAGACAGGCAGCCCAAGAAAAGTATCTCCCTGATAGGTATCATAGAACGATAAGAACGCGTAGCATACGGATTTATCTGTTTCCGCAAAGTATCGGCAGCCGGCGCTTTTCTCTGCCTTTAGCATATCGGTTCCCGTTTCTTTGTGGTAAAAGAACAACCCCAGTTTTGTTTGCTTGATGTAAGAGCCAGAGAAATCCTCAATCAGTTCAAAACGAGCTTTTTGAAAATATTGGGTTTTGAATCCGGTTTTGGGATCGATACAGGCGTTGGTAATCGGGTAACCAAAAGTCACCAGCGGGTCTTTCGCGGAATAGAAATATCGATAAAATTCACCCTCTATGCTGTAGCCGGTTTCTGGAAAAGTTTCTTTTGGTTCTGTCTCAGCCCGTACAGAGCTGTTGATCATAACCGCAGACAATAAAATGATGCAGACCCAAAAAACGGTTTTTCGGAATGGTTTATGGTTATTTTTATTCATGGTTGCCGGTTGCTCGTTGGTCATTTGCCTTGACTTGAACTTAGCTTTGATTAGTGCTACACGAAATACCTTTAAAAATTATACACGAAATTGTCAAGGAATCAATGTATTTTTTGTAAATTTAACATAATTTTTGACAATATCTTGGGTATTTTTCCGATCCTTTCGGATAGAGGGGGGGTTAAATATTGGATTATAATATGCGGCTGGAGGTGTAAATGGATCCGAATAAGGACACGCTGCCCGAGGGTGGTTTTCTGCGCCGGATTGGTTTGTTTATTCGTCTGGTTTTTGGATTATTGTTTGATTCCAAAGTCTCCTTTTTATTAAAGTTGCTGCCTATCGCTGCGATAATTTACCTGTTGATACCGGATATTCTTACCGGTCCTTTTGACGACCTGGTTATTTTGGTGGTCTGCTGGTATTTGTTTGTCGAACTGGTGCCGGACAGAATCAAGCACAGACATAAGCAGAATCTGCTCGAAAAATTACAAATATCTTATCAGATGGATGATCAAAATAATGATGAGGACCGCCGTATTTCAAAGCGGGATCGATACCACTAAGCGGCATCGCCAAAACCCGCTGGTTTTATATCCGCTTCGTGTTATAATTTTGATACAAATCGGATAAAAATGGTTGTCTTATCAGGAGAGTCCCACCATGTCGAAACGAGTTTGGGAAACCACCAAAACTTTTTACTGCGATCATATCGGTTGTCAGGTTGCCTTAGAGGTTGAAGTTGCCTATCCGTCTGAACATTTGCCCGAACAGCTCCCCCGCATATTAGCACGCCGGTGTTCTCGAGGTCTTGAGTGTAACTTAATCGAAAAAGCGAGCTGCATTTGGTCCGGCACCAATCCGAATTATGATCCATTAAAGGAACAGCAAAGCGCGCAGGAATAATCAGCCTTATCGCGATGGGTATAGACAGGGTCGATAAGCCATCGGCACGCTTTCAAAGCCGATTCTGCACCTCTGCCCATTGGTCGGCTGATTTTTTCGTGATCGGGCATGGCAGATCATTGCGAACAAGCGTATCATTGCGTATAATGAAACAAATGTTCCGGTATTTAAGGAGGCTTTCCAATGCCCATTCACTATCGTGCAGTTCAAGAGCAAATTTCTCAGGCCGGAATCCGCGCTGGTGAAAGGCAGGAGGTCATCCAAAAGCACCGGGCGCGGGCTTTGCAGTTATTACAACAACTCAGTGAGAACATAGAATCCTTATCCACCCTGGCCGAGTCAGCCTCCCAAATCAATCCCAATTTACGCTGCGCCGTACCGCTGGGCGAGAAACTAACCGCCACCTTTTCGCCAACACCATCCATTCCGCCGCATATTCTCCTCGCTGCCGATGGCTCGCAGATCAATCCCAGCCGTCACGACCCGATTGCCTTTGGCTTGGTCAATGTCGGTGTCATGCGGATAGATACCAGCCAGGCAGCGGCTCCCAAGCAGTTTGTTCAGAGTACATTGATTATCCCCGATCCCCTTGACCCTGAAGAATGGGATCTGAATGAGCAGATAGTGGCATTATTGCGCGACCTTTCGGAGAGGAAAATCCTGGCCGAGATTTCTAAAAACGAAGACAAACCGGTGGTCGCATTGACCGATGGACCCTTAGAAGTTTTTCGCCAATTACAGCAGGAGAAATTTTACGATCAACGGTTTTCCGAATACCTGGTATCGCTCTTAGACATGGCAAACCAGAATGGAATTGCTGCCGGTTATGTGGTAAAGCCCACATCGGATCTGACCGTTCGGCTGCTGGAACTGACCCTTTTATCTTCTGCCGAGATCAAAACCGCCGCTAAACCTCGCCATCTTGCCGGCGTGATCGATTCCGATCTTTTTTCTCAAATATTAGCCCCCGGACAGCGATCCGCAGTATTTCGCCTGCAGTCGGCGTCCTCCCGCCGTTATCAATTGTTTAATGAAAAACTGTCCTTATGTTTCTTTTATCTAAACACTGGCAGCGAAAAGCATCCGTCCTTAGCCCGGATTGAAGTTCCTTTGTGGGTGGCCGAAAAAAAAGAGATGATGGACCTGCTCCATGCGGTATTGGTCGATCAATGCCGCATCATGGGGAACAAACCGTACCCTTATATCCTCCACCGATCGCACGAGATCGCCTTGGTGCGCCAGGAGGAAAAAGATCAGGTTTTAGCCATGCTCATCCGGGAGATGACGCGGCAAAAAGTGGAAATTCGGGGCAGTTCGACCAAGCAGGCGATTAAAGATACAACCCATACTTAAACAGGAGTTAATCAGGATGATCGAAATTGGCAGGTTATTACGGGGCAGCGCAGCCGGTTGTGTGATCGGGTGCTGGGTATCGCAGGTAACGACTCCACAGTATGGAGGGCTTGTCCGTATCCCGGTCGCCGAGAATTATCAGGTGTATGGGATTATTTACGATATCCAGGTTGAAGATGATGGCTTGGTCCGCCAGTTACTGAGTGCTGATGTGTTGGATGATGCGGTGATTACAGACAACCGCCTGAATCGAAACGTGCCGGTCGAGATCAGCGTTTTGTTTGCCGGTTACCAAGAGGACGGAATGATCTTTCACCTGCTACCGCCTCGTCCACCCTTGACCCTGGATGCGATGTTCCAATGCACCGACCATGAAATTTGCACCTTCAGCAGCGCAGGCAATTTCGGCTATTTCAGGCATATCCTCCGCGCATCTGATCTGCCGGTTGGCGAATTGTTGTCTTCCCACTTGCGTCTGGTCGATGCTGCCCAGCGCCATCAACACAATCCGATTTGGATCCAAAAAGCGGTTCAAGAATTAATCATTCTGCTGCGGGATGATTATGGCTTGTTGATGTCGGTCCTTGCAGCCTTATCGGATTCGCATTTGATCCTGGGTGAGTATCGGGGATAAAAATGGAGGTTGGTTTTGATGGGTGATCGAAATAGCCAGCAAAGAGAAAATCAAATTGGTTATGTTGTCGGCGGCGGTCTTAAGGAAGGCTTGCGGGTACGGTTGACCGTAGACCCGCAATCTGTCCAGGAAGGCGGCTTCGTCGTGATCGATACCGGTGAATGGCAGTTTTATGGCTTGATTACCGATATCCAGCTCGGCGCAACCGACCCGCGCTTTGCCGATGAAAAGGTTGAGGATCGCCTTCCGCCGGCCATTTCTCAATTACTGCATGGTCAGACCCTCTATGCCAATTTAGAAGTATTGCCGGCCCTGATGCTCAAAAGCGGTCGTCCAGAAGAACTTCCATCCGAAGATGCTTCTCCAATTCCGGTCAAGACCATCCCGCCGCATCATGCTCCGGTCCTGCTGGCAAGTGCCGGCAACATTGCCGAGATTTTCGGCAGCCCAAATGAGGAAGGCAATTTTGTCATCGGTAAAACGCGGGAACAGGGTCATCCGGTATGTATCAACCTGAAGAAATTTGTCCAACGCTCATCCGGTATCTTTGGTGCTACCGGCACGGGCAAATCCTTCCTTACCCGCATCATCCTGGCAGGTCTGATCGACTACAATAAAACTTCCCTGCTGGTGTTTGATATGCACAATGAATATGGGTTCGATGATACCGCCTCCGACACCGGCAAATCGGTCAAAGGTCTGCGGACGCTGTTCCCGGGCAAGGTGCGGGTAGTGGAGCTGGGCAGCCGTCCTTCCCAGCCCGGCAGAAACCCGGATTTTCACCTGGAGATCGCCGAAAAGGACATCCAACCGGAAGATATCGAGCTGCTGACGCGCGAATTGAACCTCAAAGAGACAACGCCGACCACGCTCCACGCCTTGGTCACCTCCTTTGGAATTCATGCCTGGTATCGGCATTTCAAAGCGATGAAACCGGGCACCACCATCGAAGGGGAGGATGGAAAACGGGTTCCTGCGCCGGATAGTGTGGAAGCCTGGGCAAATGAGGCAGGTGTGAATATCATGGCTGCCGTTGCCCTGCACGATAAAATGCGAAAATTATTCGATAAACCTTATATCGTCCCTCAACCCGCCGCCGATAGTTTGGGGGAGATCATTCGGTTGTTGAAACAGGGGATGCATGTCATGCTCTCGTTCGGCAGCTTTGACTCCGACCTCGACTATTTGTTGGTGACCAACCTGATCACCCGCCGTATCCGCCGGGAATGGGAAGAGATGACCAACCAACACCGTGCCAACAAAAAAACGGTGCCTGAACCTCGTCCGCTGACCCTTGTCGTCGAAGAAGCCCATAAACTGTTGAATCGGGAAATGGCTTCCCAAACCATCTTCAGTACCATCGCCCGCGAAATGCGCAAATATTTCGTCACCCTCTTGATTGTTGACCAGCGCCCTTCCCAAATATACGACGAAGTCATGTCTCAACTCGGTACCCGGATTTGCGGTTGGCTGGGCGATGATTCGGATATTCAGGCGGTGTTATCCGGCTTGGCAGGCAGGGATGCCTTACGCGGAATGCTGGCGCACCTGCAGCCTACCCAAGAAGTATTGTTGCTCGGCTGGGGGATCAGTATGCCGATCCCGGTGAGAACCTTGCGGTACGATGAGGAATTTTATCGAAACATCAAAGGCGGATCCAAATTCGGCGATGTGGATCAGATCAACCGCGAGCTGGGTTTCGATCTCTGAGTTGATTAACGCCAGATAAGCCAGACAATGGTAGCGATGAGTATCCCTAATAGGGTCCCGACCAATACCTGACGCGGGGTGTGTCCCAGCAATTCTTTTAGCTGTTCTTCCGAAATCGGGTGTCCCTTAAAAAATTCATTGATCAGATGATTGATCTTCGTCGCATGCAAACCTGCCTGGCGTCGAACACCTGCCGCATCATAAAGGACAATCATCGAGGTAACCAATGCCAGGGCAAATATGGGGGTATCGAACCCGTAAAATAAACCGATAGCGAAAGAAGCTCCCGACACCAAAGCTGAATGCGAGCTGGGCATCCCCCCGGTGCTGAAAAGCAGCGACCAGTTCCAGCGTCCGGTAAGGAAATACTCTATCGGGAGTTTTATCCATTGGGCAAGGCTCCAGGCGATGATGGCGGAGATCAACACCTTGTTTAGAATTAATTCATACAAAACATTTCTCATGGGCTGTCATCACTCCCGGCATCACCTTCGTTCGGGCGGATGGTCGAAAGCGTTTGTATCCTTAATTGTGCGTTTTCCAATAAATTGCTGCATCGTTGGGCAAGGAGTTGTCCGCGTTCGTAAAGCTCGAGCGTTTCTTGCAATGAAGATGTTTCCGCCTCTAAATTGGCAATGATTTTTTCCAATTCAACCATAGCCTCTTCATAACTCATGGTCTCTATCTTTTGGTTACTTTCTGTCATCGAAACGATATCCTGCCTTTTCCCTTTCCTCAGGGATGATTTTTTCTACTTTGGTTAAGATTTTACCATCTGAAATCTGCGCCGATATCTCGTCCTCAGGTTTTATCTGCTCGATGCTGTGGATGATCGTGCCGTCGGCTTGACTTAGGATTGCGTACCCTCTTCTTAAAACTGCAGCTGGATTGAGTGCCTGCAAGCGGGCGGTCAGATTATCGAGCGTGGTTTTACGGAATATTAGGGAACGTCTGGCTGCGCGCCATAATTTTTCCTCACCTTCATCTAGTTGCTGGAATCCGTTTTGAATGCGCCGTAACGGGGAGGTTTTTTTGAGCCGGAACACTTGTTGTTGATAGGTCTGCAAGAATTGGCTCAAGCGGTTATTGGCTGAATTGTAAAGATTTAGGATGCGCTGGTTGAGGGTGCCGCTCATATCGCGGATATCCGGGGTCGCCAGAACGGCGGCGCCGGTGGGGGTGGGGGCGCGCAGGTCGCTGGCAAAATCGCATAGGGTATAATCCGTTTCATGACCGATGCCGGTGATGATGGGCGTTTTTGATGCCGCTACTGCCCGTACCACCCGTTCATCGTTGAAAGCCCATAAATCTTCCAGCGAGCCGCCGCCTCTGCCGAGGATGATGATATCCGGTTTAATTTCTTGGTTCAATAAATTCAGCGCAGCGATGATCTCTAACGGCGCAGCCTCCCCCTGTACTGCCGCAGGCGCCAGGAACACCTCTGCCAGCGGGTAGCGGTTTCGCAGGGTGTTTATGATGTCCTGGATTGCCGCCCCGGTGGGCGAAGTTACAATGCCGATCCGGCGCGGGTACTCCGGCTTCGGTCGTTTGCGTTCTGCCGCAAACAATCCTTCGGCTTCCAATTTGTCTTTCAGGCGCAGGAATTCCTGGTATAAATAACCTTCCCCCGCCGGGCGGACTGCATCGGCGTAAAGCTGGTATTGCCCTCCTTGCTCATATACGCTGATATACCCGTGCGCTTCTACCGCCATCCCATCTCGTAAGTTCGCTCGGATTTTCACAGCCGCAGAACGCCAAATCACACACCGTAACGATGCCGCCGCGTCTTTCAATGTGAAGTAAATATGTCCCGAAGATGGCCGAGATAGATTATAGATTTCACCGCTCACCCATAGATTTTGCAAAAAAGCATCTTCTTCCATCCGGGTGCGAAGGTAACGGTTCAGTTCGGTTACCGAGACGGAGGTTTTTGGGGGGTAGAAGGTTTCCATAATTAAAGCATAATCATCCTGTGAATTTGTGTCAACAACCCGCCTCATCGGCTGGATGACGGGGTAGATCGGTTCGGGGCAGGGATTTTCCCGGATAAACCGTGTTCAAGAACCGCGCTTGTTGCTGCTGCCCCCTGGCAACGCCGATTATCAAGGCGGCGGCTTCGATGATGAGATAATAGGGCAGGGTAGCCAGTGCCTGCAGTAAAATCCCTATACTGCTGCCCTGATCCGAAATATCGTCCAGGATGGCTTGGGTCGTATAGGGGTTGGGCGCGCCGAACAACAGACAAAGTTCCCGCAGGCTGTAAAAGAAATAACCGATCCACCGGCTATATGGATATGTCTGGGCTACTTCTTTCCGGATTCGTGCCGGGTATGCTGAGATAGAATCGTTCAGGATGGTTTGGGCGGCGATCCTCCCGCTTTTTAAGGCGGGTCGGATGCCTTCGCCGGAGAAAGGATCGACCAGACCAGCCGCATCCCCGGTTAAAAGGATGCGGGACGCTGCCAGCGGTAGACGAGAATTGTACAAAGGGATGGGATGTCCTTCAATTCGAAAACGATCCGGTGAAAGACCGCATGATTTTAAGATGCGGTACAACTGCCTTTGTAGACTATCGCCGTGAGGGCGAAGGCTGGCTGCACCGATGGTCAGATGGTCGGCTTTCGGGAATATCCACCCATAACCGTAACGCGGACCTTCAAAGATAAAGCGAGGACCGGCGGCATATTTTTCCAGCCATTGATCCGGAAGGTACGCCTCGACTTCGATCGCCGGGATGAAGGCGCGTTTCTTGCCCTGAGCGGCAATGACTCTTCGGGCAATGATGGAGGTTGCGCCGTCGGCTGCGATGAGGTAGCGTCCGGCGCATTTTTCCCCGTTTTGCAAGGTTACGATGACCTGCTTGCTGTCTTCCTCGTAACTTCGCAGCGGGCAGCGATCCCTCACCTCGATATTAGGACAATGGGTCAGTAAGTGGTAATCGAACCGTTCGCGCATGACCAATCC
>Ga0101944_10005332_pt1 | contig 14741 bp, 10 predicted proteins | sample DewCreD2012metaG_FD_75245 | JGI IMG/M metagenome (GOLD analysis project Ga0101944, IMG submission 75245) | Hot spring sediment bacterial and archeal communities from British Columbia, Canada, to study Microbial Dark Matter (Phase II) - Dewar... ... | reverse complement strand
CGTTCCCTCCTGTTCTATGATTCCGGCGATTGCGGATACGTCGTTGGACAGGATGGCTCGATAGAGCGCGTCGCCGGCAGTCTCGGCCCTGGTCAGGGATGAGAAGGCCAGCACCGCGACCGCCGCTGGAAGCATTGAGCGGAGCTTTTCCTCAAGTTTTTTCTGCCCCCATTTCTCGCACTCGCGGAGATACGCGAGATACACGTCGCAAAGATTTATCACGTAGATCAACATTGAAAATCCAAGCAGCCAGAGGATCGGTCCGAACGGAGGAGTCGGCGGCATTGCTCCTTCAGAAGTCATCCACCGGCTCATGTCGCGGTAGTAGGCGAAGACCCATCGGACCGCTGCGCCGGCCAGCGCAACGAAACTGAGAATGAAAAGCGCGCCGAAGAAAATGCCCGCCGCGAATCTTTTCTGGGCCAGTTGGCCCGCGCCAGGCATGAGAACCGCCGAAAGAAAGATCGGCGTTCGAGATGGACGGCCGGAATCCAGGCTAGGGGCTTCTGTCATATGCCAGTCCCGCGTGAAAAGCCTCGATATTGATTTTGAGGAGGCTGTCGTCCTTTCCGACAAAGGCGGAACGAATTTCGGATTCGACATCTTCCACTGGAATCAATTTCTTGCGCCTCAGATAAACCCCAAGCAGGATCATGTTTGCCGCCCTTATGCTGCCGAGATATTCCGCCATTTCTGTCGCCGGCACGCTGATGGCCGCGGTCGCACCCGGTGGCCGTCCGCAAAGCGTGCTGTTCTCGATCATCAGGCCGCCCCGAACAAGCATTTTCCGGTAACGCTCCATGCTCGGCTGGTTCATTACGATCATCGAATCCACGCGGGAGGGAAGAGGAGAATGTATTTCGTCCGTGGAAAGAACGGTCTGGCAGTTCGATGTTCCTCCTCTGACTTCGGCTCCGTAGGAGGGAAAAAACGTGACGTGTGGCACGCTTCTCATGGCTGCGGATGCGACAATGCGTCCGGCCAGTATGACTCCCTGGCCGCCTGATCCGGCGATGAGCACTCTTTCAAGCATTGACCGCTTTTCCCTCTTCTCTGAAGACCCTCACGGGGAACTGCGCGGCCATCTCGCCTCCGACAAATTTCAGCGCCTGCGCAGGGCTGAGTCTCTGATGCGTCGGGCAGGAGGCAAGAATCTCGACGAACGAGTACCCCTTGTTCTCCAACTGTGCCCGGAAAGCCTTCATCAGGGCGTTTCTGGCCTTCCTCACTCCAGCCGGGCCGTCGAGAGCGACGCGCTCTATGTGATATGGACTTGGCAGAGTGTTCAGCAGTTCGCACATGCGAAGCGGAGGCCCCATGGTGGGGGCATCTCTTCCATCGGGACTCGTAGATGTCTTCTGCCCCACGAGCGTCGTGGGCGCCATCTGTCCCCCGGTCATTCCATAGACCGTGTTGTTGACAAAGACCACTGTGATGTTTTCGCCCCTGTTGGCGGCATGAATCGTTTCGGCCAGTCCAATCGCGGCCAGATCGCCGTCGCCCTGATATGAGAAGACGATCCGGTCCGGCAACACCCTCTTGATTCCTGTGGCCACCGCCGCGCATCGGCCATGAGCGGCTTCCGTGACGTCAAAGTTGAAATAAAAATACGCAAGAACCGCGCACCCGACAGGCGCAATACCGATCGTCCTTTCCCTGATGCCGAGTTCGTCAACGACCTCCGCAATCAGCCTGTGAACAATTCCATGTCCGCAGCCCGGACAATAATGGGTCGGAACGCTGGTCAACGACTTCGGACGTTTGTAGAGGACTGTTTTCATTCTGCACCATGACTTCGTCTGCGCGTGGTTTTTGCCAGAGCGCGCAGCCGGCGGAGAACCTCTCCCTCCTCAGGGACCCCGCCTCCCATTCTTCCCAGGAAGAAAACAGGCGCCATGCCGGCGACAGCCAGGCGCACATCCTCCAGCATCTGTCCCGCGCTCATTTCTACCACCAGCACGCATTTGGCTGACGAGGCGGCGCGGCGCATGGGTCGGTAGGGAAAAGGCCAGAGGGATATGGGCCTGAACAGCCCGGCTTTCAGTCCGAAGTCCGCAGCCGCTGCGGCGCATCCCTTGGCAATCCGGGCGCAAGTGCCGTAGGCGACGATGAGCACGTCGCAGTTGCGTGCATTCCGTTCTTCCCAGCGCTGTTCGGACCGGCTGATCCGGGCGTACTTCCTCTGCAATCTCAAATTGTGTCTCTCGAGTTCGCCTTCCCCGAGCAGAAGGGATCTGATCAGGTTGGGTTTCCTGCCGCGGGCGCCCGTGAGCGCCCATGGTTTCGGCGGCGGGCGGCTGCGCACTTCATGGAGTGTCACCGGCTCCATCATCTGACCCAGGCGTCCGTCGGAGAGTACCATCACCGGATTCCTGTACCGATCGGCGAGATCAAAAGCCAGCGCCGTCAGGTCGTACATCTCCTGCACCGAATGCGGGGCAAGGACTATCTGATGATAATCGCCGTGGCCTCCGCCCTTGACCGCCTGGAAATAATCGCTCTGCGACGGCGCAATGTTTCCGAGTCCGGGCCCCCCGCGCTGGACATTCACTATGACCGCCGGCAATTCGGCTCCGGCCAGATATGATATGCCCTCCTGTTTCAGGCTGACGCCCGGAGAAGAGGAGCTGGTCATGGCCCGCCTTCCTGCTACAGCCGTTCCGAACACCATGTTGATCGCCGCCAGTTCGCTCTCCGCCTGAATGAACACGCGTCCCCGCGCGGGCATGTGGCGCGCCATGTAATTGGCTATTTCATTCTGGGGCGTGATTGGATAGCCGTAATATGCGTCGCAGCCGGCGCGGATGGCCGCCTCTGCAATGGCGTCATTTCCAGTCATGAGGACTCGTTCAGGCATCTGGTCCGGAAATTTCCTTTTCAACTTCGATTGCGGCATCAGGGCATATTTCGGCGCATCGGCAGCAGCCTATGCACTCCTCGGGCCGGATTGCTTCAACATAATGAATGCCGAATTTGTTCAGCTTTTTGCTGAGAGAAAGCACTCCCTTCGGGCAAACGCTCACGCACAACCCGCACCCTTTGCAGAACTGTCTGTTCACCTGTACAAGACATCTCATCGCCTGAAAGCTTGGCCTTAGCCGCCTGTTTGTCCAGCGAAAAACCCAAGGATTGGCCCCATCCAGAATCAGCGCGCGGTCCGCGAGGGACCGGCGTCCGGATTCGCGGCAGCCAGCGAGTCCGCAGGAATCCAGCCGCCGCGTCTGTTCCAAATCACCCTGACCCATTCTTCATGCCTCTCTGCTATCCTGACCTGAGCGCCCGCCGGTATCGGAAAAAGGCCTTCCGCTCCCCTGCGGGGCGCGAAAAGGGCCTGTTCCCGCCGGGTCACGGTGGCGAGCGCCTTTTCCATCCGGCGCGCATGAATGGCCATGGCAATGCAGCCGGCGGCGGCCAAGGCGCACATCTTGGCGGTCAGCGCGGCCGCGGCGGACAGACCGGGCTTTGATTTTCGCGAGAGAGAGGCTAACATGGCCGCGATGATGCCTGAGGCCGCGGCAGCGCTGACCGCCCACTCCCAGAACCGCCGCGATGTCGAAAGGAGTCTTGCCGACCTGCGCTCCGAGCAGGCCGCTGCGGATGAACGAGCCGGCGGCGTGTAGACAGGAATGCCGCGAGCCGGACTTGTCGGTTCGACGAACTGAAGCTCGAACGGCCCCTTTGAAAGCGTGACGTATTTCTCCATAGCAGGATTGAAGAATGTGAACGAAACAGACGGAATTGTTCGAACGTCGGAGCTTTGGGGAACGACATCGCATTCGAATACCGCTTCCTGCGCATTCGAGAAGGAGAGCCGCGGATCATATATCCTGAGATGCGGCGCAGTCGGTATTGCCGGCGGCTTCGCTCCGGCGAGGTATCCGCTTCCGGTTATTCGCGACACCACCTTCACAAGCGAGCCGGGGGCGACATTGGTGGAGGAAAGTTTCACATCGAGCGTGAAATCTCCGACAGCGCCTGAAAAGATCACATTGTCAGGAGGAGGCGGCAGGTTCCGGCACTCGATGCTGCACGGAACCGCTGCCACCTCGTAAGGGGCGTATGTCTCCTCTTCAGGAAAGAAAACGCTGCCGGGAAATCGCCTCGTCACCACCAGCACGCGAAGCATGGGCTTGAGTTCGATTCTGCCGGCGGCCGGCGCCCGTGCCGAACACTGCGATCTTCGGATCTCCATCACCGAACCTCCGACAATTTTGCGTTCCACCGGCAGTTCCTCGAACGGGCCCAACTCGAGGGTGTTGGGGCCGGGAAGGCCCGAGAGTTCCATGTTCTTGTGCAAGCTCACGCCGGCTATTCTTACCGTGAGCGTAAGCCTGAATGTTTCGTTTACATATACGGCGCTCCTGGACGGCGTAAGTTCGGCCTGCACCGACGCTGCCGGACCTGCCGCGGCGGAGTGCGCCAGCGCAAGGAACCCGAGCAGACCGGCGAAGGCGAATGCGAAGAGCCGGAGAAAAGGCCATTTGCCTTGTGCAATATGCCGGTTCATGGCGGGTTGTTCTCCCCCTGACCCGCCGCGCGCGGCTGATCGAGGGCCAGCGGCAGGGCATGGGCCTCCTCGTAAATGGAAGTAAGCGCGCTTGTTCCAAATATGACAGCGGCGGCGGCCGCGGCGAGCATAGGGGCGATGTACCTCTTTCGGCCGCAGAGCGTGACCAGAGCAAGGGCCGGCCAGAACAGTACGAAGCCGATGAGAGCGATTGACCATCTCGTTCCAGCGGGCAGGCCGTAGTGCCAGAACACAACGATGCGCGACCACGGAAGCGATGGCTCTTTTGCGCGGGCTCCGCCGGCAAGCGCAAGCGCCAGATTGCGGCGAAGGTCGGGGTCATAACCCATGTATCGCTCGGCTCTGATGAAACATTGGACAGCTTCCGCGTGCCTTCCCGCCTTCAACAGCGCTGTGCCGAGATTGTAGAACAGCGGTCCATTGCGTGCGCCAGAGGCGACAAGCATGTTATAGACTCTTGCCGCCTCCATATAATCGTCCCGGCTCTCCGCTGCCATAGCCAGGGAGTTTGCCTGCTGCCAGAGGAAAAGATGCTGGGGAGACGGTTCTCCGAACGCTTGAGCGCCCGCAAATGACAGGAGAAAAAGAAGAAGAGCGCATCCGTTGAATCCGCCGGTCTGCGAAGAAAATCCACGGCCGGATTTTGCCGCGCTCTTTTCAACGCGCCGTATCAGGCTTTCCGCCCTCGCTGCATATTGAGCGGGGGAGAGGGACGGGGATGGCGTCTGCGCGTAAGACAGATGGAAATGCTCGTCGAGAACTCGCCCGAATTCGGCAGCCAGTTCCGCATCAGCGCAGCAGGCGCGGAGGACGCTGACCGCGGTTTCCGGATCCAGCCCCGCAGGCGCCTCGAATCTGTCGCTTACGTATTGCCTCAATATCTCCTGAATTGCCGCATGCGTTCTTCGAATGTCCGCTGCCGGCTCGCTGGAGACAGCGCGCAGACGGCGGACGGCATTCCGGGCTGCGCGATTTCTGCGCCTTGCAGCGGCAATCTGCGGAGCGCGCCGCTTCAGAACCATGACTATGTGCAGAAGCCCGAGCAGCAGGGGGCCGGCAGAAGCCGCCGCAATGTTCCAGGTTGCGGGCCCCAGGCTCTCCGTGTCGGCTCCGGCTTCGCTCATGATCAGCGGGCCGGGCCGGGACCAGGAATCGGCTTCCTCGTTCGCGGGCTCGAGAGCCTGCTTTGTCGCGAAAAGGATGTTGGACCCTTCGATCGAGGCAGCCTGCTCAACCTGTATCGGCACGGGTTTGGTCGTCACTGTGACATAGCGTCTTTGATTCGTGTCGTAGTAGGAGAGTTCCATGGGAGGTATCTCGCACAACCCGGCCTGGACCGGCCTGAGCTTGTAAACAAACTGTCTGGTGTTGGGGCCTTTCTGGACGGTGTCAACGCTGTCGCCGTAGATTCTGAACATCGTGGCAAACGCCTGATTGGTGCTGAGATCCGGCGGTGTGGCGAAATCCATCCGGCCGTCCGAGCTGACCGACACAGTCATTGTGAGAACATCCCCGACTTTGCACGACTGGGTATCCACGGCCACATCCGCGTCCAGCCGCGTGCCGAGCACCCCTATATAGGATGGGGGGCGGCCTTCCTCCGGCGGCGGCACGACGCGCACCGTGATGGCGGGGGCGACTGCAAACACCGGACGGGTGGATGCGCGTCCCTGTTCATCAACATTCACAATTGCGCTGCCCTTGAAAAGAGCGGGCCCGAATGTGTAGTTGCCCGGCCGTCTGGGTGTGTACGTCAGCTTCACCGAATATTCGAAATACTGGACGCCGTTGGTTTCCGCCTGGCGTTTGGGAAACAGAAAACGAAGCGGCCTGCGCTCAAAGAAGCTGGAGAAATCCATGTCGAAAATATCGGGTTCAGCGGCGTAATTGTTCAGCGTGAAACCCGGCCTGTTGCGCTGAACCACGGTGCCCTCGAGTATTTTTGAGATATCGGGCATCTCCAGCCCTTCGATGGGAGCCGTGTTGAGAAACGGCGCTTCGATATGCGGAGGGTTGGCAGGAAGAATTGGGTCCGCGTCGGCGAACTGGCCCGGCAGTCTTTTCAGCCTGATCGAGAAAACGATTTCGAACGGTTCGTCCACCAGAACCGTGGAGCGGGACGCTGATATGGCGGGTACCACAAAATCCTGGGTCTCGATGCCGAGAACCGAGACCTGTATTCCGGGATGTTCGACCGTCCTTCCATCCAGACGCAGCCTGATCGGCCCGGTCGAAAAGACGCCCGCCGAACGCGGAACGATCTCGTAGGTGAATGTTCTCGCTCTTCGCTCATCCCTGCTCATCCGTCCGTTGACTATCACGATGCTGATCCGGCTGTCGCTCTGGCTTCCAAGGAATCTTGTTTCGGCGTTCGTCACGCCTGAAAGCTCCGGAGCCGGCTCCGGAGCGTCGCGTCCGTTGACCCTGACGGTGAGCACCAGGCTTTCGCCGATATACAGAGAATCGCGGTTTGCCTGGACTTCGAGCGACACCGGAGCCGGTTCGGCTTCTGCGAGGCATGGAGAGACCGGCGGGAAGAAGGCGCTCGCAAGCAGAACTGAAAAGACGGCCGGCGCCGCCCCTCGTGCAATCCCTCGCGGTTCGAGAAACGGCCCCTTCGCATCGTTCTCAGAATTCGCCTTTTTGAACACCATGTTTTTCCCACAGGTCATGCAATCCAGCCATTTCCCAAACGCAAGATCCGGGCTGAATGCTCAGGGCATTGTCTTACCAATCCTTCTCTGTTGGTGAGGGGGCGATGTATTGCGTTCTCAATCTCTGCTTCTCCTCAAGGTGCTCTTTTTCCCTGTTCAGCGCTCTTTCGAGAAGACGGCGGATTTCGTCCTTGGACATCTGTTCCTCGTCCTGTTCCTTTTTCTGCTCCCCGGCGTGTTCTTCCTGCGGTTGTTCCGCCTGTTGTTCCGACGGCTCCTGCTGTTCCTGCTGCCGGCTCTCCTCGGAGTTCTGCTGTTGATTTTCCTGTCGCTGTTCCTCCTGCTGTTGCTGATCCTGTCGCTGCTGCTGCGGGGCGGTGGAGTCGGACTGGTTCCTGGGCAGAAGCTGTTCGATTTGCCGCAGCAGTTCGTGCGCGCGGCGGGCCTTTTCCCGTGCCGGCTCCGGCCTGGCCTCGGAGAGGAGGTCTGACGCCTCCTTCTGCGAGGTTTGCGCGGCGGCCGCAAGCTCCAGAATCCTATGCCTTGTCTCGGCTGTTATGGCGCACTGAGCGTCCCCATTCCCGTTGGTGGTTGCCGTGGACGGCTGGGGCAAACCGCCTTCCGGCACGGTTTGGGAAAAGCGTTCGATGAAAAGCCTCGTGAGGTCGGCGGCTTCGTTCTGCTCGCCCTGAACCGCGCGGCACCTGAGCGCGTCCGGAGGCGGGTCTGCGGACACTGCGTCAATGATGTTGGTCTGACGAAGAATGTCCTCCTGAAGGATCATGTCGAATGGAGCAATGGCCTTCCAGAACATGTACACGTTGTCCTCCGCAAGGCGTGCCGAGGCGTATCCTTCAGTGTCCAGGTCCCTGAAGGCTGCCGCTGCGCCTTTCATGCGGTCGCGCGTGGCCTCTATGGACGCAGCCAGAGCGGCCGCCTGCTGCTGGGCATTGGTGTCCGAGGCTGCGGCCTCCAGGGCCTGGAGGATCTTGCTTTTCAGAGGAATCCAAAGGTCAGCGTTCGCTGCCTGTTTTTCGGCGAGCCTTTCCATCAGAGTTATGAAAGCCGGCGAGTCGTTCGTCAGAGCCAGGGTCGCGTCGCGGATAATGTCGCGCTGCTGCGCAAGCATCTGAGCGGCGATCTGCGGGGCCGGAGTGTTCCCGTATCTGGAAAGAATGTCAGCCTGCCTGGCCTCGCGTTCCGCGTCCGGCAGCTTTGCCAGCACAGCCGCAAGATTGCGTCCGGCCGGGCCGTCGTGGCTGCCGCCCATTCGGAGAGTGCCCCTGAAGGCCTCGCCGGCCGCCCTGAGATTCGCTGCCTTTGCGGCGGCTGTCTGAGCTTCGTTCGTGCCCTGAGCATGGGCTGCTGCGCGGTACAAAGCCTCTCCAAGTCCCTCATAAAAACGCGGCCTGGCAGAATCCTCTTCAAGGGCCAGGGACCGGAGTATGTCCGCCGCCTCGCTGTAGCGGCCCGCCCTGTAAAAGGACACGGCCGCGTTGTATCTGAAAGGCCGGGAAACATTCGCGGGCATTTCCTTCGCGGCGTCGAGATACGCCTGCGCAGCCTCTTCGTAACGCCCCGAATTGTACAGTTGCCGGGCCGCATTAGCCGCGTCGCGTCCTCGACCCGCGGATCGGATTGGGCGCGCAGATGGGTGTTCGGCGTGTTGCTGGCGGGACTGATTTTTTCCTGCGGCAGATTGCGCCGCATCCTGCTGCTGGTTCGAAGACGGCTGGGCCAAAGCCGTCGCGAACGCGGACGCGACGCAGGCGGCAATCAAGAGCCGCGCCGAGGCATGAAGCGCGGCGGGCCTTGCAGCCGGACCTGGTCCCTCGGGATGGATGCCGGTTTCGGGACTGAGTCTGCGGACGGCCGGCCGGCCCCGGCCCATGGACAGGGCAAGAATCATCAGGAGCACGCCAGGAAGGAGAAAAACCTGGAACCGCTCGATGTAGCGGCTCTGGAGACTCTCGGCCGTCTCTCGGGCTGCAACGCGCCTGAGATGATCGCGGTAAAGAGTGCCGAGAGTGACCGTGGCCATGCCGGCTGTCTCGAGAGGCACATAGGCTCCGCCGCTTTTTTCCGCGATCTGGTACAGGACATTGTCGTTGAGTCTTGTGAGCACATCCTCTCCGCGGTGGCGCAGGAAACCGCCGCTGCCGGCGGCCGGATCCGGGATCCTGCTGCCGGCCCTGCTTCCGATTCCGACTGTGAAAATCGGGATGCCGGCTTTGCCCGCGCGCTCGGCGGCTTCGACCCCTTTTCCGGCAAGATCCTCGCCGTCTGAAATCAATATGATCGCTTTGTGGCTGCCCTCGCCGGGCTCGAACGCCGCGAGAGCCTTGGTGATGGCGTCGCCGAGATCCGTTTCCCCGCGCGGCGCCGACTCAGTAGAGATCATGTCGAGCGTCTGCCTGAGAAAAGCATGATCGGTTGTGAGCGGACAGAGCAGAACGCCCGTTCTCCGGAACGCGAGAAGAGCTATGCGGTCTCCGCGGAGTTCCCGGATGAGGTCCAGAACGTCCGCCTTCGCCCGCTCGAGGCGGTTCGGATGAACGTCGGAAGCCAGCATGGAGCGCGAGACGTCGAGAGCCACCACCAGATCTCTCGATTTCTGGTACACCATCTCCTCCCGCATTCCCCACTGGGGCCGCGCCGCCGCAATGATCATCAGCAGAAACGCCGCAAGGAATACAGCCGCCTGAGCGGCGTCGCGCCTGACGGTTGACTTCGGGCCCAGCCTTTCACGCATTTTTGCGGAAACGAACCGCGACAGGCTTTGTTCCCTCCTGCGCAGGACAAGGAACCACCAGCCTGCAATGGCAGGAACGAGCCAGAGCAGATACAGCGCCGCCGGCGTCGCAAAACGAAATCCTGTCATTTTATGCTCAACCCTCCGTACGTCGCGCAGTCCGTCTTTCTGCGCATTTCCCTTCCGCCCGCGCCCCGGGCCCGGCTCCAGGGCATTGGCGGCCGTTTGGCGGCCGCCGTCCCGTTATCCAGACGCCCGGATTCAAGCAGGGCGTCTGGCGATTATCATGGAAGCCGCTGTGCCCAGTACGGCAAGGCCCAGACCGGGCGCCAGAAGCCACTGGAACCACTCGTCATATCTGTTGTAGACTTCCTGACTTACGCGAGTCTTTTCGAGCCGGTCAATGTCGGCGAGAGCTTTCTGGAGTCCGCTCGGATCCTTCACGTTGAAATACCGGCCCCCTGTTTCCGAAGCGATGGTCCTCAGCGTATTTTCATCCATTTCGACAATGAAGCGGCGTATGGTTTCGTTTCCGAAGGCGTCGCGCACCCTGAATGGCGCTTCTCCTGACGATCCGACTCCGATGGTATAAACCTTGATTCCCATGCTCTTCGCAAGCCGCGTCGCCTCTTCGGGCTTGATGGTTCCGGTGTTGGACACGCCGTCGCTGAGGAGGACAATGATTTTTGTTTTTAATTCGGCCTTCTCGAGCCTGGCGCATGCCGTGGCCAGAGCGTCTCCGATGGCCGTAAGTGTTTCCTCCTGGGTGGAGTAGGGGCCGGCCGCGGGCACTTCGACACCCTTCAGAATGTGCATGAGAGCCCAGTGATCGGTCGTCAGGGGACATCTTGTGGTCGCAAAGCCGCCGAAGGTCACCAGACCTATCAGATCGTCCGGCCTTTTCTCCACGAAACGGGCGAACGCTTCCTTTACGGCGTCAAGACGCGTGCGGAGCTTCCAGCCTGCGGGAGTTTTCTCGGACATGTCGAGAGCCTCCATGGAACCGGAAACATCCACGACCATCTGGATTGCGATGGCGTCCGCCGTGCGCCGCGCCCTGGAGAAGAATGTCTGCGGCCGGGCGAGCGCCGCGATTGAGAGAGCCGTTCCGGCGATGGCAAGGGCCGGACACAGCGGCGCGAGCGCCGCCCGAAGCGATGTGCGCGCCGGCAGCCGTGACGCCATCGAATACAGCAAGGCGCCGCCCGGTCGCCTCCTGTAGATCCTCCACACCGCAAACGCCAGCGGCATGAGAAGAACAAACGCGGAGGGTGTTGCGAACCTGAACACGGTTATGCTCCTCCCTGCGGATTGTCTGCCGCGTCCGATTCTATGTACTCACGGGCCGTGGCAACGGAGTTGGCAACGGTCTGGGGCGTTGGTTTGTGAGCCGCGAATTTCACCAGGTCCGCAGCCTCAAGGAAAGCCTTCAGACGTTCAAGGACAGCTGGCTTGAAACGCGGATTTCCGCCTGCGGCGGCCAGGAATTCCTCCGTGGTCTGTTCCGGCGCCCTGATGCCGTGGGCGCGTTCGATGTACCTGCGCACGATCATGGTCAGGCGCAGATAGAAGTCCTTCACCCTCCCTTTCTCGACCAGATTTTCAGCAAGAAGTTCGTCAAGTTCAAACAGGGCGCGCGACTTCGGGGACATCCTTCGGAGGCGAATTGCGCGGCGTATTTTCACTATGGCCCTGTGGATGATCCATGCCGCTGCCGCTGCCGCGGCGAGCGCGAGAAGCCACAGAGCGATCGTCCTTCCGGAAGGCGGGATGCGAAACGGCGAAAGAGTCTCTTCGATATCGCCGGGAGATTTTCCTCCGGCCGGCGCGACCGGATCGAGAAGGACCGGCCTGGTTGGAAACCATCCTGACATCGGAGGTGTGCGGCTGCGGTCCGTGTAGACTATCGGAAGGGGGGCTATTCGGTACTCGCCTGACACCAGGGGAGTCAGCAGAACGCGCCGTTCCTGAACCGACGTCCCTTCGGAGGATCTCCTGCCGCTGTCCATGACGCCGGCTATTTGAAAACCGGTCAGACGGTCGGACAGGGAGGGCATCTCGACATCCATTTCGGACGGCGCGGCTATTCTCAGAGTCATGAGAAGGTCGCGGTCAATGCGCACGCGCGGCGGATCGAAAACCATCGTCACGGTGATGCGATCCTTTGACGTTTCCTCCACGCGGGGCTTCGCGGGCGGCTCGTCTTCTTTCTTCCTGCCGCAGGAAACGCCGCAGAAGAGAATCGCCGCCAGAAGAAAAGCGGCCGGACACGCCAGGTTTCGGCGAACGTCTGCAGATATGTCTCCAGCGCGTTTCATGCGCTTCATGTTACACAACCAGGCCATTTCTCAAACGCAGAATCCGGGTTCAGGTCATCCTCCGCGCCCTCGCCCGCCTGCGATGGAAAAGCATTCTGACATCCTCTACAAACGGCTTGTCTGTCCTGAGGTCCAGGAAATCCACCTTGAGTTTCCTGAACATTTCCCGCATTTCCCGCTGTCTGGCGGACATGTCGCGGCTGAAATCCGTGCGCACGCGCGCTGAAGCCGTATCGAGCACAACGAGTTCCCCGGTTTCAGGATCTTCGACCTCGAGCAATCCCACATCCGGGATCTCAATTTCTCTGGGATCGGACACCGGGCAGGCTATCAGATCGTGTTTACGGGCGGTGACGCGCAAATCCCGCTCGAAACCGCCGTCGAGAAAATCGGACACGAGGAACACCACAGCCTTGTGTTTCTGGACGTTGTTCAGGAAACGCAGGGCGGCGCTGATATCCGTCCTTCGGCGGGTGCCGCCCGCTGCGAGAACCTCGCGCACGAGCCGCATGACGGCGGTGCGGCCCTTGCGGGGGGGGAGGAACTTTTCAACGCGGTCGCTGAACAGAATGAGCCCCACCTTGTCCTGGTTGCGTATGGCCGAAAGAGCAATGAGGCATGTGAACTCTGCCGCAACTTCGGCCTTTCCGCGGTCTCCCGATCCGAAGCCCTGGGAGCCGGAAACGTCCACGAGAAATATTACGGTGAGTTCGCGCTCCTCGCAGTAGCGTTTGACAAAAGGATGCCCCATTCGGGCGGTGACATTCCAGTCTATCGTCCGAATGTCATCGCCGGGCTGATATTCCCGGACTTCGTCAAACTCTATGCCCTGGCCCTTGAAGACGGAGTGGTATTCGCCGGAAAGGCGCTCCTCCACCAGTTTGCCGGTCACGACGCGGATGGTCCTGACCTGCTTCATGAGCTCCCTGGTGTCTATGGCCATGGCCGGACCCGCTCCTTCCTTACGTCGCACGGCGCCGCATCATGGGACCGGCAGTTCGCGCAGTATTCTGGAAACAATGTCGTCGCTTGTGATCTCCTCCGCCTCGGCTTCGTATGTGACGATGATTCGGTGCCTGAGGACATCATGGGCGATTTCCTTGACGTCCTGCGGCGTCGCGTAGGCTCTGCCGCGAAGCATGGCGTTCGCCCTGGCTGCAAGGTTCAGATACAGCGATGCGCGCGGCGACGCCCCGTACTCTATCTGATGCTCAATGTCCAGTTTGTAGTCCTTCGGCGAGCGAGTCGCGAACACGATGTCCAGGATGTAGTCGGCGACCTTCTCGTCGCAGTAAACCTGATCGAGGGCGTCTCTCATCTCCGCGAGGTCTTCTGATGACAGCTTCTGGGAGACGGAGATCTCGGCCCTGCGCGCGAACCTGTTCATGATCCGTCGCTCATCCTCCTTTGCCGGGTGGAACACTCTGCATTTCAGCATGAATCGGTCAATCTGCGCCTCAGGCAGCGGATACGTGCCTTCCTGCTCGATTGGATTCTGCGTGGCCATGACCATGAACGGCTCCGGGAGCGGCCAGGTTGCGTCTCCGATCGTAACCTGGTGTTCCTGCATCGCTTCGAGCAGTGCGGACTGGACCTTTGCCGGCGCCCTGTTGATTTCGTCGGCGAGAAGAAGGTTGGCGAATACCGGCCCCTTGCGCGGGGCGAACGACCCGTCCTTTGGATTGTAAACCATTGTTCCGATAACGTCTGCCGGCAGCAGGTCGGGCGTGAATGAGATCCTGCCGAACTTCAGCCCCAGCGTCCGGGCGAGCGTCTTCACTGCCGTTGTCTTGGCCAGACCGGGCACGCCCTCGACAAGAATGTGGCCGCCGGTGATCAGGGCGATCAGCATCCGGTCCAGCAGTTTTTCCTGTCCGACGATAACCTTGTTGATTTCCTGGCGCACCGACTCGATCAGCGTTCCAATCCTGCGGACCCGTTCGGTTGTCTCCTGCATGTCAGCGCTCATTGTTTCCGTCCTTTCCCCAGTTTAAGAGACGATCAGAAGTTCGCGTTCATTAGGCCGCCGCCCCCACCCTCCGGTGCGCGGCGGCAGACCTCCAGCCATTGCCGGGCCGGAATCAACATTCAACCGGGATTGTGCAGTTTTTCCGGGCGCTGCAGATGCGAAGCGCTCCGGCGCGGCCGATCCGCCTATTGCGTCTGATTCTGCTGCGGAGCCTCGCCCGTGCCTTGGGGTTGTGGCGCCGTTTCTTCCCGAGCCGGCTGAGCGGCTGGGGCCTTGTCTTTTTCCGTCTCGGCTGGGGCCGCCGCCTTCCCCTGCTCAGGCTGTTCGGAAGGTGCGGGTTCGCTCCCGCCCTCTTTCTTCTCCTCCTTCGGAGGCTCCTTCTTTTTGATAACGGCATCCCGTTGTGTCGTCATCGCGTCCGTCTTGTAGGATTCCACGAGGTAAATCCATGGAGCCAGTCTGGACTTGAGTGTCGCAGTTTCCTCCTCAAGTTTCTTTCGTTCCTCGGCGGCTTTTGCGA
>Ga0101944_10005330_pt1 | contig 14746 bp, 13 predicted proteins | sample DewCreD2012metaG_FD_75245 | JGI IMG/M metagenome (GOLD analysis project Ga0101944, IMG submission 75245) | Hot spring sediment bacterial and archeal communities from British Columbia, Canada, to study Microbial Dark Matter (Phase II) - Dewar... ... | reverse complement strand
AAACTTCAGCTTCTGGGGCGCCTCCGCCTGGCACGATTTTACCGTCTTCAACAGCGTTTCTAACGACGCAGAGAGCATCATGAAGCGAGCGTTCTGCTTCGGCAACCACGTGTTCTGATCCGCCTCTGATGACGATGGTTACGGCTTTGGGGTTCTTGCATTCTCTAACGTATAGCAGTTTGTCATCGCCAATTTTCACTTCCTCAACAGCTTTTGCCGAACCCAAAGAATCGGCAGTTAAGTCTTTGATGTTAGCGATTATTTTCGCGCCTGTAGCACGGGCAAGTTTCTCCATATCGCTACTGCTGACATTTTTAACCGCAAGTATACCGGCTTTCGCTAAGAAGTGCAATGCTATGTCGTCGATGCCTTTTTCGCAGAACAAAACGTTGGCGCCTGCGTTACGCACTTTTTCAGTCATTTCTTTTAGCATACGTTCCTCTTCATCAAGGAAGAGCTGCATCTGCTCGGGTCTTTCAATGTTGATTTTTGCGTCAAACTCGGTCTTGTCAATCTCCAACTTGGCGTTAAGCAGTGCGATTTTTGCGTCATGTATACCTTTGGGCATTTGGCTGCTTGCAACTTCTTTGTCAATGACCATCCCCTTGACAAGTTCAGTGTCCTCGAGGCTTTTACCATGTTTCTTTATGATTTTAATTAGGTCTATGTCCGCTTTTAGTTTACCATCTCTTTCTTCAGCCACTTGCTTAACTGCATCAACGGCTAACCGAGCATAACGTTCTTTTGCTCCACTGATTCCTTTACTTCCCATAGAAGTCAATGCAACGTTTAACAGAGCCGCATCATCGTTTATGTTAACGGGCTTTGCCATGGTGTTGAGAACTTCTTGGGCTTTGTCGCTTGCTTTTTTGTAGCCGTCGATGATTACGGTTGGATGGATGTTTTCATCTAAGAGGCTCTCGGCTTTTGACAACAGTTCACCTGCGAGAATCACCGAAGATGTTGTGCCGTCTCCGACCTCGTTGTCTTGGGTCTTCGCCACTTCTACGAGCATTTTGGCTGCCGGATGCTGTACATCGAGTTCTTTTAGGATAGTTGCGCCGTCATTGGTTATGGTTACGTCGCCTATGCTGCTTACCAGCATTTTATCCATCCCCCGTGGTCCAAGGGTTGTTTTTACGGTTTCAGCCACAATCTTGGCTGCCGCAATGTTGTTTTTTTGAGCATCTTTTCCAGTCGCTCTTCCAGTTCCTTCTTTTAAAACGAGTATAGGTATGTTTCCTTGTTGTGCTATTGCTGCCATGTTAAATCACTCTCCTACCAAATCTTTTTGGGTTCGCTAGAAGCGAAACCTAACATAGCATTTTTTCTGGAGATAACACTTAAAAATAAAAATTTTTCGCCCATTTGCAAGCAAAGATAACTACAAAATAACAAAGTAAATGACCTCAACACTTACTCTATTTTAATCTTCATATTCAAAAGACCCTACCAAAGTCTGCATTGACCAGAAGTGTATTTTTTACCCGCAAAACGTGACTAATAGGCTCCAATGAAATCTAAAAAAACTGTTGATTTTGTTATGGATGTTAGAAGGGTTGTAGCCAGCGTTTTATTGCGGATTGGAGTGCGTCGCGCTGGTCTACAACCCGACCCCCACAAACAGTATCGTATATCTCAATATATAATAGGTTTGTGGATTTACAATATGAAGAAGAAGGTCAAGGGCCGCACGTTTCCGAGTGGGGGTGAGAGGGAGAGATGCAGCCCTTAACCCTCATCTTATGGGCAGTCGAGTTAGCATAAAAAACTTTGCAATATTCAGATTCTGAATTTGAGCACCTTATGGAAATCCCACTAATATCCAAAACACAAAACAAAATTTTGAGCTAATGCTCAATCATTATACATCAATTACTTCGCCCTTTTGAGGAATGCACACATCAGTTAACTCACCGATTTTCTCAGCCAACAACTCAGCCTGCTCCAAATCCCCATGAACCAGAACCGTACGCTTAGGCTTTACCTTAGAAACCATCTTAACAAGCTCGGTTTGGTCGGCGTGACCCGAAAGCTCAATCTGCTTAACCTCTGCCTTAACATCATACGTTCCGTCTTCTGTTTTAAAGAAACCTTCCTCTTTCGCAGTTTTCAACGGACTGTCAGGCGGAAGGTAACCCGAGGTTAGAATAACTGCGTTATCTTTGTCGTCACACCACTCCTGAAGCAGTCTCAAGCTTGCTCCTGCATGACCGAAGCCCGAGGTGCAGATGACAACTGCAGGCGTCTCAATTTGTGTGGTGCGGTAGAGGTGTTTTACGTGGCGGTAGTTGAAGGGGTGTTTTTGGGCTTTGATTTCTTTTGTGAAGAGTTGCTTGTGGTAGTTGAAGTAGCCGTTTATCCTTTGGGCTATGTTGGAGATCGTGTAGACGTGGTATTTTGGGAGGATGCCGTTTTGTATGGCCGTGTCGATTCTTTTTGCCATTTCTTGGCTTCTGTGAAAAGCAAAGGTGGGTATCAACACGTTTCCACACCTGTCCATGGTTAATTCCAATTGAGCTATGAACTGTTTAACAAGTTCTTTTCGGGGAGGTCTGACTTTTCCGCCGTACGTTGACTCGGTGATTAACACGTCAGGTTTTTTGGGAAGCGTCTCTAACCGCAACCCCTGCAAAATCTCGGTATCATGAACACAGAAGTCGCCTGTGTAAACGACTTTTTTCCCTTCGGCTTGAACAGTTGTTATTTTGGCGCCTGCAACGTGACCCGCAGGTTGGAGCTGGATACTCATACCAGGCATGGCAACGGAGTCTCGGCTCCACCAGCATGCAGAGACTTTCTCGGCGTGGCTATCGTTAAAGTCTAGGTTGCCTTTTTCGTTTTGAATTTTAACCATGTCATGAAGAAGGTCAACGGTTACGTCTCGGGTGATGTCTGCTCCAACGATGGTTGGATTGTTGTTCTTACAAAGTCTCAAAAGACTGCCCGTGTGGTCTAAATGTGCATGACTTATGACTACTGCATCAAAATCTTTAGGTAGCTTTGGCATTTCTACCTCAAGCTTTGTACCGTAATCTAGGGCAATCTTGCATGAATCAGTTTCAACTGCGATACATGAGCCACCGACTTCTCTGGCTCCACCGTGAACTTCAATCTTCAAGTTTTCGTTCTTCCGAGTATTTTATTTTAATTTTTCAAAATTGGTTGATAGCCAACTTGAGGATGCTAAACAAGTGCTTAGCAATTGCGTTTACCGCCTAAAAGGCAACTGGACAGATATTAACATATTGACCTGCCAAGACGACTTGAATCATCCAAAGGACATCTTTTAACCTTTAAAAGCAATAGGGTAATAAAGTGGAAGTATGAATCGCATCGTGAAGCTTCTGGCGCTTAGCGTTGCAATATTAGTGGTTGTAGCAAGTTTGGAGGCGGTATTGCTTGCTTCATTCTTAAATGAGGAAAAGCCTCAACGTTCTGTTCGAGTTGCCTGTGTGGGTGACAGCATAACCAGAGGCACTGAATACACGCTTTATCTATGGGAAAAGTTGGGATCAAATTATGTCTTGAGCGATTTTGGCGTCGGCGGAGTCACGGTTTCACTCAAATCAGAAAGCGCATACATGAACACCACTGCTTTTGAGCTTGCCAAGCAGTTCCAGCCCGACATCGTAGTTGTGATGCTTGGAACAAACGATGCAGACAACGACCTAAACGTGTCCAAAGAGCAATTCATATCTGACTACGTCACTTTGCTAAACGAGTTCCAATCCCTTTCAAGCAAACCACAAGTGTACATTGTGCTGCCACCACCGATATTCGAAAACGACGCGAACCTCAACGGAACCATACTTACTCAATTAATCATTCCAAGCATTAGGGAAGTCGCAAACCTGACGGGGGTGGGGTTGGCTGATGTTTACACGCCGCTTCGTGATCACGCGGATTATTTTGGTGATGGAGTGCATCCTAAGGTTGAGGGGGCGAAGGTGATTGCTGATGCGGTTTTTGGTGTTTTGACTTTGGATTTGCCTAACTAATGTTGGTTTTGGCTGATTTGTAGTTTGGATTCATATTTTGTATAGGTGTTGTACAGTTGGGTGTTGTAGTAAACACCAACTATATTATTTATTAAGACGTAATATAGAATAGGTTTTTGTGAATAGATTGCCAATCAACAAACCGCTTGTAATACCGCTAGCTGCGTTACTTGCCGTTGCAATTACCCTTACCGCAGTCACGGCAGCAGTTCTAAGCTCTCAACCCGCTACGCCAAACTACGTTCCGCCCGTTGGGTCTATCGAAGCCTCCGACACCCCAAACGGCAACAACGGAACTAATCGCATAGACACCAATGAGCAGCAAACCCCCGTTTTAGCAGATACTGAAACACAAAATGGCACAACGCCAAGCAACACTCCAAACCCCACGGCAAGCGCAAGCAATCCAAACAGCCATAGTCAAACCGACAGCAGCAGCCAACAAAATACCATAACAAGCACCCTAAACCTTGCCATTTACACAGATGAAAGCGGAACATCAAGATGCGAGAACATAGTTTGGGGTGAATTGCAACCCGGCGAAACAGCCACAAAAACAATTTACATCAAAAATACAGGCAACGCTGCAGCCACTTTAACGATGTCAACATCAGCTTGGAGCCCCACAGATGCAAGCAGCAAACTAACGTTGACTTGGAACAAAGAAGGGGCGTCATTGGCGGCAGGTGCTATGGTTGCTGCAACTTTGACTTTGCAGGTTGCCACGAATACGGGGGATTTAACTGAATTTAGCATGAGTATTATCATTTCTGGATCGACACAATAATAGGCGGTGTTGATCTGCTCAGGTTGTCTGAGTGGGTGGAATGTGTGTTTGTGGTCTTTTCCAAGACATTTATTGTTTCGCACATCTTAATAAACAAAAGACTTATATCCCTTAAGCACTGATTAAAACACATGTCACAAGCAAATAGGCAGACACAAGAAACACAGCAGCAACCGATAATCATCATAAGCTCCAGCGTAGACACGGAAACAAAACCCATCAAAATCTGCTGGCTCACTGGAGAAGAAAAAAACTGCGCTGCCTGCTACCTAAGTAAGGGTTGCAAAGCAAAAACCTAAAATCATCCAACACAAATCTTTTTGAAAAGTGGCAACATATATATCTAGATGTTATAAATATTTAAAAAGCAACCAAACTAAAAGCAAATTATGGCGAAATTAGCAAAAAAAGCCGTTCTGTTGCCTTTTTTGATATTTGTCTTCTTCATCGGGTGGTTTCTGATTTTTATGGGAATAAAAGAGCAAGCACCTAAAGGAAGCAGTAAGCAAAAACGGGGCGAGACAATAGAATTTGAGGTACTGCACCCTCAGGCGACAGTTATACAGCCAAGGAGAAGCTAAAGATGAGCCCTGAAATTGAACAAATAGTAAAGAGGGACTATGGAACAATCGCCATAATAAACGCAACAGAAGAAAACATCCACACTAACATCTGCTGGAACACTGGTGAAGAAAAAAACTGCCACGCATGCTATCTAAGCAAGGGCTGCAAAGCCAAAACGTAGCCCAACAAAAAAGTGCAACAATTTTTCAAAGAATTCGCCTCACTTAACATTATTTCTCATGCAAAATAAGTTCTCATAGGCTAACTGCAGTAAACTACCCTGTTCATTATGCTTTTAAGAGAGGAATCTCAAACTCCGCCGATGCTCCGAATTTTTTGACTTAACTACAACAATCGTTAACGCCTAGAAATTCGGAGTTAAGAATTTGCGTTCTGTGGCACAAACCGCCTTAGATTCTGCAGGGAACGCAGCTTGTCGTTTTCGCCGATTTTGGCTTCTTCAACTGACTTTTTGAGGATTTCTATAGATTCATCCATCGCTTTACGGTCCACGGGAAACGGAACACCGTCTTTGCCGCCGTATGCAAAGCTAAATTTAACGGGGTCTTCCCAACTTGGCGCCTCCCCATAAACCAACTCTGCAACAAGCGCCAATCCGCGAACAGTTGCGGGCCCCACACCTTTAACGCTCAAGAACTCTTCATAGTTGCTGGGCTGGAATTCGTAGAGGCGACTGAGTGTGACCCAGTTGATGTTACGAGGCATGTTCAGCGTGGTTTGTGTTTGTATCCATGGGTCGTCGGTTTTGGGAATCCATGTTTGGAGTGAAGCCTGATGTTGGGGTTTGGTGGCGGATTGGATGAGTCGCATTAGCTTCTTTGGTGGTTCCTTTGCTAAATCGACCGAGGCTTTGCGTGCTTCTTCGCTGGCGCGGGCAACCATGTTGAGGGCTTTTTCACGCTTTACGTTGCATGCTATAGCGTGGTGCGGTTCAACCACGAAATCATGGGTGTGTTCTGAGAGCCAGTGGTAGCGGCGTGCGCTGCGGTCTTGATCGCTCATCCCTTGCTGAATAACCGCCCATTTGCCCTCTCTTGTAACGAGTAAAGTGTGGTGGTAGAGTTGATATCCTGCTTGAATGGCGGTGTTGTCGACTTTGGCGGTCATGCGGCTGGTGTATGCGAGGTTGTCGATGCTTTCTTGTGAGAAACCCCATTTTTCGCCTGCTGCTTGGATGTCACTGGGAGTTTTGCGGGATGTTTTGCCTTTTCCACCGCAAACTGCAACTCCATGTTCCTGCGGCGACAGAGCCGTTTTGAGGACGCCTGTAACGACAGTTGTTACTCCACTGCTATGCCAATCATACGCGAGAACGCAGCCTAAGGCTTGAAACCAATAGGGGTCGCTTAAACGCTCGATGAATTTCGCAGTGCCGTACTCATCGATTATTATGTTGGCTATTTCTCGGGCTAAACGACGCATGCGTCCTGTGAGCCAAGAAGGAGCCTTGCCGCCATGCAGGGGCAAAGTTGCAACGCCAGACCGAAACATAGCCATCACAATTGGAGGGGGAAAGTTTGGATTTATGGATTATTGCAACCAACCCCTCAAAAATTAACGATTGATTGTTCCAACTTGAAAATTTGATAACAAGCCATGACCTGAAGTTATGGAAGAAGGTGTCGCAGAGGCAACGTAGCTTTTATTAAGGCAACAGCACCTTAACATGCCAAACAAGGTGCCAAAAGCATGCCCAAAATCAGAGTAGCTCTAATCGGCGTGGGAAACTGCGCCTCATCATTCATCCAAGGCATCCAATATTACAGTAACCAAACCAAAACCGAAGGTCTCCGCAACCCCGTATTAGCTGGGTTCACCCCCAAAGACATCGAGGTTGTCGCAGCCTTTGATGTGGACAGCCGTAAAGTCGGTAAAGACCTCTCCGAAGCAATTTTCTCCAAACCGAACAATGCGCCTAAAGTCTGTGATGTACCCAAACTCGGCGTCAAAGTCGCAAAGGGTCCGCTTTTAGACGGCGTCGGCGAATCAACAAAAGCACTCATAGAGGTCAGTTCAGAAGCTGATGTGAACGTTGCGCAAATCCTCATATCCGCGCATGCAGAAATCGCTATTAACTTGCTTCCAAGTGGTGCCTCTAACGCAACACGTTTCTACGCGATGCAAGCCATCGCTGCAGGCTGTGCATTTATCAACGCCACACCGAATTTCGTCGCCAGTGAACCCCAGATCGCTGCGCAGTTTGAAGATGCAGAGCTGCCTCTTGTAGGCGACGACTTAGTTGACCAAATCGGCTCAACCGCGCTCCACAAAACCCTTCTAAAACTCCTAAGCGAAAGCGGCGTTCATATAGACGAAACCTACCAACTCGACGTTGGAGGCGGCACAGAATCCGTTGACACCATGGACCGCACCCGCGACACAAAACGCATCATAAAAACTCAATCAGTTGCCTCTGCGCTGCCGTACAAAACCGAAATCGTCGCAGGTTCAACTGACTACGTCGATTTCCTACAGAACAAGCGTGACAGTTACTTCTGGATAAGCGGCACATACTTTTGCAATACACCTCTCAAAATCGACCTCAAATTCCAAACCACCGATGCACCGAACGCAGGCTCAGTCCTCTTTGATGTAGTACGCGCAGTCAAGGTGGCGTTGACTAAAAAGCAGGGCGGTGCGATTGAGGCAATCAGTGCTTATGGCTTCAAACACCCGCCAAAGATGTTGCCTCTTGAGGCTGCTGAAGCGGCATTCAAAAATTTTGTCGCATAAAAAGCTAAGCGCAAAAACGCTTTTTTCTTTTTTTGTTTTTCGATAAATGTATAAGGCAGGGTTAGTTTGCTTGTTTGAGGCATAGTTATGGAGTTTATGGATGTAGTTACCTCAAGAAAAAGCGTACGGGACTATGAGGACAAACCAGTTGAAGAAGAAAAATTAACCGCGGTTTTGGAGGCGGCAAGGTGGGCGCCTTCTTGGGCAAACAAGCAAGCCACAAGGTATATCGTTGTAACAGACAGGAAGCGAATTGAAGACTTATGCAACATGTTTATGGGTTTTGTGAAAAAGGCACCAGTTGTTATTGTTGCATGCGCTAACCCTAAAGATAGCGGTTCACGCAACGGCATGGACTACTACCTTGTTGATGTGGGAATTTCGATGCAACAACTAGTTTTAGCAGCGACCAACGTGGGTTTAGGCACATGCTGGATAGGCGGCTTCGACGAAGACAGAGTCAAAAAAGCACTGGGAATCGCCGAGAACATCAAGGTGGTTGCCTTAACTCCTTTGGGGTACGCTGCAGATACAAGCATGAAAAACAAGCTTGTACGCAGCACGGTTGGCGCTGACAAAAGAAAACCGCTGGAAGAAATAGTTCATAGAGAAAAATGGTAGCAAGTAACTACCGTTTTTCTAGTTGGCTGATTATTTCGTCTCTAACCCCGTTTTCCTTCAACTTGTTCTTCAGCAAATCAATAGTTGGAACAGGTGATGGATCAGCTTTACGTTCAACAGCCAAATAGACACTCAAAAAGTCACCCACAACCACAGTGGAGAGCATCTTGGCAAGGCAGCTTTTACCCTGCACATGCAAATCAAAGGTGACTATGCCTGCGCTTTCGATTATGGCTTTGGTGATGTCGATGCGGCTTTCAATTTCGCCTGGTTCATCTGCGTCGCGGATGAAGATGATGCTGAACCATTTGCACTGTTCCCCTTTGCCGGACCAGCCTACTATTTCGTTGTGGTCTAGCTCTGGGAAGTATTCCCATTTGGCAGGGGATTTGCTGTTTTCGTTAAATTGCTGCTTAAACCTCTGTGCTACGCTGCGATAGAAACCAAAGCCGTAAACAACGGGGGCTGAATCCCAAAGGAAATGCGCGGTGTTCTTGGCGAAGTTGTCGTTTTGCGGCCGCTCCGGACCGTTTTCTTCAACTATCCGCTCTAAAACTGTAAATGCCTCTTCCAATTCCTCAGTTACACCCTTAACTAACCCAGCTTTCTCCATGTAAACCAGCAAAGGAACCAACATGTAAGGCAGCGCCGCACGGGGAGGCATTCCGCCAGGAACCTGCAGGTGTGGCACTTTGTGTTTTTTTGCGGCTTTAATCAATTCGCCGCCGCTGCTGATGCAGAAAATCATGCAGCCACGCTTCAACGCATCCAGAAACGCGCTTAGCGATTCTTCGGTGTCTCCTGAGTAACTTGAAACGACCACAAGTGTTTTTTGGTTCGCGTATTCAGGCAGGTTGTATTCTCGGCTCACTTCTATGGGTACAGCGATTTTGTTTCTTGCCCAATCCTTGAACAAATCGCCGCCGATTGCGGAGCCGCCCATACCTGCTATTATTATGTTGGCGGGGGCATCGTAGCTCGTTTTGATTTTTTGAGCTATCTTTGCTGCTTCACGGTAATGCTTCGGCGCGTTGATGCAGAAATCTATCATGCTGCTTTTGTCTACGGCACGAATTTTTTCTATGTCATCTAAAAGGGGCTTATTCACAGATGTGTCCTCCAATAACCCGCAGTTTTATATCTCCAACCTGCCTTTTAAGCACAGCGCAGACAATTAAGCGTCAAGGACAAAAAACATGACAAAAAAGAAACTCTCAATCGCCATCCCTGCATCAGTGATTTCGGACACACCGCATTTACGGGAGAAAACCTCCAAAATCGGCTTAATCGCCCGATCAGCCGCGATTTTCAGAGTGGATGAAATCATCGTTTACCCCGACAACGCCAAAGTCAACCAACAACAAGACCTCGAATTCATCGCCTTGCTTTTGAATTATTTGGAAACTCCTCAGTATTTGCGCAAATCCCTCTTCAAACTCGACCCCGACTTACAATACGCAGGGATTCTGCCGCCACTTCGCACGCCCCACCATCCAGTCAGCGGCAAAACCAAGCACCTAAAAGTCGGCGAATACCGCGAAGGCTTAGTGCTATCTGAACGCAAAGACGGCTTAGCGGTGGATATTGGGGTGCAGCAGCCTGCGCTTCTGCGGCAGCGGCAGTTTCGGGTGGGTGAACGGTTAACGGTGCAGGTGGTTAATGTCGGTGATGTTGTGGAGGTTCAGTCAGTTAGCCGCGAGGATGTGCCTCTTTATTGGGGTTATTCTGTTAGTGTGGAGAAGCGGTCTTTTGGGCATCTATTCAAAGATGGCAACTTTGACCTCAAGATTGCAACTGCCCGCATAGGCGACAACTTTGTGGATGTAGCCGCAAAAATCGGGGAACAATGGATCGGCAGCGCGCGGGTTTTGGTTGGTTTCGGGGCACCTTCGCGGGGGTTACATGAAATCGTTGAAGATGAAGGCTTAAAGCTCTCAGAATTGGCGGATTTTGTGGTGAATACGGTTCCTAATCAGGGCACTGCGACGGTTCGCACTGAAGAAGCGCTTCTGGCGACTCTGGCGGTTCTTAACATCTATTTCGCGTATTAACTTGCGGTTTTGTTTCTTTTTGGTAAAGGCATAAATGCCGCCGTCTGTTAATTTTGAGGCTATGCCCAACTTAGACCTCGCCATGCCCACTGCCTTATTAATCGTAGTTACCGTCGCCATGTTCCTCAACAGGCGCGTCGAACGTAAACTGATTGCAACTGTTGAAGAAAAAGAATTCAAAACACGCGACGTTGTTTTGCTCGTGGTTTTCATCGCCATCATGATCTCCGTCATCGCATATACCTCCTTAATCAACCCAGGAGGAGTCTTCCAAAACGTCCTGCTAATCCTATTCTTATCCTCTTACACTATGCTGCTGTTCACGTTCTCTTACGTTTTCACCAACCTCACAAGAGCACGTGCACAACTGCTTTCGATAGGTTTTGGCGCCGCAAGCTTAGCTGCGTGGTCAGCCAGCCTCTTAAGTCAACTTGCAGACGCATACACCATATATCGGGCTGCTGCCTTCATAGGGTTAGCCGCGTTCTGTTTCGGTGCTGCAGCATACGAGCGCTTCAGTGTAAGCGTCAAAAAATCAAAATGGTACATCGCGGCGCAGCCTCCTGCAATTTTTGTGTTGCTGTTTGTGTTCTTTAATTTCCTCTACGAGGGCACGGTTGCGCTTTGGTTTCCCTTCTTGATGGATTTGTTCGGTTTCACGTTTGCTGTTTTGATTATTCTGTATTTGTCTTCGATGTTTAATTGGAAAACTGTGGGCATATTCGCAGTGCTTCTGACCGTGCTGGATATTATTCTTGTTATCGGAACTGGCACAATGGTTACAGCAGCCAAGCAATTTACGGGGCTCGGTTTGCCAGTGCTGGTGTACTTGCCAAACGTGCCTTTCTTGTATTCAGCTGACGGTTTGCTGTTGAATCGCGGTTTGGGGTTAGGTGACTTCTTCTTTGCAGGAATATTGGCAGTGCAGACTTACAAGAAGTTCGGCCGAAACACCGCTTTAGCTTCAACCGTTGCTATGGCGGTAGCGTTTGGAGTCTGGGAAGCATACTTGGCAGATATCTTGGCACTGCTTAACCCAATTATGGGGCGAGAAATCGGCGGGTTCCCGGGCACTTTGATGATTATCAGCGGGTGGGCTCCGGTGGTTGCTTACAAGTTGCTCAAAGCTAAAAGCCAAAACAAAACCATTGCAGTTATGTCTCCAGTGGCGCCTTCAGAAACTCAACCGTTGTAGGGCAAAACGGCTATTTTTTTTGTTTTGTTAAAAGATGTTTGGGAAAAATTGGTTAAAAATAAGAGTGTGAGGCTTTTACCCGAATAGGGCGCCTAATCCTTCTAGTGCTGCTTCTTCCTTGGCTTTTTCTTCTTCAGCTTTCTTCTTCTTGTCTTCTGCTGGGGCTGCTGCTGGCTTTGCTTCTCCGCCTGCTGGAGCTGCGACTGGCGCGGCTGCCATCATGGCTGGTGCTGCTTTGATTGCTTCATCGATGTTTACTTCGCTGAGTGAAGCTACTAGTGCTTTAACTTGGACTGCGTCGACTGTTAAGCCTGCTGCTTCGAGAACTTTTGTTACTGAAGCTTCGTCGATTGGTTTTCCTGCCTTGTGAAGGAGCATTGCTGCGTAAATGTTTTCCATATCTTTTCACCTCTTCATCGGACTATTTTAACCTTATTGGTCTAACCTGTTCCCGCAATTCGAGAACTGGCTGTAACCTGAATTGGCAGATTCCTATGCCGATTTCTTGCCGTTTAGAAGAATACCCTATACCTTAAGAACCTTTCGTCAACTCATAAACAGTATCTACTCCATCAGACGACAATGTAAAGCTTATCGGTGGAGTAGCGTGGTTTGAGGGTCTTTTTGGGGCGGCGCAGCGATTTCCCAAGCGAGGTTATTTCCAAGGGTTGTATGAATTCAGTTGCGATTTTTTCTATGTGGCCTTCCTATTTATAGGCACAACGCTGCTGCTCTGCAGCTACCTCCCCTCCCCTTATTTAAAGAACAAAGAGTGGATGTTGCTCTGCCATAAAAACTATCATTGTATAATATGGCTGGCGATTTTGTGGATTTTTAGCAGTCGCCAAAGGCCAATTCGTGAGTTGCACCAGCAAAGGCCGAGTTTTTGGTCGTTAGGCATTCTTTTCTCGGCATCACAACAATAGTAAATCTAACTGTATGTAATTTATGCTGCTTTGGTGATGCCTTACTGGGTAGCCTTAAGAAATGCTTATTAAACGAGGTGGATTAGAATTCAGAAGCCGCGTTGTTTGGGCGAGTAGATCAGCCTGGTACGATCGCCACGTTGGCATCGTGGAGGCCGCGGGTTCAAATCCCGCCTCGTCCACCAGAACACCCACCCCGTCCATTTTTAGAGGAATTAAAAAGAAGAGTACACTGAAGGCTACGAAAAATAAGATTCCTTGAAGCCAACACAGGCATAACAATAAGGGGGACAGTCTCGCACTACGTTAGAGCAGATAATTTTGAAGGCTACTCAGGTCAATTCTAAAAACACACTCTGGCAGCGTCGCTAAGGTATCGTTCAAAACGACGCCTTGATTGTAAAACTTGAATTTTGGAAAAACAAATAGCCAAACTAAATTGTTATTCTTCAAGAAATAGCAAGGGTAATATCAGCATTAGATTTTTTAAACCTATTAAGAGGATACGCTATTTTATGCCAGCCAACGTCTAAACCTCCATAAGATAAATTCTTTGATTCAATAACAAAAATCGCTTTTTCGGTAAAAATTGAGTAATCTAACTCTTCTTGACCGTTATAGGTATAAATTGCTTGGTTTTTTTCTTCTTTAGAATTGTATAAATAGACGTCAAATTTTGATGTCCGATTTCCTCTGGGACCGATGTAATATTCTGTTTCCCCAGTGATTCTTTTAATTATTTTATAAAAAATACCTAAGAAATGCATTAGTTCCAGACAAGCGTTCTCGGTTAATCTGTCTAAGTAAGCATTAACCAAGTTTTTGTGATTCTTAGGGACATCATAAAATAGGTCTTCAAATTGATTAAGTTTTAAGTCCAGATATGACGACTTAAAAAAATCTTGATTGAAAACGACAAATTTGCCCTGTCCTGTGCGTAGAAGAAACAAGTTGTTATCTGTGAATTCTTTGGCTTGTTTTGAATAGAAGTCAATCGATAAGAGGTTAGCTGTAATAGCACCACTTCTTTGAAGAATTGACTGAAGATTATGTTGCCTTACATAATCTGTGAATTTTATTTCTTGCGAATAGCCTCTCTTTGATATATAAGAATTGAATTCGGAATCTTTAAGCAAGTTATCCCAAATATTCATAGCCTATTTGGAGTAGGTGATTGGTATATTAGGATAATGTTTTATTGGCAGGTACTCCAAAATGAGAAAACAGAACTACCTTTTTGTTATTAACTTCCTGTCATAAGTTAACGAAAAAGCCCGTTAAATTAATCAACAGCCGCCGCATAATTATTGAAACGGGCAGTATTTGGGCATGACTTCAATCGACTTAGGTTGCGGAAACAACAAAATTTCCAAATTTTTTGTAGGCATAGATAATCATCCTGGAGCGCAAGCCGACGTAACATGTGACATGACAAACTTGAGTATGTACAAGGATTCGTCTGTTACGGTGGTTACTTCGAGGCGTGCAATACAGCATGTTGAGGATGATGTGCAGGTTTTCAGAGAAATTAACAGAATCTTAACTCCAGATGGAGTAGCCATAATTGAAGTAGCAAGCACACTAAATGCGGTTGTCAGTAAAACATTTAACCGCTTAAAAATCAAGAAATACCGCTATACAGTTTTCCACACCTATTCAAAATCAACTATTAAAAAAAGAGTCAAAGAGGGCGGCTTAAAAATAGTCACATACGCGAAAGCGCCAACGAAACTACCTTTTTATAATCATGTAATCATAGCTATGAAAGGCGAATCGGGCGAAAACAAAAACACAACCTAAACCTTTGGTCCTCGACCCTTAATCATTGAGTTTAGCAGTTGACGATG
>Ga0101944_10005329_pt1 | contig 14746 bp, 9 predicted proteins | sample DewCreD2012metaG_FD_75245 | JGI IMG/M metagenome (GOLD analysis project Ga0101944, IMG submission 75245) | Hot spring sediment bacterial and archeal communities from British Columbia, Canada, to study Microbial Dark Matter (Phase II) - Dewar... ... | reverse complement strand
TGTGTTCATCGGCGCTGTAGAGGTGATAAAACTCGTGCTGGACCAGGCAGGTCAGCCGGCCGAATTCGGGCAGAAAGCGGCCCAGCAGGCCGACCTCGTGCATGGCGCGGAGCACAGGGGCCACGGCCCCGCGCTCGTTGAGGATGCTCAAGAACGTCTCGCTCGCGTGGGGATCGCGCCGCAGAGCGCCGTCCACCAGCACCACTTCGCGGCGGACGAGCCGGGCCAGGTCCGGGTCCAGCTTCAAGCCGCGTTGTTGGGCGTGGCGGAACAGGCGCAACAGCCGGCGGGGGTCATCACGAAAGACCCGGGGTGAGACAGCCTGCACCCGGTCTGCCACAAACCGAAAGCCGTCCACCGGTGCGGCCGGCCGGGTTGTGCCGACGGGCATCCAGGCGCGCCAGGCCGGCGACCGCTTGGCGGAGGCGCGCGGGGCGAACCGCTCTTCCAAGGTGCGCGTCAGCAGATGGATGCGCCGGGCGTGGGTGTAGAGGTCGCGCATGAACTGCTCCAGGCGGCGGCTGGGGGAGCGGTCCTTGTAGCCGAGTTGGTAGGCCACGGCGGGCTGGTAGGTTTTGGACAGCACGTCGCACGGTCGGTTGATGTGGTAATGCAACTCCGTGCGCACGCGCAGCAGGAAGTCGTGGGCGCTTTCCAGTTGGCGGCGTTCCTCGGGGGTGATCCACTCGCGCGCCTGCAGGTCCAGGAGCGAGCGGACGCGGTATTTCACAAAGGCCATCCAGAGCAGGTTCTGGAAATCACGCAGGCCGCCGCAGCCCTCCTTGAGGTTCGGCTCCTGCATGCAGGCAGAATTGCCGAACCGCGCGCGGCGCTGGGCCTGATCGTCCAGTCGCGCCGCAATGTATTCCTGTTCGTGCCCGGCCATGCCCCGGGTGAGCAAGGCCCGCTGAAACCGCGCAAACAACCGGGTATCGCCACACACCAGCCGCGCCTCCAGCAGCGCGGTCATCGAGCGCATGTCGGCCCGGCCCACGCGCAGGCAATCCTCGATGGTGCGCACCGCATGACCCACTTTCAGCCCCAGGTCCCACAGCGGGTAGAGCAGCGCGTCAACCAACCGGACCAGTCGGGGTGACCCGCCGCGGGCGTCCGCGGCGCCTTCCTCATGGAGCACCATCAGGTCAATGTCACTGTGGGGATTCAGTTCGGCGCGGCCGTAGCCGCCCAGGGCCACCAGCGCCGCGTTGGCCGGCCCGTCTGGAACACCGTCCGCCGGGGCGCGGAGGGCGGCGTTCCAGAGGTGGCGCAGCAGCACGTCGAGCATCGCCGCGCGCGCCTGGCAGATTTCCAACCCGCCCGCGCCCGCCCGGTGCAGCATCTTGAGTCGGTGCGTTTCCAGGCGCAAAAACGACTTGAACCGCCCCAGCTCCTGCACGGCGGTGCGGCCTTCTGGCAGGCCGAGGCGGGTGGCGTCGGCCTCGATCTTGGCCAGCAACGTGGTGTCTCGCATGTTCACGCTCACCGGTCGGCACTCTGTCTTCAAACGGTCGGCGGCACAAGCGACGCCCAACCCGACAGATCACGCGTGGAGGTGAATAATCTTGGCGGGCGGGAAGCCGTTGAACCAGGTGGCCGACGCGCTGCTGTAAGCCCCGATGTTCTCGGCGTAAACCAGGTCGTCAATCTCCAGCTCCGGCAGCAGCGCCGAGTGCGAGATACAGTCCAGGCCGTCGCAGGTCTGCCCAAAGACGGAGCAAACCACCGGCCGCCCGCGCTTGAACGCTTTCAGGTCGTACGGGCAGTGGTCGAAGATGATGCCACTGAAGGTGTGATACACACTGTCGTCAATGTAGTAACACAGCTTGCCGTCGCGGACGGCCTTGCCGATGACGCGCGCGACGCTGGTGGCGGCGGTGGCCACCAGAAAACGCCCCGGCTCGGCCAGAATCTGAATGTCGGGGGCAAACAGGCGTTCAATCTCGGCATTGATCAGCCGTGCGAGTTCACTGAACGGTCGGACGTGCCGGTTGTAAGGGGCCGGGAAACCGCCGCCGATGTCCAGAATCTTGATCTCGCGCCCGCGCTGGCGGCTTTCCTGCATGACGGCTGCGGCGGCGTTGAGGGCCTGGACGAAGTTTTGGAAGTTGGTGCACTGGCTGCCGACGTGAAAGCTCAGCCCCTCGACCACCAGTCCCGCTTGGAACGCCGCCAAAATCAGGTCCACCGCCTCGCCCGGCGGGCAGCCGAATTTGTTGGACAGCTCGCATTGCGAGCCGGTGTTGGCGACGGCCAGGCGCAGGACCAGGCCCGCATGGGGGGCGAACTGCTTGATCTTCCTCAGCTCGGCTAGATTGTCGTAGGTGACCAGTGGCTTGTAGCGGTCCAGGGCCTGCAACGTTTCCCTTGGCTTGACCGGGTTGGCGTAAATGATCTTGTCCCAGATGAAGTCCTGCTGCTGGTCGGCCGGCAAATGCTTGATGTTCTCGTACACCATCATGAATTCCGGCATCGAGGCGACATCGAAGCTGGCGCCTGCGCGGTACAGGGTGCGGATAATGGCCGGCTCGGCGTTGGCCTTCACGGCGTAGTAGCACTGGACCTTGGGCAGGTGCCGGCGAAACGTGGCGTAATTGTGCCGCAGCCGCTCGTGATCAATCACCACCAGCGGCGTGCCGTGTTCTCGGGCCAGGGCCTGGAGTTGTGTCTTCGTCATGCAAACAAGAGCGGTCCGCGTTTAGGCAGTTTGGGCGCGGTCACACAAGCAAAAACCGGCCGCGCCCCGCCCCGCCCACGGAGCCAATGCGCCACAGCCGCGCAGGCGCAAGGGCGTCGTCGGGCAGGCGGCCGGCCACCAGCCCGGCCGGCGCGGATGCCCGTCAGACGGCGTCCGCCACATACAGGTCGCCCTGACGGCTGAGGTGTCGGACGATCATTTCCGCCGTGCGGTCCGCCGCGCCCAGGTTCTCCCGGATCACCTGCAGCGCGTTTCGTCCCATCGCTGTCCGGAGGGCGTCATCGGCCAACAAGCGCGCCAACGCGCTTTCCAACTCGGTGGTGTCCCGGACCTGAATGGCCCCCTGGCGGGCCACCAAGCGGCCGGCGATTTCCGCAAAGTTCTGCATGTTGGGGCCGAAGACCATCGCCTTGGCCAGGGCGCCGGGTTCGAGCGGGTTCTGCCCGCCTTCGGCCGTGAGGCTTTTGCCCACGAAGATGACGTCGGCCCTCTCGTAGAAGTACTTCAGTTCGCCGGTGCTGTTGACCAGCAGGCAATCCAGCTCGCCCGGCGCGTGCAGGGTGCGCGAGGTGATTTCGCTGCGATAGACGAACCGCAGGCCGCGCTGGGCCAGTTCGCAGCCCACTTCCCTGCCGCGTTCGGCGTGCCGGGGCACGAGGATGAGAAACAGCTTCGGGAACTTCTGACGCAGCCGGGGCAGCAGGTCGGCCAGCAGCGCCTCCTCGCCGGCGTGGGTGCTGCCGCCTACCAGCAGGAGCGTGCCCGGCTGGACGCCCAGTTGGGCCAGCATGGCGGGCACATCAATCGGCCGGCGCTCGTCCAGTTGCGCCGCGTCGTACTTCAGACTGCCCACCACCTCAATGGCCTCCGGGCGACAGCCCAGCCGTCGCAGTCGCTCGGCGTCGGCCTCGTTCTGCGTCCCCACGCCTGCCAGCATCCCGAACAGGGGGCGGAACAGGCATCCGAACCGGCGGTAGCGACGGTAGGAGCGGGCAGACAGGCGGGCGTTGACCAGGAAGACGGGGATGTCGAGGTTATGCGCGCGCCAGAGGAAGTTGGGCCAGATTTCGGCCTCGATAAGCACGATGGCCTTGGGTTTGATCGAGCCGAGCGCCCGGGCGACGTAGGGCCTGCGGTCAATCGGGTAGTAGATTCGGGTGATGTGGGTGGGCAGTCTGCGCGCCAACTCGGCCATGCCGGTGGTGGTGGTGGTGGAAACCAGGATCTTGACGTTGGGCAGGCGCGGCTCCAGGGCGCGGATGAGTTGGGTGCAGATGTTGACCTCGCCCACGCTCACGGCGTGCAGCCAGATGACATCGCGGTTGGTGATGGCCTGCTTGATCTTGGTGTCGTAACGGCCGAAACGCTGGAGGAAACCGGTGCGCCAGGGCCCGCGCCGCCGCAGGCGGATAAAGTAATACGGCGCGGCGAGCACGAAGCCCAGCGTGAACAGGATGTTGTAGAGCGTGCGGATCATAGGGCCGGCTTCAACGGCTTGCACCCGTTTGCCGGGACCGGCGGCAGTGCCGCGGCCGTGCGCCCGGGTGGTTCAATGTCACAACGGAGCGGCCGGCCGGCCGGCCGAGGGCGCATTGGTGGCCGCTTCCAGTAATCGCGATCGGATGATTTCCAGGTAGCTTTCCGCCATGGGATTGTTTTTCCACATCAGCTTGCGCGACAGTTCGAACCACGGTCGGGCGGCCGCGTAGTTGCCCAGTTGCACGTAATGCCAGCCCACGTGAGCTACTACGTAGTAGCCGTTGGGGTCCAACTCCGCCGCCCGGTCGAAATACGGCCCGGCTTCGCTGGCGCGGCCCAACCAGTCCAGGCACATGCCGTAACGCAGGGGCGGGTAGGCGTCATACGGGTGCAGCCGCATCGCCTCGGCAAACCAGCGCATGGCGTTGGTCGCCAGTTCCGCGTACCGATCGCCCCCCTCGAAACTCTGCAGCCGGAACGTTTCCCCGATCAAATAGGCGGTCCGGGCGTTGCGCGGCTCGATGGCAAAGGCGCGCTCCAGGGCCTCCACACGCCCGGCCGACAACTCGGACAACCCGGCGGCGCGGCTCAACCAGACTTGCTCCCGCGCCCGCTGCAGGCCCGTTGCGGTCAGGTAGAATGCCCCGGCCAGCAGGATCACGGTGGCCGTGACCCGGGTCGGGATCTCGCCCCGAAACCAGTAGCGCTCTGTGGCAAAGCGCAGGTGCCCGCTCACCAACGCCATCCAAGTGATCGCCAGAATCGCGTTGGCCGGGATGTGCATGTTGAAGTCGGTGACCGAGTGCAACAAGATGGCGAACAAACCCAGGGACGCCCCAAAAACCAGGGCGAACTTGTTGCTGGAGCGCCCGCCCAGGTCGCTGAGCGAGCCGCGGACATGGCCCCAGGTTTGCGCCACACCGGCATACAGCAGCGCCCAGGCCGCCGCCACCAACGCCGTGCCCACCACGCCCCAGTCCACCAGCGTGTTGAGGTAGTCGTTGTGCGCCCGGTCCGGTTGGTTTTGCACCTGGGCGGGGCGGAACGCCCGGAAGCGCTCGTCGAAATGCCCCGGCCCGATGCCCCACCAGGGCGACTGCTTCCACAGCCGGATGGCGGCGTGCCAGATCGCCGGGCGGACATCCGCCGTTCGGGCCTCGACCACGTCCTTGGTGACCAGTTCCCAGCGCTTTTGCAGGTAATAGCTCTTGGGCACGAAATACACCACGCCGCCCACCACAACCGCCAGCGTGGCCAGCGCGATCCATCGGTGCATGCTCCGCAGAGCCAGCACGACAAAAAGCACCAGCAGCGTGATGGCCGTGGCCACCCACCCGCCGCGGGACATCGTCACGGTGATGCCCGCCAGCATCACCAACGACGCGTAGGCCAGCAGCACCTTGCTCACCGGTTTGGCCCGGCTGGCCAAGGCCCAAACCAGACCCACCGGCACGATCATTTCCAAAAACCCCGCCAGGTGGTTGGGGTTGATGTAGGTGCCCGTGCCGCGGTGCTTGTACGGGTTGATGAACCACCAGACCCGGTCCGTGCCGGTGATGAACTGGTAGAGCGCGTAAAAGGAAATGCCCATGCCCAGCACGATCATGGTAAAGGCGATCAGCCGGCTGGTGTCCTGGCCGTGCAGGTTGTTGAGAATGGCCATGAACAGGAATGCATACACCAGCACGCGCAGCCACTCTTGCCGGGCCACATACTCGATGTCCGCCGTCAGATAGCGCGCCAGCGCGTAAAGCGTGAACGCCACCACCGCCCAGCAAATCGGTGGCCAGAGCAGTTCCAATCGCCGATCCACCCACACGCGCACCGTCCAGAGCAGCAGCACCCCGACGGTCAAGCCCTGAATCACCAGAAAATCCGCCGCACGCACGGCTCCCGTGGCCAGCGGGCCGTACACAAGGATCGCCAGCGTGAGAAACAGAATTCCCCACTCACACCACCGTTCAACCTGTTTGCGATGCATGCTGATGAGCACCTCGAGAATACCCGGACAGCCCACGCCGCAGGGCCGCCGTCGGCCGGACCGCTGCGTTATACCGCCAAACGCGCACAGCGTCCAGACGCTTTGCAGCAAATTGCACCCCGCCTGAATTCTCACGGCTCAGCCCGCCAGGCTCACCTGCTCTCGAAACAACCACCATCGCCGGCCGGAACAACAGGGACGTCCCAACCCGGCCCGCGTTTCCGAGTTGCCAGGGATGCCGCTTGGTGGTTGTCTGGCGACACAAAAGACCCTGGCCATGAAAACGGGCGTGATTCGGAAGCTATCGGGCTGGACCTTGAGCGTATGGCTGCTGCTGGGCGTGGCCGGCTGTGCCACCGTGCCGGAAACGGGGCGCAAACAGGTGATGCTGGTTTCCGGTGAGCAGGCCACCCAGCTTGGCCTGGCCAGCTTCGAGAAGCTCAAGAAAGAGCAGCCCATCAGCCGCGATGCCGCGGCCAACGCCCTTGTCCAGCGTGTAGGCAAGCGTATCGCCGCCGTGGCGCCCCTGCCCGGGGCGCAATGGGAATTTGTGGTCTTCCAAAGTGCCGAGGCCAACGCCTTTTGCCTGCCCGGCGGCAAGGTGGGCGTGTACACGGGCCTGCTGCCCATCACCCGGGATGAAGCCGGCTTGGCCACGGTCTTGGGCCACGAGATCGCCCATGCCGTGGCCCAGCACGGGGCGGAGCGCATGAGCCAGGAAATGTTGCGCGAGGCCGGTGGCGAACTGCTGGCCGGCAGCCTGTCGCAGAGCGACCCGCGCACCCGGGCGCTGGTCAACCTGGCCTACGGCTTGGGCACACAGCTCGGCGCCATCCTGCCTTACAGCCGGTTGCACGAGTCGGAGGCCGATGCCATGGGCCTGCTCTACATGGCCCGAGCCGGCTACGATCCGGAAGCGGCCATCGCCTTCTGGCAGCGCTTTGCGGAATACAACCGTCAGAGCGGCGGGACGGCCCTGCCGGCGTTCCTGCGCACGCACCCGGTGGACGAAACCCGCATCCGCCAGTTGCAACAGTTGATGCCGCGCGCCAAGCAAGAATACCAAAACGCCCTCCGCACCCCGCGCTGAACCCACCGTCCCGGCGGGGCACTATTCCGACGCGTCCTCCTGCCGCCCGCGATTGCCGCCGGCCTGAAACCGGCCAACTCAGCCCGTCAATTCAGCCGCTCGGCAATCTCGTAGCGCAGCAGGCGCTTCTTCATCCAGCGGACCGCCAGCAGGTCTTGGAACGAGGCGAACAGCCGGTTCCAAACGCCGTAGTGCGTCTGCCCGGCCTGGCGCGGGCGGGTGCGAATGGGCACTTCCGTTACCGCATAGCCTTCCATGCGGAGCAGCGTGGGCAGAAACCGGTGCATCCCGCGGAAGAACTTGATGTTGCCGAGGCATTCGCGTTTGAAGGCGCGGTAACAGCAGCCCGCGTCGCTGATGCTTTCCCCGGTCAACCGGTTGCGCACCCCGTTGGCAATGCGCGAGGCCACCACCCGCAGCAGATTGTCGCCCTGACGCCGACTGGCCACCCGCGAGCCGCAGACGCAGTCGAACTGCCCCAGCGGCTCGAGCAACCGCGGCAGGTCCTCCGGGTCGTTCTGCAGATCGGCATCCATCGTCACGACCACGCGTCCCCGGGCGGCTTGGAGGCCGGCCCAAAGCGCAGCGCTCTGGCCGCAGCGGCTTGCAAACCGTTGCGCGCGCAGACGCGGCTCGACACGCGCCAGCTCGCGCAACACCTCCCAGGAGCCGTCTTCGCTGGCGTCATCCGTGACCACAATCTCAAACGAGCGCCCCAACCGTTCTGCCACGCTTCGCAGCGCGCCTACCAGCGGGCGCAGGTTATCCCGCTCGTTATGGCAAGGCAGAACGAAACTCAGTTCTGGCGCGTCAGACATGGTGGGCATGATGGCCGGCGGGTTGCTGCGGGCGGTTGGCGCGGGGCAGAACACACCTATGGACGCCAGGGCGGTTGCCGGCGCGCCGGTCGCCTGGTCTTCGCGTTTGATGGTTTGCAGGCCAGCCTTTCACTTGGTCACCCTCGCCCGGTCGGACTCCGCAAAAGCGCGGACGCGTGAAAACGTCCGGCCGGGAGCGGAATCCGCCCGCGTGAGGGTAGCCTAGCGGGCTGGCCGTCCGCCGGAAAGGGGTTTTGCGCCGGCGTGCCCGCGGGGGCTGATGCCCCGGCGCGGCAGGTCGCCCGGGAGCGGCACGGGTCAGCGGTGCAGGTAACGAATGACGGCCTTCTCCGGCTCGGGCAGTTCCACTGTAGCTTCGAGGCTGGCGGCTTGTTCCAGAATGGGCCGAGCCACCTCGTCGCCCAGCAACTCTTTGAGGGGCAGTTGGGGATGGCTGTCGGCATGGAGACGGCCGCAGCCGTTGACACGGCCGGCGCGCAGTTCGCCCAGCAGATCGGCCGTGGCCCAGTGTCCCAGGTTGATCAGCCAGGCCAACGCCTCGTCTCGTTGACAGCGGAAGATGTTGTCAAACAGGAAAACCAGCTCGCGAGGCAGCACCCGCAGCACATGGGCCTCCGCGGCCTGCCAGTCCGGGCGCACGTGCTGATAGTCCCTGACCATGAGCAGCTTTCGGATGCTGCCGTCCAGGGCCGGTTCCAGCGCGTGCAGCAGCTTCAACTCGACGAAATCCAGCCGCCCTGCCCGGTTGAACCGATGCGAGAGTTTCACCCGACCCCGGCGCAGGTTGAATTCCCCGTCGTAGCAGGTCGAGAGGATGAGGTGGTCATAGACCGACTGCGCCTGCCACCACCGTCCGGCGGCCTCGCCGCCGTAATTGCGTTTCTCCAGTCCAGGCGTGGCTGGCCGGCTGACGACCAACTGCTCCAGCCGCCCCAGCCGCAAGTAGTAGTCGCTGGCCGTGGAGAATTCGTGCTCACGCAGGAATTGTCGGGCCGATCGGATGTCGGTCTCCGCGGGCGGCGGCCCGGCATGGGCACGTCGCTCCAACCCTTCCACCAACTGGCGGACGTATCGGCGGTCTTGCTTCGTAGGCATGTCTGCCAAAGGCGCGGCGTCGTGCCGCCCGAGTTACCGCCATTGTATCCCAAACGAATCGGTCGCCAACTGTGCGTCTGGCTGCACACCCCGGGAAAGGCCTCCCCAAAACGGGCAATGGGAACGGCTGGCGAGGCTGGGGCGACCTTCCGGCAAGGACCTCCGGCCAGCCCGGCAGCATCAAAGGGCTTTACTTGGCGGCGGGCTGTTCCCGAAACTCGATTCATGCTGATGCACAGGTGGTGTGTGGCACTGGTGGGATTGACCCTGGCCGCCGGCGGGTCGGGCTATTCCGCTGCCGGGGCGCTGGCCTCGCCGCCTGAGTCCCCATTTGTGGTCGAGGCATGGACCCCGGAGGACGGCCTGCCGCAAAGCTCGGTCATCTCGGTCATTCAAAGCCGCGACGGGTACCTGTGGTTGGGGACGCTCAATGGGCTGGTGCGGTTTGACGGGGTGCGGTTCACTGTCTTTGACGAGGTCAACACCCCCGGCCTGCCCAGCAGTCGCATTGTGCACTTGTTCGAGGACAGCCGGGGCGGCTTGTGGGTGGGCACCGAGACCGGCGGTGTGGTGCTGATCCGGGACGGCCAGGCCCGCCCATTGGAGATCGGACGTGGCTCGCGCGAGGGCCGGCTGCTGGCCGCCTGTGAGGACGCCTCCGGCGCGGTGTGGCTCTACACGGCCGACGGGCAGTTGTGTCGCTACCTCGACGGCAAGGTGGATGTCTGGCAGTTCGGCAACGAGCGACCCACCTTGTGCCGGGCGCTGGCCGCCGAGCCGGAGCGGCTGTGGGTGGGCATGGACTGGCAAATGGTCGCCATCGGACCGCTGGAGGCCGTGCGGCCGCCGGAGTTGCCGCGCGAGCTGGTGTTGCCGTTGGGCCGCTTGGACGGCCTGTTGGCCAGCGCCCGGAGCGGCCACTGGCGGTTGATGAACGGGCGCGTGCTCCGTTGCCGCGGCAACACGCTGGAACGCGACCTGGGCACTTACCCCTGGCGCGCCAATGCCCGACCCTCGGCGGCCTGCGAGGACCGCGACGGCAACTTGATTGTGGGCACTCTGGACGAGACCAGCGGCGACGGCGTGTTTTGGTTCGGCCCCACCGGCCTGGTGGCGCGCATCTCCGCCGCCGAAGGGCTGTCGCGCAACGGCGTGTTGTCCTTGTGCATGGACCGCGAGGGCAATCTGTGGGTGGGCACGGATGGCGGCGGATTGAACCGCGTGCGCCGGAAACGGTTCGAGCGCCTCGTTATCTCGAAAGGAGCCGTCGCCCAGACCGTTTGCCCGGACACCCGGGGCGGGCTGTGGATGGGGTTCACCCGCGGCGCGGCCTACCAGCGCGGTGACACCGTCCGAGAATTCGGGCCGTCCGAGGGGTTGGCCAGTGATTACGAGCAGAACGTCTCGGCGGTGTTCGTGGACCGCGACGAGCAGGTTTGGCTGGGCACGGGCGGGGGACTGTTCCGTTGGACCGGGCAGCGCTTCGAGCGCGTGGTCGGGCCGGCCGCGTTGCACACGGCCATCAGCGCCATCCACCAGGACCGCCAGGGCCGCCTCTGGTTCGGCACGCGGGCCGGGTTGGTGGGCCGCGACCGGGAGACGTGGAGTTGGTGGAACACACGCAACGGCCTGTCCTCGGACCAGGTGCTGGCCCTGGCGGATGATGCCGAGGGGACGCTGTGGATCGGGACTTTGGGGGGCGGTTTGAATCGGTTGCAAGACGGCCGCTTGACCGTCCTGCGCCAGCAGGCCGATGCGCTGCCCAGCGACGAGGTCGCCTGCCTGTGGGTGGACGGCGACGGTGTGCTGTGGGTGGGCACTCAGGGCAGCGGGCTGGCGCGGTTGGCCGGCACACGCTGGACCCGCTTCACCACCCGTGACGGCCTCATCAGCAACAGCATCGCCCACCTGCTGGACGACGGCGCTGGCAGCTTGTGGGTGGGGTCCAATCGCGGGCTGATGCGTCTGGACAAGGCGAGCCTGACGGCCTTTGCCGAAGGCCGCACCAATGGCATTGTCTGCCGCGCCTACGGCCGGGCCGACGGCCTGCCATCGAGCGAGTGCACGTTCGGCTCGCAACCCGCCGCCACCCGCGCGCCCGACGGCCGGTTGTGGTTCGCAACCGTGCTCGGTCTGGTGTGCGTTCGGCCGGCCGACCTGCAGCCCAATCTGTCGCCGCCGCCGGTGGTCATTGAATCGGTAGCGCTGGAGGGGCAACCAGCCGGCCCGACCGGCGTGCGGGCCACGCCGCCGGATCAATTCACCATCCCCCCCCGCAAGGGCCGCTTGGAAATCCGTTACACCAGCCTCAACCTCACGGCGCCCGAGCGCGCCCGTTTCCAATACCGGCTGGCCGGCCAGGAACAGGACTGGACCGACGCCGGGGCCGGTCGCGTGGCGCGTTACCCCAAACTGCCCCCCGGCCGGTACACCTTTGAAGTCCGCGCCGCCAACGAAGACGGCGTCTGGAGCGAGCGCCCTGCCACGCTGGCGCTGGTGGTCCAGCCGCCCTTTTGGCAGACGAGCGGGTTTATCACGCTGACGGCGCTTTCGCTCCTGGGCCTGGTGGCTGGCACGGTCCACCTCGTCTCCACCAGCCGGCTGAAGCGGCAGTTGCGCCAGCAGCAGGCGCTCGAAAAGGAGCGCGCCCGCATCGCCCGCGATCTGCACGACCAGCTCGGCGCGAACCTCACGCAGGTGGCGCTGCTGGGCGAACTGGTCGAGGCGGACCGAGCCATGCCGGACGAAGTGGCCGCCCATGCCAGCCAGATTTCACAAACCGCCCGCGAAACCACCCGCGCCCTGGACGAGATTGTCTGGGCCACCAACCCCGCCAACGACACCCTGGAGGGCCTGGTCAACTACGTGTGCAAATACGCCCAGGAGTATCTGGCCCTGGCCGGCCTGCGGTATCGCTTGGACGTGCCCAGCCCGTTGCCGCCGATTCCCCTGTTGCCGGAAGTGCGCCACAACGTCTTCCTGGCAGCCAAGGAAGCCGTCAACAACGTCGTCAAACACGCCCGCGCCAACGCCGCCAGGGTGCGCCTGCGCCTCCAACCCGGCCGATGTATGCTGGAAATCCAGGATGACGGCCGTGGCCTGCCGCCGGACGCCGCGACCTCCCCCCGCAACGGCCTGAAAAACATGCGCAAACGGTTGGCCGACGTGGGCGGTACATGCGCCGTTGAACCCGCGCCGGACGGCGGCACGGTCGTGCGCCTGACGTTTCCCGTCGCCCACAGCCGGTCATGACTGCCCCTTTCCACAACTCCCAAACAGCCGTGCCCTCGCCGGCCGCCTCATCCAGACACTGAGCCATGCCCATTACCGTCGCCATCGTCGAAGACAACGACCAGTTGCGCGCCACATTGGCCCGGGTGCTCGATCGCGCCGAGGGCTTCCGGTGCACCGGCCAGTACGCCAACGCCGAGGAAGCGCTCAAGCATCTCCCGGAGGAAAAGCCCGATGTCGTGCTCATGGACATCAACCTGCCCGGCATGAACGGCGTCGAATGCGTCCGCCAGCTCAAGACCCTCTGCCCTCAAATCCAGGTCATCATGCTCACGGTCTATGAGGACACGGACAACATCTTCAACGCGCTGGCGGCCGGTGCGACCGGCTACCTGCTCAAGCGCACCCCGCGCGCCGAGTTGCTGGAGGCCATCCGCGACGTTGTCCGTGGCGGTTCGCCCATGACCACGCACATTGCCCGCAAGGTGGTGCAGTCCTTCCAGCAACGACCGGCCACGCCCGCTCCCGCTGCCGAGGAGCTGTCGCCGCGCGAGCGCGAAGTCCTCGACTGCTTGGCCCAGGGATTTCTTTACAAGGAGATCGCCGACAAGCTCGGCCTCAAGTACGAGACCGTCCACACCTACATCCGCCGGATTTACGAAAAGCTGCAGGTCCGCACCCGGACCGAGGCGGTGAGCAAATTCCTGCGGCGATGAACCCCGGGACGGGCGCGCCGCCAGGACACTCACCGCCGGTACACCGAACTGTCCTGCCTCTGGCAGGCGTAACTGCTCAAGGCCGATGGCCTGCGGGTGACGTGACGGACGCTTCGAACGACAACGGCGCGCAGGCTTGCCGTCGGGCCTTGGCGGTCTCGACGCCCAGGGCAATGGCAATCTCCTGCTGGGGTTTACGGCCTGTCTGCCACTGCCTTGCTGGCCCGGGCGCGTCGTGCCTCCCAATCGGCCCATGCCGCTGCCCATTGCGCGCCGGTGAACTTGGTGCGCGCCTCCGGCCAGACGGACTCCAGCCGCGCGAGGGCGCGCGCGGCTTCCTGCCAGTCTTTCCAACGCAGGCACGCCTCCAGCCAGTTGAGGGGGTTCTCCGGGTACTCCGGGGACAGGTCCACCGCCCGGCGCAGGTGGTGACGCGCCTTGGCGCGGCTGCCCAGACTTGTGGGCCAACCGGGCGCCTGCAAATACAACAGCCCCAGGTTCCGGTCCGGGCCGGCGAAATCAAACCGCTCGTCCAAGAGGCGTGCGGCCTTGAACTCGGCTTCCATCTCCCGGACAAGCTTCAGCGCGCCCAGCGCGCGGGTTTGGGCCAGTTGGCCGAGGTTCATCCCCAGGTAGTAATGGACGGGCGCCGAGTTGGTGTCGAAGGCGAGCGCGTCTCGGCAGGCGGCGATGCCCAGCTCGGCCACGGCTGCTCGCTCGGCGTTGTTGGTGGCCAGGTCGGCCCGGTCGAAACACGCGCGCCCGAATTGCCAGGCTGCGATGAAGTTGGTCGGCGCGGCCAGCCAGGTCTGCCTGGCTGTCTCAAACGCCGCGTCCTGCCACCGGATGGCGGCGCCCGCTGCGTTGGTTTGAGGGCGGCTTGCCTCGCCTGGCGCGGCCGGACAGTCTGGCGCAACCACCAGCATCACCAGGCCGAGACAAACCACCCGGATGCCGTGCGCGTCAGGGCTGGCCAAGCCGCGGGTCCTTGGCGCGCCGCCTGAGGCACAATTAGCATTTGCGGAGACCACGAGCGGCTTTATAGTTGCGGAGGCGTGGAAAGACCAGACAACAAAACCGTGAGCCGCTTGGCAGCCCTGCTGCTGATGTTGGCCACGGCCGGGTGCGGCGGATTGAACGCCACGATTCCCATATCGCCGATGATGTTTATGGACAACCGCGCCCCCGCGCTGCCCGGCCCGCCCGGCGGCACGGAGGTCGCCGTCCACCAAGTCACATCCGCCAACCCCTGAGGCATGCGCTTTCCCTTTGCGCTCTCGGCCAGGATTGCCGGGCACATCATCGGGCACAAACTGCGGCGCACCCCCAGGTTCGCCATGGTGCTGCAACTCGAGCCACTGCACACCTGCAACCTGGCCTGCACCGGCTGCGGGCGTATCCGCGAATACTCCACCAGCCTCAAGGACATGGTGCCGCTGGAACAATGCCTGGCGGCGGCGGTGGAGTGCGACGCGCCGATGGTCTCCGTCTGCGGCGGCGAACCGCTGATCTACCCGAAGATCGAGGAACTGGTGGACGGCCTGCTCCAGCAGGGGCGGATCGTTTATATCTGCACCAACGGCATCTTCATGCGCTGGAAGTTGTGCGACTACCTGGCGG
>Ga0101944_10005328_pt1 | contig 14746 bp, 13 predicted proteins | sample DewCreD2012metaG_FD_75245 | JGI IMG/M metagenome (GOLD analysis project Ga0101944, IMG submission 75245) | Hot spring sediment bacterial and archeal communities from British Columbia, Canada, to study Microbial Dark Matter (Phase II) - Dewar... ... | reverse complement strand
GAATACCTGTTGAATGATTTGAATTATTGAAGCCATCAAAATAAAGTCCAAAAGAACCATTGCTGACCGTATTACTATCAACAACAAAATTATCCACCGGTTGACCATCGCTGGAAATTACAGAAAGACCTGAACCAGTTGAACCTGTGGATATACCATTCAAATTACATTTTTTTATGCTATTATTATCTGCATTTCCCCTAAGGCGAAATACTATACCATAATTTGGATTCCCTTGTGCAAGTATGGTCATATCTCTAAATGTGATATATGAGGCGCCATTTATATCAACAACGTAATTATTTGAAGATGTTGGATTAAAATAGAGTGTTACATCAGCAGCATTCCCTGATTGTGCGCGGAAAGTTACAGTGTTTACGGAACTTGTTCCTGTGACTGAGCCGATTGAAATCTGCTCATTATAAGTGCCGGATACAACATTGAATAGCACTGGTCCGCTTACACCGTTGGTAACCAGAGCATTTACCGCTGCGGTGAAGGTTGAATAATCTCCACCTGCGCCAATCACTTTGGTACCGGATAATGGTTGTCCGTTTGCTGAAACTAAAAATAGAAAACTTATTACCAGAATAACTAAAATCTTCTGAATTAAATTTCTATCGTGAAAAAATAAAAAATGATTCATGGCATCCCTCGTTATAAATTGTTAAAATATATTTATTGGATAATCTTAATGGGAGAAGGAAATGTTTTCAGTATTAATATAAGCAACCTTATCTATTAATGTCAATTATAAAATTGTAATTATATTTTTTATTTGCCACAGTACAAATATATTTAAAAATTGTACGATTTTTAATGATAAAATCGATTTACGTTCGAATAAAAAGGCAATTACAATTTTTTATCGTTTATATTAAATATGATAATAGCACAAAATTTCGATATACAGGGTACAAATCTAATACAGTAAAAATTTATCTCCAATGATTTGAATTAACTTTTTAATTGATTTAGATCAAGGAATTTCAATCTAAAAATTAAGAATAATTTATTAATTGTTATTCCAGGTTACTTCAAACATTTTGATTTAATAATTTGAAATACTATCAGGACATTCCTAAACGGTGGAATATAAAGAACGAAGAGCAGTCGGATCAATAATCCGAATTTCCGTACGAGTCGAGTCGATATACTTTCTTTCTATAAATAATCTTAAAGTTCTTGAGAAAGATTCAGGTGTAGTTCCAATCATTTGAGCCATTTCAGACCGCGAGAGTGAATTCGGAATAACAAGCTGTCTTTTTATAAACTCTTCATTATGTTCAACCAGGAACAGCAGTAGTCGTGCCACCCGTTGTTTTACTTCTTCATGAGCGATGGACATGGTTTGTTCTTCCGATGCACGCAGATCAGTACTTAACTTTGCCATAATTTTGATGGCAAAGTCAGGGTATTCTTTAATTGCCTCTAAAAATACCTCTTTCTGTATTGCGCATATTGTGGTCGGTACCAGAGCCATCGCCTCAGCAGTATATGGCTCCCCCGTTAATACAGCACGGTGTCCAAAAATATCACCTGGACCCCTCAATCGTATAACAAGTTTTTCGCCTTTCCTCCCTGACTTTGATAATTTAACAAATCCTGAAAATATGTGATAAACCAGAAATGACGGATTACCTTCAGAAAATATTATCTGCCCCGGTTGACAATTGAAAATTATCTTCTGTCGCTCCAGGCGTTCAAGAAAATCACTTGGAAGTTCACAAAAAATACTTCCTTTGCGGCGACTACAGGATGTACATATACTGGGTTTATCTTTCATCTGTATAATTTTCAATCGGTGGGCAAGAACAAACGAGGTTGCGGTCGCCGTACACATTATTCACCCTTCCGACGGACACCCAGAATTTTTTCTCACGAAGCCAGGGAAGAGGATAGACAGCTTTTTCGCGCGAATAAGGATAATTCCACGAATCACTTACCGCCATATCGGCAGTATGCGGAGCATTCTTTAACACATTGTTAACCTTATCGTATTTCCCATCCTCTATCTCAGTAATCTCTTTTCGGATTTCTATTAAAGCATCACAATATCTGTCGAGTTCTTCTTTTGACTCACTTTCTGTTGGTTCAATCATTAATGTTCCATGGACCGGGAAAGATGTTGTTGGTGCATGAAAACCATAATCCATCAAACGTTTCGCCACATCTTCAACTTCAATATCTGCACTTGCCTTTAGCTGTCTGAGATCAAGAATAAATTCATGTGCCACCCGACCTTTCGTTCCCTTATAAACTATAGGATAATACTTTTCCAACCGTGAAGCCATATAGTTGGCGTTGAGTATTGCAATTTTCGTTGCTTCTGTTAAACCAGCAATGCCCATCATTTTTATATATAACCAGGATATGGGCAATACACTCGCGCTCCCCCAAGGCGCTGCTGCTACTGGACCAATGTGATGCTGACCATCGAGCGGTATTACCGGATGTGAAGGGAGGAATTGAGTTAGTTCTTTCGTGACTCCAATCGGTCCGACACCTGGTCCTCCACCGCCATGCGGAATTGCGAATGTTTTATGTAAATTCAAGTGGCAGACATCAGCACCCAGTTCAGCAGGTTTGCAAAGGCCTACCTGAGCATTCATGTTCGCACCATCCATATAAACCAGTCCGCCATTTTCATGGACAATACGACAAATATCTTTTATTCCCTCCTCGAAAACACCATGTGTTGAAGGATAAGTAACCATCAATGCCGCTAATTTTTCTCTATGACGAATTGCTTTTTCCTGAAGATCAGCAATATCTATTGAACCATCATCCATAGCTTTAACAACTACAACTTCCATCCCTGCCATCACAGAACTGGCAGGATTGGTTCCATGTGCAGAGGAAGGTATCAGACATACATTACGATGCCCTTCTCCGCGATGTTCATGGTAAGCACGGATGACTAAAAGTCCGGTATACTCACCCTGTGCACCTGAATTGGGTTGAAAAGATATGGAATCAAATCCCGTAATATCTTTAAGCATCATTTCAAGTTGTTCGAATAATATTTTATAGCCTGCTGCCTGTTCCTTCGGTACAAACGGATGCAAACCATTAAATTTCGCCCATGTAATCGGCATCAATTCAGTGGTCGCGTTTAATTTCATAGTACATGAACCGAGCGGTATCATGCTGAATGCCAGGGACAGATCCTTATTCTCGAGTGACTTAATATATCTCAACATTTCCGTTTCGGAATGATGTGTGTTAAATACCGGATGCTGCAAAAACGGATCGGTCCTTTTCATCTTTCCGGCGTATGTAAGATTAGGTTCCATTAAATTTAATTCTATTTTACTTCCTGAACCTTTTGCAAAAATATTGATTATTTTTTTTACTTCATCCAGGTCTGTTTTCTCATCGAGTGAAAGGCTACATGAACCGTCAGGGAACCATCGAATATTTATTTTTTCTGAATTGAAAATTGGTTTAAGTGTATTGCTTAGATTTTTAGAATGAGTAATGTGGAGAGTATCAAAATAATCATCGTAAAGAATTTTATAGCCGACTGATTTAAGCTGATTTGCAAGTATTGATGTATATCCATAAATTCGTTCTGCAATTTTTTTCAATCCTTCTGGTCCATGGTAAACAGCATACATACTTGCCATTATGGCAAGTAAGACCTGCGATGTACAGATATTTGAAGTTGCTTTTTCTCTTCGAATGTGTTGTTCCCTTGTTTGCAATGCCATTCGAAGAGCCCGTTTATTTCGAGAATCAATTGAAACACCAATAATTCTACCTGGGACATAACGTTTAAATTCCTCCCTTGTGGCAAAATATGCTGCATGTGGCCCACCATATCCGAGTGGTACACCAAATCGCTGAGTATTTCCGACAGTCGCATCAGCCCCAAACTCCCCTGGCGGAGTCAACAGTGTAAGAGCAAGCAGGTCGGCCGCTACGATAACCTTGGCGTTTACCTTATGGGCACGTTCACAAAAATCATGATAATCATAAACAGCCCCGTCAGAAGCCGGATATTGAATCAATGCACCGAAAACTTTTTCATCAAATTGAAATTCGGACCATTTCCCCACAACAACGTTTATACCTAACCACTTTGCTCGTGTCTGTACAACAGCAATATTTTGAGGATGACAATCATCTGAAACAAAGAAAGTACCGTTTGATGGTCTTCCCGCAATTCCAAAAAACATTATCATGGCTTCCGCTGCAGCGGTGGCTTCATCAAGCAAAGAAGCATTGGCAATTTCCATTTTTGTCAAATCTATGACCATTGTTTGGAAATTAAGCAACGCTTCCATTCTTCCCTGAGCAATTTCACCTTGATACGGGGTATATTGAGTATACCAGCCTGGATTTTCAAGTATATTACGTTGAATTACTGTGGGAGTAATTGTATCATAAAATCCCATTCCTATCAATGATCGGTATAGGATATTTTGATCTGCTATTACCTTAATTTCATTTAAGGATTTCCATTCACTGACCGGATCTCCGATTTTGTAGGGAGTATTAGTTCGAATCTGTTTAGGAATAACAGTATCGATAAATTCATCGAGTGAGGAAGACCCAACTTCCTTTAACATTTCGCGGATTTCATTTTGATCTGGACCAATGTGACGTTTATAAAAAATATCTTGTTGTGATTTTTTCTCAGACATAATTTTAAATGTTATATTTATAATAATTTATGATTTTAATCTGGTAAGTTATATTAAATAGAAAAATTGTAGACAATTCTCAATCCAGTGGATGAGAGTATGTTTTAGTTATGTAGAAATAATTTTATTTTCCTATAATACCTTTATATGCTTTAACATCGTAAAGATGATTCAATTCATTTGGATCCTTGATAGAAATTTTTATCATCCAGCCTTTGCCGTATGGTTCTTTATTTACAAATTCTGGAGATTTTTCCAATTCCTCGTTAATTGCAACCACTTCTCCAGAAACGGGAGCGTACAGATCCGACACCGCTTTAACGGCTTCGATTGTACCAAAACTTTCCCCCTGTTTCACCTGTCTGCCGATTTTAGGTAGTTCAACGAAAACCACATCGCCAAGTTCTCCCTGGGCATAGTCAGTAATACCGACAATACCTGTTTTGCCTTCTACGAGGATCCATTCATGGTCTTTTGTGTATTTTAAATTTTCTGGGAATGTCATATTGATACCTTTATAATTTGTTAACTATTATTATAATGTTTTTCGATAAAACTTGTGTCATAATTTCCACTTCTGAATATTTCATTCTGCATAACGCGTCTGTGAAAAGGAATTGTCGTGTGCACGCCTTCAATTGTAAATTCTTCTAGTGCGCCTGCCATTTTCTCGATCGCCTCATCTCTTGTCAAAGCAAATACAACAAGTTTCGCAATCAATGAATCATAGTATGGAGGTATTCTATACCCGGAGTAACAATGAGTATCAACGCGCACGCCGAATCCACCAGGCAAATGAAATCCTGTAATTTCTCCTGGTGATGGTCGAAAATCATTTTCAGGATCTTCTGCATTTATCCGGCATTCAATTGCATGGCCTTGAGGCCTGTAAATTTTTTTACGTAAACGATCACCTGCAGCAATTTCAATCTGTAATCTTATCAAATCCATTCCTGTTACCTCCTCAGTAACAGGGTGCTCAACCTGTATTCTTGTATTCATTTCCATAAAATAAAAATTTCTGTCTTTATCAACAAGAAATTCTATTGTTCCGGCTCCTTCATATTTTACACTTTTCACCGCTTTAACTGCAGCGGCTCCCATGGTTTTTCGAATCAAAGGGGTTATAATGGGAGAGGGTGATTCTTCGATAAGTTTTTGATGGCGCCTCTGAATTGTGCAATCGCGTTCATTCAGATGAATGGCATTACCATACTGATCACCAAATACTTGAATTTCAATATGGCGGGGTTGTTCAAGAAATTTTTCAACATAAACCGACGGGTTTCCAAACGCAGATCCTGCTTCAGAACTTGCCATCTGAAATGCTTTTTCAAATTCTTCTTCCGCCATCACGATCCTCATTCCCTTACCACCGCCACCGGCAGTGGCTTTAATCATGACGGGAAATCCAATACTGTTTGCTATCTCAAGTCCTTCTTTTACGTCTTTTACAACACCTTCACTTCCAGGTACGACCGGAACCCCTGCTTTCTTCATTGTCTCTTTGGCAAATGCCTTATCCCCCATTGCTGCTATTGCTTCTGGAGATGGACCAATAAATTTTATACCCTGCACAGCGCAGATTTCTGCAAATTGCATATTTTCAGCAAGGAATCCATAACCCGGGTGAATTGCATCTGCATTGGTAATATCAGCTGCAGATATTATCCGTGGTATATGAAGATAACTATCTTTGCTTTGTGCCGGACCAATACAAACCGCTTCATCAGCAAATCGAACATGCAATGATTCACGATCTGCCTCCGAATAAACTGCAACTGTCTTTATTCCGAGTTCACGACAGACACGAATTATTCGTAAAGCAATTTCTCCCCGATTTGCTATTAATATCTTATTAAACACTATTATATGCTTTATTTGTATAGAATTGCGTTATGATTCATAGAAGTCGTTAAATTCAGACAGGTTCGATCAGGAAAAGAACCTGATTATACTCTACAGGTTGAGCATTCTCTACTAAAATTTTTACAATTCTACCTGAGACTTCAGATTCTATCTCATTCATTAATTTCATTGCCTCAACGATACATAAAACCTGTTTCGGTTGTACGATTTGGCCGACTTCAACGTAAGGATCTGCGTCTGGTGCTGGAGCGCGGTAAAAAGTACCAACAATAGGTGATCTTACTTCAACGTATTTGGGTTCTGATTGTACCGGTGCGGGAGGCACTGCTGCCGGTGCTTCAGTTTTAATTTGAGGTGGTGAGGAAACCACGGTTGATGGTGGAGGTGAATTCAGTGGAACCTGTGCAACAGGATGTGTTCCCTTTCTTGAAACGCGAACATGTAATCCCTCTTCCTTGATTTCAATTTCATCTACTGTGCTGTTTTCCACTATACGTACTAATTTTTTCAAGTAAGCAAGATCCATATCAGATCCTTTCAGCTTCTTTTTATTTATGTCGTCTTAACACGTTCAATGTAAACACCCGTACGAGTATCAACTTTAATCGTATCACCTTCATTTATAAACAAAGGCACATTAACTGTTGCACCCGTCTCTACTTTCGCAGGCTTTTGAGCTCCTGTTGCAGTATCTCCACGTACTCCTGGTACGGTTTCCACGACTTTTAGTTCTACAGTAATTGGTAATTCGACGCTGACTATTTCATTGCCATTGAACAGAATTTTTACGTTTTCGCTTTCTTTAAGAAAATGTGCACCTTCACCAATTAAATATTCATCAACATTGATCTGGTCAAATGTTTCCTTATCCATAAAGACGTAACTGGAACCATCATGATAAAGGTACTGATATTCTTTAGTTTCCACTCTGACAGCATCCACTGCTTCGCCTGCCCGGAACCGAATTTCTACCACTTTGCCCGATTTAAGGCTTTTTAGTTTTGCACGGACAAATGCCCGCCAATTGCCTGGATTGACATGCTGGAACTCAACAATCGTCCATAATTCCCCATTCATACGAATGGTCATACCATTACGAAAATCTGAAGTTGTAGCCATAAAACACCACTGATTTGAAAATATGCAGATATTGCGTGATTAATGAAGATTCAAAATACGAATAAGAATAGTGAAAGTCAAGATGAGATTTTAACAATTTTCGCTCATTTTTATGAAAATATTACAAAATATTCATAACTTTCTTATGATTTTTACCATATTTTAAATAAATTCAAACATTGAAAATCATATAATGTATGGAAAAATTAAAGGCTTTTTGGTGAAGCCAAAATTTACTTTGCATTTCGATGAAGATATTATTAAAATATTAAAAAATTATGGATTATATGGATAAAGAGTGTATAATTATAATATTGCTTATTTGCTCCTCCTTATGCTGTAAAGGAAAGAATTCTGAGCCAATCACTGAAATTGATACCACGGTGGTGAATTTTTACGCAGACTCACTTGTATTAAGTGAGGAGGTCAAGCTATCCGCATTTGATTCATCTTTATTTGCAAATAAAATCGATTCTTTGTATGAAATATATGGGATAACCAGAGAGAAAGTGAATACATCAATAGAAAATTATAAAAAAGAATTATCCACATGGAAAAGTTTTTATGAAATGTTAGTCAAACGTCTGGAATATCTACGTACTCATGAATAAATAATTTTTAAGAGATATAATGAAAACCATTCTTATTGTAGATGACGAAAAAGATATTGTTGATCTCCTGAAATATAATTTGAAAAAAGAGGGATATGACATTCTCACCGCATCAAACGGGAAAATGGCACTGGAACAATCAAAACATTTACCAGACCTGATAATTCTGGATATTATGATGCCGGAGTTGAATGGACTTGAAGTAATAAAAAAATTAAAAGCAGAACCGAAAACCGCGAACATACCAGTAATTTTTCTTACAGCAAAAGGAACCGAAATAGATGAAGTGATTGGATTAGAACTTGGTGCCGACGACTATATTGTCAAGCCGATCAGCATTCCAAAACTGATCGCCCGTATTAAAAATGTTTTCAGAAAACAGCAGGTCAGTGAAACCAAAACAGAATTTAATAAGCCGGTCAAAATCGGTGTAATCGAAATTGATCCAAAAAAACATTCAGTCAAAGTTGCAGGGCGTGAAATATTTTTCCCGAAAAAAGAATTTGAATTACTTTTATATCTTGCTGAACATGCCGAACAGGTGGTGACGCGGGAAATTTTGCTAAAAAATATCTGGGGAACTGAAGTTTTTGTTGTGGATAGAACAGTGGATGTTCATATCCGAAAAATTCGTGAGAAACTTGACCAGTATGCTGATTATATAGACACAATAAAAGGTATCGGCTACAGAATGAGAATACCTGAAGAGAGATGACCTTATATAAAAAGTGAAATGATATAATATGCTATCGCACCTACCATACCAGACACCGGAATAGTCAAAATCCAAGCCCACACAATTTTTCCCGCAACACCCCACCGAACTGCCGACACTCTCCTCGTCGAGCCAACTCCCATGATTCCTCCTGCGATAGTATGGGTAGTGCTCACCGGAATACCTCCAAGTGCTGTACCTATGAGGACAAAAGCACCTGCAGTTTCGGCTGAAAATCCTCCAATAGGTTTTAAATGCGTTAATTTAATACCCATAGTCCTGATAACTCTCCATCCACCCGCAAGTGTCCCCAATCCAATCGCCGAGTGTGCAAGCAATACTACCCAGAAAGGTACATAAAACTCTGAGCCCAAATATCCGCCTGTATACAGTAAAATAGCAATAATTCCCATGGTTTTTTGCGCATCGTTCGTACCGTGTCCAAGACTGAAAGCTGCGGAGGACAGTAATTGTCCTACCCGAAAAAATCGATCGACTTTCTTAACATTTGAGTTTCTAAATAACCAATTTACACCAATCATAATAAAAGCCCCCAGGACAAATCCTATAATTGGTGAAAGAAAAATAAATATGACAACTTTAATCAATCCGCTATAAACCAAAGAACCAAAACCGGCTTTTACTATTGCCGATCCGGCAAGTCCGCCTATCAAGGCATGCGATACACTTATTGGAAGACCATATTTTGTGCAAAGATGAGTCCAGATAATCGCTCCGATGAGCGTTGCTAAAATCATCCATTCATTAACAACCTCAGGATGAACTATACCTTTTCCAATGGTATTTGCGACATGAACGCCGAAACCGAATGCAGCCACAAAATTAAAAAATGCAGCCCATGCAACTGCTATTTTTGGTGACAGAACACGCGTAGAAACAATAGTTGCAATCGAATTTGCAGCATCATTCATCCCATTTAAAAAATCAAAAAGAAGCGCAAGAAATATAATCGAGATTGTAAGTAAATCCATAAAAAATTGACTTAATTAGGATCAGGCATGTTTAATAAGGAGCCCTTCAAGCACATTGGCAGCATCTTCACATTTATCAGTCGCGGTTTCAAGTCCGACGTAAATCTCTTTTACTTTTATGACCTTAATCGGATCTTTTTCGTTTTCAAATAAGTCTGCAACCGCCCTTTCGAAAACATCATCTGCTTCATTTTCATATTCATTAATTCTTTTTAAAACATTTCGGAGCTGTTCCGGTTTATCCAGATTCTTCATCAGACCAATACCGTTCTGAAGTTCTGATATCGAATTATAAAGAATATCAATAAGTTTTGCAGCGTTATCCGGACAATCTTTTAATTTATATAATAGAAATCTTGTTGCAGCACCATTGATAAAATCCAGAATATCATCCAATGCTGAAGCAAGTATATGAATATCTTCTCTATCAATTGGGGTTATAAATGTCTTATTTAACTCAAAAAAAATCTCATGGGTGATTGTATCACCAATATGCTCTTTATCCTGTATAAGATGAACCAGTTGCGCCCTTTCCTTTTCTGAGGATGTGTAAAATTTTTTAAGAAGTTCGGCTGTTTCAACTAAATTCTGACTCGCTTTTTTAAAATAATTGTGAAATTTATCTTCATGAGGCAGGAGAAATTGTATCAATTTGTCAATTTTCATTCGACTGACCTTGATTATATATAGGAAGACGTTTAATAAGCGCTCCAATTTACATAATACTAGCGAAAAATACAAGATATTCAAAGAATAAAAGCAATTGCTTTTTGATTAATATATTTTTAACATTATAAAAGCGGTGTGTAAAGTTATAAATATCAAATTCAAAAAACTTAATATGTGTATTAAAAATGAGAATTAAGACAAAACTTATCTTACTATTATTAATATTCTCGTTAAGTATTATAATTATTGCAGGTATATTCACAAACTTATCGTTAAAAAATTATATCTACAATAGATTTATTACAGACCTGGCAATTTTAACCGATCAAATCGAATATTTATTAACAACACATCCGAGGGATAAAATCAATTCTTACGAATACTTTCAAAAATATGCCCATACCGCCAAAATAAGACTAACACTGATCGGTATTGATGGTAAAGTCATATTCGAATCCGAGGTCCCTGATTCTCAATTAACAAAAATAGAAAATCATTTCTATCGGAAGGAAATTCAGAACGCATATAATAAAGGATTTGGAACAGATACCAGGAAAAGCACCACTATTAACGTAGATATGCTATATTTTGCAAAGGCGATAAAAGATCCTTTACCAGACTCATGTATATTTAAAGATACCAAATTTATAAGAATAGCGGTGCCATTAACATATGTGCAGGAAGCAGCAAGTGATATAAAAAATAAGGTTATGATTGCCAGCATCAGTGTATTCATCATAATTAGTCTTATTACTATTTATATTTCTAATAAAATCTCAAAACCTATCCAGGAAATGGGAAAGATCGCTTTAGAAGTTAGAGAGGGGAATATTGAAAAAAGGATCCCTGTAAGATCGTCCGACGAAATCGGAAAACTTGCTGAAACAATTAACGCGATGCTTGACAAACTCCATGAAGACATTAATAAATTAAAAAAACTTGAAACAATAAGGAGTGAATTTTTAGGAAATGTTTCACACGAACTAAGAACGCCTATATTCGCAGTTCAGGGAATGCTTGAAACTCTTCTACACGGAGCGCTTGACGATCCTGAAGTCAGTAAAGATTTTATTAACAGGGCACTCGCCAATACACAGCGACTTAACACGTTATTAAATGATCTAATTGAAATTTCCCGCATTGAAAGCGGCGACATGAAAATGAGTTTCAGATATTTTCCTTTAAAGGATTTATTAAGACAGGTTGTGACAGAAATGGAACCGTCTGCCGAACAAAAGGGGATCAAACTTGAATTAATTTCAAACCATGATAATATAGATGTTTATGGTGATAAAGACCGGATTAAACAGGCGCTCATAAACCTTGTAGATAACGCAATTAAATATAATAAACAGCAAGGAAAAGTTACTGTTTCCTCACAAGATGCTGAAAAAGAAGCAATAATTTCTGTTGAAGACACCGGGGTTGGGATTGATGCGGTGCATATTCCTAGAATATTCGAACGTTTCTATCGAGTCGACAAAGAAAGATCGCGTGAAGCGGGAGGAACCGGCCTGGGTCTGGCAATTGTAAAACACATAGTCGAGGCACACGGAAGCAGAGTTGAAGTCCAAAGCAAAAAAGGTCAAGGTAGTAAATTTTCATTTAGACTTAAAAAATAAAATTTTTTAGTCTTTTTTCACTCTTCCGTTAGGTTTTTTAGTAAATTATTAAAAACCAGTACTTTCCGTCTCAATTACTCAAGAATTTAAAATACCTTAATATTGCCGTAACACACCGGTAATAGATAATTTTATCTTAATTATGGATATAATTTATGCTAATCTCGAACAAAATAATCTTTAAAAATGATAAACAACGAAAATTATTCTTCAGAATATCTTAAACAAAAGAGCAACGAACAAAGTGAAAATTCACTTTACGTTGATTCTAATGGTATCCTTTCAAAAATCAATTTTTCAGTAGAAGTCGATACAAAACCACATGTCGATACAGTTATAATTTCTGATGTTCATCTCGGTTCACCGGTTTCCAGACCACATGAACTGATTAAATTACTTGATCATTATTCATTCAGACAATTAATACTTAACGGCGATATTTTCGACGACCTGAATTTTAAGAGATTTCGTGATGAAGATTGGGAATTCGTCAGATACCTACGTTTCCTATCTACTGACAGATTAAAGAAAGTTATTTGGATAATAGGAAACCATGACGGAAACGCCGATCTTCTATCTAATCTTATAGGCGTTAAAATATATCAGGAATATTTTTGGCAATACGATGGAAAAACCTACCTTGCTATACATGGCCATCAGTTTGATGATTTTCTTTATAAACATGTTATTATCAGTAACATTGCATCAGCGATTTATCATCTAATCCAAAAATGGGGCGGAGAAAGTCAAAAAGTAAGCCGTTATATAAAACGGGCAAGCAAATCATGGCTCAAATTATCAAACAAAATTGCGTCAAGAGCACTAAATCATGCAAAAATAAACAAAGCCGATATTATCATCTGCGGACATACTCATCAGGCAATACACAAGATAAACGGAACTACAGAATACTACAATTCAGGATGCTGGACAGATAAACCGGCACATTACATTACAATCGATACAATAAACGGAATAACACTAAACCAAATCTGAAAAAAAATAATTTTACAGTAGCATGAGAATCGCTTTTTTTAACTCCTCGTTACTTGAGGGCCAGGATGGTGTAACCAGAGTGATGTATAAAATTATCAACGCTGCTAAACAGCGAGGTATTGAAATAATCGCTTTTGGTGCATCATTACCACCTGAAGAACAGAGAATTGTAAAAATGGTAAAGGTAAAATCAATAAAATTTCCTTTACACAAAGCATATCCGCTTGCATTACCAGATCAAACCAAAATAGCTGATGAACTTGACCGCTTCAACCCATCTCTTATTCACATTAACAGTCCGTGTCCTCTCGGTTTTGCTGCTATGAAATACGCACGGAAGAATAATATTCCAATAGTCGCGACATATCATACTCACTTCCCTACCTATCCCAGGTATTATAATCTCAGAGGTTTTGAGAATATTGTTTGGAAACTAATGAAGCGACTATATAATAATATAGATAGAACATTTGTACCAAATGCAAGAATTCTTGAAGAATTGGAATCGCATGGAATCAGGCATCTCACCTATTTACCTAATGGTATCGATACATCGGAATTCAACCCTTCACATTATTCCGACGAATGGCGTAGCAAAGTTAACGGACAATCAAAATCTGTATTATTGTTCATAAGCAGACTTGTCTGGGAAAAAAATATCAAAATACTAGCGGAAGTATATAATAAATTGAAAAATAAACGTAATGATTTCAGCATGGTAGTAGTTGGAGATGGGCATGCAAGGATTGAGCTGGAAAAAATGATGAAAGGAGCACATTTTCTTGGATTCCAAAAAGGAAAAGATCTTCAAACCGCTTACTCATCATCAGATATCTTTCTATTCCCATCTACGACCGAGACATTCGGATTAGTAACGTTAGAAGCCATGGCATCTGGTCTGGTTCCGGTGGCAGCAAATGTGGGAGGTGCCACCGGTATCATAGACGATGGCATCAATGGCTTACTTGCACAACCAGACAACACATCAGACTTTGTGGAAAAAATTGAATTAATTCTTAAAAATGTTAACATTCGCCACCAAATGTCAGGAAATGCAATAAAAAAATCCAAACTATTCAAATGGGAATTAATTCTTCATAATTTATTCAACAATTATGAAGAAGTAATAAAAGAAGTAAATTCTAGAAAAATTAAACGTGCCGCTTAAACATCCTACCTTAACAAAACAAGCATCTCTTAGTTATAGCCTTTCGCGTTAGCCACCTCAACATATCTTTCTTTAGGTCGATGACATTGTTACGGAAATCGACCTAAAACTAAGTTACCCCTTTAAAACAATTCAATTTAAGCACCTTTACCTTACTTGCATTTTATTTACATTAATTTTCAATTTATATAAATCAAGAAAAATTTGACATTTATTCATATACTCACGTTATTAATTGTATGTAATGGTTAAAAATAACCTTATTTTAAAGAAATTGATCCAATATAATAATGGATATTAGTTACATAGACCGTAAAAGTAAACTCAATAATATAA
>Ga0101944_10005327_pt1 | contig 14749 bp, 14 predicted proteins | sample DewCreD2012metaG_FD_75245 | JGI IMG/M metagenome (GOLD analysis project Ga0101944, IMG submission 75245) | Hot spring sediment bacterial and archeal communities from British Columbia, Canada, to study Microbial Dark Matter (Phase II) - Dewar... ... | reverse complement strand
TCTTTTTCTTGAAATCATCACTGAAATGCCTGTTATAACTAGCTCTGGCTTCATGATCAAAACATACTACTTTTTTCATATTGTTAACTTTTTTTCGGTCAACTTATTTCAGGCACTGACAATTTACAGACTGGGGTAAACAATAGCGTAGAGCGTATAGCGTAAAGCGTAGAGAGGAGTCATGAACGCTATTTCTTTACGCTTTACGCTCTGTGCTTTACGCTAAGTTTCAGGGTTCCAGAGTTCCAGGGTTTCAGAATTATAGGGTTGTCGGGCTTTCGCTAACGATGACAACAATGATAACTTCCCAACAATGACAACTATGACAACAATGATAACAATTCTGCGGAAGATCTGTGGCTATCTGAGGCTATCTGTGGTAAAGCTAACTTGCCCTCTGCCCGCACCCTTAACCCAGCAAATGGCGAACGGCAAATAGCGAACAGCGAAAAACATGTAACACACCCACTGCCCAAACTCTCAACCCGGCAAATAACGTAAAGCGAAGAGCAAATGGCGAATGGCAAAGAGCGAATAGCTAAAGCCTCTCAGCTTCTTTGATACAAAAAGGATGTGAGATTTGTGATTTGTGTTTTCTGATTTGTAATTTTAGATTTATTTGATTCTGAAAGCAGAACCATTGAATCACAAATCAAAAATCCCAACTCACAAATCAAAAATCCCCGAAAATTTCCTATTTTCTGTGAGAGATCGCGCTATGAAAACAATAACACATAAATCGGAATGGGAAATCGGAAATAGGAAATCATTTGACCGGAAATGGGAAATCGGAAATCGGAAATTAAAACAAATAGCTCAGGCCTGAATAAATGCCGAACGAAAACAGATGGGTTGAAAAAGAGCCGGTTGTGTTGGATGGATTCAGATAGTATTTAAAGGCAGGTTCAAGGCTCATTCTGAGATTCCGGGTGAGGTGGTAATCGAGCCCCAGAGCGGCCGTACCACTGTAATTCCATGCACGTATTCCTTCGGTGCTTCCAAGATCGGTTTTTCCACCATCGGAATTCAGATACACCGAATTTCGGACCAGAATATGGTTTATAATTCCTGTCGAAAGCGAAACACCCAGTCTTCTGTCGATGACTGAGTACTTCATTATAAAAGGAATTTCAACATAGCCAAGCTGTTGAATAAACTGAAGTTCCGAAAGGGAACGTTCGGCCGGAGTTCCTGATGTCAGAGAGTTCGAAGCAAGACCTTCCAGCGAAGGGATGTTTCCCAGGGAATTTCCTGCCGCAAAGTAAGAATTGGACACAGCAACAGACTCCTTATTCTGCAGTATGTCGGCCCCGTTGAGTGAGTATTCTGAGGGAGAGAAGGACTCTTTCCACTGCAGGCCCATACCGGAGTAACCCAGGCCGGTTCCGATGGAAATACGCTTTGATATCTGATAATGAAGCTGTACTGTTCCTGCATAGGTAGTAAGTGGCTGTTCCTGAATTTTCGCCGGTACTCCGGTAGCATCAGCCAGCATGCCAGTAGTCCGGCCATGAACGTCACGATAGGCCAGAACAGGACCAGCCCGCCCGTCGAGAACAAGATGACGGTTGGATAAAGTTTTATTCTTCTCTTCGGTTTCCACCACTATTCCATCATCAGAAGGCAATGAGGCCAGTAAGAGTTTTTCCCTGATACCGGGCAGTTTCCATTCCACTGCCAGACTTATGTCCGGTTCTTTTATCAGGAGAGAAGGAAAAGAAACTTCAGGATACACCATCTGATTTTCTACACCAGCCTGATTTTCATTAAAGTCAGCAGCATTTTCCCAGGCCATCAGGCCAATACCGTACTTTTTCACATCGGTTCTGGTATCCGAAAGAATTTTTTCATATGCCGGAGGAGGGACAACAGAAGAAACAGCTGAACTTTCGGTGGTGATTTCTGCTGCCATCTGGTAGTTTTTCTGAGGCAGGTTACCGGCAACAGGATGACTCTGCCGCCCGAGATAATACCCTGAGAGTACAGCAAAAGCCAGAACAGCTGCTGCAGCCGACAGGCGGATCCACAGCAGGCGCTTTTCCTTCTCTCTGCCCAGAGCTTCCAGTACCGCATTCCATACTTCGGCAGGCGGTTGCACTTCGTAATCCGAAAGCCTCCGGAAGGTTTTATCAACACTATGTTCTTCCTGCGGTTTCATCGTATTATCCAGCTCTGTAATTAATTTCCGAATACTTTTTCAGTTTGTTCTGCAGTATATCCCTTGCCCTGCTCAGATTCGACTTGGAAGTTCCCTCAGTAATTCCCAGCATTTCCGATATTTCCTTGTGCGAATATCCCTCAATGGCATACATGTTAAACACCAGCCGGTACCGGGGAGGCAATTCACTGATCATCTGCAGAAGATCCTTTTCCGTCACCAGATCGGACGCAGTTTCCGAAGCCTGTTCCCGCACTCCTTCAAGTTCATAAACCGGATTCATTTTCAGCCTGTCGCGATACTTCTGTAGTGAGATATTTACCATAATTTTCCGCATCCAACCTTCAAAAGAACCTTCAAAACGGTATTGTTTTATTTTCCTGAAAACCCTTATAAATCCTTCCTGCAGGTTATCCTTTGCCTCATCCTCATTGTCGGCATAACGCAAACACAGGCTGAACATCCTACCGGCAAACATCTGGTATAATTCCTTCTGTGCTTTCGGATCCTCATCCCGGCAGCCCTTAATGATATGTTCAAGTTGATCCACGTGTCCGGGGCAATGATCTCAGCGAAGGTACTGCAAAATGTCTGCCGTTTTAAGTGTTAGATGATAAAAAGTGGTAAAAGGTTGCGTCAAAAGGCTACGCAACCTTTTGGCAAAAAAAAGCATCTATAGGGAAAACAGCTAAAATGCATAGATATGAAGAATTCAGTTTATCTTATTTTAAGCGGAATCCTTCTGATGTTGAATCCGGCTTGCGAAAAGAAGAGCGATGATGGTCAAAACACCAGAATGAAGGAAATTGCCCTCACACCGGTTCAAAAAAGCCTGGTGCAGGCGGGCAACAATTTTGCCCTGAACCTGTTTGGTACCACCTGCAGGGAAGAAGAAAACAAGCCCCAAGTATTTATTTCTCCGTACAGTGTTTCAGAGGCATTAACCATGACCTATAACGGAGCAGGAGGAGCAACAGCCGATTCCATGGCACAGGTTCTTGGATACGGCAGTATGAGCAGGGAAGAAATCAATGCCTATTGCAAGACCCTGCGAACCACCCTTCTTACACTGGACCCGAAGGTAAAGCTTTCGATTGCCAATTCCATCTGGTACAGGCTGGGATTTGAAGTTCAGCCGTCCTTTATTGATGTTAATAAAACCTGGTTTGATGCAGCGGTGCAGGGACTCAATTTTTCTTCCCCGCAGGCTCCTGTCACCATTAATAATTGGATAGCCGATAAGACCAATGACCGCATCAAGGACGTGATTCAGGAAATCGATCCGGCAACAGTGATGTTTCTGGTCAATGCCATCTGGTTTAAAGGAATGTGGACCCGCAGTTTTAACCCTAAAAATACCTTAGAAAAGGACTTTTATTGCCCGGGAGGCAAAACTGTTGCCGCTCACTTCATGCATCAGGAACACACCTTCCCCTACTATCGCAACGATGTGTTTGCCATGGCTGAAATGCCCTACGGACAAGGAAATTATGCCATGCTGGTGCTCCTGCCGAACGAAGGAAAAACAACCAATGATATTTTGGACTGCCTGAATTCCGAAAACTGGGCTGAGTGGAAAACAGGGCTGCAGGAGAAGAAATTGAGGATTGAGTTTCCGAAACTCAAATTTACTTACAAGATTACCCTGAACCAGGTATTGTCAAAAATGGGTATGGGGATTGCCTTTACAGATGATGCCGATTTTTCGGGAATTAATCCAATGGCAGATTTGCTTATTTCGAAGGTATTGCACCACAGCTTTCTGGAAGTTAATGAAGAAGGAACAGAAGCGGCGGCCGTTACGGTGGTTGACATTGAAGTGACCTCCGTACCGGTTGAGCCGGAGGTAATTCCTTTCGTTGTCAACAAACCCTTCCTTTTTACCATTCACGAGCGCAGCACCGGCGCCATTCTTTTTATGGGAATGATCAACGAACCGGGAAATTGATCTTAAGTATGAGTATAACCTGAAAAGGATCAGGTATCACTGCATTCATGTTTTACAATCTGATACTGATCGTTATATACCGTCATGCACCATTGCTTTTCTTTGTTTACCCAATAGTGGATCCAGAGGAAAAGACTTTTTGTGTTGTAACTAAATATTGAAAGCAGAATTTCTACCTTCTCGTCAGGGTATAATATCAATTTGTTTGCATATACCATATAATGCCCGAATATTTGCGAACAGCCGTATGCCGAAATCACATAGTATCTTGTAGCAAGTGATTGGCATTCATTGTCAAAACAGAGTGTAGCGTCCTGCCCTTCCACCCACCATTGTGTCACAAAGGAAGTTTCTGTTTCATCACTGCAAAGGGGGAATTTGTTATAGCACATAAACTGCGACATGCTCAGATCCTTTTTGGTCATCCAATATTGAATGAATTCATTGCGATACGCATATCCCCTGGTGTCAGTGCCATCATAGGTAATATACTGAGCCCAATGCTCCGGATAAATGTAACTGTATGCCTTCACAAGGAGTTTCCCGTCGTTCTCACGCCAGGAATAAATGCAACCGGGAACAGGAAAATTAAAACATTCCACAGTGTACTTCACTTTTTTTTCCTCCGGAGAAGCATCCAGCACTGAAAATTTTTTTTCAGACCGGAAGAGATGGCAAATGGAGGATTTCTGGAAACCTGAATGGATTGATTCAGCAAATCAGCCATAGCAATGATTTTTGCGACCATGCTGTCATCCATAGTGTAAATGTAAGATGGCAGGCTTACCGGCTGAAGCTGGTAATATGCCTTCTGCCCGGATGCTGCCATGAGCATAATTTCACTGAAGGTTGCGGTATTACCCGCTTCTTCACTGTCTTCTTTCCTGCATGATAAAAGAAGCAGCAAAAGCATCAGAGGGATTGCAATTGCTTTCATGACAGATAATTTTTTGGTATTTGGTTTAAGGTACAAAAATCATTTGGAATTTCAGCAAATTTTTTTTAGTAATTTTATTCTACCCATCTGAATTTCTTTCGGTTATGCCGACTTTTGCCAACAGCATAATTTCCGGCGAAATTGTGGAAGAGGAAGCATCAATACACAAACTGCTTTTTAAGCCAGATTGTATGTCAATTTCTGACATTGAGTTTAAAAGATACCTTGAAGAATATTTTTATAAACTTCTGATTATAAAGAGAATAATCAGTAAGGAACAACATTTGATAATAATAAATCGCATTAAAAAAGACATTTTATGAAAAGAATTTTAACTGTAAGTATTCTTTTCATGCTTGTCATATTTGCCAATGGTCAGATTGACATGAAAATTTATTATTCTGCTGATAGTCTTGTTAAATATCTTGTTTCAGATAACTGGAAAATTTATTTCTCACCGTTTGAAAGGGCCTGATGGCAATATATGCTGAGAAGGAGACAGAATACCTCCGAAGTGTTTCAGAATATACAATACTAAATAACTTTTGCGTGGAACAAGTTTCAGTATTCATTCCCACTGGTGACGAGACAATGAATTATACCAAATCATCCAATCTGATGGAATTTACTAGAGAAAAGCTAAAAAGTCAGGTTGTAAGGGTTGATAGGGAGGATGACAAAACTCTTTACAAACTTATGGTACAGGATATACCTACAAGCTTTGGAATAGCATACATAAAGAAAATGAATACCTGGAGTTTTTTTATTGCTTCAGCGCTTTCAGTGAAACGACTTGACACGCTTGTTTCCTGGTTAACAGACGAATTAGATCTGGATTCTGTTGAAAAGGAAAAGAAAAATAGAAGTGAGAATTAACGGGTACGTTTTAAAAATCGTATTTCAGCCATAGTAAGCTCTTGTTTAACAAAGGAAAATAACAAAATAAAGGCTTACTTCTTCAGCATGTGCAGAGTAATATATGCCATTGCTCCCATGGCCTGCGCAAGAGCCGGTTCATGAATGGAGAATCCTGCAGTATGGAGCGCCTGGGCTGGTTTGCCGGGTGTTTTGATACCGAAACGATAAAATACAGCAGGGTACTTCTGTGAATACCACGCAAAATCCTCCGATGTCATCCTCAGGTCAAGAGGTACAACGTTTTTTTCACCGGCATACTGAATAGCTGCTTCCATGGCCGATGCTGTATAATCAGGATGGTTCACCAGCACAGGATAACCTTTGAGGATGGTGCATTCACAGGAACCTCCTCCTGCCAGGGCAGTATGTTCACTCACTGAACGGATGAGATTGTGGGCTTCGGCCCTCCATGGTTCGTTAAAGGTACGAAACGTGCCTTCCATTGTCACCTGGTCGGGGATCACATTGGTAGCTCCTGCGGCAGTAACTTTTCCGATAGAAAGAACGGAAGGTACAGCCGGGTTTCCCTTTCGGCTGACGATCTGCTGGAGTGCCATGATAATCTGTGCTGCTATCAGCACCGGATCAGTTATTTTGTGCGGCATGGCAGCATGTCCGCCTCTGCCGGTTACGGTAAAATACAGTTCGTCGGTTGATGCCATGTAGGCACCGGGACGGAAACCCAGCACGCCGCTTTCCAGTTCCGGATCGACATGCTGTGCGATAATCAGATCGGGCTCCCGTTCGCTGAAGAGCCCTTCTTCCATCATGCGCAATGCACCTCCTGGTAGTTTCTCCTCACCCGGCTGAAAAATCAACTGAACAGTCCCATCAAACTGGCCGGACATTTCCTTCAGTATACGGGCACAACCAAGCAGGGCAGCCATGTGGGCATCGTGCCCGCAGGCGTGCATTACCCCGGGATTTGAGGAAACAAAAGAGAAGGTATTCTTTTCTTCGATCGGAAGAGCATCCATATCGGCCCGCAAGGCTACAAGTTTCTTCTCGGGTTGGACTCCGCGTATAAATGCAGTAATTCCGGTACCTGCAATTCCTTTTCGATAGGGAATATCCCATGCCTCCAGCAAGGAGCAGATATAACCGGCCGTTTTTACCTCCTGAAACGACAATTCGGGATACTGATGAAGATGCCTTCTGATGGAAATTATTTCCTCAAGAAGTTGCTCACTGCGCTGATGAATAGAATCCCGTAACGACATAAACAGTTTATTTTCCTAATATAAGACGAAGGCCCACCAGAATAATCAGAATACCGAATATCCTTTTCAGCAACTGTTCCGGAAGACTGATCGCCAGTTTGGCACCCAGAAGTCCACCAATAAAAAAGGCAACCATCACAATCAGTCCGAAGCGATAGTTAACGTAACCCTGTTTTGCGTAGGCAAGCATTGCCAGAAGAACGACCGGAGGGGTGAGGATAAAAAGGCTGGTACCCTGCGCTTCGTGCTGGCCCATACCCATAACCAGCACAAGTGCAGGTACAATAATGATGGCTCCTCCCACCCCCATGGTTCCGGAAACAATACCGGCCACGAGGCCGATCAGCAGAAGCAGCAGAATCTGTGTTATTCCCATGTTTACCAGGTTATTAAAAATCAAGATTAAGTGACAAGTAGAAAATACGGGGTAAAATTATCTTATTTTCGATACCATGCGCCCAGTCGAGGCGGACAAAATATCCGAGAATCTGAGTACGGAGACCAAATCCGTAGCCTGCAACAATCGGGTCGCGGTTCGACTGGAGGATCACCTTATAAGTACCCCTGTCAATGACCTGTTTGTCGTAGGCATTCTTCCCCGAATAGGGCGAAAAACCGGTCCATGCCGAACCGATATCGGCAAAACCTACAATCTGAAAATTGTTCAGGAAAGCAGAGGAAAGCGGCCGGTTGAGAATGTACCGGAAAACAGGAAAACGGATTTCATTGTTGATGAGGGCAAAATTATTACCATTCCGAATATTTTGCGTGAAGCCGCGCATATCGGTTGCCAGTGTCTGGTAGGCATAATTTACCTCAGGGTCAACAGCTACACTCTGGTCAAAGGTGGGGTATTTACCGGGAAAGATATTAATCCAGTTATCCACACTACCCAGGTAATAGATGAGGCGTGCATGACCAAAGGAAGTGCTGGCTGCAAAGCGGATTGCCCAGATCAAGCTTCTGTGAATTCGCACGTAATGCCTGAAATCTCCCCCCAGTACCCAGAGATCTGTTTTCTTCTCATTTATCTGTTTGTAGTATTCGCCAAAGACTTTATACCGCGTACCGCTGTAAAGGTTAATGCCCAGGCTACGGGTGTTGTCAAAAATCAGTTCGCCCTTCAGTCCTGCCCATGACCTGACATAATTGGGAAATTCAAGGCTTCTGACATCGGTGGCCAGCAATACGGTTCGGTCGTGTCTGAAACTGGCCGTTCCTTTCACAGCAAAAACCTGACTGAACGGGTAACGAAGAATGTACATTACCTGGTGCGTCTGAGTTTTGATAAGATAATCATAATCGTACAGAAAGTTTTTGAAAACCTGCCGGTGAAACACAACCTGTTTATCGAGCCGCTTTTTAAGATTTTCGAAGCTCAGCAGGTACTCATTGCTGTCAAAGTCCGTGGCAAAACGCACCCCTCCGATGATTTTGTAATCTTCAAACAGGTCATTTGTTCCCAGTTTGAAAAGCATATTAAACCCCGGATTATAGTATACGGCTCCTCCTGTAAAGGCCTGATAGGAAGCATTAAGAAAAGTAAAATCAATCTGGTTTACAATGTAGTTGGTATAGAACGAAGTTTCGTAGATGCGCACCCGAGGCCAGAGAGAACCGGCATTGGCCGAATCGCGGGTAATTACGATATTTTGCCTGGCCAGCTGGGCATTCAGGTAATTGATTTTTTCCTCTTCAAAAACATAGTTGTTAATATCAACCTGCCTGGTTGTATTAAGAGTAGAGTCGAGCAATTTGGGCAAACCCGTAGTGGAACCCAGCATTTGTAGTGGGATATAGGTTTTGGGAATTCGGGCTATGCTGTCGTTTTTCCGCAACTGCGCAGTGAGATTGGTACGGTAAGGCGTCGGCACAGGAAGAGGAACAGTGCCCGGCACTTCGGTTTCGTGACTAAATATATTGAATCTGCCGTTATTGAAAATCAAGTCGGCAATATTACCTGTTCCGGGAGAATAATCCTGTTCGAGGATACCCCTGGAATAATTTGTTAGAGGTACACTTTTACTGAAGTAACGGTAATGAATGATGGTATCGACAAAACTGATCGTGCTATCGAACCGTCCGAGATAACGGTTGAAAATACCGCTTTTATCGCTCAGATAAAGAAATTCATTACGGCTTCGTTCTGCAGGTTGGAGGTTATCGGTGTACGCCGTTTCCGACAGGTTGGTCAACACATCAGAAACCGGCGGATATTGGGCCAGATAAAGATCAAATGTTGCCCGTATACACTGATCACAGGCAGACATGACCGTCAGACTGTCAGACGAACGGTTGCTGCTGAAAAGGATTTGTTTACCACCCTGAATAAAACGGGGATGCAAATCATCGGCCAGATCGTTGGTAATTTGTTCGCTTGTTGCCGAGGCAAGCGTATGGACATAGATATCAGACTTCCCCTTTTGTATTGCAGAAAGAACAAGCTTTAGCCCGTCGGGGGAGTATCCGAAATCAAGCACTTTCTCAAAGTAAAGAAAATTCCGGCTGATGAGTTCTTTTGTAGCAATATTGTACTGATAAAAACGAATGCCGCCTTTTTCTTCCGTAAAAAAGGAAAGAATCTGCCCGGTAGGATTCCATCCAAGCACCGGATAGGAATAATCCTGGATCTGGTCGAGCTGATGTTCCTTCCGGAAAATACACCGTTTCTTTCCTGTTTTTTCGTTATATAGCCAGATTTTATACCTTCCGTTCAGATTGGTAACCCAGGCAATGTATCCGGCGGCAGGATTGATTTTGACCTGATAGTATATCAGCTTTTTGCGTGGGTGCCGGATAATTTTTCCTGTTTCGGGTAAAGCGGGAGCATCCTGTGCGCGGTAATACTGATCCTGGTAATAGAGAAGCCATTCCTGGGCAAGGTCGCGCACCGTAAACCCGAGCACATTCAGAAAAGCTGTACTGGCATTTTTGTTGATGCGGGTCAGATAAACAATGTTGGGTATCACCGATTTACCGTACCGGTCGGCAATAAATTTCCAGAACGAATGTCCGGCATAAAGGGCATCGGTTCCCTCAAGCCGGTTAAATCGTTTATAACGTCCGCTGAGAATACCATCGCGGACGATATTATCGATTTCAATGCTCCATTCACGGCCCAGGTAAGAAATAAGTCCGCTCCGGTACCACTCGGGCAGGTTAATGAGGGTAGTGTTGGTGATGTTCTCGCGCAGGTCGCTTCCGTAGAGCATCTCATTAAGAATGACTTCGGCTATGGCGCCTCTGATCTGTTCATCAAAATGCCGGTGGTTTCCGTCAAAGTACAATGAAACCTTGTTATTGATGATGCGGGTTACGCCGCCCAGATTATTAAGTTCATCGTTACCGGTAATCAGGCCAATGTTGCCCTGCCGGAAATCGGCCAGTTTGTTGTAAACAAGAAATATCAGGCGTTTATCAATGGTGTAATCAAAGAAGCTTTCAATGGCAGGAAGCTGCTCGCCGGCATATTTTGCCGTATATTGTGCCAGCTCGGTACCAAACTGATTGAAGTACACGTCGTACCGGTCAAACCGGTAGAAGTTCCAGAAAAAATCTGCATACTGAACCCGGTTTTTCCCGAAGGTCATCTGATGACCGTTGTAAAACTGGGCACCGGCATTCATCGCCATGAGAAGAAAAAACAGACCTGTTATGAAACCTTTTTGCCTGCTCATAGGAGTGTAAAGGTAAATATTCCTGTCAATTTTTTCGGGCTGTATTAATAACTTCGGTTAAATTTGCAGAAACACGATTAAAAAAATCTTGCGATATGAAGCGGAGGATTTTTGTTGCCTTACTTATTGCCGGCTTTTTTGTTGCAGGCCTTATGGCTCAGTCAAGACGGCCCTTTATGTCGTTTGACACCGATGCACACGATTTCGGCACCATTACCGAAGAAGGCGGTCCGGTTACCTACCGGTTCGAATTCACCAATACGGGCGGAGCCCCGCTGATCATCAGCAACGTTACAACCTCCTGCGGATGCACAGCACCCTCGTGGTCGAAAGAACCCGTATTGCCCGGAGCAAAAGGTTTTGTCAGCGCCACCTATGACCCCAAAAACCGGCCCGGAAAATTTGAAAAAACCATCACCGTTGTTTCCAACGCTGAAAAATCTCCGGTTATTCTGCGCATCTCAGGCGAGGTAACAAGTAAACTCCCCGGAATTGAAAACATGCTTCCGGTTAAAATAGGCAATCTGCGGTTGAGCTCCAATACAGTTAGCTTCGGCGATCTGAATTTCGGCGACCAGGACCGTAAGAGCCTTTATGTGATGAATACCGGAAGCTCCACTGTTCAGATTTCCTTTTCGGATGTGCCAAAACACCTGCTGGTTATGCCTAATCCGGCGCAACTGAAACCGGGCGAGTCAGGCACCATTGACATCACCTACGAAACCGAACTGAAAAATGCCTGGGGCTTTGTTACAGACCGTTTTCAATTGTTGATCAACGGGAAAGCAGAACCACTGAACCGGATTGTTGTAACAGCCAACATTAAGGAAGATTTTTCACGGCTTTCCCAGAGCGACATAGCTTCCGCACCAGTCATCTCAGCCGAAAAGGAAACATTCGACTTTGGAACCGTGAAACAGGGAACAAAAATTGAAGCCAGCTATGTGATTAAAAATACTGGCAAACGGGACCTGCTCATCCGGGATGTTCAGACATCCTGCGGATGTACGGTGGCGGTGCCCGGCGATAAGATAGTAAAACCCGGAAAATCAACTACCATAAAAGCGGTATTTGACACCCGCGGGTATCACGGAACACAAAACAAGCTGGTTATGGTGATCAGCAACGACCCCAAAACGCCCAAGCTTACTTTATGGCTGAGGGGAATGGTAGAAAAATAAACCGCCATTCATTGGAAGAGAAGTTTATACAAGACAACGGTTCCGCCGCTCAGGAAAAAGGAGGCAGTGGTAATGCTCCGGCCGTTAATCCTGAACTGGGAAAACTTATTCGCCACAGAAAAAGGAAAACCTGGTCGCCGGATGAACTAGCCGAAGGAATACTGAAGGGAAATGTTCCTATGCTCAGCCGGGCTATTACGCTGGTTGAGAGCCATCATCCGCGGCATCAGGAAATGGCAACCGAACTGGTCGAAAAATGCCTTCCGTACGCAGGAAAATCCATACGCATAGGAATCACAGGCGTTCCGGGGGCCGGGAAAAGTACATTAATTGAAGCATTGGGCAACCGGATTGCTTCACCGGAGCAGAAACTGGCTGTTCTGGCAGTTGATCCCAGCAGTAGCCGTTCAGGCGGTAGCATTCTTGGCGATAAAACCCGAATGGAGCTTCTCTCGACCAATCCGTATGCATTTGTCCGGCCTTCCCCTTCAGGAGGCACCCTTGGCGGAGTAGCAAGGAAAACGAGGGAATCGGTCACTCTCTGCGAAGCGGCCGGATATTCGGTTATTTTCATTGAAACGGTGGGCGTAGGACAAAGTGAAACCATGGTCCATGGAATGACCGACTTCTTCCTGCTGGTACTCATTCCCGGTGCAGGCGACGAGCTTCAGGGAATGAAACGCGGCGTTGTGGAACTGGCCGATGCCGTTCTGGTGAACAAAGCCGATGGCGACAATGCCGCAAAAGCCGAACGCGCTGTAAGTGATTATGCTTCCGCCATGCATCTTCTTCCTCCCCACCCGGGGAAATGGACACCCCGCGTAATGGCCTGCTCGGCCAAAACCAACGCAGGAATTGATGTTCTGTGGAATACCATCAGTGAATACATCACCTTCACCAAAGCCAATGGCTACTTTGAAACCAAACGAAGGGAACAGAATCTTGACTGGCTGCAGGAAACCATCCTGGATCTGCTGCAGTCAGAATTTTACCGGCATCCCGGCGTAGCTTCCCTGCTGCAGAAATATACCGCTGAAGTGGCAAAAAACAAAATTACTCCGTACTTTGCAGCCCGTCATCTAATGGAGACTTATCATCAAAAAAAAATAACCTTATGAAACCCACATGTTTTACAAACACAAACACAGCGGTAATAAAATGCCGAACATGTGGGTTCCATAATACCATTGAAAATTAATTTTATTATGATGAAAAAAGCATTCTTCTTCCTTGTACTGATTATTCTGGCCTCCGCATGCAAAAACGATAAAAACGCCTATACCATTAAGGGGAAAATGGACGGGTTGGTCAATACCCGGGTATATCTCAAGAAAGAAATAAACGAACGCTTTTCGGTAGCCGATTCGGCTATTACCGACAAAAAAGGCAATTTTCTCTTCAAAGGGACGGTTGAATACCCCGAATTTGCCATGCTGGTTTTTAATGACACGCTGATGGTGAGGCTGTTTCTTGAACCCGGTACCATCAAAATAGATGCTTCGGCATCACAAATTAAAAATGCCCGGATTGACGGTTCACCTGTTACCATGGAACTGAAAGCTTACCAGGATACTCTCACCCTGCTCTTCGGCAAAACGGAGGATTCGCTCTATGCCATCTACCGGAATGCAAGGGAAAATAACGACAAGAAGATTCTGAACGAAGTCATCAGCAGTCTGGATGAACTCGACCGTAAAGTAAATGCATTCAAGCGCGATTACGTGCGGCGGCATGCCACTTCTGCCATCGCCCCCTATATTGTATGGAGGGAACTTTCGTATGAAATGGAACCTGAAGAAATGGAATCGTTTATTGCCATGTTTGACCCCCGTTCCAACCTGTCGGTTTATGTTACCAACCTGCGCAACCGGATAGAAACCCTGCACAAAGTGGCCATAGGACAGCCCGCACCCGATTTTTCGCTTAAAACCCCTGACGGCCGCCTGGTTTCCCTTTCTTCACAATTGGGGCACTACCTGCTGATTGACTTCTGGGCATCGTGGTGCGGACCCTGCAGAAGGGAAAATCCCAATGTAGTAAAAGCCTACCAGGCCTTTCACAAAAAAGGATTTGACATACTGGGCGTTTCGCTCGACAGAGACTCGGCACGATGGGTTAAAGCCATTGAGGACGACAAGCTGGAATGGACCCAGGTTTCGGATCTGAAATACTGGGACTGCGAACCAGCAAGGCTTTATGGAGTGCGCAGTATCCCGGCCAATTTTCTTCTTAACCCCGAAGGAATCATTATCGCAAAGAATCTTACCGGAGAAGCCCTCTATCAGAAACTGAAGGAACTGCTGAAATAACATCATGGCTATGGAGTTTTTCAGGGACATCATCATCGAAACCCTCATGATTACAGGCATCGTCATGGTGATGATGCTGCTGATCGAGTATTTCAATGTATTTTCAGGCGGGGGATTTGGTGAATATGTCAAGAAATCCTCCCTGCGGCAAACCGGTATTTCAGCCTTCCTGGGATTTACCCCGGGGTGTGTGGGAGTTTATGCGGTGGTTTCCCTGTATCTTCACCGTATTATAGGCTTTGGCGGTTTGCTGGCGGCCTTGCTGGCTACCGTGGGCGATGAGGCATTTATTATGATTGCCCTGATCCCCAAAACGTACCTTCTGATTTCGCTGATCCTGCTGGTTCTGGCCCTTGCTTTCGGGCTTCTTTTTTCAGGAGTGAAGCTCAGAAGCATTGAGC
>Ga0101944_10005326_pt1 | contig 14753 bp, 7 predicted proteins | sample DewCreD2012metaG_FD_75245 | JGI IMG/M metagenome (GOLD analysis project Ga0101944, IMG submission 75245) | Hot spring sediment bacterial and archeal communities from British Columbia, Canada, to study Microbial Dark Matter (Phase II) - Dewar... ... | reverse complement strand
GGGTCGAGATAGATCAGTATCTGGGTCCGGTCTTTCGGACCGTTCATCTGATTCAGTGACAGAATGTCGATACACAGCACCGGCTCGCCGGCGAGCGTTGTCCGCTCGATCTTCAGGCTCGTGGGATACAGGCCCGAGCGGACCTGCGGCTCCACCGGCCGGCTCGTGACCGCCAGCGCGTTCTCCACCAGGCAATAGCGCCCGATGCCGGTCCACTCCCCCAGCGGCAGAACCAAGGGGGCCGCGGCCGGCGCTTCCGTGGTCGCCGGTCCGCGCGCCGGCTGGGGCGCAGCGCAACCCAGGGCCAGTCCGATCAGTCCGGCCACCGGCAACGTCCGCGACGCCCGTCGTCCGATCATGGCTCAGTTCGCTCCGAGGACCGCGCCGTGCGCGCGTCGGGCGTCGGGTCCTCGACCGCCGCCTGAACCAGCGGATGCGTTGTCGCCAGCGCGCTCACCGCCATGGCTCCCACCGAGCCGCAGCCCGCGCACGCCGCCGCGTCGTCACCGGCGGTCACGCCGAACGCCCGGTCCCGCTCCGCGTCCCGCCGCGCCGCGGCTTCGAGCAGTTGCTCCACCGGCGACAACTCCTGCTCCCACTTCTCCGGCGGGTAATTCCACGCCGCACTCTCACGATCGAGGAAGTCCGCGAACCGCGGCACCGGCCGCCTGCGCCACCGGTAATAGTAGCGGATGCCCTTCCAGATCGCGAGGTTTGCGATCCACGCCTTCGTTTTCGGCGGCCAGATGCCCAGCCGCCGGGCGGCGGAGCGCAGCGAGTAGAACTCGGCAAACGCGGCCATTTGGGCGTGCCGCAGCTCCCGCGGCGTCATCCGCCGCGGCTCGAACACGACGGACGCCCCGTTGTAGCGCTCCCAGTCGCGGGTCCGCAGCCGCCCCTCCCGCTCGAACTGACGGAAAAACTCGGTGCCGGGGTACGGCGTCAGGATCGGAAAACAGCTCATCGCCAGGTTCATCCGGCGGGCGAAATCGCACGCGGCCCGGCAGTCCTGCCACGTGTCGTGGTCGAAGCCGAAGATGAACGCCCCCCACAGACCGATCTGGAAGCTCTGGATCTTCCGGATCCGCCACTCGTACGTGTCCGGCTGCACGAACTTCTTGCCCGCTTCGCGCAGCGTATCGCCCTTCGGGCTCTCCAGCCCCAGGATCAGCCCCTGGCATCCGCTCGCCCGCATGGCCCGCAACAGGCGGTCATTCTTGCTGATCAGGATGTCGCACTGCGACGCCCAGCCGATCTTCAGCGGCCGCAGCGCCTCGCACAGTTCCAGCGCCCACGCCTGGTTTCCGCCGAAGTTGTCGTCGGCGAAGATGTAGCACCACGGCTTCTTCACCGTGTTGACGGCCTCGATCTCGGCCACGATGTCCGCGACCGCCCGCTGGCGGAACTTGCGACCGAACACCGCCGGTGTCGTGCAGAAGTTGCACGTGTGCGGGCAGCCGCGCGTCGTCTGGATCGGGTTCGCCACCAGGTAGTCCCCGGCCCGGATCACGTCCTTCCGCGGCGTCACGATCGGCGCCGGCGGCGCCTCCGCCCAGTCGTACACCCGCCGCAGTCCGTCCGCCGGCCGGATCCCGCGCGCCGCCGCGGCTTCGAAGTCCGCCAGCACGTGCGGCCACGTCGCCTCCGCGTCACCGCGGCACACGACGTCGCAGTGCGCGAGCGCTTCCTCCGGCAGCGCACTCGGGTGAATCCCGCCCAGCACCACGGGCACGCCCAGCGCGCGGTACGCGTCCGCGATGGCGTACGCCCGCCGGGCCTGCGTCGTCATGGCCGAGATGCCCACCAGGTCCACGTCGGCCGTGGCGCGGTGTGGCTCGTCGCGCGTGCACTCGTCCACCAGCTCGACGTTCCACTCCGACGGCGTAACGGCCGCGCAAATCATCAACCCGGTCGGGGCGAACAGGGCCTTGCGGCTGAACGTCATCTTGCGGATGACGCCCGGCATCGTGATCGTGGAGAGCGGCGAGTTGGGGTTGATCAGCCGCACGCGCCACCGCCGCCGCGGCTCGGCAGTCGGGCGCGGCGCGCCAGCCGGCGACGCAGTCCGCTGAGCGGTCTCGTGACTCATGATGGCTGCGGATTATACCGCCTCCGACGGTGCGTCATTCCGCAGAACCGCGCCCGTCGACGCGGCGCGTCGCACGCCGCGCCGTCCAGCCGCTATACTCCCGTCGCCATGCCAACACCCGTTCGCGCTGCCGCGGAAGCCCTGTCCGACACCCTGAGCGCCTGGCGCAGACACCTTCACGCCCACCCCGAGCTCAGCGGCCAGGAGGCCGAGACGGCCCGCTACGTCGCCACGGAACTGCGTCGCCTCGGTTACCAGCCACGGGAGCAGATCGCGGGCACGCACGGCCTCGTCGCGGACCTGCTCCCGGATGCGCCCACGGAAACCCCCGCGGTCGCGCTCCGGGCCGACATGGACGCTCTCCCGATCACCGAGGAAACGGGCGCGGCCTACGCCTCGCAGCGCCCGGGCGTCATGCACGCCTGCGGCCACGACGCCCACATGGCCATGCTGCTTGGCGCGGCCGCCCTGCTCGCCGAGCGCCGCCGCGAGCTGCGGGCCCCGGTCCGCCTGATCTTCCAGCCCAGCGAGGAGAAATCACCCGGCGGCGCGGCGCCATTGGTGGCCGCCGGCGTGCTCGACGGCGTCGGCGAGGTCTACGGGCTCCACATCTGGTCCGAAATGCCGGTCGGGACCCTCGGCACCCGTGTCGGTCCCTTCATGTCGGCGACGAACGAACTGCGAATCACGATCACCGGACGCGGCGGCCACGCCGCCATGCCGCAGCAGTGCGTGGATCCCATCGTCGTCGCGGCCGAGCTCATTCTCGCCCTCCAGACGATCGTGAGCCGCGCGATCGCGATGACGGACAGCGCGGTCGTGTCGATCACGCAGGTGCAAGGCGGCTCCGCCAGCAACATCATCCCCGAGATGGTCGAGCTCCGCGGCACCGTCCGCACGCTCAGCGAGCCCGTCCGCGCGATCGTCTGTGCACGGATCCACGAACTGGCGACCGGCGTGGCCCGCAACCACGGCGCGGCGGCCGAAGTCGCTATCCGGGACGGATATCCAGCCGTCGTGAACGACGCGAACGCGGTGAGCCGGGCGCTCGCGGCCGCCCGGGCCATTGGCATCACCGAGAGCGAAATCGTGACGACGCCTCCGCAGGGCGGCGGCGAGGACTTCGCCTACTACGCTCTGAAGGTGCCGGGGGCCTTCCTGTTCCTCGGCGGCCGGAACGAGGCCAAGGGGTGCTGCCACCCCCATCACCACCCGCGGTTCAACATTGACGAGGCCGCCCTGCCGATCGGGGCGGCGCTTCTCACCCAAGTGGCGCTCGACTGGGGCGCTGCGGGCAAGGCACCACGCTGATCGGCAGGCCGTTTCACCAGCGGTTCCGGAAATCAGAAACCGCTCCCGACTTCACATTTCGTTAGCGTCATGTTCGGTATTCAGGCGCGAGCCCGACCGCTTGGCGTCGGGTGATCGCATCTTTTTGTGTCCAGACGGATGGAGTATACAACATATTGTACTAAATGCACTTGTGGACAATCCCGTGGCTCCGCAGATAATTTTTGACGCCCCCCATATCTTGAGCTATACTGAACTTCGCCCCCCTAAATCTGGTGGGCAGCCCCGCCTATCCTGGGGCAGCCGGCCGCACGCCGGCAGAGGATTTCAGTTACTCGGTCGAAACAGTACATCCCCACAACGGAGTACGTGGATGTCAACGATGCCCTCCACCGCTGCCGCGCGGCTCATGGACGAGCCCCAACTCACCGAGAACGCCCGCAAGGTACTCGAGGCCCGATACCTGAAGAAGAACGAATCCGGGGCGTGCATCGAGCTTCCCGGTGATTTATTCCGGCGGGTGGCTCGTACCATCGCGGACGCCGAGTTGCTCTACGGTGCCAGCGAGCTGGATCGCCATCGGTGGGAGACCGCCTTCTACGACTTGATGGCGCGCGGCGCGTTCATGCCCAACTCGCCGACGCTGATGAACGCCGGGCGCGAGATGGGCATGCTCTCGGCCTGTTTCGTGCTCCCGGTCCGCGACTCGATCGTGGACATCTTCAACAGCATCAAGCACACGGCCCTGATCCAGAAGGCCGGCGGGGGCACGGGTTTCGCGTTCGACGAGCTTCGCCCGACGGGCGACTTCATCAAGTCGAGCGGCGGCACGACCAGCGGGCCAATCAGCTTCTGGAAGGCCTTCAGCGAGGCGACCAACGCGATCCAGCAGGGCGCGTTCCGCCGCGGCGCGAACATGGGGATGATGTACATCCATCACCCCGACATCCTGAAGTTCCTGCACGCCAAGCAGGATCTCAACCAGTTCACGAACTACAACATCTCGGTGAAGGTCACGGACGTGTGGATGGAGGAGCACCGGGCCGACCCCGACTCGCCGCACATCGTCCGCAACCCGCGGAACGGGCAGGCCTTCGTCCTCCCGCGCGAGCTCGACATCTGGAAGTACGACATCCGCGATCTGATCCCGGTCGACTGCGTCGAGCCGGTCGCGCCGACGGCGCGGGAGCGATACTACCGCTCACCGCGGATGACCGGGCCCCTGCCGGCGGAGCTGCAAGGCCGGGTTTACACGAAGCGCGACATCTGGAGCTTGATCGTCGATCACGCTTGGCAGACGGGCGAGCCCGGCGTGGTGTTCATCGACCGCATCAACGAGCACAACCCCACGCCGCACGTCGGCCGCATCGAGGCGACGAATCCGTGCGGCGAGCAGCCCCTGCTGCCCTACGAGGCCTGCAACCTGGGGAGCATCAATCTCGGGCTCTACGTTCGCAATGCCTGCTCCCCGGAGGCGGACGTCGACTGGGAAGGTCTGCGGGCCGACGTGCATCTGGCGACGCGGTTCCTGGACAACGTCATCGACGCCAACAACTACCCGCTGCCGGAGATCGAGCAGATCTGCCGGAACAACCGCAAGATTGGCCTGGGCATCATGGGCTTCGCGGACGCCTTGTTCAAGCTGGGCGTGCCGTACAACAGCGCCGCGGGCGTCGAGTGGGGTCGCCGCTTCATGAAGTTCGTGAACGACGAGGCCCACAACGCCAGCGAGCAGCTCGCCCGCGAGCGCGGCTGCTTCGCCAACTGGAAAGGCAGCTTGTGGCAGACGCGGCACAATCGCATGATGCGGAATGCCGCGGTCACCACGGTGGCGCCCACCGGCACCATCAGCATCATCGCCAACTGCTCCGGCGGCATCGAACCGATGTTCTCGCTGGCATTCATCCGCAACGTGCTCAAGGGTCAGCGGGGCGGCGACAAGCCGCTCGTGGAGGTCAACGAGACGTTCCGGATGGTCGCCCGCCAGCGGGGCTTCTACAGCGATGACCTGATCGAGCGCATCGCGCGCGAAGGCACGCTCGCACACATCGACGGAATCCCCGAGGACGTGCGCCACGTCTTCGTCTGCGCGCACGACATCTCGCCCGAGTGGCACATGCGCATGCAGGCCGCCTTTCAGGAGCACTGCGACGCCTCCATCAGCAAGACCATCAACTTCCCCGAGGAGGCCTCCCGCGAGGACGTCGAGACGATCTACCGCCTCGCGTTCGACCTCCGCTGCAAGGGCGTGACCGTCTACCGCAACAACTGCCGCAGCGGCCAGCCGATGGCGCTCAAGCAGGACGACGCCGCGAAGAACGCGGCCGCCGAAGCGGCCCGACCGGCCGATCCGGCGGTTCCACCGGGCCCGCCGCACATCGATCCCATGGACCTGCCCGAGATCGTCAGCGGTCTGCGCATCCGCCAGCTCACTCCGTTCGGCAACATGCATGTGAAGATCACCGTCGACCCCCGCAACGACCGCGAGCTCGAGGTATTCGCGCAGCTCGGCAAGGGCGGCGACGTCGCCAACAGCGACCTGGAGGCCATCTGTCGCCTCACCTCACTCTGGCTGCGGTCCGGCGGCAGCCTGCGGCTCGTGATCAAGCAGCTCGAGGGCATCGGCACGTCGCTTCAGATCCCGACCCGCAGCGGACGTATCATGTCCCTCGGCGACGGTCTCGCCTGCGCGCTCAAGAAGTACGCCCGGGCCAAGGAGCGCTTCGGCCTCCGCGCCCTGCTCCTGGGTGAGATCGAGCCGGCCGAGCTCGACAACCCGCGGCCCGCGCCCCACACCCCGGACAACACGCCGCTCGATCGGCCCGTGCCGCCGCCGGCCGTCACGGGCGCTGCCGCGGCCGCTCGTGGCGCGACTCCGACGGTCGACCGGCTGGTCGACCGGCCTCTGGCCGCGCCCCGCGCTACGCTCCTGCCCCGGAGTCAGACCCCGCGCGCCGCGTACGCCTCCACGAGCGGCAACGGAAACGGCAATGGCAACGGGCACAGCACGTCGGACGATGACGTCGCCGTCGCGGTGCTCGACGAGGAACTCGCTGAGGCTCCCAGCGTCGCGGAGCTCCGCGCCACGGAATCCGCCCTGCCAACGGTCGCAACGACCGTCGCTGCCGACGCCCACACGCTGGACCTGAGCGGCGTGCTGGCATCCGTGCGGCACCGCCACGATGCGGCAGCGCACTACAGCGTCAAGTGCCCGGAGTGCGGCGGAACGCTCTCGTTGCAGGAAGGCTGCCGGAAGTGCCACGGTTGCGGCTGGGCCGCCTGCTGAGTCCCGCTCCGTCTCCGGCGCGCGCCGCGGCCGGTCGCCGGACTGCCACCGGTGACCGGCCGCCCGTGTTGTACTCCCCGTCGGTCTACGCGAACGAGACCAGGCCGGAGAGCAGCACGGCGATAATCGCGAAGAAGGCGACCCAGAACATGTCCACGTCCTTTCAATGGAGTCCGAGGTTCCATCCGCCGAGCGGGTGCTGCGGAACTCGCGACCACCAACGCGCGGCCGGCGGGCGCGAGCCCCGCAATCCCCAATTGTATCGGCAGGGCGGCCGGCCGGACTTTGGGCTGCCACCCGTGCCGGGGGGGCGATGCGAGGGCCAGTGGGCTGCCCCGCCCGCTGAGCCGCCGTAATCGATTACGGGGCGGGCATGGACTGGGCGCCGGCGGCACGGCAACATGACCATCAACGCATGACCAGGCACGCCCTCGACGAGCTTCTGGCCGACCTGAACCCCGCCCAGCGGGAGGCCGTCACGCATCGCGACGGACCACTGCTGGTCATCGCCGGTCCCGGCAGCGGCAAGACGCGCGTGATCACCCGGCGGGCGGCGTATCTCGTCCGCTCGGGGGTGCCGGCCCGCAACGTGCTGGCCATCACGTTCACCAACAAGGCCGCCGACGAGATGAAGCGGCGAATCATGGAGCTCGGCGTCGGCGCGGGCATGTGGATGTACACGTTTCACGCGCTGGGGGTGCGGCTCCTGCGCGAATACGGCGCGCTCGTCGGCCTCGCGCCGAACTTCACGATCTACGACGAGGACGACAGCCTGCGGGCGGTCAAGGAGGCGGTCGCCCTCACGCGCGTGGGCGAGGACCTGCGTGCGGACGACATCCGGGCGGCGATCAGCCGCGCCAAGAACGAGCTCAGCGGTCCGGACGAGTGCCGCGAACGGGCGGAGTGGCCCGAGCAGATCGCGATTGCGCAGGTGTACGCGGCGTACGAGCAGGTCCTGGCGGCGCGGAACGCGGTGGACTTCGACGACCTGCTGCTGCGCGTCGCCTTGCTGCTCCGGGACCACCCGGACGTGCGGGAGCGGCTCAACATCCGCTTCCGGTACCTGCTCATCGACGAGTACCAGGACACCAACCACGCCCAGTACCTGATCGCCCGCCACCTCTCGGAGCAGCACGGGAACATCTGCGCCACCGGCGATCCGGACCAGAGCATCTACGCCTGGCGCGGCGCGGACATCCGCAACATTCTCGAATTCGAGCGCGACTTTCCCAGCGCTCGGATCGTGCGCCTCGAACAGAACTACCGCTCGGCGGGCCACGTGCTGGCGGTCGCGGCCCGACTCATCGCGTGCAACCGGAAGCGCAAGCGCAAGGAGCTCTGGACGGAGCGGGGCGACGGCGCGCCGGTCGAGGTCTGGCAGTTCTCCGACAGCGACGCGGAGGCGGCGCGCGTCGCGGCGTTCATCGCGGAGCAGCACGCCGCCGGCCGCCCGTACAGCGACGTGGCGATCACCTACCGCGTCAACGCCGTGTCACGCGGGTTCGAGCAGGCGCTGCGCGACCGCGGCATCCCCTACCGCATCGCCCGCGGCCTGGAGTTCTACAACCGGCGCGAGATCAAGGACACGCTCGCGTACCTCAAGCTCATCGTCAACCCGGCCGACGACGCCGCGCTGCTGCGCATCATCAACGTTCCCCCCCGCGGCATCGGGGCCACGACCGTCGAGCGCCTCCGAGTCCTGGGCCACGAGCGCGGCCGGCCCCTGCTCGAACTGCTGCGCGACGCGGACACGCGGGCGCGGCTCGGTCCGGCCGCCGCCCGACGCCTCACCGGCTTCGCGACGCTGTACGAGCAGGTGGCCGCCCTGGACACCACGGCCGTGTCGGAAGCGGTCAGTACCGTCCTGCGCCACACGGGCCTGGAGGAAGCGCTGCGGCAGGAACGCGACGCGGGCGGCGAGGACCGGCTGGCGAACGTTCAGGAGCTGGTCACCGCGGCGCTCAAGTACGAACAGGACGCGCCGGAGCCCTCCCTGCTCGACTTCCTGCAACGCGTGGCGCTTACGAGCGATCAAGACGCGGTGGACGAGCGCGCCGGCGCCGTGCTGCTGCTGACCCTGCACGCCGCCAAGGGCCTCGAGTTTCCGATCGTGCTGCTGGCCGGACTCGAACAGGGCCTTCTGCCCCACGAGCGCGCGCTGCGCGGGGCCGGCGACCTCGAGGAAGAGCGCCGCTTGTGCTTCGTCGGCTGCACGCGCGCCCGCGACCGCCTGGTTCTCACGACCGTGGCGGACCGCATGGTGCGCGGGCAGTCCCTTCCGCGTCCTGCGTCCCAGTTCCTGCGCGAGATGGACGACGGCCGCACGATCTGGCACGACTTCCGGACCCTCCTGCCGGGCCTGCGGGCGCGGGCCCATCTCGGGGGCTTCGAGCCGCTTGTGGACGACCTGCCGCCGGACGAGGCGGCGGCCCTGGCGCCGCGTCGCCGGCTGCGGGCGGTGTCGGACGATCTCGAGAGCGAGCCGCCCGTCACGCGCCCGCGCCGACCGCGGCTGGTGCGCGGCGACGCCCGCACCGACGACTCCGATGAGCACGCGGAGCCCGGCCTGAGCGCCCGGCCGCAGCGGGCCGCCGCCGCGCCGCGCCGCCCGTCGGCGGTCCCGCCCGCGTCCGACGCGCCCGCCGCCGATTCGCGCTTCGCGCGCTGGAAGCCGGGCACGCTCGTCACGCACGACCGCTACGGGCTGGGCCAGGTCGTGTGGATCCAGCCGGGCCCGCCACATACGCGGGCGTCAATTCGCTTCACGTCCTACGGCGAGAAGGTCCTGATCCTCGAGCTGGCACCGGTGCGCGAGCTCCGACGCGAGACGTAGGCGGGCCGCCGCGAGCGGGCCACGCCGCCGGAGCGGACTACCGCAGCCCGTTGCCGCAGGATGTGCAGCTCGTTCCCACACCCAGCCACGCGCGCGGGCCTTGCCCGCTGCTGAGGGTGCTGACGAACGCGTCGATGTCGTCGAAATCGACGGCGCCGTCGGCGTTGCAGTCCGCGTTGCGCCAGCGGCAGTCGGGGAAGGCGGCTTCGTAGCCGGGCTGGCCACCGAGCGCGAGGACGAACGGGTCAATGTCGTCGAAGTTCAGAAGACCATCGCAGTTGAGGTCGCCCGGCCGCGCGATGCACTCGTCGCGCGTGACCAGCGCGCACGTGCCGTTCTCGTAGCAGCACGCGCCCACGTTCGGCACGGTCCCGAGCAGGCACAGCCCCAGGTCCGTGGCTTCGGCGGTCCACACGCCGTTGCGCAGCCGATACGACCGCACATCGCCGCCGGGCGCACTGAGCCACAGGAACCAGCAGGTCGCGTCGCCCTCGCCCCGCACGCCGATCCAGCCGCCGGCCAGATTCACCGGCGGCACCAGCGGCGCGACGGTGAACTGGCGCAGCGCGTAGCCTTGCAGCCCGTACGTCAGCCCGGTGTCCTGGACCACGGCCGTAACCGGGAAGGTCGCCACAACCGGCCCGGGCTGCCCGCTGTTGTCTGCGCGGAACTCGAGCGTGAACGCCCGCGAGGCGTCATCGCAGGGAGCCCAGCTCCCGAACCCCTCCGACCGCAGGTAGAAGCCCCACCAGCGCACGCCGAGGATCGGAGCGGCCACGTTGGAAAAACTCTCGTAGCGCACGTCGCCCGAACCCGTCTCGCTCGGACGCGCCACCCAGTTCTCCGCGGCCTGGTGGGCCGGCTGGCTGAAGAGACTGCCCGGCGGACACGCGGGCGGCTGCGGCGTTTCCCGGACCGTCAGGGTGTACGCGCCGGTCGCGCCGGCGTAGCCGTCCACGACGATGAAGTACGTATCGCCCGCCACGACGGGCAGGGCGATGAGCTGCGACCGGAAGCCGTCCGGGCCGCAGGCGTCATCGTTGCAGGCCACCAGGCCGCCCGCCTCGCACAGATTGCGAAACACGAAGAGCTTGGTGTCGTACGCCGAATCGCACAGGAGCACGTCGATCTGCATGTCGCGCGTCGGCGTCAGCGCGTAGACGACATCCGGCGCGTTGGATGCCCACTGACACGCGGCGTCGTAGTCGTCCGTGTAGCCCACGGTGGTCCCGTCGTCCGTGAACGGCAGGGTCTGCGGAACGACGTACGCCAGCGCGCATACATCGCCGCCCTGACGCGTGTCGGCCGCCGCTCCGCCGCCGAGCGCCGCTCCGACGAGCGCCACTCCGGCCACGATCTGATTCGTTCGCACGCTCGCGCTCCTCAGGTACGAGTCGCTCGTGTCGTCGGGGCGCGCGGGGACCCCGCGCGGCCCTCCTGCTCAATCCTTCGCGCGCCGCGAGCGTCCGTCAACGCGACGCACGGGAAACGCCCCCTGCACGGACGACAGGTGCCCAAGCGCGCCGCGCCCTGCACGGCCGGGTCGATAACGACCCGCGAGCCCCCCGCCGCCGACATTTTGCTTGCCTCGATCGGCGACTCCGCCAATGATCCTGTTAGGCTCGCGCGTGCGCCGCGGGCGACCAATCAGGATTATCGGACGCACGCTCTGACGGAGGAGAGTGGGCATGCCAAGTGTCTATCTGCGACGAGTTCTGCACCGCACTGCGGTCCTAGCCGTGCTCGCAGGGGTGGCGGCCGCGCACGCCGGCGGCTCGCCGGAGAACGCGCTGCTGATCGTCGATCCGGCCAGCCCGGATGGGCTGTATATCGCCAACTACTACCGGCACGCGCGCCAGGTCCCGGAGGCGAACGTGTTGTACACGGCTCCGGGTGCGGCGAACTTCGCGGAGTTCGCGGACAAGAACCTCGACGCGCTGTTCGGTCACCTCGCGAACGCCGGGATTGGTGATCACATCGACTACATCGTGGTGATGCCGGGCAGCCCGTTCTACGTGAACGCGTCGGGCCTCGTCGCGGACGGGTGCTCTCCGGTGACGCGCTTCTCGATCGGTTCGGCCTACACCTTCGCGTTCGTCGCGGATGAAATCCTGACCGGCACGCTCGCGTACTGGTACGCGAACCGCTACTTCAGCAACGCGGACACACCCACGGCGTTCGACAGCTTGACCGCGTGGCTGAACGGCGAGCCCAGCACGTCCGACGCCGCCCGGCGGTACTTCATCGGTGCGATGCTGGGCTACACCGGCGAGCGCGGCAACACGCCCGCCGAGCTCGTCACGCTGATCGACCGGTCGGTCGCGGTGGACGGCACCTTCCCCGCCGGCACGTTCTACTTCATGAACAACACATCCGACCCGGCCCGCAACGTCCGGTACCCGCAATACAACACGGTGAAATGGTCGCTGTGGGGCCTCGGGGCGTCGGCGACGATCCCGAGCGGCGTGCTGCCGCCCGGCGGTTCGATCGCGGTCGGCATCATGACGGGCGCCGCCAGCCCGGCCATCGACACCTGGGGCATGACCGTGCGGCCCGGCGCGTTCTGCGACCACCTCACCAGTTACGCCGCCAAGTTCGACGAGGCCTCGCAGACCAAGGTGTCGCGCTGGATCGTGAAGGGCGCCAGTGCCAGCTTCGGCACGGTGGACGAGCCCTGCAATTACACCGGGAAGTTTCCGCACGCCCGCGCACACGTGTACATCTACCAAGGCGCGTCGCTCGGCGAGGCCGCGCTCCGCAGCGTCGAATACGCTCCGTTCCAGGGCCTGATCTACGGCGACCCGCTCACGCGGCCGTTCGCCCACCTGCCGGCCGTGACCTTGAGCGGCGTGCCGGGCGGCCCGGCCGGCGGCGTCATCACGCTCACACCCAGCGCGACGACGACGCACCCGACCGCGACCATCGCCGGTTATGAGCTCCTGATCGACGGTCGGTCGCACGGAACGGCGGTCCCCGGCGGCAGCTTCACGATCGATACGGCCACGTTGTCCGACGGCTGGCACGATCTCCGTGTGCTGGCGTGGGACAACTCTCCCGCCCGCTCCACCGGCCGCTGGATCGGGAGCCTGACCACGGCGAACGTCGGCCGGAGCGTGACGCTCAGCGCGCCGGCGAGCGGGGACCTCGCGACCGCGCTCGCCTGCGCGGTAAGCGCGAGCGGCGCCGGCGTCGAGGAAGTCCGACTCGTGCACAACGGGCGCGTCGTCGCCGCGGCCCCCGGGGCATCGGCGACGCTGACCGTCCACGGCCGGATGCTCGGCGCGGGGCCCGCGCGGTTGTTCGGGGAAGCGTACTACGGCGACGGCCGCGTGGTTCGCAGCGCACCACAACTGGTCACGCTCGCGACCACGGCCGTGAACCCTTCGAACACGGCGCCGGTGGCGTTCGGTTTTCGCAAGCGGCTGCTGAAGAACCAGCCGTGCGTACTGGAGCTGCCGGCTACGCAGGGCAACCCCGCCACCACGCTGACGTACGAGATCGTCACGCCGCCGACCAAGACGACGGTGGTCGCGGGCCCCACGAGCGGGTGGCGGCTGCTGCGGCCGCTGGCCAGCGCATCCGGCCGGGATTCGCTCGCGTTCCGGGTGACGAGCGCGGCCGGCACGTCGAATACGGCGACCGTCGAGCTGATCTACGACGTCGAGGTGGGCCGGCCCGGCGACCTGAACTGCGACGGGGCGGTGAACTTCGACGACATCGATCCGTTCGTGGTGGCGCTCTCGGGCCAGGCGGGCTACGAGGCGGCGTACCCGGGTTGCCGATGGCTGAACGCGGACTGCAACGGCGACGGGCTGGTGAATTTCGACGACATTGATGCGTTCGTCGCATTGGTGGGCAGTTGAGGAAGGGGACGAAGGCGCGGAGCCGAGAAGGCACGGAGCCACAAAGGCACGGAGGCACGGAGGAGGGATGGCGCTGCCGCAGCGCACGCATCGCGCGCTCCCGCACGTCATCCAAGCCCGCCCTTCATCCGAGCCCGAGCGGCAGCGAGGGGCCCCGTGCGCACCAACCGCACGGAAAAAAGACCCGGCCGCGCCCCGCGCCCGGCGTGGATCCGACGCGGCGCGGCCCACCCGTTGCCGCGCGGGGCTGCCCGGGATTACGCTGCGCGGCATGAGCCGGCCGATCCTGCCAGCGTGGAGCGCGCTGCGGCCCGTGGTCGGGATGCTGCACCTGCCGCCGCTGCCCGGTGCGCCGCGGTGCGCAGCCACGATGCCCGCCATCATCGACCGCGTGCTTCGCGACGCCGACGCCCTCCTCACGGGCGGCGTCCACGGGCTCATGCTCGAGAACTTCTGCGACACCCCGTTCTATCCCGGTCCCGTCCCACCCATCGTGATCGCGAGCATGACCACGATCGCGGCCGCGGTACGGCGCCGCTTCGACGCCCCACTCGGAATCAACGTGCTCCGCAACGACGGCCGGGCGGCTCTCGCCATCGCCCACGCCGTCGGCGCCGCAATGATCCGCGTGAACGTCCTCTGCGGCGCGCGCCTGACCGACCAGGGCATCGTTGCCGGCCAGGCGCACGAAATCCTGCGCGAGCGCGCCGCGCTGGGCGCGACCTCGGTGCGCATCCTCGCCGACGTGGCCGTCAAGCACTCCACCGCGCTCGGGGCGCCGCGGGCCATCGAGCTCGACGTCGAAGACACGCTCGAACGCGGCGGCGCCGACGCCGTGATCGTCACCGGCTCCGGTACCGGCCGCCCCACCGACATCGAGCAGGTCCGCCGGGCGAAGGCCGCGGCCGGCGAGGCGCCCGTGCTCGTCGGCAGCGGAATCACCGCGAGCACGGTCGAGCACTTCCTGTCTTGGGCCGACGGGTTCATCGTCGGCACCGCGTTCAAGACCGGCGGCGTGCCGGCCAACCCGGTCGAAGTCGAGCGCGTGCGCGCGCTGATGGCGCGGCTGAAGTAGCGTCCGCCCCCCGCGTCGGACGTGCCCGGGCCAGGCTGAAGCGCCCGCGCGGCGGGTTGATGTACGCTCGAACGTTCCCTTGGCGATCGTTGCTTACGCCGAAACCACCTTGCAGAAGATGACCTTCCCGTCACCCGGGGCGTAGAAATCGTCCAGCGTGGCCGCCACCCCGTACCCGCACCGCTCGTAGAACCGCCGCGTCGGCTCATACTGCGATCGGGACGACGTCTCGACGTAGATGCGCCGCCCGCCGGCCGCAGCGATCCGCCGCGCGGTCTCGGCCAGCAGCCGGCGGCCCAGCCCGCGCCGGCGCCAGT
>Ga0101944_10005325_pt1 | contig 14754 bp, 10 predicted proteins | sample DewCreD2012metaG_FD_75245 | JGI IMG/M metagenome (GOLD analysis project Ga0101944, IMG submission 75245) | Hot spring sediment bacterial and archeal communities from British Columbia, Canada, to study Microbial Dark Matter (Phase II) - Dewar... ... | reverse complement strand
TGAACCGACCCGGTTAATTGAAGAAGCCAGTAAATTACTGGAAGCTTACATGCGGGCAATTCTGAATTCTGACTCCTGAATTCTGAATACCTGAATCAGGAGGTGTCCGGTCTGCGGCACCTCTTTCCACATTCAGAAGCCAAAAAGGGGTTCGTCCTATGCCGATGTCTAAAGAAGAACAGGATGCTCTCAGACGCAATTCCGTTGAAGGAAAAAAGTGGGTCACCGGTCTTACGCAGAAGTGGCGTGAAACCTATCCCGACCTGATCATGGGCCGGGAGTCGTACGGCGCTCCGCAGGTGCTCTTCAGAGACCTGGTGCCGGGAAAGGATAGGCGCGCAACCCTGAGCATCGGAGCTTTCTGCTCGATTTCTGATGATGTGAAGATATTCCTTGGCGGCCAGCATCGTCCCGATTGGGTAACTACCTGGCCCTTCAATGTGCTGTGGGAGGATTTTGTCCATATCGAGGGTAATCCTATTTCCAAGGGCGATGTGATCATCGGCAACGATGTCTGGATCGGCCACAATTCCCGCATCCTCTCGGGAGTGACCATTGGAGATGGGGCTGTCGTGGGCGCCAATTCGGTGGTTGCCAAAGATATACCGCCCTATGGAATCGTGGCCGGCAATCCCGCGCGGAGTTTGCGCCGTTTGGAATCCCCCGAACCCTGCCCATCCAATATCATCCTATGACCCAAGTGCCCTTCCTGGACCTCCGCCGGCATCACGCGCCGATTCGCGACGAACTCGTGGCGGCTTTCGAGGCCGTGCTCGAGACCAGCGCCTTCGCCGGTGGCCCCTTCGTGCAACAGTTCGAGAAAGACTTCGCCGCGTACTGCGGCACGCGTCACTGCGTGGCCGTCGGCAGCGGCACGGACGCCCTGTGGTTGGCACTCCTGGCCCTGGGCGTGGGGCCGGGCGACGAGGTCATCACCGTGCCGATGACTTTCATGGCCACGGCCGAAGCCATCACCTACGCCGGCGCGCGTCCGGTGTTTGTGGATATTGACCGCGACTCCTACACGATGGACCCGCGCCTGCTCAAACAGGCCATAACGCCCCGGACGCGCGCGATCATCCCCGTGCACCTTTACGGCCAGATGGCCGACATGGAACCCATCCTGGCCATTGCCCGCGCGCATGGCATCCCGGTCGTGGAAGACGCCTGCCAGGCCCACGGCGCGACTTGTCAGGGGCGGCGCGCCGGCGCGTGGGGCGACCTGGGCTGCTTCAGCTTTTATCCTGGCAAAAATCTGGGAGCTCTGGGCGAAGGTGGGGCGGTGGTCACCAACGACGAGAACCTGGCGCGCTCGGTTGCGATGCTTCGCGATCACGGCCAGGCCCGGAAATACTATCACGACCGTGTGGGCTGGAACGCGCGCATGGACGGCCTCCAGGGCGCCGCGCTCCAGATCAAGCTCAAGCGCCTGGAGGCAGGCAACGAGGCCCGGCGCCGTCACGCCGCGCTGTATCGCGCCCTCCTGGCCGACGCAGGTGGCGTGTTTCTGCCGGTCGAACGCCCCGGCTCGCGCCACGTTTACCATCTTTTCGTGGTCCGGGTGCCGGACCGCGACGCCGTGCTCCGCGAGCTGGACGAACGCGGGGTGCACTGTGGCATCCATTATCCCATCCCGGTGCACCTACAGGAGGCGTATCGCGACCTCGGATTGCGCGCCGGCATGTTCCCGGTGAGCGAGCAGTGTGCGGCGGAGGTGCTCTCGCTCCCGATGTATCCGGAGTTGACTGAAGACCAGGTGGAATACGTGGCCCAAGAACTCAGGAGCTGCCTGAGCCACCGCTCGGCAACGCGGTTCGCCGCCGCGGGCTCGGAGGCAACGGCCCAACTGGTTCCCTGCGCTTGAAGCGGCCTGAATGATGCCTCTGCTCGTAAACAAGTTGACCGGGACGGGCGTCGCCGCCGTGTGGCCGGGAATCCGGTGGGCGGCCGCGCTCCTCACGACGCGCGTGCCGTCTACCGGTGAACAGGCCGGCACCGGCGCGGTAGTGGGTTCGTGGGCGGTGGTGGACCCGCTGGCCACGCCCGCGTGGGATGAGTGGGTTCGCGCCTGGCCGCAGGCGGGAGTGTTTCACACCGCGGCATGGATGTCGGTGCTCGCCGGCACTTACGGCTTCAAATCCCTGGCTCTGGTGCGGCCTGCGACCGACGGTCGGCGTGCCCTGCTGCCCTTGATGGAGTGCGCCAGTCCGTGGCGGGGGCGGCGCGGAGTGGCTCTGCCGTTCAGTGATCACCTCGAGATACTGGCCGCGTCCCCTGCCGAGCAACAAGAATTGCTGGAGGCGGCCATCACGTTGGGTCGCATTCGTGGCTGGCGTTATGTGGAAGGCCGCAGCGGCGGCGAGGACGGCGGAGCTGCGGCCGGTCGAGAAGCGGTGCGCTTTTTGCGACACGTGGTGCGATTGGACCAGGAGGAGGCGGCGTTGTTTGCGGGCTTGGAAGGGTCGGTGCGCCAGGCCATTCGCAAGGCGGCCCGGGAAGGCGTGGAGGTGCGGCGAGAAACCTCGTGGGACGCAGTGGCGGCTTTTTATGAACTCCACGGCCAGACCCGGCGCACGCACGGCTTGCCGCCCCAGCCGGTTCGATTCTTCCGGCATTTGCACACCGAGCTCATCGCGCGCGGCGCGGGGGCGGTCTTTTGCGCCTACCGGCAAGGACGTCCCTTGGCCGCTGCGATTTTCTTGCAGATGGGCCCCCGGGTCGTGTACAAGTTCGGAGCGTCGGACCGCGAGCATTTGCACTTGCGGGCCAACAACGCGGTGATGTGGGCGGCCATATGTCATTACGCGGCGACGGGATGCACGACCCTGGACTTGGGCCGCACCTCCCGGGGGCAGGAAGGGTTGCGGCGGTTCAAACTCGGTTGGGGCGCCGAGGAAACCGTGATCGGATACTGGCAATATGACTTGCGCCGTGACCGCTTTGCCCGGCAATCGGATCGCAGCACGGGGTGGCACACGGCGTTGTTCCGCCGCCTTCCGGTTCCCGTGCTGCGCTGGTTGGGCGAGCGTCTCTATCCGCATCTAACCTGACCGTACGGACCTTATGAATCCACCGCTTTCCCCTGCAGCAACGGTCACGCACCCGCCTGGGTCGCCGCCCGGTGGACTGAAATTGGGCGACGTGTACTACATGCTTTTCCGCCACAAGTGGAAAATCCTCGTTTGTGCCCTATTGGGCGTCGCTGGGGCCGCTGGTTTCTGGTTTTTGCAAGGCCCGCTGTTTCGGTCCGAGGCCAAACTGCTGGTGCGCTATGTGCGCGACTCCCGTGCGGTGGATGTCAACCTGGGTGCGCAGGGCGAAGTCAAATCCCCGGACAGCCGGGGCGAAAACATCATCAATTCCGAGCTGGAAATCCTCACCAGCCGGGACATGGCCCTCGAGGTGGTAGATCAGTTGGGGGCGGACAAAATCCTGGCCGGGGCGGGCGGTGGAACCAACCGCTTCGCCGCGGCGGGTTTAATCATGAAGGGTTTGGAGGTGGACGTGCCTCGCAAGAGCAGTGTCATCAGGGTTGCGCTGAATCACCCCGATCCGACGATGGTTCAACCCATCCTGCGCGAACTGGTCCAGCAGTACCTCCGCAAGCACGCCGAGGTTCACCGGGCCGTGGGGGTCTTTGACGATTTCTTAACCAAGCAAACCGACCTGCTCCGGTCCCAACTCAGCGAGACCGAGCGACAGTTGCAGGAGCTCAAGCGCCAGGCCAACGTGACTTCGATCGAGGAGTCCAAGCGCATTTTGGCCGAGCAATCCTCCCGCGCCCGCCAGGAATTAATAACCGCCGAGGCGGAGCTGGCTGAGCGCAAAACCGTCCTGGAAAAGCTCCGTCTTTTGGCCGGACAGGCCGCAGCCTCGGCTACCAATGCGACAGAAGCATTGGCGGAAAAGCCGCTCGATCCCGAACTCGAGCGCCAGTACAACGCTATCCTGGCACGGCTGGAGGCCTTGCGCCGAAGGGAGGTCGAGCTTCTCGCGCAATTTACTCCTGAAAGTCAGGACGTGCGCCAGGTGCGCGAGCTGATTGCGGCCGTGGAAAACAACCGCCGCGAATTGGAGGCGAGCGAGCCGCGGCTGCAACGCCTGGCGCAGTCCGCTGCCCGTACCGGCGCCTTGCTCGCCGGCTCCACGGGCCGGGCCGGGTTGAGTGCCGGAACCCAGGACATCGGCGCCCTCGAGGCGGATGTGGCGGCCTTGGAAGCACGGGTCAAGCGCTACCGGGATTACCTCGAAGAACTCCGTGCCGAAACTGCCAAGGTTAACGAGGTCGAACAGGCCATCACCGAGCTCCAGCGCCGCAAGCAACGCGAGGAAACCAAGTACCTGTACTACACCACCAGCTTGGAACAGGCCCGCATTGATGAAACCCTCGGGGCCAGTTCCCTGGCCAACATCAACGTCGTCCAGGAACCTACCGTGCCGGTTTACAACTCAAAACAAGCTCTCAAGCCGACGCTGCTGATTCTTTTCGGCGGACTCGCCTTGGGTCTGGCGTTGGCGTTTTTGATCGAGCAGTTCTTGGATGCCTCGATCAAACGTTCCAGCGACGTCGAACAGAAGCTGCATTTGCCGTTGTTCCTTTCCATCCCGGATTTCACTCGCAACGGGTATCCGCGGGTTCGGCCGCCCCCCGCGCCGGCTTTGCTCAGCGCGGGTGCTGAACCAGCCACTGCCGAGACAGACCCGGCCAGCTTGCCGGCGCCGACCGCCCCCGCGCACCCGATACGCACCTACCACGAGGCCCTCCGCGACCGGCTCATCATGTATTTTGAGCTGAAGGAAATGCACCACAAACCGAAGCTGGTCGGTATCACCGGAACACATCACGGTGCCGGGGTTTCCTCGATTGCCGCAGGACTGGCGGAGAGTCTGTCCGAAACCGGCGAAGGCAACGTGCTGCTCGTGGACATGAATCCCGAACACGGCCCGTCGGTGTATCCGTTTTATCGCGGCAAACCGGGTTGCGGCCTTAGCGAGGCTCTGGATGGGGTTCACCGCGAATCGGCGCAGGTTCAGGATAACCTTTACGTGGTCTCGCTCAATCGCGCCGATGGGGGGCGGCTGGGGGTGGTCCCCAGACGCTTTGCCAGTCTGTTGCCCAAAATGAAGGCCAGCGACTACGACTACATCATTTTCGACATGCCGCCGGTCAGCCAGACCAGCGTCACGGCGAAGGTAGCCGGCCTGCTGGACATGACTTTTTTGGTGATCGAGGCCGAACGCAGCAACGCGGAGCAGGCCAAACGTTGCACTGCCATGCTGGCGGAGAGCCGGGCTAACGTAACGGCAGTCTTGAACCGCTATCACAATTACCTGCCGGCGCGGCTGCAAACCGACGTTTGACGGGATCAACTAGGAGCGTCGAGGCCCAGGCATTCTTTGCCCGGTTCAGCAGGCGTGGTTTAGGCGGAATGAGGCTGAAGTCCTCGGGCCAGTTTGGGCAGCGTGCCGGGTCTGATCGCGGAAACGCAACCCCTGCCCGTGAACGAAGGGTACGGGGGAAGATGTAACAAGACCGCAACTTGCGGCGCCAAAAGCTCGAGGCGCTGCGAAGTGACGGGGACGAAGTCTCCCCGCCATCCGCTGTAGTTACCCGGATATGCCAATGCAGTGCTTGGTGCTTCCCAAACGTAAGTTGCCAGCAAAACCCATCCGACTTGGCTTGATGCCAGCAAGTCCACGATGCTCCGCAATCGAATTTGGTACCACTTGAAACCCTACATACCTCCGGCTTGGCGGATGGCACTGCGCCGATGGTACAGCCGGCGTGTGTTGCGCCGATCCGGGGATATCTGGCCCATCCTGCCCGGCTCGGAACGACCGCCCGAGGGTTGGCCGGGTTTGTCGGAGGGACGGCAGTTTGCTTTTGTCCTGACCCATGACGTGGAGGGTCCGGAGGGGCTGGCCAAGGTCAAGCGCTTGGCCGAGTTGGAAATGAGCCTGGGTTTCCGATCCAGCTTCAACCTTATTCCGGAAGGCCCTTACCGCGTGCCCCCGGAGTTGCGGTCCTGGCTTGAAGAGCGTGGTTTCGAGGTCGGGGTGCATGACCTGCACCATGATGGCCACCTGTTCTTGAACCGCGAGACGTTCCGCGAGAACGCCCGCAAGATCAATCGTTACCTCCGCGAATGGAACGCCGTCGGCTTCCGCGCCGGCTTCATGCTTCGGCGCTTGGAATGGTTGCATGAATTGGACATCCTCTACGACGCTTCTACCTTCGACACGGATCCGTTCGAGCCCATGCCGGACGGTGCCGGCATGATCTTTCCCTTCTGGGTGCCAGCGCCCGCCGAGGAGGGACCGGACCGTCTCGGCGGACAGCGGCGAGGTTACGTGGAGCTGCCCTACACGTTGGCCCAGGATTCGACGCTTTCTCTGCTTCTGCAGCAGGATTCGCCGGAGATCTGGCTGCGCAAACTCGACTGGATCGCACAGCACGGCGGGATGGCACTGGTCAATGTGCATCCGGACTACTTGCGGTTTCCGGACCAATCGCCGTCCGCCTGCACGTTCCCGGTCGAACATTATGAACATCTGCTTACGTACGTGGTAGAGCGGTACGCCGGCCGATTCTGGCATGCCCTGCCGCGAGAAGTGGCCTCCTATGTGAGGAGCCTTCCGGAGCCACCCCGACACCGTCGACCCCGGCGCATCGCTATGGTCAGTCACTCGGTTTACATGCGGGATAATCGGATCATTCGGTACGCGGAGGCTCTTTCCCAAGCCGGTCATGAGGTCAAGGTGTTGGCCCTGGGCGCTTCACCCGAGCTCCCCCGGCAGGAGACCATCAACGGGGTTCGGGTACGCCATCTGCAGGGCCGGTTCCGCAAGGACAAGCAGGGTTTGGGACCGATTTCCCGAACCACCTTGGGCCTGTTCTTCAAATCTGCCTGGTACTTGGCACGAGAACACCGTCGGCGCCCTTACGACCTTATCCACGTGCACAATGTCCCCGATTTCCTGGTCTGGACTGCGTTGTATCCGCGACTGCGCGGTGCCAAGGTGATTCTCGACATCCACGACATCTTGCCCGAGTTCTTCTGCAGTCGGTTTGGCCAATCCGTTCACTCTCCGTGGTTCCGCTTCTTGCGCTGGGTCGAACGCTGGTCTGCGCGGGCTGCGGACCACATCATCATCAGCAACGATCTGTGGCGGCCTCGGTACGAACAGAGAACCGGCACGTCCGGTCGATGTTCCGTCTTCGTGAATCACGTCGATTTGGAGGTATTCCGCCCCGAACTACGGCCGTTGCACAGGAGTACCGGAGGGCCCGTGCTCCTTTTCCCCGGCGGCTTGCAGGCCCATCAGGGATTGGACGTGGCCATCCGCGCCCTGCTGCGGATTCGACAGCGCTTTCCCGGCGCCGAGTTCCACATCTACGGGGATGGTCCCATGCGCGAACCTTGGGAAGAGCTGGCCCGGTCTCTGGGGGTTGCGGAGGCGGTCCACTTTCATGCGCCGATCCCGGCCCGTGAGGTGGCGCACAAGATGGCCGAGGCGGACGTGGGGATCGTGCCCAAGCGGGCTGACTCGTTCGGCAACGAGGCCTACAGCACCAAAATCATGGAATTCATGGCCCTGGGCGTGCCGGTGGTGATCTCGGAAACACGCATTGACCGTCACTACTTCGACGACTCACTGGTCCGGTTTTTCCCATCGGGCGATTCCGAGGCGCTGGCGCAGGCCGTGATCGAAGTGCTGGAGGATGGGGAGGCGACCCGACAACGCGTGGAGCAGGCCCGCGCTTACGCCCACCGCGAAAGTTGGCAGGTGCGCAAGACAGATTACTTGGCGCTGGTGGATCGACTCTGCAGCGGCCGGGGTCTCGGACCAGTCGAGCCAACAAAGCGCACTTTGGCGGATGCCGCGTCGGGTTGTACACCCGGCCACGTCTGAACCACGGTCTGGCGTGGTTGGCCTTGAGCTGCAACCTTCAGAAGGGTCGGGCGCCCGCATCGCGTACGAGATTTTTCGACGGGGCCAGGAAAGCACCCGTTGTACTGTCTGCTGTGCACGGCAGGTGGCCCGACAGCCTTGCCATCCGAGCACATGCCCAGACAAGCATGCGTTGGGACCGGACCATCACCATAGGGCTCTTTTGGCTCCGCGCTCCTTCCCGGGCCGGATCGGACCGGGTTTTGCCGATCCTCATGTATCACAGCGTGTCGCCAGACCCCGAGGCCGGCGTGGCGCCGTACTACCGTCTATGCACCAGTCCGGCGCGTTTCCAGGCGCACATGGAAGAGCTGAAAGCTCGCGGGTACGTGGGCGTAACGCTTTCCGAGGGACTGGAATGGCTGAGCCGAGCCACGCACCCCGGGGTGGAAACAGAAATGCGCCGGCCCGTGGCCATCACCTTCGATGACGGGTTCCAGGATGTGTACGCCAGCGCATGGCCAATTCTGCGGCGCGTGGGTTTCCGGGCCACGGTCTATCTGCCCACGGCCTTTATAGGCGAGAGGCGCCGGACCTTTCAACCGCGGGGTGCTTCCGGCGGGGTGGGAGTGGTGGGCCGACCCTGCCTCACGTGGTCGGAGGTCAAAGAACTGGCTGCGGCCGGCATCGAGATGGGAGGCCACACCGTGACACATCCGGAACTGCCCGGCCTGTCCTGGCCCGAGATCGAGCAGGAGACTCGTCAATGCAAGGACACGCTGGAGCAGCAATTGGGAACGCCGGTTCGCAGCTTTGCGCATCCCTACGCCTTTCCCCAGGAACGACCGGACTACGTGGCACGGATCACGGACATGTTGCAGGCTGCTGGATACGATTCGGCCGTGACGACGCGGGTGGGAAGGGTGCGGCGAACCAGCAACTGGTTTGTGCTCTGTCGGCTGCCGGTGAATGATGCCGATGACCCGACCCTCCTGACTGCCAAGCTGGCCGGAGCCTATGACTGGGTGGGAACGATTCAGCGGTTTTTGCGATTCTTGAAGTTTCGTCTCCGCGGACCTGCTCGCGCAACTGCCGCCGCCGTGCCAAAACCAACGAATCCCTTCGTAGCCCCACCCAACCGTGGCTGATTACGTGGTCATCACGCCGGTGCGCAACGAGGCGCACCACTTTCCCCACACCATCGCCTCGATGGTCGGGCAAACGCTGCGTCCCCTGCGATGGGTGATCGTGGACGATGGCTCCAGCGATGGTACGGCAACCCTTGCCGATGAAGCCTCGCGAAGGTACGACTGGATCCGGGTTTTGCACCGACCGGACCGGGGCCACCGACTCCCCGGCAGTGGCGTCATGTATGCGTTTTTGGAGGGCTGCACCTTGGTAGCGGACTTGCCCTGGCAGTTCCTGGTCAAACTAGATGGCGACCTGGTCTTTGGCCCCCACTACTTCGAACACTGCTTGGCCCATTTCGAACGCGACCCGCGCCTGGGGATCGGAGGGGGCATTATTTGTAAAAGGGTCGGAGACCGCCTTGCTCCCGAGGCCCCGGATGACCCTGCATTTCACGTCCGCGGGGCCACCAAAATCTATCGCCGAAGCTGTTGGGAACAAATCGGCGGTCTCCTGCCGCTGCCCGGCTGGGACACGGTGGATGAGCTGAAGGCCAACATGCTGGGATGGCGCACCCGGACCTTTCCCGAACTTCCGGTCGAACAGCTCAAGAGCACCGGCTCAGCCGACGGCCGGTGGCGCAATTGGGTGAAGAACGGCGTGGCCAACTATGTCGCCTGTTATCATCCCGCGTTCATGCTGGGCAAGTGCCTCCGACGAGCGCTGCAGCCTCCTTATCTTGTCGGCGGGTTGACGCTCGCCTGGGGGTACTTCGGGGCCTACGTGAAGCGGTTGCCGCGGGTGGAAGAACCGGAGTTCCGGTGGTACGTGCACCGGCAGCAGTGGAATTGGCTCTGGCGCCAGCCCAGCCTGTGGTCCGAACGACTCCAGGCAGACTCGGCGGCTGCTAATCCGGTTTCCCTGCCGGGCTCGAACCCCAGCCAGGTCGTCGGTGACAAGGGATTGGACCGGCCCTGAAACCTCCGGGATTTGCCATGCCCGATTTTCTGCTGGATACAAGGCCGTTGGACCGGCGCCCGCCGATCGGCGTGGCGCAGAATTTGACTTGGACGGGTCGGATCCGCTCTCGGACCTGGGACCGGCCGGAATTTCGGCTGACGGTCACGTGGGTCGAGCCCGATGCGCTCTGGAGGCCATGGACACGTCCCGAAGGAAGCCTCGTGGCCGTGGTGGGGTTCCTGGCCTTGGACGAGCAGGAGTGGGCCGCGGCGGAGCGTGAGCAACCTCCCGAGGCCGAAGGCGGCCTGGCCGCTTCGGCCGTGTGGCACCGTTACACTGCTTCTGGCACCGAGGCGTGGGACGCCTGGAGCGGCAACTGCGCGATCCTGCTGTACGATGCCTCGGCTGGTCGGTTGTACCTGCGCACCGATCCGGCCGGATGTTTTCCCGTGTACGCTTGCAGCACGCAGGGTTACTGGATCGCAGGTTCTCATCCCGATGTCTTGGCAGCAGCGGCCGGGTGCGCGCATCGGTTGGACCAGGTCTCTCTGGCGGAGTTCATCCTGACCAGCACGGTCACGCCGCCCTTGACTTACTACGAGGGGATCAAAGGTATCGCCCCCGGCACGGTGACCACCTTGGACCTGCGCACGCGTCAACTGGAGAGCCGAAAGTATTTCACGCTGGATTATCAGCCCGATCCCAACGCGTCCGAGGAAATCCTGGCCGATGCCCTGGCCGAAGCTTGGAGAACCGCCGTGCGAAGGCGCACACTCCCGCGCCTGGGACGGGTTGCCGTGGCGTTGAGCGGCGGCCTCGATTCACGCCTGATCCTGGGGGCGATGCCGGACCCGTCCCGGGCTCTGGCCTTCACCTGCTACGACGGGCCAAACCGAGAGCTGGCCACTGCAGAGTCCGTCGCACGGGCCGTAAAGGCGGATTTTCATCCGATCCGGAGATCTCCGGATTACTACGGGGAAAATGCCCCGGCGGGCGTGCGCATCGCCGGGGGCATGGGCACCTTCGCCAACAACCACTTCCTGGGCGTGATCGAACCTGTCCGGGCGCTGGGCGCGCAGGTGCTCCTGACCGGCTGCTATTGCGATTACCTGTTCAAGGGATTGCCCCTTAACCGCCGCGTCCGGGCCTGGGACGGGCACGAAACGATCGGGCCCTTTCAGCATCAGTTTTACTTCCAGCACTGGCGCTTCGACACGCCCCTGGCGCGACAGGCCATGGAACGGCGGGAACATCTCTTTCCCCCGCCGTTGCGGGCCCAGAACGACGATCCCACCCTTCATCGCCTTGAAGTCCTCCGCACTTTTCCTCTGTATCATGAGGGTGACAATCAACAACGGCTCATCCCGCAGCGGCTCATCGCCTGGTCGCCCCCGGTGACAGATCTCGGAGTCTTGCAGGTGTACCGGAGGATTCCTTCCCGTTATAAACTCAACCGTGCCCTCTTTTTGCGCGCTACCCGCCGGTTCCTGAAGGGGTCGCCGCTGTTGCGCATCCCGGATGCCAACACCGGTGCAGCCCTGGACGCACCGGTCTGGTGGGAAGCCCTGTGCTGGCAGTGGTTGAGACTCCGGAGACGGCTGCGGAACCGGCGCTCGCTGATTTCGGACGGTTCGTGGCCCAATTGGCGTTTCTACTATCGCCACAGTCCCGCCCTCCAGCGGTACTGGGCGGAACCGGCACCCGAAATCGAGGATTTTTTCCGGCGTGTACTGGGTTGGAAAGAGCTCCCACAGCGGCCGGCGGATTTCCCCGAAGAACAGTGTTTCCTATTTGTGGCGCTGCTGACCCTGAAACTTTGGTGGCTGCACCGTGCATGCTCCGAAGGCTCGTCAAACTTGCGCTCAGTTTCGGTGTCGATCTGAGGGATCGACTGGCACGGATGACCCGCAACGGCGCTTCAGCGCCGTCGTGCGGTGTGGTGCTGTACTACCACGCCGTGCCGGAGGCACAACGGGAGGCTTTTGCCCGTCAAATGTTGCATCTTCGACGCTGGGCACAGCCCTGGGCGCTGGAAGCGCCGGTGCCCCAGGCCCCACGCTGGGTCGGAATCAGCTTCGACGATGCCTACGAGTCGGTGTGGGAACACGCCATGCCCGAGCTGCTGCGGCTCGGCATTCCGTTCACTGTCTTTGTTCCCACCGGCAGTTCGGGCCGTCGACCGGCCTGGGTGCATTCAGATCGACATCCTTTTTGGCAGGAGAAGGTCATGACAGCGGAGCGGATTCGTGAACTAGCGGCCTTGCCGGCAGTTACCTTGGGCTCTCACACGGTGAGCCATCCCCGCCTGACGCGGCTTTCGACGGCCGAGGCTGAGCGTGAACTGAAGGATTCCAAGCGCGCCCTCGAGGATATCACCGGTCGTCCCGTAGATTTGCTCAGTTTTCCGCATGGCGACTGGAATCCGCAGTTGGTGGATTTGGCGCAGGCGGCGGGGTATCGACGGTTGTTCGGTATTGAACCTGTTCGACTCGAGGGCGCGAAGCTGCCCCCGGTTGTGGGCCGGGTCGCCGTCGAGCCCGGCGACACAACCCTGGAGTTCCTCCTCAAATTGAAGGGCTGTTACCGCTGGGCCGTTCATGCGCACCGTGCGCCTCCGGCAACGCGCCGGGACTGCCCTGTATGAATCGCGTTCTGATGCCGACGACCGATCGGACTACGGTCGAGCCCTGGCAGGCCAGCTTGGATCCACTGGAGCCGGGGTACTGGAGCACCCTGCTGGCCCAATTTGCCGATGGGAACTTCTACCAGACGCACGCCTACGGAAGTGTTTCCTGGGGCAAAGGCTCGCTCACGCACCTAGTGGTGCGGCAGGGGAATCAGGTTCACGCACTGGCGCAGGTGTGGCAGATCCGTCTGGGTCGTTGGTTTGGTGTGGCCTACGTCCGCTGGGGCCCGTGCGCACGCCGCCGTGGCGCCGCATGGGATCCGGTGGCGTTTCGCTGCGCGCTGGCAGCGCTGAGCGAGGAGTTCGTGCAGCACCGGGGCTGGGTGCTGCGGGTGGTTCCCCGTCTGTTTCGGCAGGATCCCGAGGCCAGCGTGGCCCTGGAAACCCTGAAGGCACTGGGATTCGAGTGCGACGGAGCCGGGGCTTCCTACCGGACCCTGCGCGTGGATCTCACCGCGCCCTTGGAGATCATCCGGAAGCGGTTGGACGGGAAATGGCGGAATCAGTTGAACGCCGCGATCCGGAACGGCTTGGAAATCTGGGAAGGCAACGACAGTCCATTGTTCCGCGAGTTTCGCGCTCTCTACGACGAGATGATGGCGCGCAAACGCTTTGAAACCACCGTGGACGTGGCTGATTTCGAACGGATGCGAGACCGGCTGGAGCCCGGGGAGAAATTGCGAGTGGCATTGGCGGCCCGCTCGGGCCGCTTTCATGCCGGATTGGTGGCCACCGGCGTAGGGGATACGGGCATTTACCTGCTCGGAGCCACCGGGGAAGAGGGGCTCAAGAGCAAGGCCTCCTATCTGTTGCAGTGGCAGATGATGGAGCACTTGAAGTCGGCCGGTTGCCGGTTTTATGACCTTGGCGGGATCAACCCGCAGACCAACCCCGGTGTTTACCACTTCAAATCAGGCATGGGCGGCGAGGAGGTCGTCCAGTTAGGCCGATTCGAGCGCGCTTCTTCGGTCAGCCGGCGCAAACTCTTGCACTGGGCGGAAAAGTTTCAGCGCCTGTGGCGACGGTGGCGCGGTCGCGCGCGTTCCTGAGGAATCACGGTCGTGGAAAGCCCTGTCCCATCTGCGGGGTCCGAGCCGGTCGGATTGACGATTGTGATCGTCAACTGGAACGGAGGAGAAAAACTGCTTCGGTGCCTCCGCTCCATCCGCGCCAGTCGGACCACGTTACCGGTCCAGGTGATCGTGGTGGACAACGACTCCCGGGATGGCAGCCGCGAGCAGGCCGCAGCCGAATTCCCCGACTTCCTGGTGCTGAACACTGGCGCGAACCTCGGCTTCGGACGCGGCAACAATTTTGCCCGGTCATATGTGGACACGCCGCTGGTATTGTTCCTGAACCCGGATACGGAGCTGTTCCCGGATACACTGGAAAAAGCCGTCCGTTCGTTGCTGAGTCGACCCCGGGTTGGCATGCTGGGTTGTCAGATGCGCTACCCGGATGGGACGGTCCAGGAACTGGGGCTGCAATGGTTTCCGACTCCCGGACGGGTTTTCCTAGAGCTTTTGGTGCCGTCGCTTTTGCGCCGGGGGCTTCTGGCCCGCTGGGTGCCTTGGCAGGATCCGCACCGCAGCGGCCCGGTCCAAAAGCTGTACGGTGGATTCCTATTGATCCGAACTCCGGTGCTGGAAGCCGCAGGTTGGTTCGACGAGCGGTACTTCATGTACGCAGAGGATGCGGATTTGTCCCAGACAGTGCGAGAGCTCGGCTGGGGGCTCTATTACGATGCGGATTGTGAAATCGTGCATTACTGCGGCGCCACCAGCGAGAAGGCGCCCGGCGGTTTTTCGATTCTGATGAAGCAGCGTTCCATCCAGCAATTGATCGAAAAGTATCAAGGGCGCTTTGCGGCGCGGCGGTACCGGTGGGCCGTGGCGCTGGCCGCGGCGTTCCGGCTTGCCGGTCTTGCGCTGGCCCGAGCGGGGGCAGCGCGTTGGACAACCACTCGAGAACGACTGGAACGAGCTTGGCAACGAAGTCGCTGGCTCTGGGAGTGGGCCTGGAAAGGGTGCGAGGCGACGATTCCGGGCTCGTCCGGGGACCGGGTCCCTCCCGTGCCGATCGGCGTT
>Ga0101944_10005323_pt1 | contig 14756 bp, 15 predicted proteins | sample DewCreD2012metaG_FD_75245 | JGI IMG/M metagenome (GOLD analysis project Ga0101944, IMG submission 75245) | Hot spring sediment bacterial and archeal communities from British Columbia, Canada, to study Microbial Dark Matter (Phase II) - Dewar... ... | reverse complement strand
TTCATGTCTCCCTCTGGTTTGGTTTTGATAGTCTGATAAAACCATCATACACCGAGCCAGAGGGATGACTAATCAGTTGACTTCAGAATCTATTTTGGACAAGAGTGATCTCACATGGATAGTGTCGTCCTGACCTTAACGAATAGTGGAGACACTACCGCCGATTATTTGTGTGGTTTTGCCCATGAGCAAGGGATAAAAGTCATTCGCTTCAATACAGATCGACCAATATCTGATTTGGCCATTGAATTCATGGCCGGTCGTATTGTAATAACAATATGCGATAATCAGATCGTCCCCGACAATGTTTCAACTGTGTGGATGCGAAGACCAACACCGCTTACTTCCTCTGCATCTGGAGATGCCGCCGCAAGTCAATTCCTCCTTAACGAATGGGCAGAAGCACTTGAGGGTTTTCTCGCTTTCATTCCACCAGACAGATGGATAAACCATCCGACCTGTAACGCCATAGCCTCTTCAAAGTTGGAGCAAATTAGCAGAGCCTCTTCTTACGGCTTGCATGTGCCCGAAACACTACTTACGCAGGACCCATCGAAGGCATTTGATTGGTGGAAGAAATGGAGCGGAGCGGTGATAGTGAAACCGCTATCTTCAGGCTATCTGGAACGAATGGAAGGAAACGATGGCCTTATATACACAAATCGAGTCGAGCGCGGTGATATTCAGAATTTTTCGCGTGTGCAAGAATGCCCCACGCTCTTCCAGCGGGCAATCGAAAAAATACTCGATGTAAGGGTTACCGTTATCGACGAGGTGATTCATGCTGTTGGTCTTAAGTGTAGAGACGAAGCAGGTAAGCAAATACAGGACATCCGCAGAGATAACATGGAGGGAGTTCAATATGTGCCGGTCCTCATGCCGCCTGATGTTCAAAAGAAGCTCCTTGCTTTGATCAGAAGTTATTCACTACGGTTTTCTGCAATCGACTTTGTGATTGATAGAGACGGCAAGTGGGTCTTTCTGGAAATCAACCCTAATGGTCAATGGGCTTGGCTTGATCTCGTCGGTGCTACCCGCATCAGAGACAGTTTTATAAACGCCTTTCGTGCAGACAGGGAGAAACGTGAGCATGGCGAAAAAATATCATCCACTACTATTCCTGCATAAGTGCACCGATAGAATAGCCAAGATAGGGAATCGGATACTGCTTTTTTGGCAGAAGTGCATAGATGGCATCGCCAAAATCGTAGATGTTATTGCGTGCTGCGTTCTAAACATACTTGCGGTAGAGGTTCGACTAGAGGAATGCCATCAGAGGAAGGCGGTATCGGAGAAGGAAGAAAATAATTTTATCAATTTCGAAACGGCCCAAGATAAAGAGGGTATTTTGCATTACTGTGAAAGCATCTTCTCCGAATCAAAAAACAGGCATTCATATATCGCAGACAAAGCTAAAGTTCTCCTTACAATTGGCACCTTTTCATCAGGACTCATTATTGGGCTATTGTCTTACGCAAGGGAAAATAAATTCCCCCACTTGTGGCTTTTCATTTTGCCAGCCCTCTTCGCCTTGATTTCTTTTTTCTTGATCTTGTTTTACTACGGAATGGGCAAATACCAGACACCCGCTTTGTCGAATGATGACATCAAGGCAAGCGCCGAAGACCTGAAAATCAAACGTGCGCAAACCATGTGGTCAGTTGCTAATGATTTGGATCGAGTGAGTGATTTTCTTGGAAATGTTTACATTGGGGCTAGACGCTCTCTTATCTTTTCATGGGTGCTTCTTGTTGGACTTGCGATCTATGGAGCTTTCCGCTGACCATTCAAAATTTCCCTTCTGATCCCCAGATTCTCGTGTTTTCAGGCCCTCTTATTTAACAGGTGGGTTGTTTTTAACCCCAAGAGCAACTTTTTTCCGACACTTTTCACTTTCCGCTGGTATATATCCCCCAGCCACCGGATAGCGGGGCGGCCGCCAAGCGGAGACCGTTGTGGGTGTCGCGGGCAAGTCCATCGAGAAAGATGGACGGACGCGCACGAATGGTCTCCTTTTTCTTGCCCCGCGACGCCCACCCGTCTCCCTTCCCGGCACGATTACCGAGCAGAGGAGAGACATGGAATACCACGATCACGATCAATCGAACGCCGATGAAGCCCTCGTGGAGATCGCTTCAATCCTTGCCCGCGGGTACATGCGCTACGTGAAATCGAGAAGCCAGGGGCTTGATGGAAACAAGCCTTCCGGCGATGTGGGGGATGGCGAGAATACTGCCGCGTTAACCGAGCATCGCCTTGACTGACGTGTCGCACGTGAACATCCACGGCACGTTCTATTATCTGTTCAGCGTGATTGACGGCTACAGCCGCTACCTGGTGCACTGGGACATTCGGGAGAGCATCTCGGACAACGGGCCGCAGTTCATCGCCCGGGATTTCCGGGAGTTCATCCGCATCAGCGGGATGACGCATGTGCGGACCTCGCCGTACTATCCTCAAAGCAACGGCAAGAAGGAGCGGTGGTATCAAACGCTGAAGAAGGAGTGTATCCGGCCCAAGACGCCGCTGAGCCTGGATGACGCCCGGCGGGTCGTGGGCGAGTATGTGGAGCATTATAATAATGTCCGGCTGCACAGTGCGATTGGTTACATCGCTCCGGCGGACAAGCTGGCGGGCCGGGAGGAGGAGATTTGGGCGGAGCGGGATCGGAAGCTGGAGGCGGCCCGGGAAGAGCGGAAGCGGCGGCGGATGGCCGAAGTCGGCGGGCTTGACATGGCGGCGGCGGTTGGAGTAGCCTGAGCTTGCCGGGTGAAACAGAGGCGGGCTCTGCTGGAGAGCAACCCGCCGAGGGATAGCCCGGTGGGATCATCTCAAGGATGAGAGGGTGCGGGACCAACGCTCGCGCCCACCCTTAAAAACTCATCCTTAAGATATCCCCCATGCCTTAAAAAACCCTCTTCATAGAGGCAACGGGTGAGTGAGCGCGGGCGCCGCACTCACTTAGCAAAAGCGGGGGTACTCCATTTCCCGCTGAACCAGGACAAGACAAAGTCCCAAAATCGGTTTGGGTTCGTCTTGCCTTGCTATTGGTGTATAGTTATGATGTGTACTTTATCTCTCGGGGGCTTCCAGAGTGGAACAAGGGAAAGTCCGGGACGCGGCTCTCCCTGCCACATAACCACTGGCCATGTCGCTCGGATCGCGAGTGGCCTACTGGCATGGCATTGTCCAGCTTTAAGCATACCACGGCACGGGTCGCCAGTGGTTTCGCAACTACGCAATAAATGTTACAGGTCGCCGAGGCAAACCCATGTCCATGAGCAGATATAAAAAGCTGCAGCTCATCAATGCTCCCTTGAGCTCTCTTTTCAAACCCAGCATACGCGCAGGGGCGTACCCGCCTTATCATTTGGTTTCGCTGGCCAGTTATTTGCATGAGCATTCGCTTAATCTTGAAATTGAACTGCTCGATGGAGAATTTCATGATACGGAGGACCTTGTTGGCCTTATAGATGCTGATATTGTTGGAATCAGCACCAACACGGTTACGTATGATCAGGCTTTGATAATCGCCAAGGCGGCCAAGGCAAAGGGTGCGAAGGTCGTTATTGGCGGCCCCCATGCCACTTTCGTCGGTGGCTTGATCTTGACTAACCAGAATGATGTCGACTATGTTGTGAAAGGCGAAGGAGAGAAGCCCCTCTTGGAACTTATAGGGGGGACCCCGCCAAATAAAATTCCCAGATGTTGGTACAGAGAAGATAGAGAAGTCAAATTTAGTTTCGAAGAACCCATCTCGATGGACGCTTGCCTCCTGAATTACCGATACATCGATTTGGATTCCTATTTTTCGAGATTTAAGCGAATTTATCCCGAAAAGCCTTTCCAGAGGGCTTTCGTAACATTTTCAGCCAAAGGTTGCGGCTGGCGGGATAAAACGAATGGAGGATGCATTTTTTGCGCGATCTTCAACGGTTCATTCCAAAGCAAATCTCCTTCCAATTATTGGAAGGAGGTGGAGTATTATCACGATACCTATGGCGCGGACTTCTTTTGGGATGTTTCGGACACTTTCACCATGCAGAAGGACTGGCTGCTGGAATTGGCTGAAAAAAGTCCCTGCCTCGATCATGTCGGCTTTCACGTTTATGCGCGAGCTTCGGATATTGATGAGCAGACTAGGGACGCTTTACTAAAGATTGGGGCATACGAGGTTTTTATCGGCATTGAATCCGGAGATGATAATTTATTGAAATCGGCCAAAAAGGGAACCACCACCAAAATAAATAAACGCGCAATCAAGATCCTGGCCGATTCCGGCATTCACTTGAGTCTTTCCGTGATTCTCGGTCTTCCCGGGGAGAGCAGAGAGTCGCTTGAAAAGACAATTGACCATTTTAGTGAATTGACCGAGATCGCGAAAGTGGAGGAAATCCATGTCAGCCTGCTCATGCCATTGCCCGGGTCCAGGGCTTTCCAGATGATGCTGGACCACCCTTTGCTCCGGCCACGCTATACTGATCGAGATCTTTTCAATTGGGAGACTGGAAGAAGGGACTGGGTCACCCACTTCTGCAATATTGACTATGAGGAAATGCTTCAATTCCAGACGCGAATGTTGAAATTCGCCCGGAGAGCCGGAAGCTTCGGACTTTCCAATGAATAATCCCAGAGGGGCAATCATGGATACTCTTTACGCTATAGATAAAAAGTATAAAGAAATTATTGCCAAGAAACTAGGTTCTTTTGATGATGGTCGGATAGTAGCATTTTCGGCGGTCGGTCCCAAAATACAAGAACCGAGGTTCGTCTGGTTTTCAAATCAGAGTGATGAGTTAGCTGAAGTTCTAATGGAAATATTGGGTTCGGGAAACACTTTGGGTGAGATATTTCAGCATTCATCGATGCTAGATAAAGATATGTCCACAAAGACCAGTTTTCAAATGACAATAAAGAATTTCCACAAGTTTTCCTTCGCAAGGAGTCACGAAGGTCGTGACCTTATTTTTAAGGTTCCTTTTAACAAGTTGATTGCCTCGGAATATCTCGAAGATAATTACGTGAAAGACAATATAGAGAAATTGGTGGAGGACTTGGCGGAGAAACGTCGGACTTTAGCGACAACTATAGATGCTGAATCCTTGGTTGCCATCAGAAAATTTGCATTGGAAATTGGCTACGGCCATCACCCTAATGGCGCTTTCGATTTTCTGGATTCTGCTTTAAGGGGCTTGCAATCCCTCGCTATTTTTTCGAAAAAAGCTAATGGATTGCACAAATTTTCTTTCCATAGAATTGGAACTCATCCCCGCATGTATTATTACTACATAGGGATACTTAATGCATTCAAGAATGACAAGGTCGTAAGTAAAGCTAGGAAGATAAGATCGGATATTTATAAATGGACTACAGCAAGGAACGAAATAAATGATGTTGAAATACGAGCTAATGCGAGAAACACTATTGATAAAATAAATAGTTCGTATAAGCTGGGACTAAGTCGACTTCACATGGATGGACTAGCCAGTATAATGAAAAACTGCCTTGCCCTGAAAGACCAATTGAAACATGAGGGAATAAAGGGGAAGGCCTCTTTTCTGTTGATGCGCAGACCACTGATCGGGACAGACTGGAAAAGAATCGCAAGCCCTAGATCCCAAACATGGAGCAAAGGGACCGAAAATGAACTAATCGAATCTATAAAAAAATCTGTGCTTCTAGTATCGCAGAAAAACCTATATGTTTGGCTCGATCCGTTAGATTATTACATTCCGACAAAGAACGTAGAAAATGCACCAAATCCTGTGAAAGGGATTCTCGAATATATCGGCAAAACCACGCGTTCTAATCAGGCTCTGATCAGGCAACTTAACATAAGGGAGGGGAGTGATCCAATATTCATCATCTCAATAACGGAAGAAGGCAACATAACTCTTACTAATGAGCGTGGAGAGCTTGCTCGTGCATCATTAGAAAAAGTCAGGAATGGAAAGGCTGTATATGGTTGGAAGGCCTGGGTTCCTCTCTCATTTGGAACCATTAAGGAAGTCTTGGATAATTATTTACTTAAAGTTTACAATTTCAATGGCAAAGACTGGGGTGATCTTCCAGAAATTCTTGAGGAAATAGCCGAGGAACCAGGAAAGGGAGCTACTCTGATTATTGGGCAATCGAAGTTATTAATGAATAAAGATGACCATCAAGCGGACCTGTCTCCCCTAGCTAAAGAAGATAATTTCTTCGATTGGAATACCCCGAAGAAATTGACCGAGATTGAACCCTGCGTATTGAAAGCTCAATTGGAGGCGGATGGAGCTTCATTGGTAAACATTTATGATTTCCTATTCAAGGCTCCTTTGAGAATATATCCTCTTTTAAAGCGCAATGGAGATCCCTTTCGTGTAGTCTGTTCATTGATGAATAATGATCAAACCTACCAGACTGTTAAAGGAAATATACCTGTTGGATTCAAAATCATTCCGGATCAGAAATTTAAAAATAAGTTGAAGTCACTCCATGCCTACATGACCAAAAAAGGCACGCGGCACCAATCAGCCTGGGGCTTGAGTCTGGCTTCTCCCTTAACACTGGTAATGGTGATTTCCTCGGATGGACCAATAACTGTGTTCCAGGCAGGTCTCTGCGTTTGTAGTAATGATCCTGATTTGAAAGACATTCAACTTAAAGAATTCCCTATAACAAAAAATGGGGGGCAAACATGAGAAAAATCGTCTGTTTGATTTCATTGGTGCTGATAGCACTAGCCATCAGTTCATGTCCTGACCGATCCAAAGATCGGGAAATCGTTATCGGTTTTGTCGGGGACCTTACTGGGCCCATCGCTCAGTACGGCAAGTGGGCAAAAAACGGTGCCGATATTGCTTTGGAGGAGATCAATGCGTCGGCAACAGGCGGGCCCAAATTGCGCTTAATAGTCGAGGACGCGCAAAGCGATCCAAAGGTCGCTGTTAGTGCCGTGACTAAATTAATATCAGTCGATAATGTTCAGGTTATTGTCATCGCGACGGCCAGCAGCGCGGTCATGGCCGCAGCGCCTATTTGTGAGAACAAGAAAGTAGTCCTGTTCTCCCCGACTGCTAGTAGCGGAAACATTTCTCAAGCCGGAGATTACGTCTTCCGCAACCGTATCTCGGGAGTACAGGAAGCTTCTTCAATGGCGCGTTACGCGTCTACATCGCTTGGCCTCAAGAAAGTCGGTTTGGTACTTATCAATAATGACGCCGGACCACCTTATGAAAACGCCTTCAGGTCTATGTTTGTATCCTTGGGGGGTGAAGTACTTGGTCTGGTTTGGCAAAATCCGGGAGAAACCGATTTCAGAACTCAGGCGAATCAGTTGCGGGAGATGAAGGAAATTGAGGCCGTTTTTGTCGCCTCCACCGCCAAGGAAACAGCCTATCTGGTGAAACAGAGTGCGGAAATTGGGTTCCGCCCGCGATGGCTAAGCATTACGACGGTAGAGTCTCCCGATATTTTCAAAATAGGAGGCAATTCCCTTGTGGGACTCATCTATTCAGCCGAGGCTTACGACCCAAGCCGTGAGCCAACCAGCGCTTTCGATGCCAAGTATAAAAAACGATTCGGAGAGTCTTCACAAAATTATTCCGCCAACTCTTACGACGCCATCAACATCCTGTATTCGATAATGAAAAGTGGCTTTATTAAAGGACCAGAAATCCACGAGCAGCTTTACAAGAACCAATACATGGGAGTGACAGGCCCCGTCTCATTCGACGCCAACGGAGATGCGAAAAAAAGAATAATGATTAAAGAGGTGTCGGCCGGATCTTTTAAGATTAGGGAAATGGCCCCCGAAAATTGAGGGTTCGAGGCAAGAATGCAGCAGATTTTTGCGAATGCGTTGATCTCCGGAACACAGATTGCCTTGGTTGCCGTCAGTTTTTCAATAATATTCAGGTCTGCCCGATTCTTTCACTTCGCGCATGCTATTGCCATTACCTGCGGCGCTTATTTCATATACCATGCGTTGCAACTTAGATTGCCTTTATACTTTTCGGCTATGGTCGCCATTGTCCTTTGCGTTTCCTTAGGCATTTCTATGGACTTGGCGGTTTACAGACCGCTCAGGCACTTGAAAGCTTCCCCAGAAGTATTGCTATTGTCTTCCCTCGGACTTTATGTTGTAGCTCAAAATTTAATCTCCTTATTTGCCGGAGACGATGTGAAAGTTCTTCGTTCGGGACAGATCAAGGAAGGCATGGCGATATTTTCATCCAGGGTCACTGGAGTGCAATTGGTGAGTATCATCATTTGCGCTTTATTAATTTCTGCCACTTTGATCTTGTTGAAATATTCAAAGATAGGTTTGTTGATAAGAGCGACCTCCGATTCGAAGGAGTTGGCTTCCCTCGCCGGGATCGACTGCGAAAAAACGCTGCTGCTGAGTTTCGGCTTCAGTTCAGGCTTGGCCGGAGTTTCCGGCATCCTTGCGGCGCTTGACGTGGGCATGTCACCCGGAATGGGGATGAGCGCTTTACTGCTTGGCGTTATAGCGGCGATAATCGGAGGAACATCCAGCATAATCGGGATGATTTTGGGATCATTATTATTGGGGGTAGCTCAACACTTCAGCGCTTATTACTTAAGCTCCCAATGGCAGAACGGAGTAGTTTTCATTATCCTACTTGCCTTCCTGCTCTTCTGCCCCCAGGGATTTCTAGGAAAAAAAGTTAAAAAATTGGCAGTGTGATGGTAAAATGGGCGCATGGAATATCTACTCCACATCTTCATCCTCATCGGGATCTATGTCATCCTCTCGATCTCTCTTAACCTAATCGCGGGCTACACCGGCATCCTGTCCATTGCTCACGCGGCCTTCTATGGGGTTGGGGCTTACGTGGCCGCGCTGATGGCGTTGAAGCTACAGACGCCGTTCCTGGCCAATGTCATCTGCGCCATCATCCTCGCCGGGCTTTTCGGTGCGCTGGTGGGCGTGCCGTCTTTGCGAATACGGGACGATTACTTTGTCATCGCAACCTTTGCCTTCCAAGTCATCACTTTCAGCGTGCTCAATAACTGGGTCTCCTTCACCAGCGGGCCGATGGGTTTGCCCGGTATTCCCCAGCCGAGTATCTTTGGCCTCCAGGTCTCATCACATTGGCAATTTCTGGTCCTGGTCGGTGTCTTCGCGGTCCTGGTGTTTCTAGTGGCCCGGCGGATCGTGGAGTCGCCGTTTGGCCGGGTGCTGAAGGCGATCCGGGAGGACGAGGTGTTCGCCCTGGCCGCTGGCAAGAACGTGGCTGCTTACAAGGTGCTGGTGTTCGTTATCGGCGCGGCAATGGCCTCGGTCGCAGGCACGCTCTACGCCACCTACATTACCTTCATTGACCCGACCAGCTTCACGGTCATGGAGAGCATTTTCATCATCTCCATCGTGATCATCGGCGGGGCCGGGAACCTGTGGGGATCGGTCCTGGGCGCGACGGTGCTGGTGATCCTGCCGGAGGCGCTCCGCTTCATCGGCCTGCCTAGCTCGGTGGCCGCGAACGTTCGACAGATCATTTACGGCGGCCTGCTAGTGGCTTTCATGATGTGGCGGCCCCAGGGCTTCCTGGGCGAATACACTTTTCGGAAAGGTGACCAGGGTTGAGCTTGCTTTCATGCGAGGGTCTTACCAAGAACTTTGACGGGGTCAAGGCCCTCGCAAACTTTGCCTGCGCTGTCAAGGAAGGCGAGATCGTGGGCCTGATAGGCCCGAACGGCGCTGGCAAGACCACACTCTTTAACGTGCTCACCGGCTTCATCGCAGCGGACGGCGGCCAGGCCAGTTTCCGAGGCAAGCCTATAACCGAAAAGCCGCCTTACAAGATCACGCGCATGGGTATTTCCCGGACCTTCCAGATTTTACGTCTGATCAATCGGCTCACCGTGCTCGACAATACACTCCTCTGCTTCCAAAACCAGCCGGGCGAACAGCTCGGCAACATCTTTTTCCGTTACCGTCAGAGCACTAGGCAGGAAGCCGCGAACAGGGAAAAGGCAGTGGCCCTCCTCCAGCAATATGGCCTGGGCGACAAGCTCAATGATCTTGCCGATGCCCTCTCTTATGGCCAGCAGAAACTCTTGAGCCTGGTCTGTTGTCTTGCCGCCGGCGCAGACCTGATCCTCCTGGACGAGCCGGTGGCCGGGATCGCGCCGGAGATGATCGAGAAGGTTCTGGACGTGATCAAGGGCCTGCCGGCGCAGAGAAAGACGGTGATCCTGATCGAGCACAACATGGAAGCGATTAGCCGGGTTTGCGACCGAGTGATTTTCATGGACGCTGGGGAAAAGATTTGCGAGGGGACGCCGGACGAGGTCAGGAACGATCCCAAGGTGATCGAGGCATATTTGGATTGAGGGCAACACCCGGATAGGGTTTGCGGCTTTGTAATATGAGGCAATGACGACCGAATCAAACATACTGCTACAGGTCAAAGACCTTGAGGCTGGCTACGGCAAGAAACAGGTGCTCGTCGGGGTCTCGCTGGAGGTCCGCCCGGGCGAGGTCGTGTCTTTGATCGGGCCGAACGGGGCCGGCAAGTCCACCGTGCTCAAGGTCGTCTGCGGCCTGGTTCCGGCCTGGAAGGGCGAGATTGCCTACGATGGAATAAAGATCAACGGCTCGACCCCCGCGCAAAACGTGGCCAAGGGGATCACGTTCGCTCCGCAAGGGAACCGGGTTTTTGATGAACTCACCGTCCGAGAGAACCTTGAGATCGGCGGGTTCCAGCTTGAGAAAAAGGAATTGAGAGCAAGGATGGACGCGGTCCTGGAAATCTTCCCGGCCCTGCGTGACACCATGAAGAGGGATGCTGGCAAGCTCTCTGGAGGCGAGCAACAGATGTTGGCCCTTGCTCGTGCTCTCATGCCCAGGCCCAAGCTCCTCATGCTTGATGAACCTTCACTCGGTCTTGCGCCAGGACTGGTCAAGGACGTCTTTACCAAGGTCGCCGAGATCAGCCGGGACACAGGAGTGGCGATCCTGATCGTGGAGCAAAAAGTGCGAGAGGTCTTGGAAATTTCGAACCGGGTTTACTCGATCAAGCTCGGAAAAAACGAGTTCTCCGGCCTACCGGAGGAACTCAAAGGCGACAAGGAAAAGCTCAGGCAACTCTTCCTGTAATCATGCCCCAACACACGCTTGATGATTCTTGGCGTCCCGCCCCCAGATGAGTTACCGCAAAATATTTCGGCAGGATTGACTCCTAACAGTCGTTAGGGTAGAATTGTGTACATCATTTTCCAAGCGAAGAAGCTGGGGGACAATGGCAGAAAAAGAGAACAGGCTTACTCCGCGACAGCGGGAGATATTGGACTGGGTGAAGGAGTTCATCCAGGAGCACGGGATGCCGCCGACGGTGCGGGAGATTGGGCGGGCTTTTGGCATCAAGAGTTCCAGCGTCTTCGACCTCCTGAAGGCCCTGGAACGGAAAGGCTACCTGCGGCGAGGAAACTTAGGCGCTCGTTCACTGATCATTGAGGACGGAGCGCGTGAACATAAAAGGGTTGAAGCAAAACATGTGGAAGTGCCTGTCATAGGCCGGATTGCCGCTGGCCGGCCGATAGAAGCCATTGAGCATGATCGCGGTAGGATCGTCGTGAACAAGGAACTCATACAGGGCCGAGAGAGCTATTCCCTGCTGGTGGAGGGAGACAGCATGGTAGAGGCCGGAATCCTGGACGGGGATTACGTGATTGTCCGGAAGCAGGCCGCTGCAGAGAACGGTGACATCGTGGTGGCACTCATTGATGATGAAGCAACACTCAAGAAGTTTTACCGGGAAGGTCGGCGCATTCGACTTGAACCAGCTAATCGCGGGATGAAGCCAATTTACGTGAAGTCGGGAGAGTTTAGAATTCAAGGGAAGGTCATAGCAGTCCATCGAAGGCTGTAAAGGCGCGAAAGGAGGTAATAACACACATGGAACCGATCAAGTTGCTCCAGCCCCCTGAATACACGATGGATGAGCGCGAAGCGCTGGTCGACTTTGTGCTCGCCCTTCGGAAGTCGAACATCCAGGATTTTTTGAAGCAAGCCGAGATGCCGAGGTCTGGAACGAAGCCGGACCTACGTTCAAGGGTTGAAGAAGCTATCGAGGAAGGCCGCCTCAGTTACGAGCGGCTGGTGGACTTTCTCGACTCCGTGGCCCCCTGGGGGAAACAGCACGTCTTTCTTTACAAAGGGCCACGTAGCGATCTGCGGACGTGGAAAGATCCCGAACACTTGTTGCTTCTTCTGAAACAGCACCGCCTCGGAAAGTTCTTCAACGCCCGGCTCCCGTTGATTCTCCCGGATACGCTAATGCTCTCGTCGGTCACGCACTACGACGGGAGGTTGCGCGTCACCGCCGTCCAGAAGCGGGAATACACCGAGCGCGTGCCCGAGCACGACGATGAGAAGGAGACGGAGGACGGCGAAAAGATCATCCTCAGGGCCTACGTGCATCACCTCACACGGACACTCGCGGTCTTCGAGTGGGACCTGAATGCCAACGTTGCAATGCTTTAAATCACACAGCTCCAAAGGGAGGGGGACTACGAAGAGGTCGCTAAGGAGTTCTTTCAACTCGTCAGTTCTTGGCTGGACATCAATCAATTTGGTGTAGTCGACCTTCGCCCGGTGATCCGCAAGCTCCACGAACTCGAAGGGAACGGCCATGCTGAGGCTCGTTCCCACGGAATCCACTATCGGTCGCTTCGAGGCAGGCAGGTTTCAGCGCAAAGTCCAAGCCCCCGGGACTCGGTGCTCGGTGAGCCGTTCATCGATAATGCGATGGCCAGCGTTCGGAATAACGGAGTCGGCCACCTCGGCAACTTCTACTGGCTGGCGGGGATCAATTCGGGGCCTGTCGCCAACCCCTTGAAGGGCGACGCCCACGTGATCATCGTGGGCGCAAAATCACGAGTCAACTTTCCGACGCCAAACACCGAGGATGTGGTGAGGTATGTTCTTCACAGAGTGCGAGAACTTAGCTAAGCAGCATCCTGGCTTGGCTGTGGCCGTCCAAAAGATCGATGCACAGCTTCGAGAGATGGGCACTGCCGAGGTCATCAGAGTGGACGACTTTGCAAGCTTCCTGGGGATGGACCCGAACCAGGTCAGCGCGGTGATCGAGAATCTCGCCCAAGAGGGCTTGCTTCTTGCCGAGGAAATGGTCGAGTGCGATCATTGCGGGATGGTGGTGCTTCGCTCTGAGTATGAGGATTTGCGCGAGGAGGACGGTGAATACCGGTGCACGAGCTGCGACTGCGCGTTGGCGGAGGCAACGGCCCACACTATCACCACATACCGCCGCGGCGAGAAGTGGGAAGTAGAGGCTACAATTGCCCCTACCCCTGCAAGGGACGTAAAGACGGAGCCAGTAATCGTCCCGGTACTCGTTCTGGATGAGATCAAGGACGGTGAGACCAACAAGGCGCTACTGGCACGAATCATAGGGTGCGGTCGGTTTGACGGTGTCAACAAGAAGATCGGCTCGCGGGAACTCTTCTTCATCTACCTGCTGTTCAGGTCCACACGCTTTCACGATGTCGCCGGCGAACGCATGACGGTGATCACCGAAGACGAGGCTGCCCAAGAGTTACTAAAGTGGCGAGACAATGGCTACCTGCAGTTCTCGGGGAAAGATCAGGACAGGCCGGCACATCGGATTCAGAAGATGTGGGGAGAGTTCGTTCGACAGATTGAGAAAGAAAAAAACCTCAAGAAGCTTTTCACAAATGATCATAAAGATGTGAACGGGCAGAGGCTTTACGGACTTCGCCTTCGGCCCAACGAAAAGCAAATCCTCGTTCCAAGTATCCCCGCCCTTTTCTCAAAAGCCAACACCTAAGCCAGAGTTACCCGTGCAACGTTGACCCACCCGCCTCTCGTGGCGGGTTTTTTTTGTTTCCTTCCCCGGACATGTGAAAAATTCACACCCCCCTGCCTTTGTAACTTCCCATAAAATAATTGGTTTTTATAAAAATATTTTCTTCATTCACAGGATTCAATGAAGCCCCTCCAATGGAGAAAATCATATTGGTACAAACGAATAGCCCTGCGTTAAACCGCATTGCAAGAAGGGGTTGAAATATGAAGATTTCAGTTCGCGTGATCAAGGCCGACATCGGCAGTATCGGCGGCCACATCAAACCCGGCTGGGCTCTGGTGGTTTAGGAGGGGATACATGCATCGCAAATGGCTCTGCGTGAAATGCAATGCCCTTCTCGGTCAGGAGCAGGGGGCTTTTTATTGGCGAAAGGAGGTTGGGAATGAATGAACGGTTAACCAAGACTTCACTGAGTCCGGCGAGGAGGAGGCTCCTCGATCTGATGTCGGACATCTATTTTGGCCGGATCGAGCGGCTCGCGGTGAGCGGAGGTGAACCAATGTTCGATCCGCTGCCCAAGGTGGTGCGCAAGATCAAAATCGGCGGTGAGAACGGCCCGCGCCGCGATGATGGCAAGCGGGACTTCGCTCTCAAGGACAAGGTGAGGGAATTCTTTGACCACCTGGCCGGTCTGGGTAGCGGGACGATCAGTCGGATCGAGGTCCAGGCTGGCCTGCCCTTTTCGATGGAGATAGAGGAACCGACCGACAAGTAAAACTTCGGTCCGGTAAGTATTAACCACCAGACAACAGACTGGCCGCGGAGCGGAGGTTGTTGTGGGTGCGCCATCCGGCGAACTCGCAACGCTCCGCTCCCCAGGCCGCCGGCAATGGCTGCCCGTGGCGACCCCGGAGAAAACCACGCGCTTGATCCCGTCCGCTAACTCGCGGTTCACGTCGC
>Ga0101944_10005322_pt1 | contig 14757 bp, 18 predicted proteins | sample DewCreD2012metaG_FD_75245 | JGI IMG/M metagenome (GOLD analysis project Ga0101944, IMG submission 75245) | Hot spring sediment bacterial and archeal communities from British Columbia, Canada, to study Microbial Dark Matter (Phase II) - Dewar... ... | reverse complement strand
GGCAGCGTTGGTGATGGGGGTGTCGCAATCGGGGAAATCACCCGATATTGTCAGCGTGCTGGAGGAGGGTCGCCGCCAGGGTTGCCTGACGCTGACCGTGACCAACGCGCCCGACTCCCCGCTGGCGCAGGCCGCCGACCTGGTGTTCGATATTCAGGCCGGGCCAGAGAAGGCTGTGGCTGCCACCAAGACATATACCACTGAACTGATGGCGCTGGCAATGATTTCGGCGGCGCTGCGGGGCGAGGAAAAAGAGTGGCAGGAGCTGGAAAAAGTGCCAGCCTGGGTGAGAGAACTGTTGCAGCAGGATTCCGAAATCGAGCGCATGGCGCAACGCTACCGCTACATGAATCAGTGCGTGGTGCTGGGGCGCGGTTTTAACTATGCTACGGCTTTCGAGTGGGCTCTCAAACTGAAGGAACTGACCTACATTATCGCCGAGCCTTACTCTTCGGCGGATTTCCAGCATGGGCCAATTGCCATGGTCGAAGGCGGATTCCCGGTGCTGGCGGTCGCGCCGCAGGGCAGGGTGTTCGAGTCAATGCTGGAGATGCTGACCCGTCTGCGCCAGAATCAAAATGCCGAGCTGGTGGTGATTTCGGACGACGAGCGCGCGCTGGGGTTGGCGCAATCTGCCATTCGCTTGCCAACCGGAATCCCGGAATGGTTGACCCCGCTGGTTGCTATTGTGGCCGGGCAGTTGTTCGCCTGTTACCTGACGCGCGCCAAAGGCTATGACACCGAAAAACCGCGCAGTATTACGAAGGTAACGGAGACGCATTAGTTCCACACCTCCAGCCATGACCAACTCCACCCTTTTCGAGACTGCAATTCGCCGCGTGGCTGTTTTCCGCGAAGCAAGCGAGGAAGACGTGCAAGCCATCGCGCGCCTCGGCGTTTTGCGGGCTGTAGAGGAGGGTGGTTTCTTTTTCCTGCAAGGCGACCCGGCAGAATATCTCTACATCTTGCTCAGCGGACGCGCTAAACTGTGCCAGATTGCCCCGGATGGTCAGCAAGTCAACCTGCGCACCATTGGCGAGCATCAACTCTTTGGCGCGATTGGAGTCGTTCAAAGGGGGGCGGTTTACCCAGCCTGCGCCCAGGCGCTGGAGGACAGTTCCGCGCTTGCCATTCTCAGCGCCGATTTTCGCATTCTCCTGGAGCAACGCCCACACCTGGCCTTCGGTTTGATGCAGTTGATGACCGGTTATATCCAAGAGATGCAGGAACGCTACCGGGAAAACGTAACAGAAAAAGTGGAACAGCGCATTGCGCGAGTGCTTTTGCGGCTGGCCGGGCAAACTGGCAAGCGAGGGGACGAAGGTGTGGTGATTGAACTTTCATTTTCCCGTCAGGATTTGGCCGAAATGGCCGGGACGACGCTCTACACCGTCAGCCGCATTTTGAGCGCCTGGGAAAAGCAGGGGCTGATTTCCACCGGGCGCGAGCGGGTCACGCTCACCCATCCACATGGGGTCATGCGAATCGCAGAAGGGCTGTAGGACAGACCTTTGGTCTGTCTCTCTTGCAGACAGGTCAGAGACCTGATGTGGAACAGACCTTTGGTCTGTCTCTCTTGCAGACAGGTCAGAGACCTGATGTGGAACAGACCTTTGGTCTGTCTCTCTTGCAGACAGGTCAGAGACCTGATGTGGAACAGACCTTTGGTCTGTCTCTCTTGCAGACAGGTCAGAGACCTGATGTGGAACAGACCTTTGGTCTGTCTCTCTTGCAGACAGGTCAGAGACCTGATGTGGAACAGACCTTTGGTCTGTCTCTCTTGCAGACAGGTCAGAGACCTGTCCTACGGGAGCAGATTTTCAGAAATATAGGTATGCGGCCAATCCTGCCAGTGTTTCACCAGCCCTGCTTTGACTGGGTTGTTAAGGATGTAGTCCACAATTCGTTCGAACTCTTTCTCATCTCGTACAACATGGTCGTAACTTTCATCCTGCCAGAATGGGCCAGTTCCGCCCAATAATTTTCGGCAGGCATAGCCTGTCCGCCCTTTGAACAATTTCATGGCATGACTGAGCGCAGTGTAATGCTGTCCCGACTTTGGTAGCGAAGGCTGGGGGATATCCTGTAAATCTATCAGCAAGTGTCCATGCGTGGGCATCAGGCAATAGACGTGCAGGTGATAAAACTCCGGGTGGAGGTGATGGAGTTCATGTTTAACCACCTCTACAATGCGAGGCTCTGACAGCCAGCGCGGGCCGTGTCCCCGGTCCAGGCAGTCATCGTAATGCGCGAACATTTTCTTTGAAAGTTTGTACCGCTCCTGCTGGAGTTCTCTGTCTTGAAATCGTTCTGCCAAGCGACGCAGTTCGCTTTCCTTCTCATCCCGTAATTGCTTCACGGCTTCGACCGGCAGGCTGCCAGCCAATCGAAAGGTGATGAAGAACGTGGCATTGGGCGGGTGGTAGTGAGGCAGGTGGCGATAAAAAACGTCTGTCATGCCATCAATTCTATACGATTTTTGGCCGTAGGACGAACAGGTCAGAGACCTGTCTTACTTGCGCTTGCGCAAAGAAGAAAGATGGGGAGTTCAGTATAGTGATGACATGGGTTCGATTCTCGATGCAAGTTGTACAGTAGAGCAGGTGCTAAAAGCCTATCCGCAGGCGATTTCGGCGTTCTTCGAACTCAAGACTGATTGCGTAGGTTGTCACCTGGATAAATTTTGCACGCTGAGCGAGGTGGCTGCGGCGTATGAATTATCGCTCGACGAACTAACCCAAAAACTGCACGAGGCAATCCAGAATTCAGACGCATGAGGAGAGGCTTATGAAAGCAAACCATTTCATCAAGGTTGGGCTCTTGTTCCTGCTGACGACGGGTCTCCTGGCCGCCTGCGCGGGAGCGGAGCAAGTGGTCAACACCGAGTACATCCTAACCCCCGCCCTGCGCGAGGGGAAGTTCGTCTTCCTGGGCGTGGATGGCTCTATTAACGGCGTAGTCAACCCGGCGCTCACGGCCAGGCCGAGTGAGAGAGTCACTGTGATGCTGGTCAACAGCGGCGAGGCGACGCACGATATTGTGTTCCTCTTGCCCGATGGCCGAAAGGTGCAATCGGATACGGTCAAAAAGAAGGGCGAAACCACTTCCATCACTTTCAATGTCCCTGAAAAAGACGCTGTCATCAAGTATTACGATTCGGGACATGAGAAACTTGGGATGAAGGGCGTGCTGCTGGTTGGTAAGGCCCAACCAGCAGCGGCTGCTGAAGCCCCCAAAGCGGAACAGCCGGACTCCGAATCTGGAAAACCTGCCGGGCTGTACACGAAAGAACTGGCCGCACAAGCCTTCCAGAAAGGTGGCTGCGGAGCATGTCATGTCATCCCTGGCGTGCCGGGCGCGGTTGGAACGATTGGCCCAGATTTGAGCGAAATCGGCCAGGCCGCGAAGGCGCGCCTGGAAAGCGGTGAATATACCGGCAAGGCAAAGACGGTCGAGGAGTACCTGGACGAGTCGATTCAATCGCCAGATGCCTTTGTGCCAAAGAAATGCCCCGCCGGGCCGTGTGTCAAGGGGGTCATGCCCGCCTCGCTGGCAAAAACATTGAGCCAGGACGAACTGTCTCAGGTTGTGAATTTCCTGGCGGCGCTGCCGGGCGGAGAACCTGCCGCAGCAACGGAAGCAGTCGCCGGCGAGTCCGCATCCGCCGTGCCCCTGGGTGAAGCGCCCACGCTGACTGACGAGGAATTTGCCTGGGCCCGACAAACCTTCTTCGACCGGTGCGCGGGTTGTCACGGAACGTTAAGGAAAGGCGCCACCGGCCCGGCCCTGACGCCCGATAAAACCCTGCCCAAAGGCACGGTTGGCCTGGCGGCCATCATCTTCAACGGCACCAATCGCGGCATGCCCGATTGGGGCAAACAGGGTATTTTGACCCAAGCGCAAACCGAGACAATGGCGAAGTTCCTGCAAATGGAGCCGCCCGCCCCGCCGGAGCTCTCGCTCAAGCAAATGAAGGAAACGTGGCAGTTAATTACGCCGGTGGAGCAGCGTCCCAGCAGCCCGCAAACCAAACGCAACATTGATAATTACTTCATTGTGACCCTGCGCGACGCCGGAAAGGTGGCGATTATTGACGGCGACACCTATGAGATTGTTAACACGGTGGATAGCGGCTATGCGGTGCATATTACGCGCATGTCGGCCAGCGGACGCTATGCCTATGTCATTGGGCGCGATGGCCGCCTGGCACAGATTGACCTGTGGATGGAAAAGCCGCAGGTGGTGGCGCGCGTGCAAACCTGCTACGATGCCCGCTCGGTGGAGGTGAGCAAGTACAACGGGCCGGAGGGCGATTTCCGCGATAAATATGCGATCACCGGCTGTTACTGGCCTCCGCACTTTGCCATTTTGGACGGGCAGACGCTTGAGCCGCTCAAAGTCGTCTCCAGCCGCAGTTACACCTTCGACACCGGCACCTATCACCCTGAGCCGCGCGTAGCGAGCATTTTGGCTTCGCACTATAAGCCAGAGTGGGTGGTGAATGTGAAAGAAACCGGCCAAATCTGGCTGGTGAATTACACCGACCCGATGAATCCGTCTATCAAGATGATTAATTCGGCCCTGTTCCTGCACGATGGCGGGCTGGATTCGACCCATCGCTACTTCCTGGTGGCGGCCAATCAGTCGAACAAGATTGCGGTGGTAGATTTAAAAACCAGCAACCTGGTTGGGCTTGTGGAGGTGGGCGCGGTGCCGCACCCCGGACGCGGCGCAAACTGGATTGACCCCCAATTTGGCCCGGTCTGGAGCACGCCGCACCTGGGCGAGGCCTCCGTCATGTCGGTGGGGACTGACCCCGAGGGACACGCCGCCAACGCCTGGAAAGCCCTGCGAACCACGCCCTTGCCCGGCTCTGGCAGCCTGTTCATCAAGACCCACGAGAAAAGCCCCTGGATTTGGGTAGATATGACCCTGAACTCTGACCCGGCCCTGGCGCGTACCGTCTGCGTGATTGCCAAAGCCGACCCATCGAAGGTTCACAAATGCTGGGAGATCGGCGATTACGGACGCGCCGTACACTTCGAATACAACAAAGACGGCACGGAGGTCTGGGTCAGCCTGTGGGGCGCGGCAGACAAACCCGGCGAAACCGGCGCAATTGTGGTTTACGACGACAAGACGCTGGAAGAGAAGGCGCGCATTGATAATCTGATTACGCCAACCGGCAAGTTCAATGTGTACAATACCGTGAACGATATTTACTAGACAAGCCTGCTACAAATTCAACACCCGCAGGCGAACGCAAGCCTGCGGGTGTTCGTTTACTCATTCTATTGCCTTGAATTTACAACTGCGCAAAACTGACTAATTGAATGCCGCGCGTTTCGATTTCGGCGCGCATTTGGGGGTCAGTCAACACCTCCAACTCAGCGTGGCGCTGCCAGGCATAGACCGATTCGCGGGCAAAGGCTTCATCCACATAGCCTGGGTGGCACATAATTTTGAAGGTTCAGCTTTCGGGCAGGCGGTTCAGAATACGGAGCAATTCCTCGCGGGTGGCGCCTTCATCGTAAAAGGTGACAAAAAAGCCATCTGCAGAGCGCGGCTGGAACTGGGCCAGCAGGCGGGGAGCGGCTTCCAGCATGGACGCTGCCAGCGGCTCGGGAATGCCGTCCATTGTAGACTTGGACGCTTCGGCCAGCGGCATGCGGATGGGGACATCGTATTCCTGGGCCAGTTCGAGCATGGTCTGAAACAGGGCAGGCGTGAAATACGAAGAATGATGGTGAGAATCGAGATAGGTAGGCTTTTTACCGGCGGCGGCGATAAATTTTTCGATTTGCGCGCGCCATTCCAGCAGCGAATAGGGGTAGCCAACTGCGATATGGCCGCCATCTACGTCACTGGACGCCCGGTGAAAGTATTCCAAGTCTTCCAACACCCTGGCGCACAGGCGTGCCCAGCCAGAGCTACCCAACGGGAAGGTGCAGACGCCTTCCTGCGGCAATTGGCTGACCAGCGGTTGGCGCAATGCGGCGGTATCTACTAGTCCATCTTCCACTGCTGCATATAGGCTCGACCATTTGCGTTGAAACCGCTCGCTTTGGCTCAGGCAGGCAAGCGAAGGAAACGTGCAATCTGAAAGTAAAGCGTCCAAGATATTGAAGAGGGCATCACAGCGTTTTCGAAAAACGTAACTATACGCCGCTTGACGAAATTCGGCAAGAATGTTAATGTTCTCTATTGGTATAAGTTGGAGTCGTCGCAAACCCAAGTTTCTACCAAAGGGCGGTTTTGCTCAAGGGTAAGACCGCCCACAATTTTGTCTAAACTCGATTTACAAATTAGGGTGTCAGCACATCTTTCGCCCAGTGTCGTTCTTGCATGTACCACTCGACCAGTTTCTCCGTTCCGCGCCGCATGTCGTATTCGGGCTGCCAGCCAAGCAGGTCGCGGGCTTTGGAGACATCGGCCCAGTTGGTGAACATATCGGCCAGGTTGGGTGGACCGTACTGAACGGTTGCTTTTTTGCTGGTGATGTCCTCGATGAGCGTGACCAGGTCGTTGATGGTGATAACTTCGTGGCCGCCCAGGTTGATGATTTCGTATCCGACCGGCTGAAGGGCAGCCAGAATTCCTCGCACGATGTCATCAATGTAGGTGAATCCGCGCGACTGGGTCCCGTCGCCGTTGATGCGCACGGGGCGGCCCTCTATAATCCACTGGACGAAGCGGAAGAGTGCCAAATCGGGGCGTCCGGCCGGCCCATAGACGGTGAAAAAGCGCAGGATGGTGGTATCTATGCCGTAGAGATGGTGATAGCTGTGGGTGAGCGATTCGGCGCCTTTTTTGCTGGCCGCGTAGGGCTGGAGCGGTTCGCTGCTTGAGGCGGTTTCGGGCGTCGGGTAGGGCGGGTTGGCGCCGTAGATGCTGGAGGTGGAGGCCAGGATGAATTTGCAGTTTCCGCTCTGGCGCGCTACTTCGAGCATGTTCAATGTGCCGAGGACGTTTGATTCGACGAATACCCAGGGGTTTTCGACGCTGAAACGCACGCCGGCCCGGGCGGCGAGGTGAATTACGCCGTCGAAATGGGTGATGAGTGACGAGTGCTGGATGATATTCCGGTCAGAGATATCGGCGCGGACAAAGGTGAAGCCGGGTAATTGCTCCAGTTTGCGCAGGCGATACTCCTTCATACGCGGGTCGTAGGCGTCGTTCAGGTTGTCGATTCCGGTGACGGTATCGCCGCGAGCCAGCAGCAGTTCCGATGTTCGCGCGCCGATGAATCCGGCAGCGCCGGTGACGAGATAGTGGGACATGGTTTTTTCCAGTAATCAGTGTTCAGTAATCAGTGATAAGCAGGCCAAAATTGGTTGATTACTGATGACTGAACTAAAGCCGTACCACCTTCGGGTTATCCTTGCCCATTTTGCCCAGCGCGTTGCGGCTGTCGAAGATGAATTGAGCGGCCTGAAGGATGGCGGGGTAGTCGTAGGTTTTGTGATTGGTGATGATGACGACTGCGTCGGCAGCGGCAACCCGTGCCAGCAGGTCAGAATCGGGGATGCTGTTCATCTCCCAGCCTTCGTACTCGTGGTGGATATGGGGAATATACGGGTCGTGATATTCGACCAGGGCGCCCTTCTTTTTCATTAGCGCAATTACATCGAAGGCCGGTGATTCGCGCACGTCATCAATATCTGGCTTGTAGGCCGCGCCCAACACCAGGATTTGACTGCCTTTGAGGGGTTTGCCGCGCTCGTTAAGAGCTTCCATAACGCGCGTAACGACATAGCGGGGCATGTTGGTATTGATTTCACTCGCCAGTTCGATGAATTTGGCGTTGTAATTCATCTCTTTGAGTTTCCAGGAGAGATAGAGCGGGTCAATCGGGATGCAGTGTCCGCCCAGGCCGGGGCCGGGGGTGAATTTCATGAACCCGAAAGGCTTGGTGGCGGCGGCGTCAATCACTTCCCAGACATCCACGCCCAGCCGTTCGCACATGAGGGCCAGTTCGTTGACCATGCCGATATTAATCATGCGGAAGGTGTTTTCGAGCAGTTTTGCCATCTCTGCTGCTTCGGGCGAGGAGACCGGCACAACCGTCTCCAGCGCGCCCGCGTACCAGGCTGTTGCAACCTCTACGCAGGCCGGAGTCATGCCGCCCATCACTTTGGGGGTGTTGTAGGTTGTCCAATCGGTGCGGCCCGGGTCAACGCGCTCGGGCGAGAAACAGATGAAGAGGTCCTCGCCCACTTTCAGCCCGGATTTTTCGGTCAGCATGGGAAGGAGCAATTCACGGGTCGTGCCGGGGTAGGTGGTCGATTCCAGCACCACAACCATCCCTTTGTGGACGTATTTTGCCAGCTGCTCGGTGGCAGAAAGGATGAAGGACATATCGGGGTCACCGGTCTGGCGCAGCGGGGTCGGGACGCAAATCGAAACGGCGTCCATTTCAGCCAGGGCGGCGAAGTCGGCGCTCATCTTTAGTTTGCCAGCCGCGCGCAGGCGGGCAACAGTCTCGGTCGGTACGTCTTGGATGTAGGAGATGCCTTTGTTGAACGTATCGACCTTGCGCTGGTCGGGGTCAATACCGAGGACATCGAAGCCTTTTTCGGCAAAGACGACGGCCAGCGGCATGCCCACATAGCCCATGCCAAGGATGCCGATTTTGGCGGTTTTGTCGCGCAGTTTTTGAATGAGGGTGTCTTTGGTAGTCATTTTTCTCCATAATGGGTAATTCGTGATTTCAGAACCTGAAGGTGAGTCATTACGTTTGGATTGAAATCGTATTTGCCAGCCTTAGGCAATGTATCCAGCAAAATGCGCTCCAATTTATCGAGGTCAACGTAGCGGCGATGAATCAGAAAAACTATATCGTCCAAATCAGTATCCAAACCCCGGTCGAGTTTGGTCAGCGCGATGCTGTATGGGTCTGCTACATAGACTTCCAGATTTCCAAACTGGCCAATGCGAATACTGCGTTGTTCCCTGTCAGCCGGTAATGGTACAAAACGCTCAATGGGGACTGGCTCGATATGGACTTTGAGTTCCCGGCCAGCGCGCATAATGGCGCGGTGCAAGGGTTCCGGCTCAATATCATCACCAACAAAATCAATATCGATTGTAGGGCGCAGATTTCCCAACAAAGCCAATGCGCTGCCTCCTACCAAAGTCAGCGTGGAACCGGGCGGCACGCGTTCTCCCAAGACTTTCAAGATTGACTGAACATCCGTTGTATTCACGCGGTCGTCCTTTGGAATTCCTGTCCCTTCAACCATACTTGAGCAGCATGTTGATAGGTTCCCAGCCAGTTAATCTTAATCCCACTTAACTCCGCATGTCTTTGCGCCAGCCTGCGCAAATTTTCTACAGGGTCGTTTGTGACAATAATTCCTAGTTCACGAGATAAAAGATCGGGTAGTAGAATTTGTTGTTCCTGTCCTAGCCACACTGCTGCGGAGTAATAACATTCCAGCGTAAGTCGCGCTGGCGGGGCAAGCAATTCAGCGGCTTGGGGAACATATGCAGCAAATTCAGGATGCTGAAGAAACAAGGGAATTAAAGACAGCCGCAACCTGGCCTCATCGCTTGCAGCCAGAGCGGCAAGCAACCGCGCAGGCTGTTTGCGTAAAGAAGTTGGGCGGCCATCGCTGCCCATAATGAAATTGATTCCCAATGCAGACAGGGCCCGGCTAAGTTGGACACTTGTGACGGTTGCATGATTCATAGGGATTTCCTAAAACAACTTCATCTGCTTTGGCTCGTCCGTTTTTGGCGTTTTGGAGAGCGGTTTGGGTTCAAAGCAACCCCGAATATTGAAGCGTTTTATCTGACCAGTCTTTGGCTTGCGTTGAAAGCAATACGCGCTGGTTTCGGTCTGCGCCCCAGGCTTTGCGCCACAGGGTCAGCAGACGTTGAGTTTGCACAAGTTCAGCGGCGATTTCTGGTTCAGCATCCGCAGCCGTCCATTCTATCAAGTACCGGGCTTCATCCAGCAAATCAAGCACGATGGCAGGATTTTCCGCTTCGCGGGCGCTGGAGGAAATTCGTCCCAAGGTGGCTGAAAGTCCCCCCAGCCGAATGGGGAGGGGGTCGCGCAGAAAACGCTGGCGGAGTTTTTCTTTGTTTATCATCGCCTGACGCCTCCTAAAATCTGGCGGGTAATCTCTTCAACCTGCCTGCGAATCGTCTCATCTTGAATCAAAATCCCGCTACTCCTGAATTAGAACAACTTCATCTGTTTTGGCTCGTCGGTTTTTGGCGCTTCGTAGAGCGGTTTGATCTCGGCAGCCTCACATCAGCGAGATTTGCAAACGTTTTCCCAGGGCTTTGGCCGCATTTCCCAAAGTTTGCAATGTAACCGAAGGGTTGGCGGGGTCAAGCAGGCGTTCCAGCGCGGCGCGGCTGGTGTTCATCCGCCGCGACATTTCGGTTTTGGAAAGATTTTGCTCTTTCATCACCTGCTCAATCTGGAAGGCAATCACGCGTTTGATTGCCACAGTTTGAGCCTCGGTCAAGAGACCTTCCTCTGCTAAGAAATCGTCAAAATCAGAGCCGATATGTTTTTCGTTCATTTTTCACCTCGCAACTGTTCCATGCGTTCGCGGGCTACTGCCAGATCTTCAGGCGGCGTTTTGTCAGATTTTTTGATAAACCCATGCAACAGAATCATTCGGTTGCTTTCTACCGTAAACAGGATACGGGCAATTCGATTTGGCAGAGTCGAGCGCACTTCCCATAAACCGGATTCCATCTTGCGAACCAAAGGCATTCCTAACGGCCAACCGAATTGAACAGTTTTAATGTCTTCGCCAATGATTTTCTTCTCGGCCAAAGGCAATTCCTGAAGCCATTCGCGGACAGGCTCGTGGCCGCGCTCTGAACGGAAAAAGAAAACCTTCAAGCGAATATCGCCATCGTCTGAACGAGATTGTATCATTTTTGGTACATCTGTGTCAACCGCGCCGATTCTTGCGCGCTAAAACAACTTCATCTGTTTTGGCTCGTCTGTTTTTTGCGCTTCGGAGAGTGGTTTGGGTTCGGCAAGCACTGGCGGCGGGGATGTTTTCGCCAGTTCCTTGCGCGCTATTTCGAGCAGTTCGGGGAGTTTGGCAAAATCTTGCTTGATGAGCGGCAGGTAGGTGGGGTTATGAAGGGCCGCAGCCGGGTGGAACATGGGGATGACGAACCGGTCGCCGACTTTGCGCATTTGCCCATGCACCGCGCTGATGCGGGCGGTGGGGAAGAATTTGCCCATCGAGAACCGCCCCAGGGTGACGATGATTTTTGGGTCGAGCGCTGCAATTTGCCGTTCCAGGTAGGCATGACAGGCTTGCAGTTCTTCTGGCATGGGGTCGCGGTTGTTGGGCGGGCGGCATTTTACCACATTCCCGATCCAAACGTCTTCGCGCTTTAGCCCGGCCAGCCCCAGCAATTCACCCAGGAATTTGCCTGCCTGCCCTACGAAGGGGCGTCCCTGCTGGTCTTCGTTGAAGCCGGGGCCTTCGCCGATGAGCATGATTTCGGCAGTTTCGGGACCTTCGCCGGGGACGGCTTTGGCGCGGGTCTTGTGCAGGGCGCATTTGGCGCAGGCCGAAACTTCACTGGCAATTTGAGCGAGGGAGTCGGGGGTGGGCATGGGTTCCTCCTATCAACGACATCAGCAGCGCGTCTTCACCGTTTGAGTAATAGCGCGGGCGGCGGCCTTCTTCTATGAACCCAAAGGAGCGGTACAGGCGTTGGGCCGGTTCGTTGCTGGCGCGCACTTCGAGCATAATGCGCGTCAGGCTAAGTTGGGCGGCTTTGTCGAGCGCGGTTTGCATGAGGGCGCGCGCCACGCCCTGCCGCCAGAATTTGGGATGCACGGCCACGTTGGCAATTTCGCCCTCCCCGGCCACGTCCCACAGGGTGAGCGAGCCGATGACCGCTTTTTCTCCGGCCTGGTATTGAACATTTTCAACCGGCAGGGCAAACGGCATGACGTAGACCAGCGGCTCCTCCGTGACCGTTTCGGCCACCCAGCACCAGGAGGTGGGTTTGCGCAATTCGGCGGCGTAGGCGGCGGGCGACCAGGGCAATAAAATGCCGGCGAGGGCGTCTATCAGCACGACGGCGTGAATGTCTTCGAGGGTCATTGGGCGGATGTTCATAGCGGTTCGCCAATGTGCAGGTAGAGCGGGGCCAGGCTGCGCGGGTCATCTACTTGCCCAGCGGCGAGGCGATTCCAGGCCAGTTCGGCGAGGACCCCAGGGCGGCGGGTGGAGAGGGCGGGTGAAATCAGCCGAATGAGTGGGTTGTTTTGCAGGAGGGAACGCTCGGAGGCGGTTAAGTCGCCCGCGACGAGGGATTCCTGCTCAATGGAGGCGGATAACTCTTCGGCGTTGGTGACGCGCGGACTGCCGGCAGCCTGCCAGCCGGTTGGGTGAGCGTGGCCCCGCCCAAGTTCGGCGGGGTGGTACCAGCCCAAAGCGAGCCGTCCCCGTCCGGCGGGCAGCAGGCAGGCTAAGGGGCGTTTGTCCAATGCCACCGGCGCGGCGACCACATCAAGGGTCGAGATTCCGATGAGCGGCAGATTCCGGCCCATCGCCAGTCCTTTTCCAAAAGACAACCCCACCCGCAGGCTGGTGAATGAGCCGGGACCAATGGCAACGCCCAAACCGGTCAGTTCGGCCACAGCCAGGCCAGTTTGCTGGAGCATTTTCTCGACCATGGGGGCCAGTTCGACGGTGTGACGCGCCTGGCTGACCCACAGGTGTTCGGCCAGGACGCGCGCTCCATCATAGAGCGCAACGCCGATTTGGGGGGTGGATGTGTCTACAGCGAGAAGCATTGGGTGATTTAGTGATTTAGTGATTGGGTGATTTCCAAATCGGCCAGGATTTGCTGATGTCTGATACCGGCTGCCTGAAAGGTGAGTTGGCGGTGGGTTTCGTCGAGGTATTCGAGCGTGACCCACAGGGTTTGGGCGGGCAGGACAGACTGGATGCGCTCCGGCCATTCGATGAGCAGCGGGCCTTGCGCGAGCATGGCGTCGAGGTCGAGTTCTTCGGCTTCGGCAGGGGATTCGATGCGGTAGGTATCGAGGTGGAACAGTTTTCGTTCGTCTGTTCCCCGATAGACGTTGACCAGCACGAAGGTAGGGCTGGAGACTTCATCACGCGCGCCCCAACCGGCGGCGATGCCCTGTACGAAGGTGGTTTTGCCCGCGCCCAGGTCGCCTTGCAAGCAAATGCAGTCGCCCGGCTGAAGCAGCGCGCCGAGCGCCTGGCCGAGCTGGCGGGTGGTTTGGGGGGATGGACTGATAAAGGAAGGCATTGGGAGAGATTATACCGTCAGGCGGGGGTTTTCTGAAAGTTCCTTTAACAGGGTAGAATCAGACGAATTCAACAACAAGGAGCCGCCATGTCCCCGAATAACGTCCAGCCGCAGTTGACCTTGCTCTCGCAGGAGCAAATGGCGCAGGTGCATGAGTACGCCCTGAAAATTCTGGCGACGACCGGCGCGCGGGTTGATTCGGAACCAGCGCGCCGCCTGCTAGCGCGGAAATTCGGTTCGGCCTGCATGCAGGACGAGCGGGCGCGCTTCCCTGCCGAGGTGGTGGAATGGGCGATCAGGGCTGCTCCATCTACGGTTGACATTTATGACCGCGCGGGCAATCACGCCTTCCAATTGGGAGATGGCCGCGTACATTTCGGGGTTGGCGTGACCGCGCTTTATTATCAGGACCCGCAAACCGACCAATTGACGCCTTTTTCGCGCGCGAACATGCGCGACATGGCGCGGCTGGGTTCGGCGCTGCCGCATTACGACGTGATTTCGACGGTCGGGATTGCGCAGGATGTCCCCGCCGCGCTTTCGGATTTATATGGCAGCCTGGAGATGCTCGCCAACACCACCCGCCCGCTGGTGCTGCTGGTTTCAGATGAGGAGAATTTCGCGCCGGTGCTGGAGATGTTCGAGCAGCTGACTGGTGACTTGGGGCAGAAGCCGTTTGTCATTCCGTATTTCAACCCGGTCTCGCCGCTGGTGATGAATGCTGGGACGGTGGACAAGATGCAAATTGCCATTGAGCGCGGTCTGCCGGTGATTTTCTCTAACTACAGCATGGCCGGGGCCTCTACGCCCATTACGCCCGCCGGAACGCTGGCCGTGCTGATGGCTGAATTGTTGGCTGGGCTGGTCATCAGCCAGGCGTTCAAAGAGGGCGCGCCGGTTATCCTGGGGATGCTGCCAGCGTATTTCGACATGAAAACGATGGTCAATTTTTACGACCCGCAAAGTTTCCTGCTCAACCTGGCCTGCGCCGAGATGATGGCGCATTACAACCTGCCACATTGCGGCACCTCAGGCAGCGGCACCGGCTGGGGGATGGATTTCATCTCCGCCGATACATATTGGATGAATACCCTGACCTATACCCTGAAACGCGGCGGGCTGGCCCCGTTCGTGGGCGATACGCTCACCTCGAAGGCTATCTCCCCAAAAACGCTGGTGTACGTCCACGAAGTGATTGACCAGGCTCTGCGCTTTGCGGATGGATTCCAACTGGACGACGCGAGCGCTGTTCTGCCGGAAATTGATAAGGCCGGGCCGGGGGGCAGTTTCCTTTCCGCGCCTTCGACGCGCCAGCGTTTTAGGAGCGGGTACTACCCCAGCCCGGTCTTCCCCCGTTTGAGCCTGGAAAAATGGCAGGCCGCCGGTCAGCCCAGCGCCGAGCAGGTTTTGCGCGAGGCCACCCTGCGGCTGATGTCCACTGCCCCCAAGCCGGAGGACCACGAGGAACTGCTGGCAAAA
>Ga0101944_10005319_pt1 | contig 14765 bp, 17 predicted proteins | sample DewCreD2012metaG_FD_75245 | JGI IMG/M metagenome (GOLD analysis project Ga0101944, IMG submission 75245) | Hot spring sediment bacterial and archeal communities from British Columbia, Canada, to study Microbial Dark Matter (Phase II) - Dewar... ... | reverse complement strand
CCTCCACGCGGTTGTTATCGCTGTAAGCGAAGGAATCTGCTCCTGCTGCGATGCCCGTGGAATTGGTGGTCCCCCCTCCGCCATCGGAGAACCCATAGGGTGTTCCCGTTCGCCCGTTGCCGGTCGAGTCCACGTGGCCGGCCACCCCGTCGGCCGGCGTCTCGTTCAGGTGCCACACCCCTTTGTAGGAATTCGAGCCGCCCTCGCTCCAGACCCCGGAGGCGTTTTGCTGGTTTGAAGCGCTGGCATAGCCGTAGTACAGGTAGATCTCGGTATCGGCCGTATTCGAGAGGCTCGGGATCCGCACCCAGGCGACCAGCTCGCCGGTGCCGCTGGTGTACCGCTCGATCTCGTGGTCGAGCTTGGTGGTGCCATCCGCGGCCGTGAAGAGAATGTCGTAGCCGTCCGAGCGCGCCCGGGCGGCGAGGTCGCTGTCGGAGGTCAGAGAGACCAGGACAGGGAAGTTGCTGAGGGTGGCTCCCACCTTTGTGTAGTCGATGGTGAGTTTCTTCCGATACTGCCAGTTCGAGTTGTACCAGGCTGCGACTGTATAATCGATTGTCAGCCTCGCGGGATATGAACCCGTCTTCACATCGTGAAAAGGGGCCCATGCGTTGCTTGAAATTGTGGACATCCAGACGAGGTTTATTGCATTGCCTGAAGCCCATCCCGGCCTGTTTATGATCTCCTGAATGACGGAACTTACGGAGGCCGACTTCCAGCCTGCTCCAGCCGTTGGGTTATGGGTTACATAAGAGGTGGTTAAAGGAACCGTGCTTGGCCTGTTGCTGCCGCCGAATTGCCCTGCATTATCAGTATTCCATGCCTGCCACTGGCCTGTCGGATCGGCGCTTCTGTCAAACGAGCCATGGTAAACTTCGATGGTCGCGCTGTTTATCGTCGCCCCTTGAGGAATCGTCACATTGGTGAATCGCAATCCAACATTCAATTGGCCGTAGCCGTTTGCACTGTCATATCCCAAGTAATTGAAATTGTAGTACGGCTGATCGTCTGCGTACCAGACACCAGTGCCTTCGGTTTCATATCCATCGTTGGCCGTATCCGTGATTGAAGTGGGTCCCCACGTTGCCGCGAGAGCAACACCGGAACAAAGGAGCAATAGCAAGGATGCAGAGGCGGCTATCATCGTCAAAGCGATGAGCGACACGAGTCCCATTCGTGAGATCATGCGGCCGCGATAACTTGTTTTGACTCCAAAGGGGGTTTCAGTTTTGGGAGTCATAGGGTTTGGCCTCCGACTTGGAACATCTTGCAAACAATGCACCGCAAAGACGCGAAGGGCGCCGAGTTCATTTCTGCCTTCTCAGCAGAAAGGAGAACATACTCTCTGCGCTTTTTGCGTCTTTGCGGTGAATATCCGTCACTGCGGTGAATCCAGCCCTTGAATTCCACTGGGGATTTTGCTGTGTTGTGTAGGGTTGTAGCCATGGCTGTATATGTGTGTTAGCAAGGAGCGTGCCACGGGACTCTCTGGAAAAACAGAATCATTATGGGAGGTTATGGTGCGTTGTTGATTCAGTGCGGTAGGAAGGCTGACAATTTTCGGTTCTAATTATGAGATTTCTTACAATTTTTGTAAGCCGTTCAAGAAGTTAAATACCGAATCAGGAGGATTTCTCTCGCAGAGCTCACCGAGACCTGAACCAACCACGGAAGCATGAAACAGAAGAAAGACGAGAGAAACAACGAAACGCTATATTTATAACGAAATTAAAGAAATACTCTGTTTTTTCGTGTTTTCTAACTTTGATGGTCTCGTAAGAAGTCGGACAAAGGCTCTTTCCGTCATTCCGGCGAATCCGCCAGAGGCGGACAAGAGCCGGAATCCAGTGTTTTCAATTTGTTACAAATCTTCTGGACCCCGGTTCTTGTCCGCCTCTGGCGGATTCACCGGGGTGACGACTTCTTACGAAGCCGTCAACTTTCGTGCTTTCGTGATTGCTTCTTCTTTTCGTTTTATGGCTCCGCACCTCTCTTCCGGAGCCCTAAAACCGTAAATTGTTTTTCCAGTCGTAAAATCCCTTTACAAATTTGCCCTTTCTCACAGAGCCCGCAGGGAAATCAGAGATAAGACGAAATTTGGGGATTCTGGGATTCCGAATCCCTCAGTTCCAGAATCCCTGAATTCCCCAATTCCAGAATCCCTGAATTCCTGAATTCCAGAATCCTTCAATCTCTTATTACCGATTTCGGCCCAAGGCTGTTTTCGGTAATTGGCTCTTGAGGAAATCAATCTGCGAAGATCTCTGGCAAATTGTGTTCCATTTCCTTTTTCCCATTCCAGCTCAAGGTTTACCCTCCTCTGGCGTGGCTTGCCCGCCGTCTTTCTGGAGGGCTGTTTTCGGTAACTGGTCCCTGAGCGAACTTGTCTGCGCTGAACTGCGTTAACTTGCCCGCCGTCTTTTTGGCGGCAAGCCAGAGGCGCGTAAAGCTCGCTGGCCGTCTCTGTGGCGAGCAGGCAAGCGCACACGGACAAGTGCGCTCAAGGCAATCCGTTAGACGGAGCCCTCAAAGCCGAAAGTAGTTGATTCTTTGTACAAGTTTCAATATCATGACAGACAAGGGCTTCAAAAATGCCAACTGTTTTGAGGGTAGGTCCATGTAGGTTCTATTACTACAGCCACGAACCAAATGAACCTGCTCACATTCACGTCGATAGGGCCGATCTTTCGGCCAAGTTTTGGCTCAAACCGGTTCAGCTTTCTAGAAACCTGGGGTTCAGTCCAAAAGAATTGCACAGGCTGCACGAGATAGTTACAGAGAACCAGCAACTTCTCCTGGAGAAATGGCATGGGTATTTTGGCACTAGCGGCAGATGAACGCGTCAAGGAAGTCTTTGTTTCTGAGGATTCTTTGAGCGCTACGTTGATGGATGGTCGGACCATAACCGTGCCGTTGACTTGGTACCCTCGGCTACTTAACGCAAGCCCGCAACAGCGGCAGCGCTGGGAAATCTGCGGGGGTGGTTATGGGATTCACTGGCCTGATATTGACGAAGACCTCAGCACCGAGGGTCTATTGCGGGGAGCACCCGCCCCTAGACCATAATCCGAATTCAGGTATTGCCAATAAAGGAATTGCGAATCCTGGAATTCCGAATCCCTCTTCCAGAATCCCTTAAATCCTCAATCCGCAATCCCCCAATCTATTGTTACCGATTTCGGCTCAAGGCTGTTTTCGGTAATGAGCGGGCCGACTCCTCAATTCCTCAGTTCCCCAATTCCAGAATTCCCCAATTCCTCAATTCCAGAATCCCTCAATCTGTCCTTGCTTCTTCTACAAAGAATGTTGACATCTTTTCTTTCTGGTATTACAGTTCTTATAAAGTAATACCAAAGCGAGGAGGCATCGATGCCCAGAATAACATCCAAAGGCCAGATCACCATTCCTCTGGAGATAAGAGATCGGTTTTCCCTCCTGCCGGGAACAGACGTGGAGGTCATCACCCAGAAAAACAAGGTTTTGATCGTAAAGGCCCGAAGGGGAAAACCTTTCCTTAAATGGCTCGGCCGGGGAAAGGCAACCAAAAGCGACATTGACATGACCGTTAAGCGACTCCGCGGAAGAACCGATGAGTAGCATTGTCGTTGACACAAATCCCCTCGCCTATCTCTACGCAGGAATTCCCGATTTGGGAAAGAAGTACGCTCTTCTGCTGGACGATCTCTCCAAGAACAATACCCTGCTGATCCCGAAGATTGTTTACGGCGAGCTTTCTTTGATCTTCCGAAACGAAAGAGACCTGATTGGTTTCCTGACAGACACCGGAATCATTGTCGGTGCCATGTCAACGGAGGCCTATGCAGTCGCAGCCAGACGCTGGGATACCTATAACAAGCGGCGTATCCTGCTGTGCCACCGATGCGGTGCAAGGCTCGCCAAATTGGCATGCGAGAAATGCGGCTCCCCCATCAAAATCCGACAGCATGTTCTGTCCGATTTCTTGATAGGCGCCTATGCCCTAGAGATGCAAGGCCGAACACTCGTGACCCATGACGCCGGTTACTATGCCACCTATTTCCCCGAGCTGAAAATCGTTACCGCTTAGCTTGAAAGCAGAATTCAGGTATTGCGAATTTGGGAATTGCGAATTCAGGGATTACACTCCTCAATTCCTCAATTCGAAATCCCCCAAGGCACTTTTGCCGATTTCCTAGCAATTGGATTTTCGTTGCCTTTGCTTGGCCATATGGTATAAGGGACCATATGAAGGCCAAGCTGATTTATCGGGAGAAATTCATTTATGCCGACGGTGCCGTTCGTGAGATGGTTCTGTGGCAGCTCCCGGAAAAAACCGCTAAAGAATCATATGGCCTAAAGTACCGCCTTTATTACGGGCTTGCTGATGGGACCTCCGTTGTGCGCTATGATAATGAGACCGGAAAGGGTGATCACAGGCACAGAGGTAAACAGGAGGAACCCTATGTATTCTCGAGCGTGGAGACTCTGGTTGCAGACTTCCTAGAGGACATTGAAAAGATAAGGAAGGGATAGAGATGAAAAAGAGAATCCGAATCGAAATCGGCGATTCCGCAAAAACAGCGAAAGATTTTATTGACGCCTGGAAACGCGCTTTAGACTCCGAGTCCGCGGAAGCCGAGGAGCGGCTCGTTTTTGAGAATCTGGAGACGCTTCTGGAGACGCTCACCTCAGGACGTTGGAAGTTGCTGAAAACATTGCACGCCAAAGGCCCCATGAGCGTGCGAGCCCTAGCCGGTGAGCAGGGGCGGGATTACAAAAACGTTCACAGGGATGTGCAGCAACTGGAGCGCGTTGGCCTGATCGGCCGCACCTCGGATTCCAAGGTGGAAGTGCCGTGGGACATTGTGGAGGCACGGCTCAAACTTGCAGCGTGATAGCGCTGAAGGCGTACAAACAAATTGCGAATTCTGGGATTCCAAATCCCACAATTCCCCAATTCCAGAATTTCCCAATTACTAGGAGAACTCATAGACAGCAGCGCTGTTGACGGGGTCGCACAGTAGGGGTATAGTCTCATTGCAAAAGACCCCTTTTGCAATTTTGATATGGGAGATGACGTCTATGAGCGAAAGCCTTATTGTTTCTGATCCCGATATCCTGGGCGGCAAACCGATTGTCAAAGGCACCCGAATATCTGTTGCTCTTATCCTCCAGTGCCTTGCCTCCGGCATGGCCAGGGAGGAAATATTACGGGCTTATCCTACGTTGACACAGCAAGGACTCGATTCTGCTCTCGACTACGCTGCCCGCCAATTCCAGGGTGAGGAAGTTCGATTTCGCGAAGGACACCCTCTGTGATCCGAATTCTTTCCGACGAGAACGTGCACGCGGACATCGTATCCGGTCTGCGGCGGGAGGGTTTTGACCTAGTGACTGCGGTAGAGTCGGGTCTCGGTGGTCGCAAAGATGTTGAGATTCTTGATTATGCCGAAAACCATGATTTGCTTTTACTCACCGGTGACAAGGACTTCGGCGGTCTCATCGAGTTTGGCCGTTTATGGGGAAGGGGCAGGGTGTTGCTCCTGCGCTACTAACTTCTGAATGTCGGGAAAATTGTTGAGGATATTGCTCGAACGCTTCACAGTGAAAGCGAAAACCTTTCACAGAACAGGCCTTTTGTTATCGTGCTCTCGAAGAGTTGCCAAGTATGGGTTTCCGTTCTTCCAATCCGAGAACCTCCATCCCCCAATTTCTTAATTCCTCAATCCCTCAATCCGCAATCCCCTAATCTCTTGTTACCGATTTCGGCTCAAGGCCGTTTTCGGTAACATAAGAACTCCCTCTCACAGAGCTCGCCGGGAAAAGCACCGAAATCTATCTCCCGCTCGATCCCCTTCGACAGGCTCCGGGTCGCCAGAGACTCAGAATAAAATGCAGGGCCCCTATTTAGACAGGATTAACCCCAGTGAAATCATAACAGTCGATACATTTCACGGGGCAGGATTTCCAGAGGAATAGGACCCTCTTTCTTCTTTCGTGTTTTCGTCCCCCGCCAAATTATCGGCGGGCAAGCCTGCCAGAGGCGGGCAAGCCCTCCAGAGGCGGGCAAGCTTCGTGCTTTCGTGATTAGTTTTTTGTCTCTGCGGGCTTAGCAAGAGACGAAGCCCTTGACTCGGTTTGCGTAATTGGTTAATATGTTATCATCGATATGTATTTCGGAGGAAAGAAATATGAAAATTGGAGAACGAGGCCAGGTGACTATTCCGAAGGACGTCCGCGAAAAATACGGCCTTCTGCCGAATATCGAGGTGGAGTTTGTGCCTGAGGAGTCCGGAGTCTTGCTCAGGAAGAGGGTGCACCGCGCCAGCCCGGTGGAAAAGGTTTATGGGATTCTCAACAAGAAATCCAAGACGGACGACATCATTGAGGCCTTGAGAGGGCGATGATCACTTTTGTCGATACGAATGTGCTTCTGGATGTTTTCCTGCCTGATCCGCAGTGGGGCGAGAAATCAAAGCAGGCTCTTGACCATGCATACGCCGGCGGGTCTCTGGTGATCAACGAAATCATCTATGCTGAGCTGGCGCCTCAATTCCCTGAAAAGAGACTCCTGGACGAAACCATGAAGACCCTCGGCATCCGTGTGGTTCTGCTGGATTTAGAATCGGCTTATGCCGCAGGCGCAAAATGGAAGAAGCATATCGAATCCGGCGGAAAAAGAGAACGAGTCCTCGCCGATTTCCTCATAGGCGCACACGCCGAAAAAATAGCCGAAAGACTCATGACCCGAGACAGAGGATTTTACAGGAAATACTTCTCCGCTCTTAACATCTTCTACTAAAGAAACTGGGAATTGAGGATTGCGAATTCCTTAATTCCAGAATCCCTCAATTCCCCAATTCCTCAATCCCCTAATTTGTTATCACCGATTTCGGCTCAAGCAACTCCAGAGGCGCGTAAAGCTTGCCCGCCTCTGGTGGGGTGTTTTCGGTTTCGACGCTCCAGTCCTGGCGAACTTTCCGGTGAAACAGTACAATTGGGAATCAAATTGACAACCACTGGGTTATAATCGTAAAAATAATAAATCGTGGATTATTGAACTTAAGATCGAAAGAATTTTAGGATGCCGACTTATTCCTGTAAGAAGGGGTACATCTGGATGGACTACCAAGATTACATTGTGAGAGATCCCAAAATCTGTGGAGGAGAACCCGTCATCAAGGGGACTCGAGTGACCTTGCGCACGATCCTGGCGAGCCTTGCCGAAGGCGCGAGTTCTGATGAACTTCTGGAGGATTTTCCTACCTTAGAAGAACGGCACGTGCGCGCCGTCATTGCCTTTGCAGCTGCCTCTGCTGAAGAAGATCTGCCGTTGAAGAGCCTCCCTCAGATCTCATGAAAATCAAACTTGATGAAAATATACCAGCAAGACTCACTTCCATTCTTGGCAAGCTGGGGCATGAAGTTGACACAGTGAAATCAGAGGGACTTGCGGGTCGCGATGACTCTACGGTCTGGGAAGCAGCTCAGAGAACCCGCCGCTTTCTCATTACGCAGGATTTGGACTTTTCAGACGTTCGAAGATATGCCCCTGGGCGTCATGAAGGCCTTCTTCTGGTACGATTGCGTGACCCCGGCCGTAATGCGCTTACGCGGAGAATTCAGACCGTATTTGAGTCTGAAGACATAGAAAGCTGGAAGGGCTGCTTCGTCGTGGCCACGGATCGCAAAATCCGCGTTCGCCGGAAAAAATAGACTAATTCGGAATATTGAACCTCATCATGCTCGAAGCATAAGGCACCCTCACGCGGAACTTCCGAGAGTTCTGAATTTTGGGATTGCGAATTTCCCAATTCCACAATCCCAGAATTCCTCAATTGATCATTACCGATTTCGGCTCAAGCAACGCCAGAGGCGGGTAAAGCTTGCCCGCCTCTGGTGGGCTGCTTTCGGCAATAAGCGCATGTAGATTTTCAAATTCGACGGAGCGATATTTTCTGTTGGCATTTGAGGGGTTGCTACAAAAGTTGCTTTTATTGGGAAGGTCCTCTAGATAGGGCACGGTCGATTAGAGGAGCACTCCGCTCCTCATAGCGACCGAAAGAACGGGGAGGACCTTTTAGGATGAAATACACTGCGATTATCCGAAAAAGCCAGCTTGAATATGTTGCTGTGTGTCTTGAATTAAACGTATCTGCAAGGGGTGAAGATCTTCCCGATGTGGAAAAAATCTCAGGGAAGCCATTGAACTTTATCTGGAGGATATCAGAGAAAATCCGGAAACGGTTGTTTCACCTATGCCGAGGGAGGATTTTATCGAATTTCTGAGAGATACGGAGCCGGAATGGTACAAAGGACCCGGTGATGGATTGCTGTTGAGACCGCTGGAGAGGAATTGCGAATTCCTGAATTCCTTAATCCCAGAATTCCTGAATTCCCTAATTCCAGAATCCCTCATTCTGTTGTTACCGATTTCGGCCCAAGGCGACCAAGGTCGACGAGGGGCAGGGTGACAGGGCTGAGTGGCAAAGAAAGGATGCATTTTTAATACGACCCAATGACTGTATGCGGCACTAGGGGTTACGAGAATCAGATTGCCCAACACGCCTTTAAGTGCTATTCTTAATTCGAATAGTGATCTTGTGGTAAGGCTTTACTCACGGTTGCTTGGCACATGCGGTGGGTTGCGAGACCAGATAATCGTCTACAATGAGGACCTTGATGTCTTTCACTTGTTTTAACTCAGCATCGTTTGTCAAAAATGCTTGAGCCCCATATAGTATGCCAACAGCCATCTGGATTGCATCAGGAGCCCTGATTGCATACTCTGCCCTTAACCGAGAGGCCCGCACAGAGACTTCGTGGAAAACTTCATAGGCAGTAAGGTGATCTGAATTCAATATCAGATTCCTATATTTTTCAACTAAGGTCTGATTACCCTTCCTGAAGGGGACGACCAAGACCTCCAACAATGTGATCGTTGAAGTTATTGCATCGACGTTGCCTGTATCTATCTCTACAAAAACAGGCTTAACTGTGTCCAGGTATCATGCATCTCTTTCGATGAAATAGATAAAAACGGCAGTGTCGATGAAGATCCTTTTCCCTCCTATTTCATCGATCAATCCCAAGATCCCCTCTCCTTCCGGACGTATTCCTGAGCATCAATCCTTTCCCATTCTTCAGCTCCTAGGCCCTCCAGCTCCAATATGCTGCTTGGTTTGATTCTTCGGCTGATGGTCTCTTTTAGTCTTGAGTAAATAATCCCAAGCAAACTCAGTTGCTCCTCAGGTTTCAACCGATCAATCCCTTTGACATAATCAATATATGAAATCGATCCTCTCTCCTGCACCATATGACACCCTCTTTGCTTCAGGTTTAGGATACACTATACATCAGTACGCCTAACAGTCAAGTGGGGAGATCAAAGCACAAAACCTTATCTCTCAAAGCGCCTGCAGGGAAATCAGAAAGGAGAGCGCATTCTGGAATTGCGAGTTCCTCAATCCCAGAATCCCCCAATTGATCATTACCGATTTCGGCCCAAGCCACCCCAGAGGCGGGTAAACCCTCCTCTGCCTCAGGGCGATACAGAATCAGATTGCCCAAGAAGTGTCCAAATGCTATTCTGGATTCAAATGATCGTCATCTTGCGGAGAAAAAGCGTTTTAATCAAAATTTTTTGGAGATCAATGCGTGCCCGGTTCTATGATCCTGGCACGGCTCCTTTATTCTCATCCTGATGGGCCCTCCTTTGGAGGAAAGTCATTACGGATTTCACGGAGAACCAAAATGAACATTGCAACCAACCTCGAAAGATCGGCCTATTTTTTCCCCGAAAGGCCTGCGATCTCTGAAGCAGGGGTCGAGACCACCTACAGACAACTGAACGAAAAAGCCAACCGGATTGCCACGGCGCTGCTGGCCATGGGGGTAGGTCCTGGAGATTATCTTGGGCTTTGCGCTCCAAACTCCGCCGACTGGCTGGCCTTTTACTTCGGCGTCGTGAAAACCGGGTCCACAGCCGTGACCCTTTCCAGCATGCTGAAGGGGGACGAACTGAATCTGCTCATCAACCATTCCAAGCCCAAGATGCTTTTTACCGAAGAAGGGAAGCTGGGGGACCTGGAGAAGTTCAAGGGCTCCGGCCTCATTGAAAAACTGATCTGCCGAAACGGGGACATGGATCTAGGTCAGCTCCTCCAGATGGGAAAAGCATCGTTCAAAGCGGTGGACCGAGACCGGACCGACATTGCAGCGATCCTTTACACGGGCGGCACCACGGGCATCCCCAAAGGGGTCATGCTGAGCCACGAGAGCATCAACACGTCCGCGCACAACGTATCCTTTTGTGAGCGCTCCACTCCCGAGGATCGGGCCCTTTGCTTTTTGCCCTTCAACCATGTTTTCGGCCAGATGCACATCATGAACGCCACAATCCTGAGCAGCGGGTGCCTGGAGCTCCTGCCCGGCTTTGACATGGATCGGGTCCTGGCGCTCACGGAAGCGGGCCGGGTGACCAAGCTTTTTGCCGTCCCAACGGTCTACGCCAGGCTGCTGACCTTGGAAGGGCTGAAGAAACGACTGGGCAAGGTTCGCTACTCCTTTTCGGCTGCGGCAAGCATGGCCGTCGAAATCGTCCAGCAGTGGAAAGAGCGAACAGGTCTCACGATCTACGAGGGATACGGCCTGACGGAAACCGCTTCTGCGGTGACTTACAATCACATCTATCGCCACGTGGTCGGGTCCATCGGCGACTGCGTGCCCGGCGTGGAGGTGCAGATCCGGGATCGCTCCGGGAATCCTGTGGACCAGGGGAAAGAAGGCGAAATCTGCATTCGTGGACCCAATGTGTTGACAGGATACCTGGATAATCCAAAAGAGACGGAGTCCGCCTTCTGGCCGAAGGGCTGGTTCCGGTCGGGCGACGTGGGCGTGTTCGACGAAAACGGGTACCTCTACATTGTAGACCGCCTGAAAGACATGATCATCACAGGGGGCGAGAATGTTTATCCCCGTGAGGTGGAAGAGGTCATCTACAAGAGGCCTGAAGTGGAACTGTGTGCGGTGGTGGGGCTCCCGGACAGGGAGTGGGGAGAAAAGGTAACGGCTTTCATCGTGCCCAAGCCGGGCAAGACGATTCTTCCGGATCAGCTCAAGACCTTCCTGAAGGCGCGCCTTTCCCCCTTCAAGGTTCCCAAGGAGTACTTCGTGGTCGATGACATGCCGAAGAACCCTGCCGGCAAGATCCTGAAACGGGAGCTGAGGAAGAAATTCACCGGCGTTTAACGATTCCCTTTCTTCGATAACGATAGGCCTGCCGCTCATCAGAAAGGAAGCCAAGTTTCGTCTTGACACGTGAGCCGTCAATTCCCTATCCTTCCTTTATCTGTAATTAAGATGTCCCCCATTCATTGATTGTTTCTAAAGGAGGTTTCACGGAATGGAAAAAACAGCGAATTTCTTTTGCGGCAAAGGGCTTTCGAGACGTGAATTCGTAAAGACCGTGGGTCTAGGTTCGTTGGCCTTGTCCGGCATGTCCTTCAACCCTCTCACCGCCCGGGCGGAGGGCAAGAAGTTTGTCTGGGGAGGCCCAAGCGAGTTCCAGAGCATGGACCCTCATGCCCTTTACGATGTGACGTCGGAGAATCTCCGACTTAATCTTTACGACCACCTCTACCGCTACCTGGACAATCCTCCCAAAATCCAACCCTGGCTCGCCGAGAGCCACACCGTTACCAACAATGAATTAACGTGGACCTTCAAGCTCAGAAAGGGCGTCAAATTTCACAACGGAGACGAAGTGACGGGGGAAGCGGTGAAGTACAGCATCGAAAGACTCCTGGCTCTGGGCAAAGGCTCCTCCGCGCTGTTCAAACCCGTGGTGGATCCCGAAGGGGTCAAAGTGTTGGATCGCCATACAGTGGAATTCAATCTCAAAGAGCCCTACGCTCCCTTCCTTTCCATTCTGGCCACCTTCTGCATCGTGAATCCGAAGGTGGTGGAAGGCAAAGCAGGGCCCTGGGGAAGTGAATGGCTTTCCCAGAACGAAGCCGGATCAGGCGCCTATGTGCTTGAAAAGTACTCTCCAGGTGTGGGCTGGACAGCGAAACGGTTCAAAGACCACTGGATGGGCTGGCAGGGCAACCCCGTGGATGAAATCGAGTTCCGCACCATTCACGAGACAGCGGCGAGAGTTATGGCCCTTCAGAAGGGAGATGTGTCTGCCTGCGACGGATACCTGCCCGTGGATCAGCTGGAGAAACTGGAAAAAGATCCCAATGTCACGGTGTACGATCAGCAGTCTATGCGCGTGATGGTCATCCGGATGCACAACCAGCGAGCGCCGTTCAACGATGTCCATGTACGCCGGGCCATCAGCTACGCCTTTGACTATGACTCCTTCATCAACCAGATTCTCAAGGGCCGCGTGGTCCGAAATTACGGCCCCATCCCGAACAACATGTGGGGAGCGCCTGCGGATTTGAAGGGCTACACCTACGATCTCAAAAAGGCGCAGGAGGAATTGAAAGAAGCCTCGGTCCCAATCGATAGGCCCCTGAACATTCATCCCATGACGGGCTACGCCCAAACGGATGACGCCGCGCTGATCATGCAGGCCGGATTGCGGCAGCTGGGCATCAAGGTGAACATCCTGCGTGAGACCTGGCCGACCCTCTCGGGCAAAGCCAAGGACAAGGAGAACTCGCCCGACATGTGGATCCACTGGGTAAGCACCTACTATGCGGATCCGGAGAACTGGATCGGGGAAATGTACAGCTCCGCCAGGCACGGTGCCTGGAAAGCCTCGGCGTGGTACAAGAACCCCCAGGTGGATGAACTTCTGAAGAAGGCGCGGACGATCAGTAACATGGAAGAGAGGAAGAAGCTTTACGAGCAAGCGAGTCGGATCGTGGTCGACGATGCGGCGGATATCTGGATCTACAACACCAAGTGGTACGGCCCACATCGGAAAAACGTAAAGGGCGTTCGCTTCTGCCCCATTGGAGACGGCCAGGAGTGCCGTTGGCTCTCAATGGCCTGATCAGCGACGCTGGAACATACGGCCTCCTCTGCCGGAAAAAGGATCCGGGCCGGGGAGGCTCACACCCCTCCAACCATGCACAAGAATACTCTCACCTTTGTCCTCAAGAGGCTCCTTTACGCCCTCCCGGCCATTGCAGGTCTCCTGGTCCTCGCCTTTGTCATCTCGCGAATCATCCCTGCTGATCCAGCAGCCCTTGTGGCCGGCGAAATGGCCACGCCTCAGCAGGTGGAAGAGATTCGCCGCCAGCACGGGTTCGACCGTCCCATTTACGTGCAGATCCTCCTTTACTTTAGCCGGCTTCTGAAGGGTGATCTCGGGAAAAGCCTGTACACAGGGAGAAGCGTTTTCTCCGATCTCATGGATCGATTCCCCGCCACCCTCGAACTCACCCTGGTCTCCATGTTCCTGTCCATCGCGGTGGGCATTCCTCTGGGGATTGCCGCCGCCTTGAAGCGAAACTCGACCCTCGATCATCTTCTGCGGGGCTTTACCGTGGCAGGTCTGGCCATTGCCAGTTTCTGGCTGGGACTCATGCTTCAGCTTTTTTTCAGCATGTGGATAGGAATCGCCCCTCTGGGGCAAAGGATCGGCGTCACCCCTCCCGCCACCATCACCGGACTGTATCTCCTCGATGCCGTCCTGACGCTCGATGGAGAAGCCTTTCTGAGCGCCGTGAAACACATCGCCCTGCCAGCCATCACCTTGTCCTTCTCCTCCTTCGCCACCATCACCCGTTTCACGCGGTCCGGCGTGCTGGACGTCATTCAGGAGGACTTCATTCTCTACGAACGCGCCATGGGACTTCCTCCAAGGCTCGTGATCTACAAGTATCTTCTCCGAAACGCCGTGGTTTCCACAGTCACTCAAATCGGGCTACTCTTCGGCCTTCTCCTGGCAGGGACCGTGGTGATCGAAACCGTCTTCGACTGGCCCGGCCTGGGCCTTTATGCCTACAATGCCATCATTCTGTCCGACTACCAGGCGATTCTCGGCGTCACCCTGTGGGCCGGAGTGATTTATGTGACCATGAACCTTGTGGTAGACATTGTGCTCGGACTCATGGACCCAAGGAAAACCGAGCTATGACCGAGCTTAAACTCACCTGGAAAAAATTCTCTCGTGACAAGCTGGCCTTTACCGGGTCTTTGATCATCCTGTCGCTGGTCTTCACGGCCGTCCTGTCCGGCGTCCTGGCCCCTTATCCTGAAGACGTGTACAGCATCCATCCCGGAGAAAGACTCCAGCCGCCTTCTTCCAAACACTTCTTCGGAACGGACAACATGGGGAGGGATATTTTCAGCCGGCTCCTGTTCGGCGCGAGAATCACGCTCATCATCTCCATCATCGCGGTGGGTGCGTCCATGCTGATCGGCGTGCCTCTCGGTCTGCTCGCCGGTTATTACGAAAACTGGCTCAGCGAAACCATTATGAGGGTCGCAGATGTGTTCCTCTCCATTCCGCAGATCATCCTGGCAATCTTCCTGGCCCAGTCCCTAGGTCCGAGCATCCACAGCGTGATTCTGGCCCTCTCCGTCACCTACTGGCCTTGGTTCACGCGCATAGTCTTTGCAGAGACAAGAGCGCTCAAGAAGACTTCCTTCATCGAAGCGACCGAAGCCCTGGGCGCAGGCCGTCTCAGAACCATACTCCTCCACGTGCTGCCCAATGTTTCTTCTCCCATCATCGTCCGCAGCTCCATCGGCATGGGGTTTACGATTCTCACGGCAGCGGCCTTGGGATTTCTGGGCGCCGGCGCTCAGCCGCCGACTCCCGA
>Ga0101944_10005317_pt1 | contig 14770 bp, 11 predicted proteins | sample DewCreD2012metaG_FD_75245 | JGI IMG/M metagenome (GOLD analysis project Ga0101944, IMG submission 75245) | Hot spring sediment bacterial and archeal communities from British Columbia, Canada, to study Microbial Dark Matter (Phase II) - Dewar... ... | reverse complement strand
AGAACTCGAATCTGTACCGACTTCCCGCTCAGAGGGGACTCCTCTGAACGCCGACCCCGCCCTTCTTGGATGGTTTTCATCCAGGATAGACAAGCAAAAGAACCGGAATTTGTCTACAAGAAAGTTAAACCCTCAAAAACACGCGCTAATGGATTGCCAAAGGAAAAAGCCGTGTCTGCCTTCCGCGCTCTTGCTTTCAGATCGTGGTTTCGCAATACTCAGCGACGATGATGCAAGCTGCAGAGCGGTATCGCATGGCGATCACCGGTGAATCTCCGGACTTCTGTCCGCGGGTGCCGATCCTGATGCTGTTCGCCGCCCGCTGGATCGGGCGGGACTACGCGGCATTCGCCTCCGATCACCGCGTGCTGGTCGAGGCGAACCTGCGTTGCGCCGAGGAATTCGACTTCGACCAGCTCAGCGCCATTTCCGATCCCTACCGCGAAACGCAGGGATTCGGCGGCCGCATCGAGTATCTGCCGGACAGCCCGCCCCGCTGCACGGCGCCTCTGGAGCACGAGCGGGACTGGCGCCGGCTTCCCGCCCCCGATCCGTGGCGCGCCGAACGAATGCGGGACCGTCTCCAGGCCGTGCGCGCCCTGCGCGCCGCCGACACGCGCCGCTCCGTCATGGGCTGGGTGGAGGGGCCGGCGGCCGAGGCCGCCGACCTGCGCGGTGTCACGAATTTCCTGATGGATTTGATCGAAGACGAAGCCTACGCGGGAGCGCTGATGGATTTCTGCACGGAAACCGCGATCCGCTTCGCCACCGCCCAGATCGAAGCGGGCGCGGACACGATCGGCATCGGCGACGCCATCGCCAGCCAAGTCTCCGCCGACCACTACGAGCGGCTGATCCTCCCTCGCGAACAGACGCTGCTCAAGGCCATTCGCTCCGCGGGCGCGTGGACGCGCCTGCACATCTGCGGCAACATCACTCATCTGTTGCCCGGCATCGCGAGTCTGGGCATGGACATCCTGGACTTGGATCACATGGTGGACCTGCGGTGCGCGCGGGAGGCCGTCGGACCGCGCGTCGTGCTGGCCGGCAATCTCGATCCGGTCGAAGGCGTGATGCGCTCGACGCCCCAGGCCATTCGCGCGGCCATCGCCCGCGCGCGGGACGCGGCCGGGGCGCCGTTCATGGTCGCTGCCGGCTGCGAAATTCCCGCGGGCACGCCGCCCCAGAACCTGCGCGCGCTCTGCGAACCCCTGTCGTGGCCGCCCGCTGGTTGAAAGCCTGGCTGATCGTTCGATCCGTCATGCGTTCTTTTCTCTCTGTGTTCTCTGCGTTCTTTCGCGGCTGAACTGCGCATCCCCTTCGGAATCCCGTTGCGCCTCGAAGACTGGCTGCGCGCCCTGGGAATTGATCCGGCTGAAGTCTGACACCGCCTGCGGCTCCCTTCACGGCCAGAGGCGGAAACACGGGTGACACGGGGCAACCGTTATGACTTGGCGTTATGACACCGCCCGCGACCGGAAACGCGAACATGCGTTTCGATCAATGTTATCAGTGGTTTGCTGAAGATTGGAGCGGGTGACGGGAATCGAACCCGTGTGACCAGCTTGGAAGGCTGGAGCTTTGCCACTAAGCAACACCCGCCCGGCAAGACGCTTCACTCGGACATGCGTTGTATAGCAAACCGCCCGCTTTCCACTCAACATCTTTTGTGGGACACACAAGGGAAAAGTTGGTGGCCTACTGGAACCAGTGGCTGGAGCAGACCCAGGCCACCAACGACGCTGATGCGCACGACTACTCGCACGGCGTCTTCGAGCACGAACCAACCGTAAACCGTCTGTCTCGAGTGGCTGAAGACGGAGGCGCCTACGAAGCGCGAGGGACCGCGATCGCCGGCTTAAGCGGGCGTGAGGCTCGGTGCCTGGACTGGAGCACCCGGCGCGGGACCGCCATAGGATACCGCAGGGCGAGAGTGCTTCCTCATACGAGAAGACATCCGGGAAATGGTTAGATGTCCGTGAACACTGAAAACTACGACAGGACCGGGTTGGATTGGACCTACGCGGCTATACGCCGTTCCAGCGGCAGTGAAGGCGGGAAAGGTGTGTCCCTATTCAGGCGCAGGCGCGGGCGTATCAAGGTGTGTCCTGCTCTTCGACCCTGAAAGGGTCGCATTCGTCAGCCCGACGTGCAACGCCGGGACACGCGCCGCGACCCCCGATTCCCCGACCCTGTAGGTGTCGAACTCTCCATGTTCGGCAAGGAGTTGCAGCCCTTCAGGCTGCATTTCCTTCTCTCTCCCGTTGCCCCAGGGCTGCTCCCTGGGCTGTCCAATGGCAGCTCTTCAGGCTGCCGAAACACTCGTCATCTCCCCTTCCGCCAACGTGCACCTGACCGGCACTGAAAGGGCGCCGACCGCGGCGCCCTTTCAGCGTACGTGTCGAGGTGATGGTTCGATCATCCTTCTGCCACCAACGGGTACCTCTCCGGGTGTTCAAGCGAGTCGATGCTTAAGTCGATGTCCAGTGCCGGCCAGTACAGGTGCACACCATGGTGCAACTCCAGGTTCAGGATATCCTCGACCTTGGCTTTCTTGAACCACGGGAAGTCCTCATGGGGCAGGAAGTACTCCTTCTCGCCGACAAGAACCCAGATACCGTGGGTGTCAACGTTGGTTACTTCTGCCCGGGAAGGACCGACGCCAAGCGTTGCTGATTTCATCCTTCCTCTCCCTTACCACCGCTTCGATCTGAGAAATCTGTTTGGCCGTGAGATGATGATTCCTCGCGACCTCCACATCGGGCTCCATCCAAAACTTCGCCTCTCCGTCCGCGCAGACAACGTGGACGTGCATCCGCGGCTCTTCCCGCGAGAAAAATTAGAACCGGTAGCCTCCCCATTTGAATACCGTCGGACTCACAAAGAGACCGTATCACCTGCCGTAAGCGCGGTCAATCGTGTCATCATCGAACGTCAGCGGTGTGGGGCGCCGCGAAGCGGCGTACCTACCACCGCTTGGTTCGCCTTTCTGTTCTTCTCCCCGAATCCCTCGGGCGTGGAGGCGGAAAAGGTGTGTCCCTATTCAGGCGCTATTCAGGCGCTTGCATTCATAAGCGGCAGTGAACGCGGGTAAGGCGGGAAAGGTGTGTCCCTATTCAGGCGTCTTCAGGCGCAAACGCCGGCGTATCAAGGTGTGTCCTGCTCTTCGACCCTGAAAGGGTCGCATTCGTCAGCCCGGCGTGCAACGCCGGGACACGCGCCGCGACCCCCGATTCCCCGACCCTGTAGGGGTCGAACTCTCCATATTCGGCAACGAGTTGCAGCCCTTCAGGCTGCATTTCCTTCTCTCTCCCGTTGCCCCAGGGCTGCTCCCTGGGCTGTCGAATGGCAGCCCTTCAGGCTGCCGAAACACTCGTCATCTCCCCTTCCGCCAACGTCGAGGGTCAGTTTCGACGAGCTTGCGAGCCATACCCTGGACCCTCTGGTTCTGCCATTCTCATGGGCCGCTTCGTCCGATTCACCAGGTTTACGCCGCGGTCACCTTGCGCCGCCTTGAGTTTGTCAAAAAGGCGTCGCAGGTCGTGGCCGCATTCGGTCGCCAGACCATCTTTGATCCCCCAGAGTTCCTTGAGTATCGGATCAGCTTTCATCTTGATCTCCCATCAGTTCTTCCGGCGTGCAAATCTCCGGGCACGAGTATCCATGCGCGACACAGACGGAGCGTACGATCGGTTTGGTCTCGGCATTGTCGATATGCCGGCAGTTCCACGTCAAGAGGTAGTCCATCTCATGAACTGCAGCCAACGCTATGTGCGCGGCGTCATCCTCGGCCGAGGGCGGCAGCGCGCCTTCCGCAATCAACGCGGCAGCCAAGTTGTAGGCGTCCTCAACGATTTCGAGCGCCGGCAGATCGCGTAGGGCCTCGACGCGACGGCGCGCGGCGTCTGGGTCGCCCCGTTTGGCCTCCTGGTCTACCAGCGGCGAAACGTACACCTCGAAGCGCGCCCGGCGGGTGTCCCACCACTCGCGAGTTATCTGCTGGCGAGCCGCAGCGAGCAGGTCGCGAGTGGGACGTGCCGTCAAGTAACTGAGGATCGACGTTTCCACGTAAACCGACTTCATGGCGGGACCTTACCAGATCCGCTGCTGGATGTCATTCTCTCTGGCACAACGCCCCGGCTCACCCTTGAGGAGACCGCGCAGCGGGCTCCGAATAGGGTGCGGCCGGATGTTGGCCCCTCCTCGATTCCACGATTGTCCCGAGCACGACCAGTGTGGCAAAACCGATTGCCCAGACCGTGAGGATGAACCGGAAGACGCGCCTCCAGTTCTTGTGGTAGGCGGCGAGGATGGGGTCGCCCATGTCCTCGTTCTTCATAAAGAACCGCCACAGGGCGGCGAAGTGCAGTGGATTTCCGAGTTCCTTCAGCCTGTCGGGATATGTCCGTCCGAGGTAGTCCAGCACGCGCTTCTGTTCAAGTCCATGGACAAAGACCATCGGCATGAAGAGCACCATCGCCCACACCATGAGCATGATCTCGTCGAATCCTCTCACGAGAACGGCGCAGAAACAGACGATGAAGGCAGTACCCCACATAACGGCGTAGAGCCGGACGTTGTCTCTGATCGGTTCCGCGTTCATGTCATTGAGCCAACATTGTTTGGTCGCACTTTAGTGTAACCTAACAAATAAACCTACACTTGGGGGTAATTCGTCGTTAACGCGAAACGTCCTCCTTCCATCCTTTGCCGTCGTGAGTTTTGGGCCCGGACACAAGAACGCGGCCCAGGGGCGGGCGCTGTCCCGCGGGGAGCAAGGCTCCCTCAGAATCAACTGGTCGGACTTTCTCACCAGGAGTCGCGTCGCTCGGGAAACCTCGAGGCGAAGAGCATCTGCTCGCACGCCGTGAAACACCCGCGCGCCGCACCCCGCAGTCCGCCGCCACCCGCTTCATTCCCCCTCGCGCGGTTCATCGAAGGCGCCACGCACCAGCGGATGCGTTTCCGTCCGCCGCAGCCGCCGAAAGAGCGCTTCGGCCCGCGCCGGATCGATCTGCCGCAGCGCCCGCGCCGCGTCGTAACGCAGTCCGGGATCCTCGGACTGCGCCGCCAACCGACCCAGTTCCCGGCAGGCCGGCCGATACCGCAACAACCCCAGACAACGCGCCGCCTCCCGCGCCGGCGCGCCGGTGGCGGAAGCCAGCCGCGCGGTCAAGCGCGGCCCCACGGCGTCCGCGGGTAACCGCGCCAGCGCCCGCCGCGCGGCTTGCCGCACCAGACCGGAGACATCCTCCAGCGCCGCGAGCAACGGCTCGGCCGCGGCGGCGCTGCCGATCTGCCCCAGCGCCGTCGCGGCCTGCGCCCGGCGCCGCTCCAACGGGTCGGCCAGCAACGCCGCGATCCCTTCCACCGCCGCCGCATCCCGCCAGCGGCCCAACGCGCGCGCCGCCGCCCCGCAGACGTTGGTGTCCGCCAGCAGCGGCCGAATCCGCGGCGCATGCTGCGGCGTGTCGCAATCGGCCAGCAGCGCCACCGCCATCTTCCGAACCTCGACCGAGGGCGACTCCGCCAACTCCAGCAGCGTTTCCGCCGCCTCCCGCGGCGGCAGTTGCCCGAGCAGTTCGCGGGCGCGCAGCCAGAACCAGATGTTCTCCTTCTCCGCGCTGGAGACCAGATAGCGCAGCGTGGCCGTGCCGCGCCCCGCCAGTTCGCGCCAGGCGATCCGCTTGTTGCGGCGCCGCGCTTCCGTCGAGCCGTAACGCGAGGCGTGAAACATCAGCTCGTCCCAGCCCAGCGCCGCGGGATCCAGTTCTCGCCCCTGCCACTCGATCCGCTCCGCCCCGGCTCGTCCGCCATCCGCCCCAGCCCCCGCCTCCTCCGCGGCCGTCGGTTCCCCGCACTCCGGCGCGTCGTACACCACCCCATCCCACGGCCGCGGCGTGGCGCGGCCGTTCGTCAGCCCGCTGCTGTACTGGTCGGCGCCCGCCAAATCCAGGAGCACTGAGAGCCCCCCGAACCCCCGCTCGGCATTCCATTCGCCCCGGCCCTGGCATTCGTCGTTGCGCCGCGCAAAGTACGCGTCCCGCCCCGAGCGGTCCGCCAGCAGGGCAAAGGAATTGTTGATCGCCCGCCCCTGCGCGTAATGGTCCGCGGTGTAGGTGTCGTCGCCCCCCGCTTCCAGCAGCAGTCCGACCGCAAAATCGTGCGCGCTGCCCTGGCAGAGGCTGAAACCGCCGTACAGGTCGTTGCCCCCGCCCTCGTAGAGCAGACCGGAGCTGAGATGAATTCCCGTTCCCTGCCCGTATTCGTACACCTGGTAGCTGTCGTGCCCGGCCAGATCCAGCAACAGCCCCATGGCGTACCAGTACCCAACCCCCTGGCCGTACACGTCGGCAAGATAGATGTCGTTCCCCGCTCCATCGATCAGCAGTCCGATCCCGCCGCCGCCCTCCGGCCGCAGCCCCAGCGCGGCGCCCTGGCCGAAACTGAGGAAGCGATGCGGATGGCGCTCGTAATCCGGCTCGCGGCCGCCGACGCAGTACCGGTCATGCCCGCCCCGGTCGCTCAGCCAGCCGATCCCCAGCAGACCGCCGAAGCCCTGGGCGTACGCGCCGGCCTGATAGGTGTCGTTTCCGGCTTCGTCTTCCAGCAACCCCGCCCCCACGAAGGCCGCGGCCTGCCCCAAAACCCCGCAGCGGTATTCGTCGTCGCCCTCCGCGTCCCGCAGCCAGGCCGCGCCGAAGATGCCCGCCGCCTGCCCGCTGAGGCGGCAGCCGTAGCGGTCGCGGCCCTGCCGATCGAGCACCGCCGCCGCGCCCCACAGCGCCGCGCCCGCCCCGCCCAGCGCGCCGCTCTCGTAGCGATCGTCGCCGCCCAGGTCCACGATGGCCGCCAGCGGCCGGCCGCGCAGGCCGTTGGCCGCGCCGGCCCAGCCCCGGTAAACGTCGCGCCCGCCCGGATCCAGCACGCACACGGCGTCGGTTTCGTGAACCTCGTCGCCGCGCGTTCCGATCCGGAACGCGCCGCGCGGGGTCGGCACTTCGACGGCCGCTTCGGGCCAGACGCCGCCGGCCTCCGTCTCGCGGGCGAGCCGCTCGGCGGCCGCGCTGAGCGCGGCGCCGGCCGCCAGCAGCTCGGCACGCCGGATTTTGTCCGCCGCGTCCAGAAAGCGCGTCGCCGCCGGTTTTTCGTCCAACTCCCAGCTCTCGGCCACGGCCCGTTGCACAGCCGCCTCCGCGATGCCCGCCGCGGCCAGGTCCGCCCGCGCGCCGGCGTCTTCTTCGGCGTTCAAGACTCCCGTCAGATAGGAAGCGGCCAAGGCCTCGCGTTCCGCCAGCGCGAGAGCGGCGAAGGCCCCTTCAAGCAGGGCGCCGGCCTGCTCGAAGGCCGCGTAGAATCGCGCCAGCGGCTCTTGCAGCCCCGGCGGCCACGCGATTCCGGCCGCGGCCGCGGCGGCCGCTTCCGCGGCGGGAGCCGACGCCGGCAGCCCGCTCCAGTCGCGAACCTGCGCCCAGGCAGCCTCCCCCAACCCGTCCGCCGCGATGCGCAATGCCGTCTCCGCGGCTGCGCTCAGTGCCCACGGGTCTTTCAAGGCCCGGCGACAGCTCGGCAGGACCAGCCGCGGCTGGGCATAATCCTTCTCGAAACCCGGGTCGTGTTCCGCGAGATTCAGCGCCGCCAGGGCCTCGGCCAATCCCTGCCGCACGTCTTCGGGCACGAGCGGCGCGCGGTCGGAGGCCGCGCCGCCGCCCGCGGCCAGCAGACTGACCGCGCCCAGCCAGGCCGCCGCCACCTTTCCCCGCCGCTTCATCTTCCGTGTTCCAGCTACTTAGGCGCCGGCAACGGCGTCCGCTGCGCGCGCCGTCCGGCGAACCGGCAATAGGCGTCGTACCCGGCCGCCCGCGCCAGAGCCAGAGCCTGATCGAACGCCTGGCCTACTTCGGCCGGGGCGTGCGCGTCGGAGCCGAACGTAATTGGAATCTCTCGCTGGCGCGCCAGTTCCAGCAACAGCAGCGAGGGATACATCTCCCCGACAGGCTTGCGCAAGCCGGCGGTGTTGATCTCGAGCGCCATGCCCGCCGCCGCCAGCCGGTCCAGGGCCGGTTGCGCCAGCTCCCGCAGCGCGGCCTCGGCGAGGCGGTGGCCAAATTTCTTGGGCAGGTCCAAGTGGCCCAGCACGTCGAACAGCCGCGTGTCGGCCAGCGCGCCCACAAGCCCAAAGTACTCGCGCCAGACCGAGGCCACCTCCCGGCCCACCCAGCCGGCCTGATTGTCGGGATTGTCGAAACCCCAGTCGCCGATGTAGTGCACGGAGCCCAGCACGAGATCGAACCCCTGTTCCGGCAACCAGCGCTCCAGGAACGGCAGTTCCGCGGGCGTGTAGTCCGCCTCGATGCCGAAGCGCACCGGCAGCGGCGCGTCGCGCGCGGCTTCGGCCACCCGTCGGCGATACGCCGGGAACTGCCGCAGCTCCATGCGGAAGGCCGGATCGTAGCCGCTCGGCGCGGGCACGTGGTCCGTAAAAGCGATCTCGACCAGACCCAGTTCCGCCGCGCGCGCGACGTACTCGCGCGGCGCGCCCACCGCGTGTTTGCACAACGGCGTGTGCAAATGATAGTCCGCCAGCATATCTGGTTCTCCTAACGCGCGTCGAACGCGAACACCCGCGCCAGCGGGGCGCCCCAGGTGCGCTCCGGGATCAGGCGCAGCGCCCGCGCGCTGGTGTTCAGCGGCGCGCGCACCAGCCGCTGATAATTGTTCTCCGCGCGGTACACCGTCCGCCAGCCGCCGCGGCCGTCGCCGGCTTCCAGCCGGAAGGCCCGCACCAGGGTGGACGGCGGCGCCCACGGCTCGGCGCCGCGCGGAAAGCGGTGCGGCATGTTGCGCGCCCGTTGGCCGCGGAAACTCCGGTCCAGATCGCTGTCGAAGACCAGCCGCGCCTCGCGCAGGGCGAGCTCGGCTTCGAAGGTGTATTCCGCGGCCGCGCCCGGCGGGGCGCTCCAGGCGTTCTCGCGGCCCTCCCAGGGCCGGTCAATGCCGTTGCGCAGCGGCTCGGGATCGCCCGCGGCAGCCCGCAGCGTGGCCCGCCGCGCCGGCTCCGGGATGGCGCGCGCACGCCACGGCAGCCAGCAGTCGTCGTCCAGCAGCGTCTGCTGCAGCTCCGCCAGCCGCCGCTCGTACACCCCGCGGGGCGTCAGTCCCTCCCGCGCCGCCAGCGCCGCGGCCGTGCCCACGGCCTGGCCCATCAGCGAGGTGGTGCCCATCACCCGCGTGGCGCTCATGGCCGCGTGGGTGGCGCTGTGGCAGCGGCCGGCGCAGAACAGGTTTTCCACGTTGCGCGAGTAGAGCGCGCGGTAAGGAATGCCGAAGGGACTCGGCGCCGGATGGAAGATCGTCCCGGCCCGGGGGTGGTAGAAGCCGGCGGGAAAGTGATCGTCCATCGTCCAGCCGCCGTAGGCCACCAGGTCCGGGAAACGGCCCTCGGCCTCGATGTCGCGCTGGCACAGCACGTGGTCGCCCAGATAGCGCCGGCTTTCGCGCTTGCCCGGCAGGAAGCCCACCCAGTCCAGAGCCCAGCAGGCGAAGGCCTCCCGCTCCGGCGCCCGGTTCTTGATGTAGTCCCAGACGCCGAAGACGATGCGCAGCAGTTCGTCGCGCAGGCGCTCGGCATCGTGGATGCTGTCCTGTTCGCCGCCGACTTCGATCCACCAGAAATTGGTGCGCAGCAGGTTGGTGTCGCGGCCGCGAAGCTGCTCGGGCGTGTCGTAGCGGTGGGCCCAAGCGGGCGGCGTGAAGGGCATGGGCCGCTCGTGTTCGCGCGCCTGCAGCAGGCAGGAGAGCCCCATGGTCTTGCGGTCGGCCGTTGGCGGCTCGATCGGCTCGTCGTATTCGTCCCGCGCCTCGCGCCCGATGCGGTAGTCCGCGCCGCTCAGCGGCGCCAGAATGCCGTCGCCCGAGCAGTCGGCGAACAACTTGGCGCGGATGGTGTGCCGCGTCTCGGTCGTGAGCTGCCAGCCTTCCACCTCGGCCAGCCGCGGACCGTCCCGCCGCGCGCCTTGCACCGAGCAGTTCAGAAACAATTCCAGCCCCGGCTGATAGCGCGCGGCGCCGTAGAGCACGCTGTCCCAGATGGCGTAGCAGGGCTCGGGGTTGCGGTACTGATTCTCCAGCAGCAATTCTTCCAGGATGCCCGTTTCGCGGCGGTTCGGGCCGTGCGCGCCGCAGATGTGCATGCGGATTTCGGAGGAGGCGTTGCCGCCCAGCACCGGCCGGTCCTGCACCAGCGCCGTGCGCGCCCCATGCCGCGCCGCGGCCAGGGCGGCGATCAGGCCCGCCATGCCCCCGCCCACCACGCAGACGTCCACTTCATGCCGTTCTTCCCGCATGTAGCGTTTCCTTCAGCGATCCATACTCCCCACCCGCGTCCAACAACAAGCACCTGTGTACAACAACGCCGCCCGCCGCACAAGCGCGGCCTCCGCGGCGGGACCGATCTGCTCCCGCGCTTGGCCTGAAACACGCCGGCGGAAGACGGCCGGGACCCACGCCGTCCGTCCGCCCGGCAGACCACAACCGCCTGTTAACCGACGCTGGAGACCTCCGTGTCGTCCGCTGACGTTTTCGCGCACTCCTCATTCCGCGGCGATCAGCCCGACGCGCAGGTAAAGAGCAGCCGAAGCCGCCCAGCGCAGCCGGCGAAAGGCGCGGCGGTCCGGGTTCCGCAGCGCGGTCTCCAGGAGCGGCAGCGCCGGCTCGCCCAGGACCCCTCGCCTGTCCAAGTCCGCCAGGAGCGCAGCGTACACGGAACGCAGCGAGGCGTTCCGCGCAGGGTCGCCGCGGTTCTCCCGGTTGAGGATGGGTTGCGGTGCGCGCAGGAACGCCGGGATCAGGCGTTGCCAGCCGCGGCGCGGCGCCCGCCGTTCCGGCGGCGGGAGCGCGAAGGTCTTGGGAAATGCCTCGCGGCAAAACGCGCGGTAAGCCCGCTGCTCTCGATCGCGCACGCCCTCGCGCCTGAGCCAGCAAGCGACCCACCGCCGATCCTCGTAGGGTCGAACGCAATCCTCAAAAGCGTCGCCGGTCACGGCTCGAATGCGCAGCGCCTGCCGCAGCCCGATGTCCAACAGATCGTACAGACACGCGCCCGGCCACCCCTCCAGCAGGCCGCTGCTGGAGCGCAGAAAGGCGACCAGCCGGCGGTCCACCCCGCTCGGATTCGCCGCCGTACGGAACGCGCGGTTGGCGCGCCGAAATGCGGCCGCGGCCTCCGTTTCGGTCTTGACCGGCGCCTCCGGAAGATGCTTCCCGCTGAGGGCGTCGCCCAAGTATCCGGAGATCACGGTGGCGCCGGCTCCCGCGGCGCGGCGCAATTCCTCGTACATCACGAGCGCATCCACCGGCGGCAGAGCGCCGGTCTTCCGGTTGAGCGCCACGGCGCGGGCGGCAATCTCGTCCAGGTCCCAGACCACCGTATTGGGGTCCAGCACGCGGTGTTCGACGCCCAGACGCCGGCACGTGCGCCGGGCGATCCGGACGTCGGGCAGGTCCTCGGTGCCGAAGGTCAGGCCCAGGAGGTCCGTCCGCGGACGCGTCGCCAGAAAGGCGCCCAGCAGGAGGCGCGAGTCGAGCCCTCCCGACAACAGCAGGACCGGCCGAGGGGCCCGTCGGGCGTGGCAGTGCTCCTCCATCACGCGACAGAGCGCCGTCCCGGGCGCCTCGGGCGCCGTGTCGTGCGCCAGCAGGCCGCGCAGATAGGCTTGCGCGCGCTCCCAATCCGGCGCGAAGCCCAGGCACAGGTAGTCATCCAGGCGACGGCCGCCGTTCATGCCGGGCACCATGCCACAGCCGCGCCGGCACGGCAAAAACATTCTCCGCGCTTTTCCTTCCGGCAGGAGTGGAGCGCCATTGGCCCGTCGTCTCACACTTCCGCAGGTGTGAGACAAGTCTCAGCGGTTGACGGGGCAAGTGAACTTGGCTCGTAACACCTTGCCTCGTGGGCTGGAAAGGATGCCGTCTTGCTCTGAATGCGCGGCTCCCTGGAGCCGTCCGTCGAACGGAAACATCGCATCCACGGCACGGCTTGCGCCCCCGGCGTCAAACAGGCGCCCGGCGGTTCCGCCGCCTCAGCGCCCGTCCGCCACCCGGCCGAGAAGGCGCAACAGTCCGTCCAGGATCGTCAACGGATGCGGCGGACAGCCCGGCACGAACAAATCCACGGGCACGACCGAGGCAGCCCCGCCGCAGGTTTCCCGATGCTCCCGGAACAAACCGCCCGCAATCGCGCAGGCGCCGACGGCAATCACGAGCCTGGGCGCCGGCGTCGCCGCATAGGTCTTTTGCAGCGCCAATTCCATGTGCTTCGTCACCGGCCCCGTAATCAACAGTCCGTCCGCATGCCGCGGCGAAGCCACAAACTGAATGCCGAAGCGTCCCAGATCCCACGCCAACGTGTTCAGAACATTCGTGTCCGCCTCGCAGGCGTTGCAACCGCCGGCGCTGACCTGACGCAGCTTCAGAGAACGCCCGAAGAGTTTGCGCATACCGGCATTGAAGGCGGCCGGCACCGGATCGGCGGGTCCGCGGACCGTCAAATCCTCGCGGCGCGCCGCGGCGAGGCGGTGGTCCCGGCCAAAGCGAATGGCCTGCTGCGGGCAGGCGGCCTCACACGCGCGGCAAAACAGACACAGACCCAGATCGATGCTCGGAGTGCCGCCCCCCGCTGCCGTTGCGAGCGCGCCGGTGGGGCAAGCGGCCGCGCAGGCGCGGCAGTCCCTTCCGCAGCGCGCGCCGTCCACTGCGGGTCGGCCGGCAAAACGCGCGGGCAATTCCGGCGGCGGTCCGTCGGGATATTTCATGGTGCGGTAGCCCTGCAGCCAACGGGCCTTGCAAATGCCGATCATCGCGCCTCCTAAAGGTCAAAGCCGCAATACGAAAGATTGAAACTCTTATTGCACAGCGGAAAATCGGAAATCGGCTGTCCCCGCATGGCGTAGGCCAGACCGAACCAGTTCAGAAACGACGGATCCACCACCTTGTAGCGCTCCAGCCGGCCCGCGCCGTCAGTCAAGACCACATGGCAGATCGCTCCCCGCCAGCCTTCCACCAGCGCCGCCGCCAGCCGGTCCGGGGCCGGTTCGCCGCAGGCGGCCTGGATTTCGCCCGGCGGCAGAGCTTCCAACTGCTCCTGAATGAACGCCGCCGACCGCTGCGCTTCCTGCCAGCGCACAAAGGCCCGCGCAAAGACGTCGCCCGTCCGGCCGGTCGCCACGGGAATGTGGGTCAGCCGGTAGATGCCATACGGAAAATCGCGGCGCACATCGGCGTCGACGCCGCTGGCGCGCGCGGCGGGGCCCACCAGCCCGAGGCGTCCGGCCGCCTCGGCGCTCAGCGGCCCGGCGCTTTCGAACCGCGCCAGCACCGAGGGCGTCTCCCAGAGCAGTCCCACCGCCGACTCCGCATCGCGCATGGCCGTCCGCAGCCCCGCCTGCAGCCGTTCCACCGTGGCGGCATCCGCGTCCCATCCCACGCCGCCCGGCCGCAATAGGCCGCGGCCGAACCGGTTTCCGCATAGAGCCGCGGTCAGATTCAGCACCTCTCCGCGAATGCGGCCGCAATAGGACATGGTCGGCAGAAATCCGATATCGCCGGCGAGCGCGCCCAGATCTCCCAGGTGGTTGGCGATGCGCTCCAGTTCCAGGGCGATCCCGCGCCAAATTTGCGCCCGGGCCGGCACCCGGCAGCGCGCCAGGGCCTCCAGGGCGCGGCAATAGGCGTAGGCGTGGCCCACCGTGGTGTCCCCGGCCAGTGTTTCCACGTAAGGCAGCGTCCGCAGGCTCGGCCCGCCCTCCAGCGCGCGCTCGACGCCCCGATGCTGGTAGCCAAGCGCGATTTCCAGGTGGTGCACCGTCTCCCCGTGGCACTGAAAGCGAAAATGCCCCGGCTCGATGATGCCGGCATGCACCGGCCCGACCGCGACTTCGTGAACTTCCTCTCCTTCGACCCGGAAGAAGTCCATGACCGCGCAGGCGGGCGGCTCGCTCTGCCCCGGCCACAGATCGCGGCCCGGCCGGCGCGGCAGCTCGAAACGCACCGGCTTGAGCCAGGGATGGCCGACCGGCTCGACGCGCCACTGCTCCGCGATCTCGCGTTCGAACAAGTGCGCCTGCTCGCACGCCGGCGTCAGCGCGGGGTAGCGCTCCCCCGCCTCGGCGGCTAAAACGGACAGCACCCCCCGCTCCTTCCAGGCCAGCAGCGCATACAGCCGCGCGCCGGCGGCCGCCGGCGCGGCGAACAGCGCCGCCAGCCGCGCCCCGGCCCGCACGCCCTCGGCGACGCTGTCCCGGAACTCCTCGGGATCCACGACCGGAATCTCGCTCCGCGCGATCGTTCCGCCGTTCGGCAAGATTCGTCCTTCGGTCATGAGCCGCCTCCCAACAGGCTGGCGGCCGCCTCCGCCGCCTTCCACAGCGGCGCGGGCAACCAGACGCCAAGCAGCAGCAAGACGAACAACGTGCCGAAGGCCAACAGCACGTCCAGGGCGCCGGCCCGCGGCGCGCGCACGCCGGGCGGCGCCGCCTCCCAGGCTGTGGTCAGCACATGCCGCAGCGCGCCGACGAAGACGATCGCCAGCCCGCCCAGGAACAGCGCGGCCGTCCCAAAGCGCCGCCCGTCCAACGCGCCTTTCAGAATCAAGAACTCGCTCAGAAAGATGGCGAACGGCGCGACGCCGATCAGCGCCAGCAGACTGCCGACCATGCTGCCGCCCCAGACCGGAGCCGCGCGCAGCACGCCGGTGAGTTTGCGCAGGTCATGC
>Ga0101944_10005315_pt1 | contig 14781 bp, 13 predicted proteins | sample DewCreD2012metaG_FD_75245 | JGI IMG/M metagenome (GOLD analysis project Ga0101944, IMG submission 75245) | Hot spring sediment bacterial and archeal communities from British Columbia, Canada, to study Microbial Dark Matter (Phase II) - Dewar... ... | reverse complement strand
GTCGTTCTGCACGGTGCCGCCGAGGGCGGCGCGCGGCACCCCGCGCTCCTCGCCCGCCACGACGTACATCGCGAGGAGGATCGCCGCCGTCGCGTTGATGGTCATGGAGGTGGTCACCCGGTCGAGCGGGATCTCCCGGAAGAGCTCGTGCAGGTCGTCCACCGTGTCGACCGCGACGCCGACGCGCCCGACCTCGCCCTGCGCCATCGGATGGTCGGAGTCGAGGCCCATCTGCGTGGGCAGGTCGAAGGCGGTGGAGAGCCCCGTCTGCCCCGCCGCGAGCAGGTCACGGAAGCGGCGGTTCGTCTCCTCGGCGGTCCCGAAGCCGGCGTACTGGCGCATCGTCCAGAGCCGGGTCGTGTACATGCCGGGGTGGATCCCCCGGGTGAACGGGAACTCGCCCGGCGCGCCGAGGTCGCGCGCGGGATCGCCGGCCCAGTCGGCCGGCCCGTACGCCCGCCGCTCGCGGCTCACGCGCGACTCGCGGCCGGCTGCTGCTCCGCCGCCACCTCGCGCAGCACCTCGGCGACGAACTCCACGTCGTCGCGCGAGCCGATCACGAGCGGCGAGCGCTGGTGCAGCGTCTCCGGCTGGATGTCGAGGATCCGGCGCAGCCCGTCGGTGGCGGCGCCCCCCGCCTGCTCGGCGAGGAACGCCATCGGCGCGCACTCGTACGAGAGGCGCAGCTTGCCGCGCGGGTTCCTGCTGTCGCCGGGATACAGGAAGATGCCGCCGTTGATGAGGTTGCGGTGGAAGTCGGCGACGAGCGTGCCGATGTAGCGGCTGTTCTTGCCCTTGATCCGCTCGGGGAAGTCGCCGTGGAAGCCGCGCACCGCGCGCTGCGTGCCGCGGTCCCACCGCGCGAAGTTGCTCTCGTTCACGCTGTAGTACTTCCCGGTGCGCGGCGTCGTGATCGTCGGGTGCGACAGCACGAACTCGCCGATCGAGGGGTCGAGGGTGAAGCCGTGCACGCCCCGGCCGGTGGTGTACACGAGCATCGTGCTCGAGCCGTAGAGGACGTAGCCCGCGGCTACCTGGTGCGACCCGGGCTGGAGCACGTCGCGCACCGTGCCCTTCCCCTCCGGGCTCAGCCGCCGGTAGACCGCGAAGATCGTCCCGACCGACGCGTTGGAGTCGATGTTGGAGGAGCCGTCGAGCGGGTCGAAGAGCACGGCGTACTTGCCCAGGGGCCAGTCGTCGGGGATCGGGATGATGTCCTCGTCCTCCTCCGAGGCCATCACGCAGACGCGCCCGGTGTGGCCGAGGCACTGCTTGATCGTCTCGTTCGCGAAGACGTCGAGCTTCTGCTGCTCCTCGCCCTGCACGTTGGTGCTGCCCATCGCCCCGAGCACGTTGGCGAGCCCGGCCCGCCGCACGGCGGCGGCGATGATCTTGGCGGCGAGCGCGATGTCGTAGAGGAGGTTCGAGAGCTCGCCGGTCGCTTCGGGGATCGTGCGCTCCTGGTCGAGGATGAAGCGCTCGATGGTGGTGACCGCGGTCGGGGTGAGCACGGCGGATGCGCCTCCGCAGGGATCGGGGATCAGGATGGTGGTCGGGCCGGGGCACCCGCCGCGCCCTGCTGCGTCGCGCCGCGTGCCGTCTCCAGGTGCCAGTCGCGGCCGTCGGTCCGGACGGTCACGGTGCCGTCGCGGTCGGTACGCCACACCCGCGCACGCGCCGCGGCCAGCCGGGCCAGCGCCTCGGGGCTCGGGTGGCCGTAGCGATTGCCACGCCCCAGCGAGACGACCGCGGCCTCCGGGCGCAGCCGCGCGAGCCAGGCCGCGCCCGAGGCGGTGCGACTGCCGTGATGCCCGACCTTCAGCAGGTCCACGTCGCCGAGCCGGTCGCCCAGCGCCTGCTCGGCGTGAAACCCCGCGTCGCCGACGAGCGCCGCACGGAAGGCCCCGTACTCCACGAGCAGCACGAGCGAGTCCTCGTTCAGGTCGAGCCCGAACTCGCCCCACGCCGTGTCGGGATGCACGAGCCGCAGCGTCACGCCGTCCACGGTCCAGCGGTCGCCCGACCGGCCGGCGCGCCACGGCACCGCGCGCGCACCGACCAGTGCCAGGAAGCGCTGGTACAGCGGGTCGTCCACGACGCGCCCCGGCTCCACGACGAGCCCCACGGGCATCGCCTCCAGCAGCGCCGCCGCGCCACCCAGGTGGTCGGCGTGCGCATGCGACACGAACAGGATGTCGAGTGCGCGGGCCCCCGCGCGCCGCAGCGCGGGGAGGACTCGCGTCGCCCCGGCATCGCGCCGCGCGTCCCGCGGTCCCGCGTCCACCGCGATCCAGCGCCCGCGCGGCGTGCGCAGGAGTGCCGCGTCCCCCTGGCCGACGTCGAGAAAATGTAACGCGAGGGCGCCCGTGTTCGCCGCGGCCGCGCGCCGCCGCCACTCTTCGGCGGCCACCAGCACCCACGCCGCCGCCGCGAGCAGCACCGCCGCCCGGCGCGCCACGACGCGCGCCGGGACATGCCCGGCCGCGATCCATCCCGCCAGGACCAGCAGCCCCACCCACGGCAGCGCTGCCGCCGCCCCGGGCACGAGGACCAGGTGACCACCCGGCACGCGGGCGCCGATCGCTGCAAGCCGCTGCAGCCCTTCCAGCAGCAACCCGCCGCCCGCGGCGAGGGCACCGGCGCCCGGCACGCCGAGCCCTCCGAGCGCGACCGCGAGGAAGAGCGCGGGCACCGCGAGCGCGCACATCGGCACGGCGACCAGGTTGAGCACCACCGCGATCGGCGCCGCGGTCCCGAACACGAACACGGTGATCGGGGCCGTGGCCGCGAGCGCGCCGGTCGAGGCGGCGATCGCGCGGAGCACCGGTCCGGCCGCGAGTTCGCGGCGCACCCAGCGCTCCGCGGCCCAGCTCCCCCAGAGCGCCGTCGCCGAGAGCCAGGCGCCGACCTCGGTGAGCGCGAAGGGGTCGAGGGCCAGCACGCCGAGCAGCGCCACCGCCATCAGCGACGGGGTGTCCACGGCGCGCTGCCGCAGGCGCGTGAGCCCCACGATCGCGAGGGCGAGGGTGGCGCGGGCCGCGGGGGCGGGCCAGCCGAGGAACAGCGAATACCCGGTGGCCACGGCGAGCCCCGCGAGCGTCGCCGTGCGCCGCGAGCGGTGCGCCGCGCGAAGCAGCACCGCGCACCATCCCGCCATGATGCCGACGTGGAACCCGGAGATGGCGAGCAGGTGCGTGAGCCCGCTGTCGCGGAAGTCGGCCACGAGCCCGGGGTCGAGCTCCGCGCGCCGGCCGATGACGAACGCGTCCACCAGCGAGGCGCGCGGGCCGAAGAGGCGGCTGGAGGAGTGCTGCACCCAGGCGCGGACGCGGTCGCCGGCGGTCGGCGCGACCGCCGCCTGGCGCCACGCCTGCACCAGCAGGAAGCCACGCGCCCGGCCCGCCCCGCGCTCGTGCGCGAGCCAGCGGCCGCGCGCCACGCCGACCGCCCCGGCGGCGGCCGGGATCCCGCGCGGCCACCGCGCGGGGAGCACGCCGCGGCATCCGCCGCCGGCCGCCGCGAGCGCCACCCGCCCGCCCCCGGCGGCCGCCGGCTCCATCAGGCGCACCTGCAGCGTCACGTCGCCCGCGAGAAGCCGCGCGGCACAGCCGCGCTCGTCGGCGGCGCGCGCCACGCGCCCGAGCAGCCAGCCGATCCCGCCGACGCCGCCGGCCAGGCCGAGTGCGGGCACGCGCGCGCCCATCGCGAGCGGCAGGAGCCAGAGCGCGCCCACCGGCGCCCAGAAACGCGCGAGGCCGGTCGCGAGACCGGCCCCGAACCACGCCAGCGCCCACGGCGCCGGCCGCCTCACCGCCGTGGCGGCGCTACGGCCGCAGCACGCGTGGCCCCTGGCAGCGCGGCGCCATGCTCACGCGCTGGATGCCCTCGGCCACCATGACGTCGATCGGCGCGCGGTCCTCCTCCTTCTCGAGGCGCACCTCCGTCATCACGAGCCCCTCGGGCGTCGAGACGTAGCGCGCCGGGAGCCGGTTCAGCGCATACACGATCACGTCGCTGCGGCAGAGGTCGCACCCGCAGAAGCCGGGAAAGCTGCCCCGGATCTGGTCGTACGCCTCGACGACGCGCTCCTCGACGACGTTGCGGATCAGAGGACGCACAGGGAGGCCGCCGGCGTCTCGACGACGCCCGTGAAGGTGGAGCCGGTGGTGCCGGTGAGCCGCACGCGATGGTACTCGCCGACGCTCGACGGCGGGAGCTCGAGCAGCACGAGGTGGTTGGCGCGCGTGCGCCCGAGCATGTAGCCGCCGCGCTTCGCCGGCCGCTCCACCAGCACCTCGTGCACCGTGCCGACCCGCGCCACGTTCTTGCGCCGCGCGTTGGCGCGCACCGCCTCGATGAGCCGCTCGAGCCGCTCCGCGGACACCGCCTCCGGCACGTGGTGCGGGATCCGCACCGCCGGCGTCCCCTCGCGCACCGAGTAGCGGAAGGTGTACGCATCGTCGAAGTCGGCCTCGGCGACGAGGGAGAGCGTCTCGGCGAACTCCGCCTCCGTCTCGCCGGGGAAGCCGACGATCAGGTCGGTGGAGAAGGTGATCCCCGGCACCGCCGCGCGCAGCCGCGCGACGACGTCGAGGAAGGCCGCGCGCGTGTAGCGCCGCCGCATCCGCCTGAGCGTGCTGTCCGCCCCGCTCTGCGCGGGCAGGTGCACGTGCTCGCAGACCGCGGGGACCGTCGCCATCGCCTCGACCACCCGGTCGGTGAAGTCGGTCGGGTACGGCGAGGTGAAGCGCACGCGGCGCACGCCGTCCACCGCGCCGACGGCCCGGAGGAGGTCGGCGAAGTCGTGGGTGCCGTCGTGGTAGCTGTTGACCGTCTGGCCGAGGAGCGTGACCTCGGTGCAGCCGGTGGCCACGAGCCCGGCGACCTCGCGGACGACGTCCTCCAGCATGCGGCTGCGCTCGGGGCCGCGCGTGTACGGAACGATGCAGAACGTGCACTTGTAGTCGCAGCCGCGCTGCACGGTGACGAAGGCCGTCGGCCCCGGCTCGCGCACGGGGGGCACGTCCTCGTAGTGCTCCCAGCTGCGGAACTCCGTGTCGGCGAGGCGGGCGCCGCCCGCGGCCTGGCCCAGCAGGTCGGGGAGCGAGCGGTACGCGTCCGGCCCAGCGACGAGGTCCACCTTCGGCGCCTCCTCGAGCAGCCGCGGCCCGAGCCGCTGCGCCATGCAGCCGACGACGCCGAGGACCCCGCCGGCCCGCTTGTGCCGCTGCAACTCGCCGACCCGGCCGAGCACCCGCTGCTCGGCGTTGTCGCGCACGGCGCAGGTGTTCACCAGCATCACGTCCGCCAGGGCCGGGTCGTCGGTCCGCTCGTACCCGGCGCGGCCCAGGACCCCGAACATGAGCTCGGAGTCGGCCACGTTCATCTGGCACCCGTAGGTCTCGATGTAGACGCGCTTCCGCATGGGGCGGGAAGATAGGCCCCGGTCGGGGGGCCGGCCAGCGATCAGGGGCGCACCGAGGCCCCGAGATAGAGCTGCCACGAGCGGTCCTCCCGGCCCGTGCCGTCGCTGCGCCAGACGCGCTCGGCGCTGAGGTCCACCCCGGCCCGCTGGCGGGCGAAGCGGACCCCGGTGCCGAGCGAGGCGGCGACCTCGTGCGGCTGCGCCCCCGCCTCGAGGAGGAACGGCAGGTCGTTGTACCGGACGCCGAAGCGGAGTGGCAGGTGGGCGGGGGTGCGCGCGCGCGTCGCGAACTCGCCGCCCAGGGCGACCCCGAGCGTGTTCGCCGCTCCCGGCGCTCCCACCGCCTGCAGCTGCGCGTTCGCGTCGCCCCAGGTGCGGTAGCTCACCTGCGCCCCCACGGCGAGCCGATCGGCGGGCCGCGCCCGCACCGCGCCGGCCACGGTGAGCGGCAGGGGGAACTCCGCGAGCTCGACCGAGTCGACGATCACGGTGGTGCTCCCGTCCACCCGCAGCATCGCCGAGACGGCGAGCCGCCGGCTGAACTCGTGCTCCGCCCCCACCGAGGCGCCCCAGCCCAGGTACGAGGTCTGGGCCGTCTGCCTCGCCTCCTGGTAGGTCGTGTCCTCGAAGGTGCGGCGGATCTCCTGCCGGATGGAGCCGGGCAGCGCGTGGATCGCGGCGCCGAGCCGCGTGGCCCCGAGGCGGATCGCCCCGGCCGCCCGGATGTCGGTGACGCCACCGGTGGAGGTGAAGGTGTCGCTGTACGCCACCGGCACGCCGCGGAGGACCACGGTGTCCTGGCTCGCGAGGGCGAAGTCGCGCGAGGCGTACGTCGCGATGCTGAGCCCGAGGCCGTAGCGCCCGCGCGCGAGCGGGCCGGCGATCGTGAGGAGGCTGAAGCGGCTGGAGCGCCCGATCCCCTCGCCGGCCGCGTTGGTGGACGTGCGGTAGTCCTGCACGCCGTGCACGCTGGCGGTGAGGATGCCCACGCGGGCGAGCGCCGCGGGGTTGAGGGCCGACTCGGTGTCGAAGAGGCCGAAGGCGCCGCCGGCGCCGATGGCGGCCGTGCTCGTCTCGAACGCCGGGATGCCGAGGCCGCGCGCCGCAAACTGGCCCGACTGCGCGGCGAGCGGCGTGGCGGCGAACCCGAGGAGCGGCAGGAGGAGGCGAGGCCGGCGCACTCAGGGCCTCCCGAAGCGGAACGGATCGATGTACGTGATCCGCAGGCGCGCCCCGCCGCCGGGCGAGCGCGTCGAGTTGAGGAAGAAGGTCCCGAAGGCGTTGCCCTCCGGCCTCGCGCGCAGGAAGAGCACCGGCCGCAGGCTGCTGGGGCCCTGCCAGAGCCGGGTGAAGTTGATCACGTCGATCCGCAGGGTGTCGGACGAGCCGTCGGGGGGCACGCCGAGCGCGGTCAGGTTCTGGATGAGCGGCGACTTGGCGCCCAGGTCCGAGAAGACCTGCAGCAGCTCGATCCCCGCCTGGTCGCCGGGGACCACGCGGAACGGCACCGACGGCACGACCTCCACGGTCGCGCGCACGATCGTGGCGGAGTCGCGGATGCGGGGCGGCAGCGCGAACCGCACGAGCGACCGCGCGGACGGCGTGCCGCCGACCACTAGCGAGCCGGGCGGCCCGGTCACCGGGGCCGAGTCCACCCAGGTCGTGAAGGCCGGCGGGGTGCTGATCGCCTGGCGCGCCTGACCGGAGTCGGCGGGCGGGAGCGGCAGGCGCACGTAGCTCAGGAACCCCGGTGGGCCCGAGCCGCGGATGCTGGAGAGACGCACGCCCGTCGGCGTGGGCGCCCGCAGCGACACGCCGAGCGCGAGGGTGTTGCTGTCGGCGGGGGTGAACGCCACGCGGTCCACGTCGGCGCCGCGGAGCTTGAGCGTGAGGGTGCCGGCGCGGATCGAGTCCGGGATGGGGAGCGTGCCCACGAAGGTGGCCGGCGAGAACGAGGCCGCCACGTCGGCCCAGGTCGTCGTCGAGTCGATCGTGCGCGGCACGCGGTAGAAGTCGAGCTCGAGGCCGTCGGCGAGCGTGTCCCGGCCGAGGAGCTGCACCGTCAGGTCCACCGAGTCCACCGTGTACGGCCGCAGCGTGTCCCGGAAGGTGATCCCCGTGTCGCGCGGCTCGAACCGGATGAGCGCGTGCGAGCCCCCGAGCGCGGGGTCGTTGGCCACGAGGAGCGCCTGGCTCTGCTGCCGCGTGACGTAGCCGATGAAGGTGCTGTCGAGGTCCGGGAGCGCCGAGATGACGGTGTCGAACACCTCCGGCTGCCCGCCGGGACAGAGCGCCGGGCAGTCGGCGGGCGCCGTCAGGCGCTCGTCGCAGGCGGCGAGCCCGAGGGCGAGCGCGGCGGCCGCGGCGGCCGCGCGCCGCGCGGGGGCGGCGGCCCTCACAGGTGCTCGCGACCGAAGCCGTACGGGAGGAGCCGGGCGAGGCTCCAGGCGCGCCGGCCGCCGGCGCTCACCGACTCGACGCGCACGCGCGTGCCGAACTCCGCCAGGAACTGCCGGCACGCGCCGCACGGCGGCGTCGGCGTGGTGGCCGAGGTCACGACCACCACCCGCCGGAACTGCCGCTGCCCCGCCACCACCGCGGCGCACGCGGCCGCGCGCTCGGCGCAGATGGTGAGCCCGTAGCTCGCGTTCTCGACGTTGCAGCCGGTGAAAACCTCACCATCGGCCGCCTCGATCGCGCACCCCACGCGGAAGCCCGAGTACGGCGCATGGGCGCGCCGCTGCGCCCGGCGCGCGGCGGCGAGCACCGGCTCCTCACCCCCAGCAGGCGTCGAGGAACGAGGTGCCGGCCGCGAGGGGCTCGACCCCGAGGAAGTGCGCGATCGTCTGCCCGACGTCGGCGAAGGTGGGGCGGACGCCGAGGTCGGCCGGGCGGACGCGCGGCCCGACGACGAGGATCGGGACGCGCTCGCGGGAGTGGTCGGTCGACGGCGTCGTGGGGTCGTTGCCATGATCGGCCGTGAAGATAACGAGGTCCTCGGCGCGCACCGAGGCGAGGAGGCCGGGCAGCGCCGCATCGAGTTCGCGCAGCCCGTTCGCGAACCCCGCGACGTCGTTGCGGTGGCCCCACGACTGGTCGAACTCGATGACGTTCGCGAAGAGCAGCCCGTGCTCGAGCGTCGCCAGCCCGTCCCCGATGCGCCGGTAGGCCTCGGCGTTGGTCGGGGCGTGGGTGCTGGTGATCGCGCGCCCGGCGAAGAGGTCGTCCACCTTCCCCACCCCGACGCGCGGGATCGCCCGGTCCGCGAGCCGGTCCAGCAGCGTCGCCGCGGGCGGGGCCAGGCTGAAGTCCTTGCGGCGCGCGGTGCGCGTCCAGCGCCCCGCCGCACCCGTGAACGGCCGCGCGATGACGCGGCTCACACCGTGCGGGCCGGTCAGGATCGCGCGGGCGGCGGCGCAGGCGGCGTAGAGCTCGTCGACCGGGACGACGTCCTCGTGCGCCGCGACCTGGAAGACCGAGTCGGCCGAGGTGTAGACGATCCAGTCGCCGGTCGCGACGTGGCGGTCGCCCAGTTCGTCGAGGATCGCCGTACCCGACGCGGGCCGGTTGCCGAGCACCCCGCGCCCCGTGGCGCGCACGAAGGCGTCGAGGATCTCCGGGGGGAAGCCGTGCGGGTACGTGGGGAACGGGCGCTCGAGCACCAGGCCGCAGAGTTCCCAGTGGCCCGTCGTGCTGTCCTTGCCGTGACTCGCGGGCAGCGCGCAGCCGCTCGCCGCGAAGGGCGCCGAGACCGGCGGCACCCCCGGCAGGTCGGCGCAGCGCCCGAGCCCCGCGGCCGTGAGGTTCGGCAGCTCGAGCCCGGGCACCGCCCGGAGCACGTTGCCGAGCGTGTCGCTCCCGGCGTCGCCGTAGGCGCCGGTGTCGGGCGCGGGCCCGATCCCGAGCCCGTCGAGCACGATGAGGGCGGCGCGGCGCGGCATGCTGCTGGCTACTGGACGCGACCGCCGTCGAGGTAGCGGCGCGGCAGCCGCGACCCAAGCGCGACGAGCAGGTCGTAGCTGATCGTGCCGGCGCGCGCGGCCTGCGCGTCGAGCGGCACGGGTCCGCCGAGCACCGTGACGGCCTCCCCCGGCGCGGGCGGCGGGCCGTCCACGACGATCGTCACCATGTCCATCGAGAGCGTGCCGACCATCGTGCCCTCGCGCCCATCGTCCAGCGCCACGCGGCCCGCGTTGGCGAGCGCTCGGGGCACGCCGTCGCCGTAGCCGATCGCCAGCGTGGCGACCTCGGTCGGCGACGCGGCGCGCCAGCGCGCATCGTACCCGACGCTCGCGCCGGCGGGGACGCACCGTGCGGCGACGACGCGCGCGCGCACCCGCGCCACCGCGCGCGGTGCGACCGCCGCCCCCGCGTCGCCGCCGTACACGAAGATGCCGGGACGGACGAGGTCGAACGCCGCCTCGGGATGGCGCAGCGCGGCGGCGCTGTTGGCGGCGTGCACGAGCGGCGCGCGCGGCAGCCGGCGGCGCGCCGCGTCGAAGCGCGCGAGCTGTGCGGCGACGCTCGCGCGGTCGTGATCGGCGCTGTGGAAGTGGGTGAAGAGCCCCTCGAGGCCGTCGGCGCCCGCGAGTCGCTGCGCCAGGGCGTCGAGCAGGGCGGGCTCGTCGGCCCGGAAGCCGGCGCGGCCCATCCCCGTGTCCAGCTCGACGTGGAAGGGGCGTCCCCCGGCGCGCGCACGCCACGCGTCAAGCGCGGCGAGGTCGCCGATCGCCGGCCTGGCCTCGGCGGCGAGGCAGGCGTCCACCGTCCACGGCGCGAGCGGCGTGAAGACCACGATGGGCCGCAGGATCCCGGCGCGCCGCAGCGCGGCGGCCTCGTCGGTGGTGGCCACGCCGAAGCCCCAGGGCGCGACGGCCTCGAGGGCGCGCGCGACCGGCACGGCGCCGAGGCCGTAACCGTTAGCTTTCACCATCGGCAGGAGCGGGACGCGCGCGTGCGCCTGCACCGTGCGCGCATTCGCCACGAGCGCCGCCACGTCCACGTCCACCCATGCGCGCGCGGTCCCGGTCTCGACCTCGATCACGCGGCCAACGTACCCCTCACGGAGCGGGCATGCAAGCAAGAAGCGCCCTCGACCGGGCGATCGACCTCGTGCGCGACCTGCGCGCGCGCTGTCCCTGGGACGCGGCCCAGACGGTGGAGACGCTGCGTCCCTACCTCCTCGAGGAGACCCACGAGCTCGACCACGCGCTCGGGGCCGGCGACCCCGCCGCCATCCGCGAGGAACTCGGCGACGTGCTGCTGAACTACGCCTTCCAGCTCGTGCTGGCGGAGGAGCGGGGCGACTTCACCGCCGCCGACGTCGGCGAGACGCTCGAGCGCAAGATGCAGCGCCGGCACCCGCACCTCTTCGACCTCGGGCCGCCGGAGCCGTGGGAGGCGCTCAAGCGCCGGGAGCGCACCGCCGGCGACCCGCTCGGCGTCTTCGCGGGGCTGCCACCGTCGCTGCCCGGGCTGCTGATGGCGCAGCGCCTCGGCGAGCGCGCCGCCGCGGTGGGCTTCGACTGGCCCGATGCCGCCGGCCCGGCCGCCAAGGTGCGCGAGGAACTCGACGAGGTGGAGCGGGCGCTCGCGGCGGGGGCGCCGGCCGACGCGATCGCCGACGAGATCGGCGACCTGCTCTTCTCCGTCGTGAACCTGGCGCGGAAGGCCGGGGTCGCGCCGCACGTGGCGATGGAGCGTGCCAACCGGAAGTTCCGCGCGCGCTTCGAGGCGCTCGAGCGGCTCGCCGCCGAGCGCGGGGTGGACGTGGCGACGGCGGGGCTCGAGCGGCTCGATGCCCTCTGGGACGAGGTGAAGGCGCGCGGCTGAGGCGCCGCGCGCGGCGCTACGGGTAGAGGCGGTGGATCTGCCGCGGGAAGGCGATCGTCTCGCGGATGTGCGGGAGCCCGCAGAGCCACGCCACGGTGCGCTCCACCCCGAGCCCGAACCCGGAGTGCACGAAGGTGCCGTAGCGGCGCAGGTCCAGGTACCAGCGGTACGCCTCCGGGTCGAGCCCCTGCTCCCGAATGCGCGCGAGCAGCCGGTCGTGGTCGTCCTCGCGCTGGGAGCCGCCGATGATCTCGCCGTACCCCTCGGGCGCGAGGCAGTCGTTGTTCAGCACCGTGCGCGGATCGTCGGGGTTCTCCTTCATGTAGAAGGCCTTCACCTCGCGCGGGTAGTTGTAGACGAGGACCGGGCGGTCGAACTCCCGCGCCAGCAGCGTCTCGTCGTCGCCCCCCAGGTCCACGAGCACGGCGCACCCATCCGCGGCATGCACGTCGGGCCCTGTGCCGGCAAGGCGCACCCTGCCGAGAAAGGTGGCGAAGTCCACAAGCAGATTGGTCAGGGGCACGGTGTTGCTGGCCAGAAAGGCGCTGAGTTCCCGCGCCGCGTCTTGAGCCGCCTGCACCGCCTTGAGGCCGGCGTAGTAGAGCGAATGCTCGTCCAGCGCGCGGACGACGTCATCCGCCGCATACGGATAGTCCTGCCCGTCGGTGGAGTGACCGTGAAAACCGCGCAGAGCGAGTACGGCCTGCTGATCCGCCGTCGAGACATTGCGCAGGGCGCGCTGGCGCCACTGCCAGCAGTCCACCACATTCGCCAAGAGGTGCGCCACCGCGCGTTCCAGCGCCGGCGGGAGGTTGGTGGTTTGCGTGCGGATTTCGTTTTCCGGATCCGGCCAGTCGGCCTTGGCGCCGAAGGTTACGATGCGGATTTTTTGCCCGGCGGCTTCGTAGGCCTGTTTGGCCGCCCAGAATAGCGGGTTATCATCCGGTAACTGCGGATCGAGATTCGGCCCCCAACCGCGAAAGCCGGTGAGCTTGCAGTACACGCCGAGGTGCAGGGCCAGCCGCCAGAGCGAGTTGGCGGAGGAAGCCGGCCAGCCGGGCTGGATTTCAAAGAGCTTGGGCAGGTTCAGGTAGTCACGGGCGCAGTCGGCCATGTCGCGGGTGAATTCCGGAAGGCGCAGGGGCTCGGCGAACAGGTCGTCAAAGAACGGCAGCTTGTGCGGCGGGTTGAGCGGATAGCGCGTCCAGTAGCCCTTGGGACGGTAGCCGAGATCGGCGCGGGTGAAGCCCACCAGCTCCAGGGCTTCGGTGAGGCGGTCGGGCGCGTTGGTTTCTGCGGCCGGGAGCGAACCGGCGGCCCAGACCAAAAACATGCAGGCGCACAGCAGCGTTTTCATGGCAGCATGAAAAAGTGCCGCCACCGCCAAGTCAAGCGCAATGGTCGCAGGGCAGACGCGCGGGGCTTGACCTTGCCGGCGGACTTTGTCACAAAGCAACCCCGCGTGCCCGGAGTCCGTGTTGCTCCCGGCCGCACGCCGGCAGGGAGGGCGGTGGTCGGCGGGCAAACAGGGGGGGATGACGCTCATGAGAGATCTGCGGATTGGCGTGATTGGTTCGGGTGGTCGCGGGACGCTGGCCGGACATGCCCACCGGCCGGGAAAAGGGGCGCGGATTGTGGCCTGCTGCGACCTCGACCCCGTCATTCTGGCGCAGAACCGGGAGCAATACGGCCGCGATATTCTCACCACCCGGGACTATCGCCGGGTGTTGGCCGCGGACCTGGACGCGGTGTTTATCACCACGCCCGACTGGCTGCATGAGGAACACGCCGTAGCGGCTCTGGAGCGCGGGCTGACGGTGTACCTGGAAAAACCCATGGCGATCACCATCAGCGGTTGTGACCGTATCTTGCGGACGGCGCGGGCGCACCGGGCGAGACTGTTCCTCGGTCACAACATGCGCTACATGAACATCATCCGCAAGATGAAGGCCCTGGTGGACGACGGCGCGGTGGGGCAGGTCAAGTCCATCTGGTGCCGGCATGCGATTTCCTATGGTGGCGACGCCTATTTCCGGGACTGGCATGCTGACCGGCGTTACAGCACCGGGCTGCTGTTGCAAAAAGCCGCCCACGACTTTGACGTGATCCATTGGCTGGCGGGGTGTTACACCCGGCGCGTGGCGGCCTTCGGGAATCTGACCGTGTACGACAAACTGCCGCGGCGGAAGGATCCGTACATTGACAAGAAGGATTTTGCCACCTGGTGGAACAATGCCTTCTGGCCGCCCAAGTCGCAGAAGGGTTACAATCCCGTCATTGACGTGGAGGACCAGAACGTAGTGATCATGCAGCTACAGGGCGACATTCTCGGTGCCTACCTGCAGTGCCACTTCACCCCCGATTGCTTGCGCAACTACGTGGTGATCGGCGACGAAGGACGGCTGGAGAACTATGGCGACGGCCCGCACGACCCGCTTTTTGTCTGGAAAAAGCGACGGGATGCCTTCCGTCTGATTGGCGATGAGGTGTATTACGGCGATCCGATCGATCCCACGGCGGGACACGGTGGCGCGGACGCGGTGATTGTAGAGGAATTTTTGCGGTTTGCCCGCCAGGGGGGTGCGACCACGGCGACGCCCGAAGCCGCGCGCATGGCAGTGGCCACGGGCTATCAGGCGACCATGTCGCTGCGTTCCGGCGGCATGCCCATGGACATCCCGCCCATAGACTGGCGGGGGGCGGGCACGGCGGAACCGGGGCGGCGTGCTCGCGGCGGCCGGGCGCGAACGAAGCGGCGACGATAGGGAGCGGGTGGTGCTGGCGTGGAGCGGTGCGCCGAGGGGTGCCGCCGGTGTTTTTTTTGCGCTTGTGGCCGCGGGAGACAGAGGCTAGGATGCCGCCGCTCTAGTGGAGGTGGGTGATGCCAAGAGCCTGTGAAATTTGCGGAAAGACGTTGCGGTTTGGCAACCGGATTGTCCGGCGCGGTTTGGCCAAGAAAAAGGGCGGGATCGGACTGCACACCACGGGCATTACCCGGCGGCGCTTTTTGCCCAACCTCCAGCGGATCAGAGTGCGTGAAAAAGGCGGGGTGGTGCGCCGCCTCGTCTGCACGGCCTGCATCCGGGCCGGCAGAATCACCAAGGCCTGAGCCGCGCTCAGCCCTTCCTCAGCACGGCAACGCGGCCACGGCGTGCCGCAGTTCGTCGGCATCCGTGAAACGCAGCCAACGCACCATTTCCTCCCGGTTCGGCAGCAGCTTGCGGACGTACTGCGGGATCCACTTGCGAAAAAGCACCGGACCGTAGCGCGGGCCGTACAGCTCCAGCATGTGCTCCACGTGGGTGCTGAGGAAGGCGATTTGTTCCGCGCGGGTCGGGGGCGGCAAGGGCGGCGCGCCTTGCAGGTCGCGCGCCACGTCGCGGATCAGCCAGGGATTCCTCAGCATGCCGCGGCCGATCATGATGGCCGCACAGCCGGTCCGGGCCAGCATGTCCCGCGCGTCGGTGGTGGAGAGGACATCGCCGTTGCCAATGACCGGAATGCGGCGCACGGCTGCGACCACC
>Ga0101944_10005314_pt1 | contig 14783 bp, 10 predicted proteins | sample DewCreD2012metaG_FD_75245 | JGI IMG/M metagenome (GOLD analysis project Ga0101944, IMG submission 75245) | Hot spring sediment bacterial and archeal communities from British Columbia, Canada, to study Microbial Dark Matter (Phase II) - Dewar... ... | reverse complement strand
TTCCGCCCGACCTTCTGCTCGGCGTCGTGCAGTGCATCCGCCATCAGCTGCGACACCGGGCTCATGGCAACGTTGATCCCCTCCCGCAGATACACCTCCAGCACGTCGGCGATGTTCTTGCGCGTCTGGTAGCCCTTGATCCATTCGCCCTTGGAGTGCGTCTGGTGCGCAAAACCCAGGAACCAGTTCGACCCGGCCACCATGCGGGATACTGCCACCCCGCCCAACTCCGTCATGGGAAACTCGTTCACTTCTGTCGCTCCTCGAGACTCCCCGCCTCGTACCCCAGCCGGACCGCACGGTCCGCTGCCTGCACAGTGGATTTTCCCACGCCTTGGGCCTGACGACAAGCTGCAGGGCTGCCAGGCTCTTCGGCACAGGGGCCAGTCACGTGTGCAGGTACGGAGCAACGGCCGGTGCGAAGACCCTCCCCCGGCGCTGCCGGCGGCTACCCCTCCCGGGGTCGGCCCCCTTGCACCGGCGCTCCAGACCCAGGCCAACCCGACCTGCCAAACGATTCCCGAGTGGTGCACCTCTCGCCGAGGTCTGACCTCTGTCGTCTTCGGGTGCCACTGGCGCTCCTGGACCCCGAGCTTGTCGAGGGGCTTGCCCGCCAGTGCGTGGTTTGTCGAACGATTCTCAAGCATTGTGGCTCGGGGACAAACCGTTATACTTCAACTGGCCTCCGAAGGAGAAGCACCCATGTCCCACCGTGGTAAGCGAGTGCTCGAAACAGTTCTGTCGCTTCCGCCAGTGGAGCGGGCAGCACCTGTCAAGCAGATCGTGGAGAGCCTTGATTCCCTTCCACATGCGCAGGCTGAGTCTCTTTGGGCGGGGCAGGCTGCAGATGCGCCCCTTACCCGCGGCGTGCGCCTCTGCCGCTACCTGCCGCCGATAGCCTGGCTTGCATGCGTCGTCGCTACAGCGGGCGGCCTGGTCGAGGCGGAGTTCACCGCTCTCTGCGGCCCGGTGGTCTTCCTTTTGGGCCTGGCAATCTTTGTCTGCGGGATCACCGCCGGGAACTACCCGACCCTGATGCTGGGGGCCGGCTACTGCGGCATCTGCCTGCTGCTGCTCGGCCTGGTTGCGCTGTTCAGGTGGGGGCCTGCCCAGGCGCAGACGCCGTTTTTCGTGATCGGCACAGCCTACACAACCTTTGCGGCCTGGCCGACGGTCAAGGCCAGCAAAACCCTTGTGCAATCCAAAGCCTGGCAGTGCCGGCACTGCGGCTATGCCCTCTTCGGCCTGTCAGAGCCCCGCTGCCCGGAGTGCGGCGCGCCCTTCGATCCGGCGAAACTGGCGACGCTCAAAGCACCGGTTGGAGAAGACGCCGAAGCGGGCTGAGCGCCACCTCCGCCCCCCGATCAAATCGACTTGTTCCAGTCCCGCGCCACCACCTGCAGGTCGAATACGTTGACCCTGTTGTCGCCGTTGAGATCGCAGGCCGGATCGTACCCGGCCTGGCCCTGCTGCTTGTTCCAGCTCGCCGCCAGCCGCTGCAGGTCGAACACGTTCACCTTCCCGTCCAGCGTGATGTCGCCCCTGTAGTACACCTTCAACTGCATCAAGTATTCGCCGCCCCGCACGTAGTCGTACTCCTCTTGCGGCAAGGGCCACAAGTTCGACCACTGCCAGACGTAGACATCGTACGTCCCAGCCGGCAGGTTGTTTGCCCAGTCCCCAACATCGTAGTCCGTAGGGATGCCGAAGCAGTACTCCATCGAATACGCGTCATAGATGTCCAGGTGGATCGCATTCGCTTGCACCTCGAGCGAAGCGTAATCAGGCACACAATCGCCGGGCCACTGGCCGAACGCGCCGATCCACACGTTGTTGCCGTCGCGCGCCGGTTCGGGCGACGAATACCCCCCGATCGTGTCCCACGTGCGAGCCCAATACCCCCAGGCGGATGCGCCCGCCACCGCAAGTATGCAGAGAGCCAACAGCAGTGCGCGCTTCATTCCCTTTCTCCCTTCGTAGGACGAGCGTGACAGGTCGACCGCCCCATTCTATCCGAAACCCCGGCCCGTCCTCAAGATGAAGTCGCCCCGCTCCCCTTCACGGTTCGCCCCGCCGGCAGTCCGGGCCCGGCCGCAGACACGCTGTAATCGGCCAGTACCGTCGCACACGCAGGTGGAAAGAAAGAGGCGTCCTCAAAAACGTACACATGGATGGCTTTGCCGTCCACTACCGCTTCCGCCCCGTCCGGTATGCAGGCGTCAGCCCAGACCCCTTCGACGGTGATTGTGAACGGCTCACCGGACTTGGGGCTGGCAGGCCAGACCGTGCCCACCGTGTCGTAACGGACGGCAGCTTGGCCCGCCACGCTCGTCAGAACAAGGGTACACAGCACCAGGCATGCCGTCTGCTTCATTTGATGCTTCCTGTGTCATAAACAGGTGGTCGAAACGCAAACCATCTTGTCCGGGCTGTGGAGTTGCTGACAATCATTTTCCTTCGCTATCCACCGATCCATGCCGGCCAGGCTACCTTCGCCCGGCGCTGCACGCTAAACCCCCATGCCGACAAAACTTGCAGCAGCACCGACCGACCGCGTGCCTTGCCCTCGGGCCCGCCCCCCGCTACCATCATGCTTTCGAGTCACGAAGGACATGAAAGGCGCGAAGGTCGGTGAACGGGGCTTGCTACCCTCGATCCTGTTCATCCAGTCCATCCCTGCGAACCGCCGTTCTTCGTGCCCTTGTCTTTCGCAGGCCGATCCGTTCGCCAAGGAGAATGTGCATGGCAAAGGAAGTCTCCGCTCCAGTCGCCCCGACGGCCGATACGACCCCCGCAAAGGCTTCGGCTGTCTGGCTCGGAGCGGTCCTGCTGCTGGCGGCCTCGGGCCTGATGTTCGAACTGATGCTCACCCGCATCTTCTCCGCGACGATCTGGTACCACTACACCTTCGTGGCCATTTCGGTGGCGCTGCTGGGCTGGGGCCTCGGCGGCTTCCTCGTCTACATCCTCGGCCTGTCCCGCCACCCGGCCAGGGCCCGATCCATCCTGATCGGCCTGTCGCTCCTGCTGGCGGCGGCGCTGCAGATTTTCCTCTATTTGATCCTGCAGTTCCCCTTCACCCCGGACCGGCTCAACACCTACTTCCTGCTCAGTGTCCTGCCGTTCCTGGCCGGCGGTGCCGCCCTGAGCCTGGCCTTCGAGACCAACGGCTGCGATATCAACCGCCTCTATTTCGCCGACCTGGTCGGCGCCGCCGCGGGCGTGCTGGCCGTGCCCCTGGTGATCAGCCGCCTCGGTGCCGAGACCGCCATCCTGGCTACAGCCCTCCTGCCGGCCCTGGCAGCCGCACTGCTGAGCACGAGCGATGCCCGGTCCAGGCGTCGCGGCTGGCAGGTGCTCAGCGGCCTGGTGCTCGTGGCGGTCGTGGCGCTGGCGGGCTGGAACTACCGCACGCAGGCCTTCACCATCCGCGACGCGCCAAGCAAGGAACTGTACAAGCTGCTGAACAAGCACAAGGGCAGCGCCCGCATCGTCAGCGACCGCTGGAACTCCTACTCGCGCATCACCGCCGTCCAGGGCTTCGACGACTTCCACGTCGCCCGCCTGTTCATCGACAGCGACGCCGAAACCAGCATCCTCAAGTGGGACGGCGCCGGCAGCGTCAGCCTGGCCGGCAAGACCTGGTTCCGCGCGTTCCCGCTGCGGCTGGCACCCGAGCCGCACGTCCTCGTGATCGGCCCCGGCGGCGGCACCGACGTGGTCATGTCGATCCTCGCGGGCAGCCCGAAGGTCACCGCCGTCGAGATGAACCCGCTGATCGTCGACGCCGTCAGGCAGTTCGGTGACAAAGCGGGCAATCTCTACGACCATCCCAGGATGAACCTCGTGATGGACGAGGGCCGCAACTTCATCCGTCGTACGCCCGACCGCTTCGACGCGATCATCCTGGGCTTCGTCGACTCGTGGGCATCGGTCGCCAGCGGCGGCCTGGCGCTGACCGAGAATTACCTCTACACGCAGGACGCGCTCGAAGGCTACCACGACCACCTGACCGACCGCGGCACGCTCATGATCATCCGCTGGCCGAGCGACATCCCGCGGCTCGTCGCCAACTCCGTCAGCTTCCTCCGGCAGCGCGGCATCCCCATCCCCGAGATCGGCAGGCACATCCTGGCCGTCAGCGAGCGAAGGCCTGCCAGCCAGGACGACGCCGTCGAGACGGTCTTCATGCTCACCCGCTCGCCGCTGACCGCCGAGACGACCGACCGGCTGCTCGCCGACTTCCCCAACGCGCACGTCGTCTGGAGCGCCTACCGCCCCAGCGAGACGCCCTACACGAACCTCTTCACCGGCAAGGCTACCTTTGAGGAGTACACCGACAGCTTCCCCACCATGGCCACGCCCGTGAACGACGATCACCCGTTCTACTTCGCCACCTGGAAGCCGATCGGCATCCCCGACTTCGCCGCCCGCCTGGTGGCCCTGCCCGTCGGCTCGGTGCTGGCCTTTGCGGCGCTGCTGCTGATCGCCGGCCGGTGGTTCAACGTCCGCGCCCCCGGCGCCGGCACGATCGCCTACTTCGGCATGCTCGGCATCGGTTTCATTATTGTGGAAGTGGCGCTCATGCAGCGGCTGATCCTGCTGCTGGGCCATCCGATTTACACGCTCGTGGTGATCCTGTTCACGCTGCTGCTGGCCGGCGGCCTGGGCAGCCGGTTTGCCGGGCGTTTCCCCGCCGCCAGGATCCATGCGGTGCTCGGCTGGATCCTCCCGATGGTGATCGCACTGGTCGTCATCGGCGCTTTCGCCCTGCCGAGCCTGGTGAAGATGGCGATCCCGCTGGCCCAGACCCACCGCATCCTGGTGGCCGCCGCGATCACCTTCCCCTTCGGCTTTTTGATGGGCATGCCGTTCCCGCTGGGCCTGCGCCGCCACGCGCAGGACCCGCTCGGCGCCCCCGTCTCCTCGCTCTGGGGCGTCAACGGCGTAGCGTCCGTCGTCGGCTCCATCAGCGGCATGATGATCGCCGTCGCCGCCGGCTTCACCTGGGTCTTCCTCGTCGGCGCTGCCTGCTACGCCGTCGCCTGGGCCGTCCGCCCGAAGTAATAGGATCCAGCCGCCATGCTCCTCCGCCGCCTCAGCCCCCAGCGTCAGCAGGGCGGCCGTTGGCTTGGTCGTGGTTGTTGAAACCCACGCGCCAGCCGGCCTTGTTGTCCGTGTCGTCAGGACAGATGCCCGTCCGCGCCTGCGGGTCCGTCGTGGTCGTGACCGGCGTGGTGCCGTAAGCCTATGTATAATCTATGGGCACTGTCGGAGCGAACACATGCTGTCAATCGGAAGTTCGATACCGCGGGCCGTCTGCACGACAGCCATCCTCGCAGCCCTGCTGTGCCTCCAGCAGGCCCTGGCCGACCAGCCGCTCCCCTTCGCCCTCGAGGGCCTCCCCGCCACCCCGCAGACCCCTGCCCACAAGGCCTTGCGCGCCACGCTCGCCGACCTGCCGCACCGCATCGTCTACGAGTCCTTCCGCAACGGCAACTGGGAACTCGTGGCGATCGAGGCCGACGGCTCCGCCCCCGTCAACCTCACGCGCACCCCCAACCGGCACGAACTCTACCCCCACTGCTCGCCCGACGGCACGAAGATCGCCTTCATGGCCGACGAGTCCGGCAACCGCGGCCGGCAACGCAATGTCTACTACATGAACGCCGACGGCACCGGCCTGACCCTCGTCGCCCAGCAGGCCGGCCAGCCCTGCTGGCGACCCGACGGCAAGGCCATCACCTACCTGCCCCTGGAGTTCGGCCGCTACAGCCAGGTCGAGTCCGCCAGCGACGGCCTCTACCAGTACGAACCCGATACCCGCCGCTGGTACCCGCACTCGAACCGCACCCTCCAGCACCTCTACGCCATCTGCTGGACCCCCGACCGCAAGTGGATCCTCGCGACCATCCGTGGTGCATTGGAATACGCCGACGCCAACCTCGCCATCGAGGCCGACGGCAATCGCATCTTCAACCTCGAAGCCCTGGCCGGCTGCCGGCCCGATATCACACCCGACGGCCGGCAGATCACCTGGACCGCCTCCGACCACGAGATCGTCGTCGCCGACCTGAACCTTCAGACCACCCCGCCGGCCGTCACCAACATCCGCCGGGTCGTCACCTGCCCCGCCACGCACAAGGTCTATCACCCCGACTGGTCCCCCGACGGCCGGTACATCGTCTTTTCGGGCGGACCGACCGCCGGCTCCCAGGCCCCCGGCATGATGGCCCGCGGCTGGCACATCTACGTCGCCGACCCCCAGACACCCAACCTCTACGTCCCCGTCACCCGCGACGGCCTGAGCAACAAGGAACCCGACTGGCTGCCCGCCGGTGCCGGCTTCGAGCCCCCGTCCGCTACTGGATCCACCGCATCTGGCCCACGTTCGGAATCACCCGCAGGCCGAACAGGCGGTACCAACTAGGCCAGTAGACGAAGAAGGCCTTGCCGACAAGCTGGTCGGCCGGAACCGTGCCGAAGCGGTACTGGCGGTACGTCAACTCGCGGCCGGTCAGGTGCGCCCCGGCCTGGCCCCAAGCCCGGCTGTCGTAACTGGCCGGGCTGTTGTCCCCCAGCATGAAGTACTCCCCGTCGAGCAGCAGCATCGGGTTGTCCCGGGTGCCCCAGCCGGCCTTGTTGGCCTGGCTCTCGGCGTACCGCGACGGCGCCGCCTGCTCGATGTGGCTGGGGCTGCGAAAGACCTGCACCGGCACGTCGTCGCGGTAGTAGATGTCACGCATCACCGCCACGTGACGCAGCTCGACCTGCAGGTCCGCCGCGCCGATCTGCACCAGCGGGACATGTGTCTCCGCCGGCTCGCGGCGGGCCTGGCTGGCGGTGAAGACTTCGGCCGGGCTCTGCCAGACAAGCGCGTCGGACATCCACACCTGCAACCGGCGATCGACGTTGGCGAAGGCCACCGCAACGGGCCAGTTCCGCTTCCAGGGGTGAAACTCCAGGCTGCCCAGCACCACTTCCTGGGAACCATCGAGGGCGCTCTGAAGTACTCGGCCCGTGCCCTCGCCCGGTGACAGCTCAACCGTGTAGAGCTTGTCGCGCTTGGACAGCCGCAGCAGCAGCGCGCCGTCGCAGTCTTGCCAGGTGGCGGTGCAGCGCAGCAGCAGGTCGCTCACGACAAACCGGCCCGTGCCGGCGTAGCCCCTGTCGTCGCTGCGATCAAAGTTGTAGCGGCAGTGGTCCAGGAAGTCCTTGCCCTCGAGCTGCATGAACTCCGCCGGGGCGCCCTTGCCGACAAAGCGGAAGATGCGCTTCTCGGTCTTGTTGAGCTTCCAGTGCGAGTCCGGCTGCAGCGGCTTCCAGCCCGGAGCCTCCCTCCTGCTCGGCGGGTAGTCCGCGTCGAATACCACCTGCCACAGAGCGCTCTGGGCCTTGGTGGTCTTCCGCTCGATTCGCAGGAACTCGTTCAACTGCTCTTTCTGCTCGCCGGTCAGCGAATTGTTGAGAAGACCCTGGCGGATCGGCTCGGGCAGCGCGGCGGCCTGGGCGGTATAGACATCGCCGTCAAGGATCGCCAGCACGTCGCCCGGCAGGCCGACCAGCCGTTTGATGTAGTTGGTCTGCCCCTCACGCTCGACCGGCAGTCCCTTGCTGTTGGTCTGCATGTTGAACGGGGCCTTGAACACGATGACGTCCCAGCGCTGCGGGTCGAGTCGCTTGCTGCCCAACGCGAAGGGCCAGCTCAGGGTGAAAATGCCGTCGCCGGCCGAGGCCGCCTGCGGCGTGCCGTGCGGGGTGTCCTCCCAGTCGCAGTTGGGGCACTTGACCCGGCCGGGCATCTCGCCGGGCCGGCAACGGTCGAGGCTGACCGCGTAGCCGTAGCCGCAGCTGCTGCATACATGATCCATATGGGAGCCAAGTAGTGTCGGCGCCATCGAGCCCGTCGGGATGACAAAGGCCTGGCCGACGAACCCGCGGAAAACGAACGCCAGGATCAACGCGAAAAGGATGGACTCGCCGGCCTCCCGGACCTGGGAGAAACTGCTGCGGGCGGGCGACCTCGTTGCGGCCGTTTTCACTTGGGCCATTGTCAGTACCTCGTCAGCCGGACCTGCCGGGTCGGCTTTGTCGTGCTGACCATACTGGCAAGCAGCCGGCGCGGCAAGCGAGCTCGCGCGACCGCGGCAGCAAACGGGTTACAGTCAGACGCAACAACCGCCATGGCCGCGTTGAGCCTGGGCAGTGGCATGCACACGGACCATTCACAGGAACAGACAGGACGAACAGGATGCGCGCCGGAACCTGCCGATTCTCCATGCTTTATCCTTGTATCTTGTGCATCCCCGTTGCTTTTCGTCCCTCGCCAGACCCAGCCACACGTGATTGCCCCCGGCGCGTGGAACATGCGGCCCGGCTCTGCTACCATACGGCGCTTGTCCTTTGGATGTTCGGACTTGGGAGTCGACCATGAGCCAGCAACCGGAGCAATACTATCGCCATTGCCCGGGCGAACAGCGCGTACGCATATCCGACGCCGTCTGCAGCGGCCGGCGCCGCGCGAACTTCGCCAAGTGCAAGCAGTGCGAGTTCAACAACGACCGGCGGGGCCAGCTCGATACGCGCGAGCCGGTGCAGCGCCGGGTGGGAGCCGAGGAGCAACGCGAAATGTCGGACGACAAGATCAGCAAAGTCTTCAAGGCGTATGACGTGCGGGCGACGTACCCCGACCCCCTCAACGAGGAAACCGCCTGGCGGATCGGCTACGCGACCAGCCAGTTCCTGCGCAGCCAGCTGTCCGGCGTGGACCGCGCGGACCGCAAGGCCAACACCTTGGTCGTCGGGCGCGATATGCGCCTGTCCAGCCCGAGCCTCCAGAAGGCCTTCATCGACGGCGCGCTGTCGACCGGCAGCGACGTCATCGACATCGGTATGATCGACACCAGCCAGATCTACTTCGCGGTCAACCACCTCGCCGCCTGCGGCGGCGTGCAGACGACGGCCAGCCACAACCCCGCCAATTACAACGGCTTCAAGATCACCGGCGCCAAGGGCAAGGCGATCGGGCAGGACAGCGGCCTCGAGGAGATCAAGCGGCTGGCCGTCAGCGTGCCGCGGCACGAGTCGAGCCAAAAGGGCGAACTGCGCCGGCAGGACCTCTCCGGTCCCTACAAGGAGTTCGTCCGCAAATTCCTCAACAAGACCCGGCCGATGAAGGTGGCGGTCGACGCCAGCAACGGCATGGCCGGAAAGTGGTTCCCGATCCTGTTCGGCGATGTGCCCGGCTTGCAGATCATCCCGCTGAACTTCGAGACGTTGGACAAGGTCGGCAGGTTCGCGCACGAACCGAACCCGCTGGTCGACGCGAACCTCAAGCAACTCCAGCTGGCCGTCCGCCAGAAGCGGGCGGACTTCGGCGCCTGCTTCGACGGCGACGCCGACCGCTGCGTCTTCGTCGATGAGACCGGCGCCATCATCCGCAGCGACTTCATGACCGCGCTGCTGGCCAGACAGTTCCTCAAGACCAACCCGGGCAGCACGATCGTCTACGATCTGCGCAGCAGCTGGGTGCTCAAAGAGGAGATCGAAAAGGCCGGCGGCGTGCCGAAACGCCAGCGCGTCGGACATGTGTTCATGAAACGCGCCCTGGCGGACACCGGCGGAGTGTTCGGCGGCGAACTGTCGGGCCACTTCTATTTCCGTGACAACTGGTCCTGCGACAGCGGCATGCTCGCGTTCGTGGCGGTCATGAACCTCCTGACCGCCGAAGGCCAGCCCCTCTCGAAGATGGTCGCACCCCTGTGCCGTTATGCCGCCAGCGGCGAGCGGAACTTCCACAACGAGCACAAGGACCAGACGATTGAGCTGCTGCTCGAGAAGTACAAGGACGGCCAGGTCGATACCCTCGACGGCGTCACCGTGCAGTACCCGGACTGGTGGTTTAACGTCCGCAAGAGCAACACCGAGCCGCTCCTGCGCTTGAACCTGGAAGCCAGAACGGCCGAGATCATGGAGCAGAAACTCGCGGAACTGACGCCGCTGCTCGGCGAATTGGAGACGCACCGCTGACACCGGATACGCTGACAACCTGACACAGTGATGGCGGATGCCGGCGGTTCAATGCTCATCGTTTATCGTGACGGCAACGGCTCGCTGAGCGAGTAACGCAGGGTGTGCTCCGCACACCAGGGCCGCCCGCGAAGGCTTCGTGTCTGTCCGAACGCGCACCAGTCCTGCGCCGGCTCCTTGACGGGTGGCGCCGGGGGGCGGGCCTTTTTCTTGGACCCGGGCGGGTGCGGCGGCCTAGGATGTGACGGCGGTTCATGCAGAAATGCTGTCGGAACGGACAGCAACGAAATGGTGGGTTGTGCCTACCGCGATCGGGAGCCCGTCTATGGGTGTCGAAGGGCTGTATCACAACATTCTGACGTGCGGCGTGGAACTGGCGGGGCAGTACATGCCCCGCCGGCGCGTCGTGGCGATCAACTTCACGTTCCTGGCAGGACTCGTGGCCGAGCCCGCCGACCAGCTCGGCGTCGCGCAACTGGTCGAGGACGTGATCGACAAGGGCACGCAGCGCTATACGGCCCAGCAACTGGCGGACGCCTTCGACGCCATCGGCGCGCGCCGGAACAGCACCACCGGACGCGAATCCATCAGCTTCGCATGCCTCTCGCTCGCGGACTTCTTCGAGAAGGTGATGGAACTGCACGCGGAGATGCTCTGCCGGCCGACCTTTCCGGCCGAGCAGTGCGCGGTCTCGCGGGACCTCTCGCTGCAGGAACTCGACGCCCTCGAAGATGAGCCGATGGAATTGCTCCAGAAGTTCGCCCGGCGCCAGGCGCTCGGGCCCGTGCTGGGACGCCACCCGCTGGGCGAGCGCGAGACGCTGCGGCGGATCGGCCGGGCGCACGTGGTGGACTACTGGCGCCGCCACCTGACGGCAAGCCGGCTGCAGGTGAGCGTCGTCGGCCCGATCGAACCGGAGCGGGCGGCGGACGTCGTGGAGCGGTTCTTCTGCTGCCTGAACACCGGAACGCCCGAGGTGGTCGCGCCGCTCGTCCCGCCCGGCGGCGGAGCGCGGACGCACTATGACAAGACGCTGGAACACGTGTACATGGCGATCTCGTGGCCGGGCGCAGCCCGCCAGGCGGCGGATTGGCCGGCCGAGGCCGTCGCGCTCAACGTCCTCAGCGGCGGGATGAGCAGCCGGCTGTTCACCGAGGTGCGCGAACGGCAGGGCCTCGTGTACTGGGTCAGCGCGTGGCCGGATTACCTGCGCGGGGCGGGCATGATCACCATCGGCGCCAGCACCAGCCCCCAACGCAGCCGCCAGACCTACGAGACCCTGCTGCGGGAGATGGACCGGCTCGGGCAGGACCTGACGCAGGAAGAATTGGACCGGGCGAAAGTCCTGATCACGGCGCGAAGGCAGACGCGCGGTGAACTGACGCGCGTGCGGGCCAGCGAACTGGCGGAGGATCTCTTCTTCTTCGGAACCCCGCGCGACCGCGACGAGGAGACGGCACGGCTCGAACAGGTCACCGTCGAGGACGTTCGCGCGTACCTCGCGGCACATCCCCGCCGCCCGGAACAGTTGAGCGTCGTGACGCTCGGCCCGAAGCCGGTGGCGGAGGAAAAAGCGGCGTAGCGCCGACGACTGCCCGTAGTCAGCGGTCCGTTGCCTGTTGTAACGGCAACACCAGCGGCCGCAGCAGCCACGCAAGGCGCAGACCGCATGCCGTCCCCGAAGTGTCCCGCCGAACCACCTGTACCAGACGGTGCGGCTCTGCGGCGGCGCCGTGGACTTCGAAGTTGGGCGACTCCCACTCCAACGCCGCCTGCGACCTGAACCGGAACAAGCGGGTGGACGTGTTCGACCCCCCAGACCCTGGACGGGCATTCGGGCAAAGGCCCCGAATCAGGATCCGGGTTGTACCGGTAACGGCCTGACGGCGCAGGCACGGTGCCAGTGGCGGTTTCGACACCGGACTGTCCCCCGACGACGGCGCAGCCCTTCCCCGTCTGCCCAGCCCCCGCGATGCCCTGCTGGATTTGGGCTCGCCGGCGGGCTAACCTCTTTTTGGCGTTTTGCCGCGTCCCGGCAAGCCGCTGCTTGAGCCACAAAGGGGGTCGCGATGTACATGCGTGTGTGGCTGCCGCTGTGCGTGGTATGCATTGTCCTGTACAACACGGAGACAGAGGCCTCGGCCGCCACGGTCGCGCAGGTCGTGGCCGACGTCGACCAAGCCCGATACCGCCAGTACATCGAAGAGAAACTGTACACGCGGCTCGGCGACGACCGCGGACCCGACGGGACCGAACACACACTGGCCCGCATCAATATCTACCAGCACTTCGCCAGTCTCGGCTATCGCACCACGCTGCATTCGTTCCAGCGCCGCGACGGCGGCATAGGACAGAACGTGGTGGCGATCAAGCCCGGAACGGTGCGACCGGAGCAGATCTACGTGCTTGGCGCGCATTACGACACGGTGGGCACCCCAGGCGCCGACGACAATGCCAGCGGCGTGGCCGGCATCATGGAAGCGGCACGCGTGCTCGCACCGTACGCGACGGAGGCCACGGTCACGTTCGTGGCCTTCGACGTCGAGGAGACGGGCCAGGAAGGCAGCCAGGCATACGCCGCCGTGCACCGCAACGACGGCATCGTGGCAATGATCAGCATGGACATGATCTCCTACCGCCAACCGCCGGAGAACCGCGTCTACATCGCCAGCAGTAATCCCAACCCGCTGCAGAACGACCTGGTCGCGGCGTTCGACCTCTACGGCAATGGCGTGGTCCCGGAGGTCTACGACCCGCCGGACCGGAACCTGAGCGACCACCGGCCCTTCCAGGAATTTACCAACGCGTGCCTGGTCGTGGAAGTGTCAACCAATCCGAACCGCGACACCCCCACCGACGCAATCGACCAGCCGGGCTTCGCGCTGGACTACGCGTACGCCACGAACATCACGAGGGCGGTCGTGGGGTACCTGGCCACGCATGCCGTGGTCGAGGGCAGCTTGCGCGGCGACGTGAACCAGGACGGCCGGGTCAACATCGAGGACCTGCGGCTGCTGGCGCAGGCCTGGAGTTCCAGGCGCGGCGACGCGAACTACGATGCCCGGCGCGACCTCAACCACGATGGCACCGTGAGTTCCTACGACCTTCTGATCCTGATCCAGGACTGGCCGAGCCGCTAGGGGCCATTCACAGGGACATGCAGGAAAGGCACGATATGCAGATACTCTGACCCTGCATCGCTGTTCCGCCTCACCCTGTTCGTCCCGTCCATCCCTGCGAACCGTTGTCTCAGCCTCATTCGGCGGCATACCGCCATCGCCGTCCGCTCCGCCGCAACTTGCCCCCGCCCATGCCGCCGGTATGCTGGTGGCCTGACCGGAAGTGCGGTTCGTCAGGCCATTGCTATCGGCGGGAGTGTTATGAAGCGCAGTGCGAGGCATGTACATCGGGCCGGCAAGTCCAAACCCATCACGGCGATCGTTGTCGGAGCGGGTCATCGGGGCGTCCTGTACGCCAGCTACGCGTTGGACCATCCCGAGGAGCTGAAGATCGTCGGGGTGGTCGATCCGAACGAACTGCGGGCACGGCAAGTGGCCGAACAGCACGGCTTCTCCATGGACAACTGGTTCGGCAGCGTCGAGCAACTCGTGCAGCACGGCCGGATCACTGATGCCGCCATCAACGCCACCATGGACAAACTGCACGTCCCGACCACGCTCCCGCTGCTCAAGGCCGGCTACGACGTGCTGCTGGAAAAGCCCGTGGCCACCAGCGCAGCCGATGTGCGCCGGCTGCTGAAGGTGGCCCGGCAGACCAAACGCAAGGTGATGGTCTGTCACGTGCTGCGGTATGCGCCCTTCTACGCGGCGATCCGGCAGCGCGTGGCCGGCGGCGAGATCGGCCGCATCCTGTCCATCCGCACGAGCGAGCACGTCGGTTTCCACCACATGGCCACTGCGTTCATCCGCGGCAAGTGGGCCAGCGAAAAACAGTGCCAGTCGACGATGCTGATGAGCAAGTGCTCGCACGACATGGACATCCTGATGTGGATGAACAGCGGCGTCGCGCCGCGCTGGGTCAGTTCGTTTGGCTCCCTGATGTACTTCAAGCCCGAAAACGCGCCCAGGGGCGCGGGCCGGCGCTGCCTGAAGGACTGCCGCATCGAGAGGCAGTGCGAGTTTTCGGCAAAGACGATGTACGTGGACCGCGCGCTGTGGAAGTTCTACGCCTGGGAGACCGTGGAGCACCTCGGCGAGATGACGACCGCGCAGAAGCTCCGCAGCCTGCGCGAGGACAACCCCTACGGCCGGTGCGTCTGGCACTGCGACAACGACGTGGTCGACCACCAGGTCGTGGCCGTGGAGTTCGAAAACGGCAGCACAGCCACGCACAACATGATCGGCGGGACCGCCAAGCCCTTCCGGCAGATCCACATCGTCGGCACGCACGGCGAAATCGAGGGCGAGATGGAGGCCGGAGTCTTCCATGTCCGTCACGCCGACCTGCGCCGCAAAAATCTGCTCCGCGAGCAAGTGGTCGATGTGAACGTCGGCAGCGACGGCCACGGCGGCGGCGATTTCCGCCTGGTCGCGGACTTCGTCCGCGTCCTGCCTGGCCAGCAGCCGTCCCTGAGCACGACCCACCTCGAGGATTCGATCTACGGCGCCTTGGCGGGCTTCGCCGCCGATAAGGCCCGGCTGACGCATCGGGCGGTGGCCATCAGCTCCTGATCCGAAGGCCGGATACGAGGGGACTACACGCGGATCGTAGCCGACGCCGCCCTTGCGCAGCGG
>Ga0101944_10005313_pt1 | contig 14785 bp, 14 predicted proteins | sample DewCreD2012metaG_FD_75245 | JGI IMG/M metagenome (GOLD analysis project Ga0101944, IMG submission 75245) | Hot spring sediment bacterial and archeal communities from British Columbia, Canada, to study Microbial Dark Matter (Phase II) - Dewar... ... | reverse complement strand
AGGCCAGCGTCCCGACATAGGCCATCCGCTCCATCTGCTCCTGGCGCCGCGTCATGTCCAGATGCCGCCGGAACATACGCCACAGCAGCGCCGACACCGCCGCCAGGATCACAATCATGGCGGCCAGAAAGCCCAGCAGGCCCAGCCGCATGATTCCGCTGGTCATCTGAATGTCACGCAGCACCTTGCTGTGCGACAGCGTCACCTTCAGGTTGAACAACTCGCGGTCGCCGACAACGATGGGCTTGAGAATCGGCCCGGTCTCCTCGACGCGCTCGACGGCGATGTGGATATCCGGCGACCCCTCGACGACAACGGCGCGGCCGGCCGCGTCGGTGATCTCGATCGTCGCCACCTGTCCAAGGTCGCGGTGAAAAATCTTCAGACGGTCGCGGACGGCGCCCAGCTCGCGCAGGTCTTCCGGCCGGACCGCGCCGCTCTGGCGGATCACCTCGGCCACGTCGTCGCGCAACTGGTTCACCTGTTCCTCGGCCAGCCGGACCGCGTCGCGCACCAGCCGGGCGCGCAACACCGACAGCATGAACACCGCCACCAGCGTCAACACCAGCGCCAGCGCCGGCAGCGCGCACAGCCACACGATGATCGTCTTGGTCTTCAGCGACAGCGGCATGATTGGCGTCTCTGAGGCGGAAGACTAGGCGCTTGCCGCGTGGCGTTCAACGCCCGAAGCGCCCCACCCGCAAGCACGCGCGGACCCGAACTCGAACGGCGGGCTCGCGTTGGCGGTTCACGCATCCGCGCGCGCATACCAAGATCAGCGATTTCTTTACAATGCGCGGAGCTGGACTCGGCGGCCCCGCGCGCTAGAATGCCCCCATTCGCGTGTTGCGACTTGCGAGCGCGCCGGGGCGCGGAAGGCTGTTTGCGCTTTTTCGGCGACGTCTGCGATCGAGGTCCTTCGATGTTTCATCGCGGCAATGCCCGTTCCTGGTGGTATCGCGCCCTGTTCGCCGCCGAGCGCGTGTCCAAGGAGTTCATCTTCGGCTGCCACTCCTGCGGCCAGTGCGTCGTTCGAACGACCGGACTGGTCTGCCCCATGCAATGCCCCAAACAGCTGCGCAACGGCCCGTGCGGAGGAACGCAGGACGGCATGTGTGAAGTGTTTCCCGAGCGCAAGTGCGTCTGGGTTCGCATCCACCAGCGCGCCGAGTGGCTCGGCACGATGCCCGAGTTGTCCAAGCCTCAGCCCCCGGTGGACTGGTCGCTGTTCGGCACGTCGGCCTGGTCCAATCTGTTCTTCGAGAAAAAGATCGATTCTCATGGCCGCGCCCTGTCCGACTCGCCCTGGAAGGCGCGCTCGTTCGAGATGAAATCCCGCGGAGGCGACGCCCAATGAGCCAATCCACCCCCACCCCGGCGGGCGCCTCCGCCGCCGGCCAGACCACCTTCGCCAGCAAGCTGCGCGCCGGCCAGTTCGTCATCACCTGTGAACTCGTTCCGCCCAAGGCGCCCGACTTCAAGCCGCTCATCCGCCGCTGCGATCTGCTGCGCGGACATGTGGACGCCATCAACGTCACCGACTGCGCCTCGGCGGTCCTGCGCATGGCGCCGCTGCCCGCGTGCCATTGCATCCTCGGGCAGGGCCTCGAAACCATCCTCCAGACCACCTGCCGCGACCGCAACCGCCTCAGCCTGCAGGCCGACCTGATCGGGGCCTGGGCCATGGGCGTCCGCCACGTCATGGCCCTGACCGGCGACTACATTCACCTCGGCGACCACCCCACCGCCAAGCCGGTCTTTGACCTCGACTCGGTGAACTACATTCTCATGCTCGCGCAACTCAAGCAGGGCCGCTTCTTCTCGGGCGAGGAAATCCGCATCACGAAGAAGACGCCGCTGATTCCAATGGATTTCACGCTCGGCGCCGCGGCCAATCCTTTCGGCGTCGATCTGAAGATCAGCGCCATGCACCTGGCCAAGAAGGTCGAGGCCGGGGCCGAGTTTCTCCAGACCCAGCCGGTCTTCGATCTCGACCAGTTCCGCCGCTGGGCGAAGATGATGGATGAGAAGGGTCTGTTGAGGAAAGTCAAGGTCCTGGCGGGCGTCATGCCCCCCCGTTCGGCTAAGGGCCTGGCCTTCATGAAAGAGGAGGTGCCGGGTGTGGTCATCCCCGACGCGCTCATCAAACGCTTCGAGACGGCGCAGGACCCGGCGGCCGAAGGCCTTAAGTTCGCGCGGGAAGTCATTGACGTCATCCTGGAGCATCCCGGCATCGCCGGCATCCACTTCATGCCCGTCGGCTGGGAGGAGGTCATCCCCGAACTGGCCGCCCACTGCCGCGACAAACGCAAGCCCGCCTGAGGCGCGATAGTCCTTGACCCTCCCCCCCGTCGCGCGGTCCAATCGCCTCCAGAGCTCTGTGCGCAGCGCTCAAGAACACGCCTGAGGACGGGTGACGTCATGGGTCTCGCGGCCGCCAGCCTGATATTGAAAAACCCTCGACGGGACGACATCACGCCGGTCAAGACGGAAGCGCTTGCGGACACCGTCACGATTAATCCGCTCAATCCCAACTGCGCCACCGGTCAGGCAAAGTAAGTCCATCGGCTGTCAGAGATAACAGGAGACCAGAAACATGGCGAAAACGGTATTGCGAGGGAACGCATCCATCGTGGGCGGACTGGGCTTGGCCGCCGTCCTTGCGCTGATGGCGCCCGCCGCGCAGGAAATCCGGGGCGTGGCCGCGCCGAAAGCGCCCCTGCCTGCCGCCGCCCCAAAGCCGCCCCTGCCCGCCCAGCAGGCCGTCATAGACGCCCTCGCCCCCCTGGTCATCAACCACACGGTCGTGTGCGACGACAATGGCAACGTCATCAAGTTCGCCGTCTCCAACCACACTGCCTTCATTAAAGACAAGTCCAAGCCCGTTCCATCCGGTATTGACGACGCGGCCTTCGCCCGCATCCTCGAATTGCCGCACTTGCAGGCCATCGCTCTCGAAATGCAGCCGCTCTCGAACGAAGGTTATGCGCGGATCGGCAAGCTGAAACAACTGCGCGACGTCCGGCTCCACTACATCGGCAAGAACCCGCCGAAGAACGGGACCGTGGACAAGGACGCGCCGCTGTTCATCAACGATCTTCCCCTGCCCCTTGAGGTTCTTGAGATCAAACACTGCTTCGCCATCAAGGGCGGATGCATGGACAAACTCAAACCCCAACCCGAACTGAAGAAACTCGAGATCGACACCGGCTACGCCACCAGCGACGCCGTCGGGTTTATCAAGAACTCGCCCAAGATTGAGAATCTCCAGATTCACCGCACGACAATGACCGACCGCGACCTGCAGGATATCTTTGCCGCCCTGCCGAATCTGAAGGTCCTGTTGCTGCGCCCCACGGCGCAAGGGCAAAACAAGGACAATCGCATCACCGGCAAGAGTTTGCGCGGCCTTGCGAAATGTCCCGAACTGCGCCTGCTCATCCTCGGCATTCAGTGGGGCGAGATGCCCTTCGAAGGCGGACTCGACGCGCTCGTCGGACTCAGGAAACTCAAGACCCTGGACCTCGCCATCTCCGACATCAAAGACTTCTCCATCCAGGATCCCGCCATCCAGAAACTCCATCAGACGCGGCCCGACATCCTTATCAAGGTTGGCGACAAAACCCTCGGCGGCGCCGAAGGCCAGCAACGCGAAAAAGAAGACGCCGAATGGAACTGGGACAACGGCGTCACGACGCATGGGTGACCTTGAACTGGAACGGCGCGCAGTGCAAAGCGCCTTGGCCGCTCTATACTTCGCAAAGGATGGAAATCGATAAAGTGCCCACCGTCGCTGTGATTGGCCCCTATCGAGAGATGGCATGACCACTTTGGTGATTGAACACGAGAGTCTCGCTCGAGAAATAACATTTACGAAAGGCGCGATGACCGTCTTGCTGGACGATGGCCGACAGGTCAGCGTGCCTCTCGTGTGGTATCCGCGGTTGCTTCATGGTTCGCCCGCCGAACGCCAGAACTATGAATTCATCGGAGACGGCGAGGGGATCCATTGGCCCGATCTGGACGAGGACATCAGCGTGGAAGGCATTCTCGCGGGAATCGCCTCGCAGGAAAGCGAGATGTCCCTTGACGCCTGGCTGGGCAAGCGAAACAAGAGGCGCCAAGCCCCACTTTCGCACATGGCGCGCGGGAAAGCCAGATGAAATCGCGGAAGTTCTCACCAGTCGTCAGAGCGGCGGTCCGTTTGTCCGGGGCGCCGCCTCATTCATGCGTCGATGTGAGATTCGATTCCAGAGATGAGATCGACACCCTCATCAAAGCATTGACTGAACTCCGCGATTCCGCCGGAGCCGGTCCCGACCACGCGCATCTCCAGGACGCCACTCTTGGGAAAGCCCTCTATACGCCGGGCGCCACGGAGGTGATCTTCAACCGCCCCGGCAAGAAACCGGATGAAGCCGAGCAGGATTGCATTGATGGCTACGCCGAATTCGAACGGAAAGGTCAGCGGAGCATAAAGACGGTTCCCTGATAAAACAAAAAATGAAAAGCCTGATCTCAGAGAGCGACTGGAAGTATCTGCGCAGCATCCATGATGAGATGCTTCATGCTCTTTGTTCGCGCATTAACAACAAGGCGGTCGATATCGTCATGCGGGAGGGGAAAAACCCGCATGAGCAGTATCTGGAGCTTTATCGCCATATCAAAGAATCGGACCGTGTCGTGGCGGATTGTTTCAATGACTGGCGGCGATCGAATATCGACATCAAGATCGCGCTTCTGCGGCGGCATCGGCTGCTCCAGGATTCCCACCTTGCGGGATTGAGCGACGGCGCCCGGAAATGGGTGGCCGGCCTTGATGAAATCGGATAACCTGTCATCCGTCGTGAGTCCATGCCGGCCCGAAGGGACGGAATGAGATAGCCCAAGGCAACGCCTTGGGGATGCGGGCCACAAACGCCCGAAAGCCTTGAACGGGCGCAATACCGTGCCACAATCCCTCGCGCAAATCCGGACGCATTTGGTTTTCCAGCCTGGCTCCCCGCAGGGCGAGAAATGTTTGTAGTTCGCCCTTCAAGGCATCCTCAACGCTGACAGCGGGTGAATATCAAACGCTTTGAAGGGCGCACTACAAACAGGACACAGGCCTTGCAGGCTGACGGATTGGGGCTTGATCGCCGCGCGCGTCGCTAAATCGGGCTTGACGGGGTCGGCCCTGTCCGCGACAATCCCAATTGCGCATGGGACGCAGGCGCAGGACCGTCCGCAGGGGCGGTCGCGCCGGCTCCAAACGTCTGTTTCGTGGGTCATCTGTTCCTGCTGACTGGAGCGTTGCCATGTTTGCCGTGATCCGTCGCTTGTCGCCCGGCGGTTCCCAAGGTTCGATTGCCAGCGCCGCCCTTATTCTGCTGACCATTGTGGCCGTGTTCACCCTGCTGACGGTTCGTCACGTTCGCGACCGGCAGCGCTGGGCGGGCATTTACCGCGAAGAGGAGGAGCGCTACAAGCAGGCCCAGAAGGAGGAGGAGCGTTGGGCCAACGCGCTGCGCCGGCTCAAGGAGAGCAATTTCGAGACGGAACGGCGCGCGCGCGAACTGATGATGCTTCGCGAAGGCGAGCGCGTCATCTACCTGCAGAAGCCCGTCTCTGAATAGCGGCAAATCCCTTGCCCGCCTCTGCCCATGCGGTATATCCTTTGATCATCGCATCGGCTTCAGGAGGCCAACTCGTGTCCGTCAATGAATTGAGTTTCATGGTCGGCGGCCCCGCCGGCGTCGGTATCAAGACGGCCGGCCTGGTCTTTGCCCGCCTGTGCTCGCGCGCGGGACTTCACGCCTTTGGCAATGTCGAATACCCCTCGATCATCCGCGGCGATCACAACAGCTTTCAGGTCATGATCTCCGAACGGCCCGTCCGCAGCCATACGCGCCGGCTGGACCTGCTGCTGGCGCTGGACGAGCTGACGGTCCAACTGCACAAGGACGAACTGCGCACCGGCGGCGCCATCATCTACGACAACGAAAACAAGAAAGTCCACATCGAGGGGCTTGCCGGCAAAGGATTGCGCCTGGTCGGCCTGCCCTTCATGACCCTTGCCCGGGAAGCCGGCGGCGACGCCCGCATGATCAACACCATCGGCGTCGGCGCGGCGATGGGCGTCCTGCGTTTCGATTTTGAGCATATCGCCTCGGCGCTCCAGATGGCGTATGGCAAACACGGCGACAAGATCGTCGAGATCAATCGCGTCTGCGCGCGCAAGGCCTACGAGGCCGCCCGCGCGGCCGTGGGAGATTTCGACATCCACCTGGAAAAGCGCGACGCGCCGCGGCGCATGTTGCTGACGGGCGCCGAGGCGTTCTGCATGGGCGCGATCCGGGCGGGTTTGCGCTTCTATTCGGGCTATCCGATGACGCCGTCCTCGTCGATCCTGACGTATCTGGCCGCGCACGAGCGCGACTGCGGCCTCGTCGTCAAACATACCGAGGACGAAATCGCCGGCGCCAACATGGCGCTGGGCGCCGCATTCGCCGGCGTGCGCGCCGCCACCGGGACCGCCGGCGGGGGCTTCTGCCTCATGACCGAGGCCCTGGGCCTGTCCGCCATGACCGAAACGCCGCTGGTCTTTGTCGAGGCCCAACGGCCCGGGCCGGCCACGGGACTGCCGACGCGGACCGAACAGGGGGATCTGCGCTTTGTCCTTCACGCCTCCCAGGACGAGTTTGCGCGCGTCGTCGTCGCTCCGGGCGATCCCGAGGAGGCCTTTTATTTGGGCTTCGAAGCCTTTAATCACGCCGACCGCATCCAGGGGCCCGTCATCTTCCTCATGGACAAGCACGTCTGCGAGTGCCACCGGACCCAGGAGCCGTTCGATGTTCACGGCCTGACGATTGACCGCGGCCCGTGGGCCCGGCCCGAGGACCTCCGCGCGGACCAGCGGTTCCGCCGCTTCGCCCTGACCGAGTCGGGCGTCTCGCCGCGCGCCATCCCGGGGACGCCCGGCGGCGTCCACACGGCCACCAGCGACGAACACGACGAATACGGCCGCATCAGCGAGGAAGAGGACGACCGCAAGGCCATGGTCGAAAAACGTCTGCGCAAACTGGAACAGGTGGACGTGTCGCAGACCGGCTGGAAGCTGCATGGCCCGAAAAAGGCCGACGTCACGCTCGTGGGCTGGGGTTCGACCAAGGGGGTCATTCTTGACGTGATGGACGACCTTGCCCGCGACGGCGCCTCGGTCAACTTCCTGCAACTTGTCTATCTGTCGCCCTTTCCCGCGGCGCCGGTCAAAAAGATTCTCAAGGGCGCGAAAAAGCGGATTCTCATCGAAAACAACGCGACCGGCCAGCTCGGCGGTCTGATCCGCGAACACACCGGTGTCGAAATCACCGAGCGGATTCTGAAATACACCGGGCGCATGTTTCTGCGTGACGAACTTGAGGCACGGCTGCGGGCGACGATCGGAGCGCTCCACGCCGCCGGCCCCAAGACCCGCGCATCCAAACATGCAACAGAGGAATGAGACCCATGACTTATCATGGACACTATCAGGATGGCGCTGTATTGCTTGATGAGCCCGCGCCCTTTCGCAACGGCGATCCTGTTGTGATTGAAGCGGTAAAGCCCTGCCCTCGAATCACTCTGGCGGGGCGACTGTCTCGCGTCATTGGGCAAGTTGACGACTTGCCTCCGGACATGGCTGAACATCACGATCATTATATCCATGGAACGCCCAAATCACGACTCCGGTATTTGCGGATACATACTTTTTCATTGCTATCTTGAATCCCAATGATCCTGCTCATGCCGGGGCTGTTTCCTATGCCCAGACAGACGACCTCCCTATTGTCACATCATTTTGGATTTTGACAGAGGTTGCCGATGGATTGTCACGGTCACTCAAAGGCCGAAAAGTTTTCCTGGACCTTGTTCAAGGGCTCCGTGACAATCCGTGCTGCACAATCCTTCCTCTCTCTGAGGTGGAATACGGAAAAGCCCTGGCGCTCTATGCGAGCAGAGAAGACAAACAATGGTCTCTAACGGATTGTCTGTCGTTCGTTGCCATGAAGGAGAAAGGGATCGAATCTGCCCTTACGGGTGACCGGCATTTCGAGCAAGCGGGCTTCACGTGCCTGTTATCGGCGCGATAAAGATCATTACTTGCTGTTCCGCATGCAGAAGGGAAAAGGACCCATGAACGACGCCACGCGATTTAATCGGCCCGAGAAGCCCACCTGGTGTCCAGGGTGCGGCGACTTTGGCATCCAGACGGCCATCAAGAAAGCCCTGCTTAAGCTCAACCTCGAACCCCATCAGGTCGCCATCGCCTCCGGCATCGGCTGCTCGGGCAAGATGACCCAGTGGGTTCATACCTACGGCTTCCATGGCCTGCATGGACGGGCCGTCCCGGTGGCGCTGGGCATCAAGCTGGCCAATCACGACCTGACGGTCCTGGCTGTCGGCGGCGATGGGGACGGCTATAGCGAAGGAACCAATCACTTCATTCACGCCTGCCGGCGGAATGTCGATGTGACCTACATCGTCCACAACAACGGCGTCTTCGGGCTGACTACCGGCCAGATTTCGCCGACCGGGCCGCAGGGATTCAAGTCGCCAACCACGCCCCAAGGGGCGCTGGAGCGGCCCCTCAATCCGCTGGCCCTGGCCATCGTCTCCGGCGCCAACTTCGTTGCCCGCGGCTTTTCCGGAGATCCGGAGATGCTGGCGGAACTCATCGCCGCCGGCGTCGCCCACAAGGGGTTTTCCCTCATCGATGTCTTCCAGGTCTGCGCGTCATTCTTCCCGGCTCGCAGCTTCCAATGGTATAAGGAACACACCTACGACCTCATCACCGACCCCAACCACAATCCGGCCGATCGTGACAAGGCCCTCAAGGCCGCGCTCCAAACCGCTGACCGCATGCCGCTGGGCATCTTCTACCGGGGCGACGCCCCCGCCCACGAAGACGGCCTGCCGCAACTGGCGCAAGGGCCGCTGGTCCAGCGGGATATCTCCAACGTCTCGATCGCTTCGTTGATGGAGGAACTGGTCTGAGCGGCAGCGGCCTGCCGCCTCCACTGCCACGGGACGAATCTCCTTCGCTGGCGCCTTCCACGGTCATGGGCAAACAGGAACCCACACAATTCCGGCACGAGCGCGACTCGCTGGGCGTCGTCCGCGTTCCCGCGACGGCCTATTACGGGGCGCAGACACAGCGCGCGGTCGAAAACTTCCCCATCAGCGGGTTGCGCCTGCCGCCGGCCTTCATCCGCGCGCACGCCCTCATCAAGCGCGCCTCGGCTCTCGCCAACGTCGCGCTGGGACGGCTGGACGAACGGATCGGCCGCGCGCTGGCGCAGGCCGTGGACGAGGTCCGGAAGGGGCGATTCGACGATCAGTTCGTCGTGGACGTCTTTCAGGCCGGCGCCGGCACCTCGCAGAACATGAACATGAATGAGGTTCTGGCTCGCCGGGCCACGGAACTGCTGGGCGGCCTGCAGGACGCCCCGTCGCCGGTCCATCCCAACGACCATGCCAACATGGGCCAATCGACCAACGACACGATCCATGCGGCGATCCACATTGCCGCCGTGACGGACATCGAGGCGCGCCTGCGGCCGGCCGTCGCCCGGCTGCGCGACGCGCTGGCCGCCAAGGCCCGGCAGTTCGATCCGATCCTCAAGAGCGGCCGCACACATCTGCAGGACGCCGTCCCCATGCGACTGGGCCAGGAGTTCGGCGCCTGGGCCGAGATGATGCGCCTGGGAGAGGAACGGCTCGAACGCGCCGCCGAGGCGATGCGGCCATTATGCCTGGGCGGAACGGCCCTGGGCACGGGGCTCAACGCCGGTCCCGACTTTCGCCGCCGCGTGATCGACGAAATCAACGCCGTCACCGGTCTGGGCTTTCGCAGCGCCGGCAACCTGTTTGAGGCGATGCAGGGCATGGACGCCGTGGTTGAGGCCGCCGGGGCGCTGCGCGTGGTGTGGGTGAGCCTGCGCAAGATCGCCGACGATCTTCGCCTCCTGGCCTCCGGGCCGCGAACGGGGCTTGGCGAAATCCGTCTTCCAGCCGTTCAACCCGGCTCGTCCATCATGCCTGGCAAGATCAATCCGTCCATGGCCGAAATGCTGGACATGGTCTGCCTGCAATGCCTTGGCGCCGACGCGACGATCAGCGCCGCCGCGCAGGCCGGCCAGCTCGAACTCAACGTCATGATGCCCGTCATCGCCTATAACCTGCTCCTCGAAATCCAAATCCTGGCCAATGGCGTCGAGGCGTTTCGCGCCCGTTGCGTCGAGGGCATCGAGGCCGTCAAGGAGACGTGCCGCCGTAACGCCGAACGCAGTCCCGCACTGGCCACGGCGCTCAATCCGGCGATCGGCTATGAGGCGGCCGCGGAACTGGCCAGGGAGGCGCTGGCCCGGGACGCCCTGATCCGCGATCTGGCCCGCGAAAAACGCCTGCTGTCCGACGAAGAACTCGACCGGCTGCTCGATCTGCGGCGCATGACCGGCGACTGAACGCCGGCGCATGACGGATCGGCGGCGCTCCAGTCCGGCCCGACGCGCGCCCCCCGAAGTCAGCGACGCCGGCAACGCCACAGGGAATCCAGGCGACATGCTTTCCGCCCTCAAACGCCGCGCCATGCGACACAAATGGCTGATCATCGCCTGGGCCATCCGCGACAATCTTCGGATGAAACGACGCCTGCGATCGGGCCGCGCCGAGACCGACAGTGGGGCGACGCACGCCACGATGACCCTGGAGCAGAGCGTTCAATACGTCCACGCCGTGCATGATGACTATCTGCGCCAAGGGGAACTGTCCCCCGGCGATCTCGCGGGCGCGCGCATCCTCGAACTGGGCCCCGGCGACAACCTCGGTGTCGCCCTGCTGTTCCTTGCCGGCGGCGCGCGCGAGGTCGTCTGCCTCGACCGCTTCCATTCCCGCCGCGACGCCCGACAGCAGCGCCGCGTCTATGCGGCTCTGCGCGAGGAGCTGGCCGGGGTAGCGCGCGAACGCTTCGACGCCGCCTTGGAATCGGCCGGGAGCGGCATGGACCGTTCCCCGCTGCGGTATGTTTACGGCCGGGGCATTGAGGAGGCGGCCCCGCTGTTTGATCCAGCCTCGTTTGACCTGATCGTTTCGCGCGCCGTCCTCGAACACCTGTTTGATCCCGCCGCCGCCTTCGACGCGATGGACCGGCTGCTGGCGCCCGCAGGGCGGATGCTGCACAAGGTGGACCTGCGCGACCACGGCCTGTTCAGCGCCGCCGGATACCATCCGCTTGAGTTTCTGACCCTTCCTGAATCCGTGTATCGGGCCATGTCTTCGCACAGTGGACGCCCCAACCGGCGCCGGATCGATTTCTACCGCTCCCAACTGGCGGTCCGCGGATACGACGCCCGGTTCCGGATCACGCACGCCACGGGCGTCGAGACCGAGATCGTCCCACCCCGGGAAGCCCTGGAGCGCGGCGCAGACTACGGCGAGCGAAGCCTCGCTCTGATCGCCTCGATCCGTCCGCGCCTGGCGACTCCATTTCGCGCGCTCGCGGACGAGGCGCTGCTGGCCTCCGGGTTCTTCGTCGTGGCCCGGCGCGTCCGAAACACCGCGTTGTGACGGATGGTCGCTTCACAAGGCCGCGGATGCTGCGCCACCTCACGTTTTGCGCCGAAGGATGGGCGCCATTGGGACGAAAGGAACCATTGCTGATCCCGGCCATTGACGGTAATTTGAGAGAACAATGGTCGTATAGCCGCGAAGCGCTTGGGAGTGTGGAGGCTTGCCTCCGCTATGGAAAGATTGGTAACGCAGTTGAAAGCGGAGGCGAGCCTCCACACTCCAAAGCGCTTCGCGCCTTATGCGTCCGAAGGAGGCGACCGAATTTATTCGAGCGACCCCGCTGGGGGCTTGAGAGAAAAAATGGAAAACTGCTTGCCCAGGGCTTGCTTCGCTGCGCCTTGGGCTATAATCGAACGCCTCCTTCGGAGGCTGGAAGATGTCTTGCTTGCGGAGATGTGGGGAATGACACGCCCGGCAGGCAAGACCTACTGAAACGCCCTTTTTATGTCTGCCAGAATTCCGACATGCGCCGTGACTGCCCGAATGGCGAGTGATTGGGCTGGCGCAACGGTGTCCCATGCGCGCAGGATGCATGCATGCCATCGCGAATGAGGCGGACGGCCGCCCTTCGCCACTCCGGAGGATATGCCATGCCATGTGACACCGCCACCACCCAGCACGCCCCGGCCGAACGGTTGCCTGACAGCGAGGTCCGCCGTCAGGCCGCGGACCTGGCCCGCATGCCGCTGCTGCGCGTCGCCTTTGACACCGCGCCCGACGTCATGCTCGTCCTCAACCGCCACCGGCAGATCATCCTCGCCAATCGCGCCTGCCTGAACCTGCTCGGGGCCGCGGATGGCGACGCCATTCTGGGCCTGCGGCCCGGCGAGGCGCTTCGGTGCGTCCACGCCCACGAAAACGACGGGGGATGCGGCACGACCGAGTTCTGCCAGATGTGCGGCGCCGTCAACGCCATCCTGGCCAGCCAGGCCGGAAAGGCCGACACGCAGGAGTGTCACATCTTGTGCGAGCCGTCGGGCGACGCCCTGGACCTGCAAGTCTATGCCACGCCGTTCGTCCTCAACGACGAAAACTACACCATCTTCGCCGTGGTGGACCGCAGCCATGAAAACCGGCGCCGCGCCCTGGAACGCACGTTCTTCCATGACGTCCTCAACACCGCCGGAGGCCTCAAGGGCGCCGCCGATCTGCTCAATATCATAGGACCGGATGAGGCCGCCGTGTTCCATGAAATGATTGGGCGGCTGTCCAAGCGCCTTATCGATGAGATTCAGGCGCAGCGCCAGCTGATGGCCGCCGAAAGCAACGACCTCGAAGTCCAGTCCGTCCCCATTATCTCCCGTGACTTCCTCGCCGAAATCCAGGGCCTGCTGGCCAGCCACGAGGTGGCCAAGGACAAGCAACTGGTCATCGCGCCCGACTCGGACCCGGCCGTGTTTGAAAGCGATCCGACCCTGCTGGGCCGCGTTATCGGCAATCTGGTGAAAAACGCCCTCGAAGCCAGCGAACCGGGCCAGACCGTCACGCTGGGCTTCCAGGCGCTCGGCGATGAAGGCGCCGTGGAGTTCCGGGTTCACAATCCCACGTTCATGCCGCGCGAAGTTCAGTTGCAGCTGTTCCAGCGGTCGTTTTCCACGAAGGGCCGGGGGCGCGGCCTGGGAACCTACAGCATCAAACTACTGACCGACCGATACCTCAAAGGCTCGGTCCGATTCACCTCCACCCCCGAGGAAGGCACCGTCTTCATCGCGCGCTATCCGATGAAACTCGAGCCGTCGAAGTCCTGACGCGCTCCGGGGGCGGCCTCGGACCGCGTGCGGATTTTCGCCGTGTTTGTCCGCGGTTCGGCGCTTGTGCGGCTTCGGCCAGCCGGCTATGGTCGCGCCGGAAGTTCGTTGCCAGAGGAACTACGCCGTGTCAAGGCCATCTCACGCGTCCGCCCGGTCCACGGATTTTAACCTGGCTGAGGCCATCCGGCGGCTGCGCCGGGTGGTGGCGCGCTGGCGTCAGCCGGTGGTCGAGCGCGTCGCCAACGAAAAACCCGATCCGTTTCGCATCCTCATCGCGACGATGCTGTCGCTGCGGACCAAGGACGAGACGACCGATGAGGCCGCGCGCCGGTTGTTCGCCGTCGCTTCGACGCCCGAGGCGATGGCGCGACTGCCCGAAAAGCGCCTGGCGCGATTGATCTATCCCGTTGGGTTTTACAATCAGAAGGCGTGCTGCCTCCGTGCGGCGTGCAGTTTGCTTCTGGAGCGCTTTGGCGGGCGCGTCCCCGCGGACATTGACGCGCTCGTGACGCTGCCGGGCGTCGGACGCAAGGTGGCCAACCTCGTTGTCACGCGCGCCTTCCACCTGCCCGGCATCTGCGTCGATACGCACGTCCATCGCATCTCGAACCGCCTCGGCTGGGTCGTGACGAAGACACCCGAAGAAACCGAGCGAGCTCTCTACGATCGCATCCAACCGCGGTGGTGGCCCTACTTGAATCTGTATCTGGTCACGTGGGGCCAGCACTGCTGTCGTCCGACGCACCCGCGCTGCGGGGACTGTCCGATTGCCGCACGCTGCGCTCGGGTCGGCGTGACCTCCACCGGCAAGAGCCGCCCCCCGGCACGCCGCTTGTCGCGCGGTCTTCAGGCGTGAAGAGACCGAATGACCCCGGTTTTTCGGGTATCATCTGGCGGTTGCCCGCCCACTGATTCCCGGGGCCGGGACGATTGAACCCCCGAAGGAGATGACCATGCGGAGACATATTCGCCTGACCGTCGCAGCCGCAGCCTCGGGAGCCTGGCTGTTGATGCAAAGCGCCGGCCTGGCCCAGGCGCCCCCGGCAAACCCCGTCGTCGTGCTCGAAACCAACAAGGGCACGATCACGATTGAACTCTATCCCCAGGAAGCCCCGAAAACCGTTGAACACTTCATCGGTCTCGTCAAGAAGAACTTCTACAACCGCCAGCACTTCCACCGGGTGGAGAAGAATTTCGTCGTCCAGGTCGGAGACCCGGATTCCAAGGAACTCGCGAAGAAAGACGTATGGGGCCGACGGGGAAGTGGGCAACCCATTGGTGTGGCAGAGATTAGCAAGAAGCTGACGCACAAGAAGGGGACGGTTGGCATGGCGCATGCCGGAGATCCGACCAAGGCCGACAGCCAGTTCTACATTACGCTGTCGGCCAGGCGGTCCCTCGACGGGAAATACGCCGTGATCGGCCAGGTGACTTCCGGGATGGAC
>Ga0101944_10005312_pt1 | contig 14785 bp, 15 predicted proteins | sample DewCreD2012metaG_FD_75245 | JGI IMG/M metagenome (GOLD analysis project Ga0101944, IMG submission 75245) | Hot spring sediment bacterial and archeal communities from British Columbia, Canada, to study Microbial Dark Matter (Phase II) - Dewar... ... | reverse complement strand
GGCAGTGTTCAGCGGCTCGATTTTGGCGGACAGTCCAGCCGGGATGAGGCGCCATCAGCCCCTGATCCGCAGTGGCAGCCGCTTACCTCGCTGCCGGCGCCGGACACGCACCGGACCCTCCCGGCGGGCGTGATTCTGGATGAGCCTGCGAGCCTGGCTACGCTCAAGGACCTCAGACCGCTGGGGCAGATCCACGAGAGTTTCATTCTCGCCGCGGGGCGCGATGGGCTGTGGATTATCGATCAGCACGTCGCTCATGAGCGGGTGCTGTTCGAAAGACTCCTTAAGGAGATGCTTTCCGGACGAGTGGAACGGCAACAATTGCTGTTGCCCCACATCATCGAGATCTCGCCCTCGCAACAGGTCGAATACGCTCGCATCGAGGGGGAACTGAGGAGGTCGGGTTTCGAGACGGAGTTGTTCGGCAACCGCACGATCGCGGTGCAGGCGGCGCCGGCGGGGGTGGGGCACGCAGACGTCGAAAAGCTGATTTACGAGATCCTGGAGATATCCGAGCGAGAATTGAGGCGCGTATCGCTCGACGATTTACGCCGCGGGATCGCCGCTTCCGTGGCGTGCCGCGCCGCAATTAAAGTCAATACCCGCCTGGATGCGGCGAAGATCGAATGGCTGCTGGCGGCGCTGGCTGAAACCGAGTGCCCGATGAGCTGCCCGCACGGGCGTCCCGTCGCGCTTCGTTACTCGATGCGGGAGATCCTCAAAGCCTTCCACCGCATCTGACCGGCTATTCGGCTTCCAAATGGAGGATGGGGCTGTCCACCTGCAACGGCCGCCGGTTCAGTCCGTATTCGAAACCCTTGTCAAACGCCCGAAGATTCACCGCTACGAATGCATCGGGGACCGAATCGGCGACGGCCTGGCGGAGGGCGTCGGGATTGAGCAGCCCGGTGATGGCGGCAAAAAACCCGACCATCACGATGTTCAAGGTCATCTTCTTGCCCAATTCCTCCGCGAGCCTGGTGGCTGGGCAAGCGAACGCCTGAAGCCCGGAGCGGAGCTGGTCCACGTGGACCAAGTCTTCCTCGAGCAGCAAGATGCCTCCGTCCTTGACCTCCGGCGAAAATTTGGTGTAAGCCTCCTGCGACATCACGATCAGGATGTCGGGGCTGGTGATGTAGGGGTAGAGGATCGGCTCATCGGAAAGGATGAGCTGAGCCGAGCAGGCGCTCCCGCGGGCTTCCGGACCGAAACTCTGCGTGAGCGTCGCGTAACCGTTCTGATAGATGGATGCCGCCTTGCCGATCACCATGGCCGAAAGGATGACGCCTTGGCCGCCGAAGCCCGCCACGCGAATTTCCGTCATGCGCATTCGCAACTCTCCTCGACATGAACTTTCGGATCGATGAATTTTTCGCCCAAACGCGCGCGCATCTGGGCTTTCATGGTTTCCAGATAGTCCGGGCGCTCGCGGTCCACGAACTTGCCGACAATAATCTCGCCGGTGAGCGTCATGCCGAGCTCGGAGGTCGGCGCCCCGTTGCGAATCTTGCTCTTCTCTTTGTAGAACTTCATCGTGTCCAAGCCGTCTCCCATCCGGTTGCGCCTCTGAAAGAGGGTGGGACACGGGGAGATGATTTCGATGAAGCAGAATCCGTTCTTTTTCAGGATCTCGGTCATCGAGCGGGTCAATTGCCGGACATGGAAGGTAGTCCACCGGGCGACGTAAGAAGCGCCAGCCGCCTCGGCGAGCGCGGGCAGATTGAACGCCGGTTCGTAGGCGCCGTAAGGCGACGTCGTGGTTATGGCGTCCATGGGCGTCGTGGGCGCCACTTGACCTCCGGTCATCGAATAGGTCAGGTTGTTGACGCAGACCACTTTGATGTCCAGATTGCGACGGGCGGCGTGGATCAGGTGGTTGCCTCCAATGGCGGAGAGGTCGCCGTCGCCCGAATAGACGATCACGTTCAGTTCCGGATTCGCCAGCTTCAGCCCGGTGGCGAAGGGTATAGGGCGCCCGTGGGTGGTGTGGAACGAATCGAGCTTGAGGTAGCCCGCGACGCGTCCGGTGCAGCCGATGCCGGATACGATGGCCGTCTTTTTCAGGTTGGCGCCGGAATCGATCAAAGCGCGCACAAAACAATTCACGGTAGTCCCAATACCGCATCCGGGGCACCAGATATGCGGCATTCTCTCGGAGCGCAGAAACGGCTCGACTGGGTTTATCACTGCCAGGTCGCTCATCGGATGGCCTCCTCAATGGCATGAAGAATCTGTTCCGGACGGTGCACCGAACCTCCCGCATGGGGCACTGAGATTGCTTTGGCCTGTCCCGCCGCCGAGCGGTCCACTTCCAAGACAATCTGCCCGAGGTTGAGTTCCGGAACCACGAACGCCTTGACACGGCTCGCCAAGGCCCTAATCCGTTCTTCGGGGAACGGCCAGACAGTGACCAGCCGCAATCTCCCTACTCGGATGCCTCCCCTACGGGCCATTTGAATCGCCCGCTCGGCTACGCGCGCGGTGATGCCGTAAGAAACCACCACTACCTCCGCGTCTTCCAAGCCATCTTCGTCCAGGATGACGATGCGGTCCTGGGCAAGCGCGATCTTGTCCCTCAAGCGCCTCACCAGTTTGTCGTGAGCCTGCGGGTTCATGGCGGGGTAGCCGCGCTCGTCGTGCGTCAGTCCGGTGATGTGGAAACCATGTCCCTCGCCGGCGTGCGCCATTTCCGGGACCAAGTCTTCACAGGGCAGGAACGGCTTGTACTCGCCCGGCGGCGCTTTGGTGTGGCGCCTCGGCGTGACTTCAATCTGGCCGGCTTCCGGGATGATCACCTTTTCGGTCATGTGACCCACGCACTCGTCCATCATGACCAGAACCGGGACGCGGTACTGCTCAGAGTAGTTAAACGCCTTGATGGTCAAGTCGAAACATTCCTGTGGGGAGCTTGGCGAGATGGCGATCACACTGTAGTCCCCATGGGAACCCCAGCGCGCCTGCATCATATCGGCTTGGGCGGGCAGGGTAGGAAGACCGGTGGATGGTCCGCCCCGCTGGACATTGACGAACACGCATGGGGTTTCGGTCATTGCCGCCAACCCGATGTGCTCCATCATCAGGGAGAAGCCGGGACCGGAAGTCACCGTAAACGCCTTGGCTCCAGCCCAGACTGCGCCAAGGATCGCAATGGAAGACGCCAACTCGTCCTCCATCTGTATAAATACGCCCCCAACAGTGGGTATGCGTGCGGCAAATCGCTCAACTATTTCTGTAGATGGAGTGATGGGATACCCGGCTGCGAACCTTGCCCCAGCGGCGAGGCAGCCTTCGGTGCAGGCTTGATCGCCATCCAGGAAGTGGGCGCCAGTGAGGACTCCAGCGGGGTCAGCGTGCATTTTGCGCCTCCTTGTCCGTGGCGGGCAGCTTGTAGCCAAAGATGGCAAAATCAGGGCAGTACATGCCGCACAAGTCGCAGCCGCTGCACTTTTCGGGGTTCACCACATGCGGGGGGTGATACCCTTTTGAGTTAAACGCCGAAGAGAGTTCCAAGACCTTAGTGGGGCAAAATTCTACACAAAAGCCGCAACCTTTACATCGCTCTACTAAAATCGATACTGAGCCTTTTGGCATCCAAATCCTCGATCGCCCAGGATGGGTGTCTATAGCACTCGCAATTTGTCTGCCATTATAACCCTCCTGATAGCCGTCCGAGTTGCCGATATGATAGAAGGAAGGTGAGCTGTCCCTAAGGAGGGTTGGCTGGTCCGGGAGTAGGAAAGAATGCCTGAAACGGGATGGGCCGCGGTGACATCCATAGGGTAGGTCCTCATGGAAACGGGGCCCGGGAAGGGGCTGGTCTTTTGGACGAGCGACTTAGATATCTGATGCAGGAGTTGGGCAACGCCATCAACGAATCGTTGTCTGATTCCGACCGTATCGCTGGAGCGATTGGGGAGATCAAGCGCGCCGGTTTTGATGTCTTTCTGGTGCTGGAAGCCACCATCGGATTCAACAAGCGCGAGGACACCGACGACGAAGAGGGTTTGGGTGAGCCCGAAGTGGAAATCCACGAACTGCCGGCCATGACAAACCAGGCAGGGTTTGACAAGGCGGGGCGCATCAAGTTCACCACTCAGGACCAAAAGTTCTTGCGAGCGCTGAAAATCGCAGCCGACGACGAGTAGCCCGCTCTACCCGATCAACTCCTGGTAAACGCTCCAGGTACGCGTTACCGCGTCTTCCCACCGGAAGTCTGCCGCCCGCCTCCGTCCCAATTCAGCGAGCCTCTGCCTTAGTTCACTATCCTCGGCCAAGGCGCTCAAAGCGGCAGCGATCTCCTCCGTGTCCAGAGGGTCCACCAGCAGCGCTGCGGAACCCGCCACTTCGGGCAGCGCCGAGCGGTTTGCAGTGAGCACCGGCACGCCCCATGCCATCGCTTCGAGCACCGGGATGCCAAACCCTTCATCGAGAGACGGGAATGCCAGAATTCGGGCGCGGGAGTACCAGCTTTCGAGCGCCGCCTGATCCACATAGCCGGCGATTTGAATGCGGGCGCGCGCCGGGCTGCGCTCAATTCTCTCCCGAATCCTCTCGAAACCATACCCTTGTCCTCCTGCGAGCACCAGCCTCCAGGACTTGGGCAGCCGCTCGAAAGCCTCCACCAACCGGGCGATGTTCTTTCTGACTTGCACGGCGCCCACCGATAAGACAATATCCTCGCGCTGTTCGTCGGTTGGGACGCTGGAGGGCGCGCGCACTCCATGATGGATGACCCGGATTCGCGGCGCCTCCACGCTCAGCAGCGCCGACACCTGAGACGCGGTGAACGCCGACACCGTGATGATCAAGTCTGATCGGGAAGCGGCGAACCGCGCCTGTTCGGTGAAGCGCCGGCGGAATTCCGGCGTGGAATACTCCCCCGTCATGACGAACAGGTCGTGGAACGTACTCACCATTCGCCGGGCGCGCCACTCCGGCAAGCGCTGATTCAGCCCGTGGAACAGTGCGGCGGAACGCGGAGCGAAGCTATCCAAGAGCAGGCGGCGCTGAACGTTGGCGGGAAGGCGTTCGCGCCACAACTGCCGCAAGCGGTGCGGGCGGGCGCAGAAAGCGAATGTCTGTTCCGGGTGGGCGCTCGATATGCCGAATAGGATCTCGCGGCAGTAGACTCCCACCCCGGAGAGGTTCTCGCCCAGGCCGTATGTGGCGTCGAGTACGATCTTCAAGCGACAGATAAGGGCACGTTGCGATCGGACGATTCGATCTTCCGCCTATTCTCGCACAGCGCCCCGGCCGCGAGTTCGACCAGTTCCTCGAACGACCGCACGCCGGATCGCAGCAGCGATGCCTCGCCCACGGCGGCTGAGACGCCGGGCGCCAGATTGGCCAGAGCATTTCGAAGGCCCGCGCTGATCGGGTTCCAGGCGTCCGCCGGACTCAGGCGCGCAACGGCGAAGCGCGTTTCTCCTTCCGCGCCTAACAGGTCGGTTGGCTCGCAGCACTTTCGGATCGCTTCGGCGGCGTCCAGAGGAAGCCGATGCAGCGCCGCGCCGCGCGCGGGGGTGGATTCGGCCAAACCGTCCACCTCCACTACGGCGACGGTTTGATCGAAACCGGAACGCGAAGCCAGCCAAAAGTCCCGGGCGCCCAGCTCCTGAAACGCCCGGGCGGAATAGAAGCCCGAGTCGGGGTCGCGAAGCGCGTCGCTGCGGGCGGCGCTGAGCACCCTTTGCCGCTCTTCGGCGTTTCGGATCGCTCGCGCGAGCGAACGGCTATCGATTTCCCATGTCAACAGGAAATCTTGGGCTCCTTCGCGCAGAGCGCTTATGGCTAAAGCATCGTCGTCGCTATGGGCCAGCAGCAGTATGGCCGCGCCCGCTGATACTTCCCGCAACCGCAGAAAACCGTGCAGCGAGTAGCTGTCCGGCAGACTCACATCCAGCAGAATCACGTCGAACGGCTCCTCGGCGAGCACGTCCAGGGCGTCTTCGAGGCGCTCGACGTGAACGGGCTGGAACAGCGGACTCCAAATGCGCCCCCGTTGCCGCTCCTCGATTTCCATGAGCGCTTCTTTGACCAGCATGGCGTCTTCGACGTCCGGTTCGACAAGCAGGAGTCTGATGATTCGGGAGTCCATCGGGAGCGGCGCGCAAGCGGAGACCGGCGCTCATTCGATTAGTGCGGCGGGACGCGGGGGAATCTCAGGCGGCGATCAGTCGACCCCGTACTCCTTGAGCTTGCGGTAGAGAGTCGTGCGGCCGATACCCAGCAGGTGAGCGGCCATGACGCGATCGCCTTTGGTGTATTCGATGGCGTTCAAGATGGCGCGCTTTTCCACCTCCGCCAAGGGCAACACGGGCTGCGGGACCGGAGCTTGGGCCTTCGGCAAATCCGCCGCGCGGCTCCCCGGCGCGGGCTCCACCACGCTGAACGGCATGGCGTCTCGGCCGTACAAATAGTTTTGCACCGCCGACGGCAACTCGGAAAGATGCACCAGCGGCCCGGAGCACAAAGCCACCATCTGCTGGATGCAGTTTTCCAGTTCCCGGACATTTCCGGGCCAATCGTAATCGAGAAGGGCTTCGAGCGCCTCCTGCGTCAGGCTGTGCCCGCGGCCGTATTTCTTCAGGAAGTGGGCGATCAATGCCGGGATGTCTTCCTTCCGCTCCCGCAACGGCGCCAGCCGCACGTTCACGACGTTCAGGCGGTAGAAAAGATCCCGGCGGAACGTTCCGCGCTCGACTTCCTTCGCCAGGTCCCGGTTCGTGGCGGCGATGATGCGGAACTCCGAGTGGCGCGTGGAAACAGAACCGACGGGGCGGAACTCTTTTTCCTGCAATACGCGCAAGAGCTTCGCCTGCAAGTCGAGGGGTAATTCGCCGATCTCGTCGAAGAAAGCGGTGCCGCCGTTGGCCGCTTCAATCAGTCCGATCTTCGTACCCACCGCGCCGGTGAAAGCGCCCTTCACGTGGCCGAACAACTCGCTCTCCATGAGCGGGCCAACCAGCGATGAGCAATCTATGGTGACGAACGGGCCCCGTGGATCCTCATTGTGGATCGCTCTGGCGACAACTTCCTTGCCGGTGCCGGTTTCACCCAGCAGAAGCACGGGCCAGCGGCATCTGCCGAGCTTCGTCACCAGCCGGTGAACTTGCCGGATGCGGGCCGATTGGCCCACCAGCACCGGAGGCTGATCGGGGTCCTCCGCCCGGGCGGCTTGCGTCGACGCGGATAACGGCATGGTACCTCGTTGATTGACACGGACAGCGGCCCGAGAGTGCAGCCGCGATCCCTAATAGTCTAGTGTGCCGGGCTTTGAAGAATTCTACAAGTCTTTTCCACTTCGGAACCCCACGCCGAGGCGGCTAACGGCCTTCGCTCGAGTCAATACGGACGACGAAGCAGTCCGGATAGGAGGGGCGAAGGCGTTCGGCCAGAGCCTCAGCCGATTCCTCCGAGCTGAAGTTTCCGGCGATGACCCGCCATAGCGGGCGTTCGCCATCCCTCCGCTCTATGGCAGCCGCGCCGTGCGCACGCGCCATCTCAGCGCGCAGCCGCTCGGCGTTCGAGCGTTCGGCGAAAGCTCCCACCTGCACGCCGAAGAGGCTGCGGGAGGGTTGCCGCCCGGGCGGGCGGATTACTTCGAGGCGGACGCGCGCCGTGCCGGGACCGATCATGTCGATCCGCCGCGCCGCGGCTCTTGACAGATCGATGATGCGCCCGCGAACGAACGGGCCGCGGTCCGTGATGCGCACTTCCACGGTCTTGCCATTCGTCAGGTTGCGCACGCGCACCCATGTGTCGAACGGGAGCGTGCGGTGCGCGGCGGTAAGCTTCTCCATGTCGTAGACTTCGCCGTTGGCGGCTCTGCGTCCGTGATACGGATGTCCGTACCAGCTAGCGATGCCCGTCTCGGTCTTGCCTACGCGCGCCGGCTTGGGCGCGCGGGGTTTCTTTGCGCATCCAGCCAGCAGCAGGGCCACAACCGCCGCGGCGCCGCAAGCCAGCCGCGGAGCGCTCCGGAAGCCACAAACATTTCGATCCGCGATTGTTTTTGCCCTCCCGCCGCCATCCATCATACGCCAAGATGATGCCCTCGCTTCATTTTTCTCTTGACTTTCAAGCCGAACAACCTTATATATAAATCACACTGTGGTTCTTTGCGAATCACAAATACTGATGTTAGGGAGAATCGATCGATGAAGAACGCAACGAAGAAGGCTGCGAAGAAGGCCCCGGCGAAGAAGGCCGCGAAGAAGGCCGCAAAGAAAGCCAAGAAGTAAGCAAGGGGCGGCCGATAGGCCGCAGCCAAACGGAAACTCACGGCCCCGGGAAACTGGGGCCGGTTTTATTTTAGGCCTGCCTTGCGAGCCACCAGCGTTCGGAACGTCTCTCCCATCCCGTAAAGCAAAGTCTTCAACTGAAGCCGCCGGCGCAGCCGCGATACTTCGTCCCCGGCTTCCAACGCGGCGGCGAAACGGTCCGCTTCTCCCGCCCGCAGCAACGTTTGAGCCAGCGTTTCGAACCGTTCGATGCGCAATCCGCGCTCTTCGGCGCGAGCCGCGACAGCGGTGAGATTGACATGCGCCGTGATATCGCGCTCGCCGGGTTCCTCCAGCACATCCTCCATCGCAGTGTGCCTTCTGTAGCTCATCAGCGTGCCGCGCGGGAACCGCACTGCCTCTCGGCTGGTATAGCCATAGTCGATGGCCAGCAAGTAACCTTCGTCGAGACAGGAAGCGATGCGGTCCATCCAACGCAACGCCTGGAAGCCGGCTTCGCGCCAATCGCCTTCCTCCGCCGCGCCGCCGAAGCGCGCCAAATATTCTTCCACTTCCGCCGGAGCGCGTTCGCTCTCCACCCAAACGAAACTCTCTCCGTGCGAGCCGAGCGCCACCCGCATCTGGCGGAAGCCTTCCTGGCGTTTCACATAGACATCGACGGGCAAGGCGTCAAAGAACTCGTTAGCGAAAATCAGGCCGCGCAATCCGGACGGCAAAGATCCGCGTCCGATATCCACTCCTTGATAACCGAACTCAGCCAGGTGTGGAGCCATCTCCTCCCTCCCCGCTCCGAGTTCCGCCACCCGAAACTCCCCGGCTCCCAATTCTTGCTTCAGCCGGCGTACATAGTCGCGTATCAGTATGCCGAAAACGGGTTGCACCTGCTCGGCGGTGTAAAAGTCGCCTTCCCGCCCGAAGGGATCGCGGGCCGGGCGATAGTAGCCGTACTGCGGGTGATAGAGCGCCGTTTCCATGAAGCGGCTGAAAGGAATCGGACCGGAGTTGCGGATCTCCTCCGCGAGGATGCGGCCGGCGGGAGTCACGGCTGCGGCTCCGGGCTTTGCGGCGTTCGCACGAATAGCTCCACGAGGTAGTCGTGCAGGCAGTCGTAAAGATGCCGCTGAAAGCTCCAAGAGAACTGTTCGCTGTGGATGTCGCGAGGATGCAGCGGCGCCCGGTAGGTGTGCGCGCCGGGAAGAGGATGGCGCAAAGAGATGAGGAGTTCCACGCCGCCATCCGGCCCTTCGCGCGCGGAGAATTCCACCAAGGCGTGCTCGTACCGCCGCAATTCCTTCTCGACACGTTCCAGTGCAGTCACGGCGTTATTGTACGATGGCAGCATGGCGGAAGGAGGAATCCGGCTCGGCTATGACGCCTACTCGCTGCGGGCGTGGCGCTGGAAGGCGCTTGAGCACCTCGAATATTCGGCGAAACTGAAACTCGACACCATTCAATTTTCCGGCTTGGGCGACTACGAGAGTCTGGATCCGGCTCACCTGGAGAAGGTCAAGCAGAAGGCGAAGGAACTCGACATCACCATCGACGCAGGCACCGGCTGCATTTGTCCCACATCCACCGCCTGGAATCCGAAAAACGGCGACCCGGTAAAGTACCTCTCTCAAGCTTTGCGCGTGGCCAAGGCGGTGGGGTCCACCAGCGTTCGATGCTTCTTGGGGAGTTCCGCGGACCGGTTGACGCCGGGAGGCATCCAACGGCACATCGAGGCGACAGTCAAAGTGTTCCGCGGGTGCCGCTCGCTGGCTCTGGACCTGGGAGTGAAGATCGCCATCGAGAATCACTCCGGCGACATGCAGGCATGGGAGACGAAGATGCTGATCGAGGAGGCGGGCGCCGATTATGTCGGCGCTTGTCTGGACGCCGGCAACCCTATTTGGGCGATTGAGGACCCGATCGTCGCGATGGAGGTGCTCGGTCCGCTGACGCTCACCACGCATGTGCGCGACACGGCGATTTATGAACACCCGCGCGGCGCCGCGGCGCAGTGGACCGCGATGGGAGACGGTTCGGTTGACTTCAAGAAGTTTGTGGAGCTGCACCGTAAGCTGTGCCCGAACGCTTCGATGCAGCTCGAGATCATCACCGGGCGTCCGCCGCGGGTGATTCCATATCTCGAAGATGACTTCTGGAAGGCGTTTCCGAAGGCGCGGGCGTCCGAATTCGCCCGCTTTGTGGAATTGGTCAAGCGCGGCAAACCGTTCAGCGGCTCGATGATCATCGCCGACGTGCCCGGCGCGAAGCCGCCAGAGTATGTTGAGGCGCTCAAGGCGCAACAGAGAGTCGACCTTGAGCGGAGCCTCGAGTATTGCAAGAAGACCCTCGGCGCGGGTTTGCATTGGAAAGGCTGACTTCCGGCCCGTGATCTAAACTGGTGGATGCAAGAGGCGGGGATGGCGCTTCCGGAAATTGTCGTCGTCAAGATCAGCACTGAGGCGGCGGGTTCCATCACCCTCACCCCGGTGGTGGCTCGTGAGATGACGCTCCTCGAACTGGCGGGCGAGATTGTGTCGGTCACCGCCAAAGATGCGCCGCGGCTGGACGCTATCCTGCGCCGCGGGAGTTTCGTCAGTGGAGGTTCGCGGTTCCGCTGGGCGCCTCTCGCGCCGGAGACGGAAGATCTCAAGGCGCTTCTAGCCGCCTTCCCCGACCCGGAGCCGGAGCGCCCTTTCGAGCGGCAGCGCTGCATTCGCGCGGTGATTTGCGGAGACGGATGGCGGGCGCCCATCGACCGCGGCGCCGGAGAGCGCCGCCGCATTTGGAAGCGCCGGAGTTTTTGGGATGAGTTGATGAGCGCGGCGGCGGGAGGGACTCTAGAGTATGCCGGATACTCTTACCGCGAACGGGCGGACGTCTATAAGATGCCGGTTCCCGCCGCCCTGTCGGCGCACCTCCGGGACTGCGCCGGACTGCTGCCCTTCGACTCCCTGGCAGCCAGGATCCGCTCCGGCGCCATCCTGCGCCTTGAATTCAGCGTGGCCCGGTGAGTATACTGGTCGCCGCACGTCCATTGTCCGAATCCAAAGAGGCCTTGCATGTTGCCTGAATACATCACCAAGACGAAAGCGAATCCGGCAGCCAACCGGGCGCCCTGGTTTTCGAACACGGCGCCCACTTACGCAGGAATCTTCCTGTGGGTGGTTTTCTACATGAAGCTGGCCGAGAATACCATCGACCGAGCCGGACTAGGGCTGTGCCTGCTGGCGCTTGCCATTGCCGGCGTCCTCAGCTACAAGCTGTACTACTACGTGCCGGCGATGCTGGGCATGAAGACCGGTTATCCGCTGTATGTCGTCGGAAGCTCCACCTTTGGAACGACCGGCGGCTACTTGATGCCCGGACTGCTGATGGGGTTGTTGCAGGTAGGTTGGTTTTCAGTGGGGACGTTCGTCGCATCGAACTTCATTTTGAACGGTGTTGGCGTGAAGCCGGAGCCGGCGACGCTGCCTTTCGCCATCGTGGCTGTCCTTTGGGGTTATGTCATGGCGTTCATCGGCGTAAAAGGAATTCAGTACATCGCCAAGGTGGCGCTGTTTCTGAATATGATTCCGGCGGTAGTGGTAGCGATTGTGTTCTTCAACACCGTGGGCGGCTTGAACGCCTACACGCCTGCCAAGAGCGAACCGTGGGCGGCTTTCAGCCTGCTCCTCGCCGCCGTGATCGGCTTTTTCGCCACGGCGGGCGCCGCGGGCGCGGACTTCGGCATGAACAGCCGGGATGCGAGGGATGTGAGGCTTGGCGGCTGGGTAGGCATCGTGGTGGCCATCCTTTACGCCGGAGGTTTGCCGCTGCTTTCGGTGGCGGGAGCTCACGGACTCGATCCTGCCCTTGCGAGTTTCAGCTACGATGCGGTAATCGCCAGGATGGGCGGTTTCCTTGCGCCGGCCATGTTCCTGCTGTTCACTGTGGCGTCTATTCCATCGGCATGCTTCTGCTCTTTCATCGCCGCCAACAGTTTCTCGACGATGATTCCCGGCATCCCGCGCATGGGGTCGACGATGGCTGCGATGACGGTAGCCATCATCCTGGCCATTAGCGGGAAGGCGGCGGATCTGATTGGTTTCTTCTCGATCGTGGGCGCGTCATTCGGCCCGATTTGCGGCGCCATGGCGGCGGATTATCTGCTGTCCGGACAGAAGTGGGCGGGTCCGCGTAAAGGCGTCAATTGGGCAGGTTACGGCGCGTGGGCGTTGGGCTTTATCGTCGGCATACTGCCGTTCCTTCCGCTCCCTGAGGACGTCAAGGGCTATACGCAACCGGCGGTGGTGTATAGCTTCGTCGTGGGCTTCGTGGTGTATGCCGCGCTGGCGAAGTTTGGCCTGGAGCCGGAGACCGTCCCGGTCGAAAAAGCCTGATTACTTGCGCCCGCTTTTGCGAGCCTGAATGACGATCGGCGTGGAGTGAAAGCCGAACTGCGCCCGCAGTTGGTTGATCAGATAACGCTCCACTGAGAAGTGCAGGGGTTCCGCCTTGTCGGTGAAAGCGACGAAGGTGGGAGGGCGCACGCCCACCTGCGTGATGTATTTGATCCGCACGTCGGTTTCAAACGTCAACTTGTCTACGAACCGGTTCAATTCGCCGGTGGAGACCCGCTTGGACGCCGAATCATAGGCGTTGCGGATCAACCCGAAGAGCTTATCGACTCCCCGCCCGGTGTGGGCGCAAGTGAAGACGACCGGAGCGTAGTCCAGGAACTTGAACTGCTCTCTCACCGCTTCGAGAACGCGGGACTGCCGCTTTTCCGGACTCAGATCCCACTTATTCACGCACAGGATGAGCGCGCGTCCGTCTTCGTGGGCGTAGCCGGCCACCGTAGCGTCCGTGGCCGTAGCGCCTTCGGAGGCGTCCACCACCATCACCACCACATTGGCCATGCGTATATGACGGCGGGCCATCACGACGCTTAGCTTTTCCGCCATGAGCTTCGTCTTGCCCTTGCGGCGGATGCCGGCGGTGTCGACGAAGACGTAGCGAATGCCTTCGCGCTCCACGGCTTCGTCCACCGCGTCCCGCGTGGTGCCGGCCACGGGCGACACGATAGCGCGCTCCTCTCCCACTAGCGAGTTGAGCAAGGTCGATTTGCCTACATTGGGACGTCCGATGATGGCCACTTTGATGGTTCGCGCCTCAGGCGCGGCATCTTCCGCCGGCTCCGGTTCCGAGGCGGGAACCGCACTAGTGACGAAATCGAGCAGTTCTTCAAGACCGTGGCGGTGTTCCGCCGAGATGGGGAACAGATGCTCAAAACCAAGTTCGTGAAATTGCCACGCGAGGTTCTCGCGAACGGCGGCGTCAATTTTGTTCACGGCCAAGGCCACCGGCTTGCCTAACCGCCGCAGCATGCGGGCAAGCTCGCGGTCGGCGGCGGTAATCTCCGTGCGTCCGTCAATGAGGAATATGATGGCGCACGCCCTGTCGAGCGCCACGCGCGCCTGACGCATGATGTTGGCGGGGATCAAGTCGTCGTCATTGGGGATGATTCCGCCGGTGTCGATCAATTCGAAGCGCCGGTTTCTGTAGACGGCTTCGCCGTGCAACCGGTCGCGCGTGATGCCGGGCTCGTCGCCGACTATGGCGCGCCGCTGTCCGGTGATGGCGTTAAACAGAGTGGATTTGCCCACGTTGGGCCGGCCCACGATGACCACCGCGGGCAGGGGCTCGGATTGCAGCATCCTGATTTCAGGGTAACACTCACCCGGCGCCGGACTATTCGTCCTTGCTGCGTCCGTGTTTCGGTTTAGGGGTCTCGGCGGGCGGAGGCTCGGATGTGGAGAGAACCGCGTTGAACAGGGCTTGCTTCTTAAGCTCGCGCTTGGAGGGAGGAATCTGCTCGCGGCGGTAATCGTGGTCGTTATAGCAGGTGCGGCAGCGGACTTTCGCCGGCTCCGCGCCCAAGAGCGATACGATGGAATGATTTGTAATCCGCTTGCACTTCACGCAGTAGTCGTCAATGACATCGCCCAAACGCAGGTCAGACATCGCGCACGCTCCGCCAGCTAGAACTGCTCGCAGTATACCAGAACCTGTCAAGGCGGACCGGATTTCAGAGGCCCACATAAGCGGGCCTGCGGAGTTTGCCGTCCGTGGCTGATTGGGGGGCGCTTTCGGGAAGCACCACTTGATAGTGCCGGTACACGTCGCTGAAGACTGCGTCCCAGGAGCGTCCTGCGGCGCGTCTGCGAGCGCCTAGGCGAAGTCTGTTCCGCAAGGTGGGACTGTGGTACAGGTTGAGAACCGCCTCCGCAAGCTCCTCGTCGCTCCGGACGACGAATCCGGACTCGCCGTGGGCGACCAGGAACTTCGGCCCGCCTTTACCCATGACCACCGCGGGCGTGCCGGAAGCCATGGCCTCCAGCACGGCGTTGCCAAAAGTGTCGGTTTCGGAGGGGAAGACGAAGACATCCATGTTTGCGTAGGCTTCGGCTAGCGCGGCGCCCTCCAGCACTCCCGGCAGGCAAGCCCGGCGGAGGTTTGCGGCGAGCCACTCCCTGTCGCTGCCCTGACCCGCAATGACGAAACGGTATTCC
>Ga0101944_10005311_pt1 | contig 14803 bp, 10 predicted proteins | sample DewCreD2012metaG_FD_75245 | JGI IMG/M metagenome (GOLD analysis project Ga0101944, IMG submission 75245) | Hot spring sediment bacterial and archeal communities from British Columbia, Canada, to study Microbial Dark Matter (Phase II) - Dewar... ... | reverse complement strand
GGCGGCGTGCCGTTAAGGAGAGAGCGGCGGCCGCGGCGCTCGACCTCTGCCGCCGGTTTGCCGTAGCCCGGAAGTGAACGGCTCGATTCGCGCGTTTCTTGCGGTCGGAATACCGGATTCGGTTCGCCGGGAACTGGGCCGACTGGTCGGCCGCCTGGGAAATCGCCCCGGTCCCAGAGTGCGTTGGGTTCGGCCCGAATTGATGCATCTGACACTAGTTTTTCTGGGGGAAGTGGAGGAGGGTTTCATCGCCCGAGCAGTTCGGTCGTTGCGGTCGGTGGTGTCGGAGCTGCCCGGGTTCCAGTGCCGGCTTTGCGGGCTTGGGGCGTTCCCGAGCTCAAGTAGGGCGCGCGTGGTCTGGGTCGGCGTCGGGGCCGGCAGGGACGAGCTGCGCGAGCTACAGCGTTCGGTGACTCGGACGCTGCAGGCAGTCGGATTCCGACCCGAAGGTAGGGAGTTCACCCCACATTTGACATTGGGACGGCTGCGGGAGCCGGCGGATGTCAAGCCCATCGTCGAAGGCAGGTTTGAGAGCGATACTTTCCAAGTGGAATGCCTGACGGCGTTCAGGAGTGTGTTGGGGCCGGGCGGTCCGGAGTACACCGAGCTGGCAGCGTTGCCGCTGAGAACCGCTTGACACGACGGGCGGCAACGGTCATCATCTGTTGATGATCGGCGGCCTCGCAGTCAGGCGGACAGGAGGTGACTATGTCTGGATTGAGTCCCGCGGTCTGGATGATTGCGGGTCTGGTCATTGCCGCGCTGGAGATGGTGGTTCCCGGCTTCGTAATCATCTGGTTTGGTGTCGCCGCCGTGTTAACGGGCATTCTGGCGTTCTTTGTCCATAACACATACTTCCAGCTGGGTGCGTTCGCGGTTCTCTCCGGTCTGCTGGTGTTCCTGGCGCAGTGGATAGGACGCAGAATCACCCGGCCCGAGCCTGAGCCCGCGGGCGCGAACAGGATGCCGGGGGCGATTGGCACGGTCGTCCAAGATATTCTTCCCGGCGATGTCGGCAGGGTCAAGGTAACCGGCGAAGAGTGGCGGGCTGAGGCCGAGGTGGCAATCGCTAAGGGTAAACGGATCAGGGTTTTGAGGGTAGAGGGCACGCGGGTGATTGTCGAGCCTGCGGAGGAAAAGGAGTAAGCCATGACCGGACTCGTGGTTGTCGCACTAATCTTTCTATTTCTGCTGGCGCTGCTTGGGCTGAAGGTCGTTCGGCCCTATCAGCTGGCCTGCGTCGAGCGCCTGGGGCGGTATCAGCGAACGGTGAAGCCGGGGCTCAATTTCATCATGCCGTTCCTCGAGCGGCTGATAAAGGTAGACATGCGGGAACAGGTAGTGGACGTTCCGCCGCAGGAGGTTATCACCAAAGACAACGCGACGGTGACAGTTGATGCGGTCATCTACTACGAGGTGACCGACCCGGTCAAGGTGCTGTACAACGTGGCCAATTTCCGCATGGCAACAATCAAGCTCGCGCAAACGAACCTGCGCAACGTCGTTGGCGACTTGACGCTTGACGAGTCGCTGACTTCGCGGGAACGCATCAATGCCAAGCTGCGCGACGTGCTTGACGAAGCGACAGACAAGTGGGGTGCGCGAGTGACCCGCGTCGAGTTGCAGCGAATCGAGCCGCCGGCCGACGTGACGGAGGCGATGCACCGGCAGATGAAGGCCGAGCGCGACCGCCGCGCCGTGGTGCTTGAGGCCGAGGGCGTCAGACAGGGCGCCATTCTCAGGGCCGAGGGCGAGAAGCAGGCTAAGATACTGCAGGCCGAGGGCGAGGCTGCGGCGATTCAGCGTGTGGCCGAAGCCGAGCGATTCAAGCTGCTGACGGTGGCCGAAGGCGAGGGACAGGCGATCGAGCGTGTTTATGCTGCTATCCATCGCGGCAATCCGACTCGGGACCTGATTACCGTGAAGTACCTTGATGCGCTGGCGAAGATGGCTGACGGAAGGGCCACCAAGCTCTTCGTTCCCTACGAGGCTTCAGGTGTGCTGAGCGCGCTGGCCATGGTCGCAGACTTACTGCGAGAGAAGCAGGTCGAGGGGGCCAAAGGCCGGCAGGCGAATGAGGGAGCGTAGCGCCTTCAGACCGGAGCCGGGCCGAGACGGTCTTGGAGGTTCTGGGTTCAATAGCTGGCACGCGCGGGAGTCCGACGCGGTCATTGCCGCGCTGAACTCCTCCGGCGGGTCCGGGTTGAGCGTAGCGGACGCAGAGCAGCGTCTGAGCCGTCACGGGCCGAACGCGCTGGTGGAGCGGGGCATCAAGAGCCCGCTGGCAATACTCGTGGACCAGCTCAAGTCGATTCTGATACTACTGCTGCTGGCGGCGGCACTGGTGTCTTTCCTGCTTGGAGAGAGGCTGGATGCCGGCGCTATTCTTGCGATTGTCGTTCTAAACGCGGTTCTAGGTTTCATCCAAGAATTCAGAGCCGAGCGGGCGATGGCGGCGTTGAAGCAACTGGCGGTGCCGCTGGTCAGAGTCCGGCGGGAGGGACAGGTTCTGGAGGTTTCGGCGCGTAAGCTCGTCCCCGGTGATATCGTTCTGCTGGAGTCCGGGAGCGTGGTGCCGGCCGACGGGCGGCTGCTGGAGGCGTTCAACCTTGAGGTGCAGGAGTCGGCGCTTACGGGCGAGTCGGAGCCGGTCGCCAAGGATGCGGAGGCCGTGGTTCCGGACGACACACCGCTAGGTGAGCGCACGAACATGGTCTACATGGGCACGGCGGTCGTGAAGGGTCGGGGCGTGATGGTCGTCACAGAGACTGGGATGCAGACCGAGCTGGGGCGGATTGCCGAGATGATCTCGACGGTGCGGCGCGAGCCGACACCGCTACAGCGGCGGCTTGAGCAACTCGGTCGCGGTCTGGCACTGGCATCCGTTGCCATTGTGGTCGTGGTCTTTGCGTTGGGAGTTATTCGCGGCGAGCAGTTCCGCCTGATGGTCATGGTCGCAATCAGCATGGCGGTGGCTGCCGTGCCGGAAGGGCTGCCGGCGGTGGTAACTATCGCCTTGACGCTGGGTGCCCGGCGCATGCTGGCTCGCAATGCGCTGATCCGGCGACTGGCCGCGGTCGAGTCGCTGGGGTCGGTCACCGTAATCTGCTCTGACAAGACCGGGACATTGACCGAGAACCGGATGAGCGTAAGGGTCCTCGACTTGGCCGGTGATACAGTCAATATCTCGGCCGACCGGGATGAGCCGGGGTACGTGCTCGACGCACGGCAACAGCCGGAGGTTACGCTGATGCTGGTGGCCGGAGCGCTTTGCTCTGACGCTCTGATCCGGCCGAGCCCGGATTCGGGAGAGCCGCAGATTATCGGCGACCCGACCGAGGCGGCGCTGGTTCAGGCGGCGATGCGTTTCGGTCTAGGCAAGTCCGAGCTGGAGCGGGTTCTGCCCCGCCGCCGCCAGCTCCGGATTGAAGCGCAGCAGCGGGAAGTGCCCGCTTTCCACAGCCTTCTTCTGCGTGTCGAGGCCCAGCCGCATGTTGATTCCGTGCGCGATGCAGTGGCTGTACGCGATGATCAGCGACGGCCCCGGCCACGAGGCCGCTTCCTGGAAAGTGCGCACCGTGTGCACCGGGTTCGCCCCCATCGCGACCTGCGCGACGTAGACGTTGCCGTACGCCATCGCGATCATGCCGAGGTCTTTCTTGCCGACCGTCTTGCCGGCCGCCGCGAACTTCGCGACCGCGCCGCGCGGCGTGGCTTTCGACGCCTGGCCGCCGGTGTTGCTGTAGACCTCGGTGTCGAGGACCAGGATGTTGACGTTCCTGCCGCTGGCGAGCACGTGGTCGAGCCCGCCGTAGCCGATGTCGTACGCCCAGCCGTCGCCGCCGACGATCCACACGCTGCGCTCGACGAGGTTGTCGGCGATGGCGGCGAGCCGCGCGGCCTCGGGAAAGCGCAGCTTGCTGAGGATGGCTTTGAGCCGCGCAACGCGTTCGCGCTGCGCGCGGATCTCTTCGTCGCTGCCCTGCGGCGCGCTGAGCAGTTCGTCGGCGAGCGCCTCGCCGATCTCCGCGCGCAGCTCGCGCACCAGCAGTTGCGCCAGATCGCGCTGCGCGTCGATCGCCAGCCGCATGCCCAGACCGAACTCGGCGTTGTCCTCGAACAGGCTGTTGGCCCAGGCCGGTCCCTGACCTTCGGCGTTCTTGGCCCACGGCGTCGTCGGCAGATTGCCGCCGTAGATCGACGAGCAGCCGGTCGCGTTGGCGATGACCAGATGGTCGCCGTAAAGCTGCGAGATCAGCTTCAGATACGGCGTCTCGCCGCAGCCGGCGCACGCGCCCGAGTACTCGAACAGCGGGCGGCGTAGCTGCGATCCGCGCAGCGGGTCGATCCGGTCGAGCGGCGGCCGCACCTCGGGCAGGCTCAGGAAGAATTCGTAGTTCGCGCGCTCGGCCTCGAGGTGCGCGAGCTTGGGCCGCATGTTGATCGCCTTGTGCTTGACGACCTGCTTGCTGCGCGTCGGACAAACGTCGACGCAGATCCCGCAGCCGGTGCAGTCGTCGGGGGCGACCTGCAGGCTGTAGAGCATGCCCTCGAGCCCGCTGCCGTCCTTGCGCGACCACGGCACCGCCTTGAAGGTCGACGGCGCGCGTTTCATGTCGTCGGGCGTGAGCATGGTCTGGCGGATCGCCGCGTGCGGGCACACGAGCGGGCAGATCGCGCACTGCGTGCAGATCGTCTCGTCCCAGATCGGAATCTCGTGCGCGATGCTGCGTTTCTCCCACTGCGTCGTCGCGGTCGGGAACGTGCCGTCGACCGGAAGCGCGGACACCGGCAGCAGGTCGCCCTTGCCGTCGAGCATCATCGCGGTGACGCGCTGGACGAAATCGGGCGCGGTGCGGGGAACGACGGGCCGGCGCGAGAACTTCGAGTCGGCGCGCGCCGGCACCCTGACTTCGCGCAGCGCCGCGAGCGACGCGTCGACCGCGGCGAAGTTGCGGTTGAGCACCGTCTCGCCGCGCTTGCCGTAGGTCCTGCGGATCGCGTCCTTGATCTTCGCGATCGCTTCCTCGCGCGGCAGCACGCCCGAGATCGCGAAGAAACACGCCTGTGTCACGGTGTTGATGCGGCCGGCGAGCCCCGCCTGTTTGGCCACGCCGATCGCATCGACGACGAAAAAGCGCAGCTTCTTGTCGAGGATCGACTGCTGCGCCTCGCGCGGCAGCTTGTCCCACACCTCCTCGGGCCCGTAGGGGCTGTTCAGCAGGAAGGTCGCGCCGGGGCGCGCGAGCGCCAGCACGTCGAGCTTCTCCATGAACTCGAACTGGTGGCAGGCGATGAAATCCGCCTGCCGGATCAGGTAGGTCGACTCGATCGGCTTCGGCCCGAAGCGCAGGTGCGACACCGTGATCGCTCCGGACTTCTTGCTGTCGTAGACGAAGTAGCCCTGCGCGTGCAGCGGCGTGTTCTCGCCGATGATCTTCACGGTGTTCTTGGTCGCGCCGACCGTGCCGTCGGCGCCGAGCCCGTAGAACACCGCGCAGGTCACGCCTTCGGCCTCGGCGTCGAAGTCCGCGTCCCACTTGAGCGACAGCCGCGTCACGTCGTCGACGATGCCGACCGTGAAGTGCCGTTTCGGTTGCGGCTGCTTCAGCTCGTCGAGCGCGGCCTTGGCCATCGCCGGCGTGTACTCCTTGGACGACAGCCCGTAGCGGCCGCCGATCACGCGCGGCAGCGGCATGTCGCTCGGCCAGCCTTCGGCGAGCGCGGTGACCACGTCCTGATACAGCGGCTCGCCGATCGCGCCGGGCTCCTTGGTGCGATCGAGCGCGGCGATCGCGCGGACGGTCTTCGGCAGCGCCTCGACGAAAGCGCGCACGTCGAACGGCCGGTACAGGCGGACGGTGACGAGGCCGACCTTCTCGCCGGCGGCGGCGAGCCGCTCGACGGCCTCGCGCGACGCGCCGGTGCCCGAACCCATCTGCACCAGCACGCGCTCGGCGTCGGCCGCGCCCGTGTAGTCGAACAGCCCGTAGCGGCGCCCGGTCAGGTTCGCAAAGCGCGCCATCGACTCGCGAACGATGCCCGGCACGGCCGCATAGAACGGATTGCACGCCTCGCGCGCCTGGAAGAACACGTCGGGGTTCTGCGCGGTGCCGCGGATCACCGGGTTGTCCGGGTTCAGCGCGCGCGCGCGATGCGCGCGGACGAGCTCCTCGTCGATCAGCTCGCGAACGTCCTCCTCGAACAGCAGGTCGATCTTGTTGACCTCGTGGCTGGTGCGGAAGCCGTCGAAGAAGTGCAGGAAAGGCACGCGCGCCTTCAGCGTCGACATGTGCGCGATCATCGCCAGGTCCTGCGCCTCCTGCACGCTCGCCGAGGCGAGCAGCGCGAAGCCGGTCGTCCGCGCGGCCATCACGTCGGAATGGTCGCCGAAGATCGACAGCGCGTGCGTCGCGATCGTTCGTGCGGCGATGTGGAACACCGCGGGCGTCAATTCGCCGGCGATCTTGAACATGTTCGGCAGCTTCAGCAGCAGGCCCTGCGACGACGTGAAGGTCGTCGTCAGCGCGCCGGTCTGCAGCGCGCCGTGCACGGTGCCCGCCGCGCCCGCCTCGCTCTGCATCTCGATGACCTGCGGCACGCTGCCCCAGATGTTCTTCTGCCCGGCGGCCGACCACGCGTCGGCCAGCTCGCCCATCGGCGACGACGGGGTGATCGGATAAATCGCGATCACCTCGCTCGTCAGGTGGGCGATGCGTGCGGCCGCTTCGTTGCCGTCGAGCACGTGCGAGCGTTCGGTCATGGTGTGAAGGTCAGTCCGGATAATTCACGGGGGACGCGGGAGTTGCGCGGATGCATGCGGGATGCGGATTGCGCGAGAGGGGCGCAGTCCAATGCCTGGAGGCATCGGCGAGCACTTGAGCGCAAGCCCGCGTTCCACGGTCGCGCGCGCAGGCGCGACCGGCTCCAGCGGCGCGAAGCAATGCTTCGCGAAACCCCGCCTCCGCCCGCGGGCGCCGCGCGAACCCGCGCAGCCCCGACGGTACGAAGTGGATCGAAAGTCCGCGGGCCGAAAGTGCCGATTCACCGAGAAGCAAGTTACGCATACCGGGGCGACCTCGTGAAGTATCCGGGCCAGGGGTTACAGGATTCCGGCCTTGCCGGCCTCCCAGCGCCGGAACTCGGTCGTCAGCAGCGCGACGTGTTCGCGCTCCTCGGCGGCGAGCTCCTTGTACAGCTCGCGCTCGACCGACCCTGCGGGCGCGGCGTCGGCTTCGCGCGTGAAGAAATCGACCGCGCGCTGCTCGAACGCGATCGCGATTCGGAACAGGTTGGCCGGATCCTCGGGCCGGCGGTCGACGCCGGCGAAGATCGCCGCGCGGTCGAGCTGGAAGTCGGCCGCGGGCGGCGGCAGGTCCGCGTGGTAACGCTTCGACAGCGTCGCCATGTGCTCGCGCTCCATCGCCGCCAGGCGGCCGAACAGCTCGCGCAGCACCGGGTCCGCCGCTTCGCGCGCGGCGCGCTCGTAGTAGGCGAGTCCGCCCAGTTCGATCTCGAAGGCCTTGCGGACCGCGTCGAGCGCGCGCGCATCTTCGACCGGCCCGCGCTCGAGCAGCTCGAGCCGGCCCTTGCAGTGCGGGCACATCCCGTACGGGAAGGCGAAGCCCTCGCTGACCTTGCCGCACTCGGTGCAGCGCCAGCGCAGTTCCACGCCGGCGCAGCAGATGTAGGGTTCGTCGCCCTCGATCGGGCGCCGGCAACGCGGGCAGACGTTCATGGTGTCGTCCTCGCCAAAGAGGCGCGCAGGCGCAGCGCCATCCGCACGCTCGGTCGCGCGCTCGCCGCGAGCTGTGTGGCGGGCGCTCGGCCCGCGAAGTGCGCTGTATTCACCACCGAGACACCGAGACCACCGAGAAAGACGGGCGTTTCCGAATCACCGGCGCGGCGTACCCGATGCGGACGGCCTTCGACCGAACACATGATCGGTTTTTCCTCTGTGTTCTCTGTGTCTCGGTGGTGCAAACGCCTTCTCATCCCTGAGCCTCGGCTGCAACGGGGACCGGCGGAACGAAGGCCATCGCGTCCTCGCGCGTGATCGGCCACTTGGTCTTGCCGCCCGCCAGATACGCGCCGATCGCCCGCGCGGCGCGGCGGCCCGCGCCCATCGCCAGGATCACGGTCGCGCCGCCCGTGACGATGTCGCCGCCGGCGAAGACGCCCGGCACGCTCGTCGCCTGCGTGAATTCGTCGGCGACGATGTAGCCCCACTTGTTCAGTTCGAGCCCCGGCGTGGACTTGGTGACGATCGGGTTGGCCTTGGTGCCGAGCGCGTAAATGACCGTGTCGCACTCGAGCTCGACGAACTCGTCCAGCGGAACCGGCTTGCGGCGACCTTTGTCGTCGGGCTCGCCGAGCGCCATCTTCTGCACCTTCATGCCGCGGACGTTGCCTTCGGCGTCGGTCAGGATCTCGACCGGCCCGTGCAGGAAGAAGAACTCGATGCCTTCCTCCTTGGCGTGCCGCAGTTCCTCGACCCGCGCCGGTGCCTCGGCCTCGGAGCGGCGATACACGCAGCGGACGGTCGGCGCGCCGAGCCGCTTGGCGACGCGCAGGCAGTCCATCGCCGTGTTGCCCGCGCCGATCACGACGACGCTCTTGCCGAGCTTGATCGGCGTGTCCAGATACGGGAACTTGTCGCCGCCCATCAGATTGACGCGCGTGAGGAACTCGTTCGCCGAGTACACCTGCCCCGCGAACTCGCCGGGAATCCCGAGAAACGCCGGCGCGCCGGCGCCCGCGCCGACGAACACCGCGTCGAAGCCCATCTCGCCGAGCAGTTGCGGGATCGAGAAGGTCTTGCCGATCACCTTGTTGGTCTCGAACCTCACGCCGAGCGCTTTCAGCGCGTCGACCTCGCGCGCGATGATCTCGCGCGGCAGCCGGAACGACGGGATTCCGTACTGGAGCACGCCGCCGACGACGTGCAGCGCCTCGTAGACCGTGACTTCGCAGCCGTAGCGGACCAGGTCGGCGGCGACCGCGAGCCCCGACGGGCCCGACCCGACCACCGCGACCCGGCCCAGCTTCTTCTCGAAGCGCGGCGGCTCGGCCCTGCGCGGCTTCGCGTTGTCGCCGACGAAGCGCTCGAGCCGGCCGATCGCGACGGGTTCGAGCTTGCGCCCGACGATGCACTGCGCCTCGCACTGCGACTCCTGCGGGCACACGCGCCCGCAGATCGACGGCAGCAGGTTCGATTCGTTGATCACCGCCAGCGCGCCTTCCAGATCGCGCACCAGCAGGTGCTTGATGAAGCGCGGGATGTCGATCGACACCGGGCAGCCTTCGATGCACGCCGGCTTGCTGCACATGATGCAGCGCTCGGCCTCGGCGAGCGCGTCGGCCATCGAATAGCCGAGGTTGACTTCCTTGAAGTTGCGCGAGCGCTCGAGCGGGTCGCGCTCGGGCATCTTGGTCGCGTGCGGGGCGACGTCCTTGTATTTCTTGTAGTTGGTCTTGCCCTGCTCGAACAGGATCTTCTCGACCTGGCAGACGTGCGCGTAATCGGTGTTGGCCGCGGCTTCCTCGTCCTTGAACCGCTTCTGCCGCAGCATCAGCTCCTTGAAGTCGACCTGGTGGCCGTCGAAGTCGGGGCCGTCGACGCAAGCGAACTTGATCTCGTTGCCCACCGTCACGCGGCACGAACCGCACATGCCGGTGCCGTCGACCATGATCGAGTTCAGCGACACCATCGTCTTGACGCCGAACGGCCGCGTGGTCTCCGCGCACGCGTTCATCATCGGCAGCGGCCCGATCGCGATCACCAGATCCGGCTTTTCGCGTTCGAGCACTTCCTTCAGCGCCGCGGTGACGAAACCCGGCTTGCCGTAGCTGCCGTCGTCGGTGCAGACGATCAGGTCGTCGCAGTGCGCGCGGAACTTGTCCTCCCAGAACACGAGATCCTTGGTGCGGAACCCGATGATCCCGGTCGTGCGGTTGCCGGCCGCCTTGAACGCGCGAAGCTGCGGATACACGGGCGCCACGCCGAGGCCGCCGCCGACCAGCACGACGTGCCCTGCGCGGCTGACGTGCTGCGGCAACCCGAGCGGACCGACGAAATCGGCGAACGTGTCGCCCGCCTTGTAGTGATCCCGCATCTCGAGCGTGGTCTTGCCGAGCGCCTGGACCACCAGCGTGACGGTGCCTTGGTCGCGGTCGTAATCGGCGACGGTCAGCGGAATGCGTTCGCCGCCTTCGCGCAGCCGAAGCATCACGAAGTGCCCCGGCTCGGCGGCGCGCGCGACATCCGGCGCGAGCACCTCCCACAGGAAGGTCGTGTCGGAAAAAGCTTCGCGCCTGAGGATCCGATACATGGCGTGCGTCCGTCGAAGGATCGAGCGGGCCGCCATCGACATGCGCTGCGTTCGCGGCGACCGCGAAGCGGATGCTCGCATCCAGCAGCGAAGCTCCGTTGACCGCGATCAAGCAGTCCGGAATGCGTGACGTGTGTCGCATTGCGCAACAAAAAATGGAGGCGCGATCCGGATCGACTTGACGACTGTCAAGTCCGCGGAAATCGCACGGGCGACACTGCGCGGCGTTGCGGCGGCACGAGCGGACGGACCCAAACGATGAATACCCGAGTCGATCTCGCGGTCGGTGTAGGCCTCGCCGATCGCGCGCGCAAGAGCCGCTGGCCGGCGCGCATGGATTTCGCGCAGAGCGCGAGCGGTCTCGTGCTCGGCCTGTTCATGTGGGGCCACATGTTCTTCGTCGCGTCGATCCTCGTCAGCAACGACTTCATGTGGATGGTTGCGAGAGCGTTCGAGGGGTACTTCTTTTTCGGGCGACCATACCCGGGCATCGTTTCGGTGATCGTCGCGGGCGTGCTGGTGCTCGTCGTGCTGCACGCTTTCCTCGCGATGCGCAAGTTCCCGGCCAACTACCGGCAGTGGCGCACCTTCGCGGCGCATCGCGCGATGCTGGGCCACGGCGACACGACGCTGTGGTGGATCCAGGTGATCACCGGCTTCATGCTGTTCTTCATGGCCTCGGTGCATCTGTATCAGATGCTGATGCACCCGGCGATGATCGGGCCGTACGAATCCGCCGACCGCGTGTGGACCGGCCGCTGGTGGCCGCTTTATCTGGTGATGCTGTTCGCGGTCGAGCTGCACGCCGGCATCGGCCTGTACCGGCTCGCGGTCAAGTGGGGCTGGCTGCAGGGCGCCGATCCGACGCAGGGGCGGCGCAGGCTGCAGCGCGCCAAGTGGGCGCTGACCGCATTCTTCCTCGTGCTCGGGCTCGCCACGCTCGCCGCCTACATGAAGATCGGCTACGAGCATCGCGCGCAGGCCGGACAACCCTACGTGCCCACGTGGCAGCAGGCGCCCAAATGAAAGTGAACTACACCGATGTGCTCGTGATCGGCGGCGGACTCGCCGGGCTGCGGCTGGCCGTCGCCGCCAAGCGGCGCGGGCACGACGCGCTCGTGCTGTCGCTGGTTCCGCCCAAGCGCTCGCACAGCAAGGCCGCGCAGGGCGGAATGCAGGCCTCGCTCGGCAATGTGATCAAGGGGCAGGGCGACAACGAGGACGTGCACTTCGAGGACACGGTACGCGGCTCGGACTGGGGCGCCGACCAGGAAGTCGTCCGCATGTTCGTCAACACCGCGCCGAAGGCGGTGCGCGAGCTGGCCGCGTGGGGCGTGCCGTGGAGCCGGATCCGCAAGGGCGACCGCACGGTCATCATCAACGGCCAGAAGGTCACGATCACCGAACGCGACGAAGCGCACGGGCTGCTCGCGCAGCGCGACTTCGGCGGCACCAAGAAGTGGCGCACCTGCTACGTCTCCGACGGCACCGGCCACGCGATGCTGCAGGCGGTCGGCGACCAGGCGATCGGCAACGGCATCCCCGTGCACGAGCGCGCCGAGGCGCTCGCGCTGATCCACGACGGCAGCCGCTGCTACGGCGCGGTCGTTCGCGACCTGATCACCGGCGAGCTATCCGCCTACGTGGCCAAGGCGACCGCGATCGCGACCGGCGGCGCCGGACGGCTGTATCGGGTGACGACCAACGCGGTGATCTGCGAAGGCATCGGCCACGCGCTCGCGCTGGAGACCGGCGTGGCCGCGCTCGGCAACATGGAGGCGGTTCAGTTCCATCCGACCGCGATCGTTCCCGCGGGCATCCTCGTCACCGAAGGCTGCCGCGGCGACGGCGGCCTGCTGAAGGACGCCGACGGGCACCGCTTCATGCCCGACTACGAGCCCGAGAAGAAAGAGCTCGCTTCGCGCGACGTCGTCAGCCGCCGCATGGAAGAGCACATCGCGAAGGGCAAGGGGGTCAAGTCGCGCTTCGGCGACCACCTGTGGCTCGATATCACGCTGCTCGGCGAGCATCACATCAAGCACAACCTGCGCGAGGTCTACGACATCTGCCATTACTTCCTCGGCATCGACCCGGTGCGCGACATGATCCCGGTGCGGCCTGCGCAGCACTACACGATGGGCGGCGTTCGCACCAAGCCCACCGGCGAGAGCCCGACGCTGAAGGGCCTGTTCGCCGCCGGCGAAGCGGCGTGCTGGGACATGCACGGGTTCAACCGGCTCGGCGGCAACTCGGTCGCCGAGACGGTCGTCGCCGGCATGATCGTCGGCGAGTTCATCTCCGACTTCTGCGACCGCGAGGATCTCGCGATCCCGCTCGGCCTCGTGCGCGACGCGGTCGAGCGCGAGCAGGCGAAGCTCGACGCCCTGCTGAGCGGCAAAGGCAGCGAAAGCGCGTCGGTGCTGAAGGCCGAGATGCAGTCGCTGATGACCGAGAAGGTCGGCATTTTCCGCACCGGCGAGAACCTGCAGCAGGCGGTCGATACGCTGCAGCAGCTTCTCGTTCGCAGCCGCTCGATCGGCGTGCCGTACAAGGCGTCGGGCGCGAATCCCGAACTGGTGACCGCGTACCGCACGCAGAAGATGATCAAGCTCGCGTTGACGATCGCGTACGGCGCGCTCGCGCGCACCGAGAGCCGCGGCGCGCACTTCCGCCACGACTACCCGCGCCGCAACGACGCCGAGTGGCTCAAGCGCACGCTGGCGACCTGGAAGAGCGAGACCGACACGCTGCCCACGCTGGCGTACGAGCCGCTCGACGTGAAGAAAATGGAACTTCCGCCGGGCTGGCGCGGTTACGGCGCGAAGGACTACATCGACCACCCCGACACCGCGGCGCGGCTCGCCGAGGTCGAGGCCATCAAGACGAAGTACGCGGACGACCGCTTCGCGCGGCAGGCCGCGCTGCTGCCGTTCGAGCACCTGCTGCCGGAGCGGCTGCGCGGCCGCAACGAGCGCATCGACGAACCCTTCGCGGCGGCGCCCGCGCAGAAGGTCGCGTGATGGATACGAAAACGCATCAGGCCGTCATCGACACATCGCGGCTCGCGCGCCCGGCCGGCGCCGCGGCCAACGGCGACAACGCGCATCGGCGCATCCGCATCAGCGTGCTGCGGTTCAACCCGCAGAAGCCGGGCGACGTGCCGCGCATGCAGGCCTACGAACTCGAAGAAGCCGACGGCATGACGCTGTTCATCGCGTTGAACGAGATCCGCGACAAGCAGGATCCGTCGCTGCAGTTCGACTTCGTCTGCCGCGCCGGCATCTGCGGCTCGTGCGCGATGCTGATCGACGGGCGTCCGGGGCTCGCGTGCCGGACGCTGACCAAGAACCTCGGCGCCGAGATCACGCTCGCGCCGCTGCCGTACTTCGAGCTGATCGGCGACCTGTCGGTCAACACCGGCAAGTGGATGCGCGCGATGAGCGAGCGGCTGCAGACGTGGGTGCACGCCAAGCAGCGCGAGATCGACCTGACGCGGATCGAGGAACGGATGGATCCGGACCTCGCCGAGAAGATCTACGAGCTGGACCGCTGCATCGAGTGCGGCTGCTGTGTCGCCGCGTGCGGCACCGCGCGCATGCGCGAGGACTTCGTCGGCGCGATCGGGTTGAACAAGATCGCGCGCTTCCGGCTGGATCCGCGCGACGCGCGCACGGATGCCGACTACTACGAGCTCGTCGGCGACGACGACGGCGTGTTCGGCTGCATGTCGCTGCTCGCGTGCCACGACGTGTGCCCGAAGAACCTGCCGCTCGCCACACAGATCGCGTTCGTGCGGCGCGCGATGGTCCGACAGGGGTTCGAGTAGCGGTCCCGCGCGGCCGCTTGCCGGAGCCGTCGGCATGACCATCCTGTGGCGCCCGCAGATGAGCCTCGGCAACGCGCTGATCGACGGCGATCATCGCTATCTGATCGCGCTGATCAACACGGTCGAGCTGGCGCTGCGGACCGCGGCTGAACGCGACGCGCTGGCCACGGCGCTCGACCAGCTCGTCATCTACACGCACGATCACTTCGACCGCGAGGAGCGGTTGATGCGCGCGATCCGCTACCCGGCGTACGAGGAGCACCGCCGGTCGCATCGCGATCTGACCGCGCGGCTGGTGGACATTCGCGCGGCGATCGAAGCGGTTCCGACGGGTGCGGCGCCGAAAGACGAGATCGACCGGCTGATCGAGCTGCTTCGTTCGTGGCTGCTCGATCACGTGCTGAAAGAAGACCTGCTGCTCGAGCCGGCGCTCGCCGGCTACCCGGAGAACTTCGCCGGCTGAGCCGCAGACGGCGGCGCGAGCCGCGCCACCTTCGATTCGCGGCACGGTCTCGACCCGCTGCGGTCGGGCGGCTCGATGCCCGTTCGCCGCGCGGCCGGCACGCGCTTCGCCCGAGTGATCCGGATCGGCCACGACGACCATCGAAGTGCTCGCCCGGCGCGCAGGGATCCCTTCGATGTGTGA
>Ga0101944_10005310_pt1 | contig 14806 bp, 17 predicted proteins | sample DewCreD2012metaG_FD_75245 | JGI IMG/M metagenome (GOLD analysis project Ga0101944, IMG submission 75245) | Hot spring sediment bacterial and archeal communities from British Columbia, Canada, to study Microbial Dark Matter (Phase II) - Dewar... ... | reverse complement strand
GTTCAACCAGTTCCCCGCCAATCCTCGAAGCGGGCACCCCTTGCTTGCGGTGGTGAATGAATTCCGACTCCTGGCTGCGGCGCACCGTCTCCGGCCTGGTCACCACGCGCACCCCGCGGCGTGTCTTGTTGTCAATGAGCGTCAATGCAAACTTGCCGTAGCCCAGCTTATGGATGTTGCCCTTACCGAACGTGCACCCCGTGGCCATCTGTACCCCATCGGCGTAGCACGTCGCGCAGTGGTCGCGGTCAATCTCCACCAGCGCCGTCAGCTGTCCATCGGTCGCGCGCTCCACGCCCAGTGCCTTGAGCGCAGCCAGCCCGGCGCGCAACCCCATTGGCATGGCCGGGCACTTGTGTCCGTGCAACAACAACCCTGCCTTGTACAATGCGTCGTTCGTATCCATCTGTATTCACTCCTTATGCTACGAGCTTGACCACGAGCTGGGCTGCGAACGCCCACATGATCAGGCCCAGCCCGGCTTTGATCACGCCGGTGTTCATCTTCATGCTGAGCCTGGCACCCAGATTGCCTCCGATGAGAACTGCAAGACCGGTCGCCGCGATCAGAACCATGTCGAATTCGTGGGTAGCGGCGTGCCCGAGGATCCCGGCCAGCGCCGAAAACGAAATGATCAGGTGCGAGGAGCCAGCCGCGATCTTGGTCGGGAACTTGCCAATGTAGACCATGAACGGCACGATAAGGATGCCGCCGCCGACGCCCAGCAGGCCAGCCAGGAATCCCACGGCCAGACCGAAGACTGCAATCAGGATGGCCATACGCCTTGACAGATGGGTGGGTGCATGCGGCTCCGGCGCACCCTTCTCCCAGTAGGCGTAGATCATTCGGGCGCCCACCCCCAGCAGGAACACCACAAACAACCACATCAGGACGGTGGTATTGAAAGACTTCGACAGGGCGCCGCCCGCAAAGGCGCCGATGCTGATACCCGGTGCAAAGATGAGAGAGGCCCGGTAGTCAATCAGCTTCTTGCGATAGAAGATGTAGCCAGCTGACACGGAAGTGATGAGATTCAGAACCAGGGAGGTGGATGTGGAAAGCAGGACGGCATACCCCAGCAGCAGCAAGAGCGGGGTATACACCGATCCTCCTCCCTGCCCGAACATCGAGAAGATGAAGGCAATCACGAAGGAAAAGATGACGGCAGTCAGCAGTGCGGAGCTGATGCTCAATGAGCCGATACTCATCATCATCCTCGCTCAAGTGGCGTCTACACGACGAGATTGAACACGTAGCCGGTGATGACGATCGCCACCGCAATGACGCCGATGAAGACGGCGATCAGCTGCGGCTTCAGCACCCGGCGCAGGATGATCATCTCTGGCAGGCTGAGCCCGACCACCGACATCATGAACGCCAGAACCGTGCCCAGGCTGGCGCCTTTCTCCATCAGGGCACTCACCACGGGAATCACGCCGGCCGCGTTGGAGTAGAGCGGGATGCCCAGCAGCACCGCCGCCGGCACTGACCACCACGCCTGTTTCCCCATAATGCCCGCCAGTGCGCTCTCCGGCACATAACCGTGGATGGCCGCGCCCACGCCGATACCAATCATCACATACAGCCAGACCTTGCCCACAATCTCCTTGACGCTGTCCCACGCCCGCTGGAAGCGATCAGGCCAGGTCAGGTGTTCCTCAAGCCCGGACGCTGTCACCTGACGCTGCCAGACGAAGTCCTCGACATAGCGCTCCATGCGCAACCGGCCGATGACGATGCCGGCGATGATCGCGATCGTCAGCCCCGAAGCAATGTACAACCCCGCTACACGCCAGCCGAAGAGGCCATACAGCATGACCACTGCCACCTCGTTGATCGTCGGTGCGGCGATCAGGAAGGAGAAGGTCACCCCCAGCGGCACGCCCGACTCGACGAAGCCGATGAACAGCGGCACGGCCGAGCACGAGCAGAAGGGGGTGACGATACCCAGCAGTGCCGCCAGAGCGTTGCCGACTCCCTGGCGCTTGCCGCCCAGCATTGCCCGCGTGCGTTCCGGGCTGAAGAAGGTGCGCACGATGCTGATCGCGAAGATCATGCCGCTCAAGAGCAGCAGGATCTTTGGGACGTCATAAAGGAAAAATGCGAGCGCCTCGCCCAGGTGCGAACCGCGCGCCAGACCCAGTGCCGAGTAGGCCAGCCAGTCCGCCAGCGACTGAATGCTACTGTAAGCAATGACCCAGCCAACTGCCGCCAGGCCAACGACCCAATAGACCGACCCCGGGCGTCGTTGCCCCGATTTCAATACGGTAGATATTGCCTGTCCCATCGTACTAAGCTCCAGATAAGCAGCCTGTACCCCTGTCTGTCGTGCGCGAGTGACACGCCACGAGCAAAGGGATCACCGCTGCGAGGCCGCGCCTGTCAACCAGGTTGTCAGCTCGGCTTCGTTGGGAATACGCCCTGAGGACACCAGTTTGTCGTTGATCACCAGCCCCGGTGTGGACAGAATCGGCCACTTCATAATCTCGTTGTAGTCCGTCACCTTTTCGATTTCCGCCTGGATGTTGTGGGCGGCCACCACTTTACTTACCAGCGCCTCCAGACGCTTGCAGTTGGCACACCCTGACCCCAGAACCTTGATCTTGACCACAGTTGTCTCCTTTCCAACGAGCGGCCGGCCGGTTCAACCGGCCAGGCCGACCGGTTTGAATGGCGTCTCATCCGAATTGATGGCGGTGCTGGGCTGGGCCTGTCGCACGTTGCACTTGGGGCAATTGCACGCCACCGGTCGAGGTGCGGGAGGGGCAGCCGTGACACGCTCCTGGCCGGCCGACATCAGCATTCTCCTCGCCGAGTTGATGACTGCAAATACTTCGGGGCGTATGACCCGATAGTAGACATTCCAGCCATCCCGCCTGACATCAACCAGTCCAGCCTCCCGCAGCACGCTCAGATGTTGCGAGACGTGTGCCTGGCGCAGGCCCAGCATCGCTTCCATATGGCAGACACACTCCTCGTCGTCGCGCAGCATCTCCAGAATGGCGAGACGGGTCGGGTGCATCAACGCACGAAACAGATCTGCCAGGTTCTCCAAGTCCATTTCTTGAGCGCGATCTATCATATTCGAAATCTTGAATGTGATTATAGGCGCTTGAACGCCCGCTGTCAAATCGCGTGTGTGTCCGTGCACGGAGGCGTTTGATCTCGCCCCCGCCGGTTACGCCGTCCGGCGGGAGCGATGCCGCTTGCGAGCAACGCGAGGTCCACCGGTGGCAGGCTGCCGGTGCGATTCAGGCTGCGTCAGCGATCGTAGCCCGAACACGGGATACACATGTGCTTGTCGCCCACCACTCTCAGGTAGGCGAGTGCCGTCAGCTCGCCGCAGCTGGCGCAGGGCACGAATCCCAACACCTCCGGATACCACGCGCCCCGATACTCGAACACGTCGCCGACGGCCAGGACGTCCGCCTCGGGCGCGTTCCAGACGAGGTCGACCAGCTCCAACTGCTCCTCTTCCGGAATTTCGTCCGGCATAAGACCGGCGGCGCGTTTTTGCATGAAGGCCGAAGCAGCGATCTGTTTCTGGAGCGTGCCCTTGTAGGTGACGCGCACGGCCCGGTTGGTGTTCTTGTCAATCAGCGTGAAGGCCAGCTTGCCGTACGGCTGCTTGCGGATGTTCCCTTTGCCGAAGGTGCAGCCGGTGGTGTACTGCACGCCGTCACCGAAGCACATCCCGCCGTGCTCCTCACCGGTTTCGACGATGCCGTACAGCTGTGTGCCACCCGAGCGTTTCACGTCGAGTGCGCGCAGCGCGGCCAGTCCCACCCGCACGCCAGCGACACTGGCCCAACACTTGTGGCCGTGGAATTTCAATGTGTCCAACAAGACTGTTCGATCGTGCTCATCCATCGGTGTTACCAAGCCTCCTCAGAGAATAGCGTTCGCCGCGCACCAGACGTCCCGGCACGACACGGTAGGAGCGCAGCCGGTCCAACCTTGCATCGCCGCAGATCAGCCCGACGGCTCAGCGATGTGCCTGCCCCGTACACGACCTGCTGCGCCCCTGCGCCCAATGCGCACGGCACCGGCGTCTTCATCAGCGTCGGTGAGCGCCAGCTCATCAGGCCCATGCCAGACCGCCAGCGCGCCGCTTGAGCGCAGCATCACGCCAGGCGCTGCGCCAGCGTGCGCAGCGCCAACCCAAATAGTAGCGCCGCAAACGCCGCCAGCACCAGCAGGTCCAGTGCGATGCGCTCCACCGGACCGCCGTACAACGACGCCTGTAGCGCCTCGATCGTGTAGGTGAGCGGCAGCAGGCGCGCCAGCACCTGCAGAGCCGGCGGCAGCCCGGCCAGCGGCACAAACACGCCGCTGAGAAACATCATCGGAAAGCGGAAGAAGTTGGCGAGCGTCTGTGCCTCGAAGATCTCCTTCACCGCCACCGACACGAAGGCACCCAGCGCCGCGCACGTCAACGCCGACACCAGCAGCGTCAGCACCAACCACGGCCACTGCACGTTGCCGGCCCCGAAGGCGGCGAGTCCGACTGCCAGCACCACCGATGTCATCACCAACCCGAACACCGCGCCGCCCAGCAGCTTGCCGAACAGGAGTGCCGCCAGCCGCACCGGCGCCAGCAAGAGGCGCTCCAGCGCGCCGGTGCGGAGCTCGAAGACAATCACCGTTGCCTCCATGGTGCTGGTGCCGAACAGGAGCGACAGACCGACCAGACCGGGCAACAGATCGTGCCAGTCGCCGGGATTGCGAATGGCAAACGCCAGCACAAAGGCAAACGGCAGCAGGATGCCCCAGCTGATGTTGGGCGGCTTGAGGTAGTAGGCCTTGAGGTCTTTGAGCGCGATGTACCCCACACCACGCAGGTCGTCAGCCAGCATTTGCCCCGCCTCCTCGCCCGCCCTTCTCGGCCAGCATCACCTCGCTGCCCAGGCCGGTCAGGCGCACGAACACGTCCTCCAGCGTCGGACGCACAGTGTTGACCGCCACGAGTTGCGCTCCTTCCGCCTGCTCCAGCGCCCGGCGCACGGCCGTCGCCACATCGTCAGCCTCGACTCGTCGGGTCTGCAGCCCATGCTGCTCATCCTGCACGGTGATTTCGACCACCTGACGACTCGGCGCATAGCCCCTGAGTGCCTCGACCGTGTCGAGTGCCACGATGCGTCCCTTCACAATGATGGCCACCCGGTCGCACAGCCGCTCGGCCTCCTCCAGGTAATGTGTTGTCAGGAAGATGGTCACCCCTTCACGGCGCAGGTCTTCGATCATCTGGCGCAGCCCCCGTGCGCTCATCACGTCCAGGCCGGTGGTCGGCTCGTCCAGGAAGATCAGCGCTGGACGGTGCACCAGTGCCGCCGCCACGGTCAGTGCCCGCTTCATGCCACGTGACAGGCTGGCGAACGGCGCGTTGCGTTTGTCGCTCAGCCGAAAGCGCGCCAGCAGCTCTTCGGCGCGCGGCGTGCGCTCAGCGCGCGGCACGCCATACAGCTGCATAGCAAACACCAGATTCTCGAAGGCCGTCAGCTCGTCGTACAGGTTAGAGCTTTCGGGCACCACACCGACGCGCTTCTTGATGGCCGTGATCTCGCGCGCCAGGTCGTGACCCAGCACCGCCGCCCGGCCGGACGTCGGACGCGCCAGGCCGGTCAGCATGCGGATCGTGCTGGTCTTGCCGGCGCCGTTGGGCCCCAGGAAGCCGAACACCTCGCCACACCGCACCTCGAAATCAATGCCGTCCACGGCGCGCAGCGGCTGGCGGTCCTTCCCGGTCGGGTAGACCTTCACCAGCCGTTCGGCCACTATCGCCATTTCGGTCATTTCATTCCCTTGGCACAGCCTGAACACACATCGCCGCCGCGGTTGGTCCAGTACTCCAGCCCGCACACCGGGCAGATCACGCGACGTAAGTTGCCCAGCGGCGACCTGTTGCGCGGCCGCTCGTCGGGCGGCAAATCGGCAAACGGATCGGCATTGCAGCAACACCGGGGCGGCGTTGCCGATGGGTCTTGGCGGTCATCACCAGTCATAGCAGTCTCCCTCTGCGTATCAGGGGCAGCGGATCACTCCCTGTGCCCACAGGCAGCCCCCGCATGTCGGAAACGTGTTGCCGAAACAGTCCTCCTCGTTGGTCTCGGCCATCTCACAGCCGCCGCAATGGAGGCACGGCGCGAAGTCAAACGCCTGCACCCGTTGGCGAAAGGCGAGGTGCTCCGGCCGATGCCACAACGTCACCAGATCATCCTGATTAACATTCCCGATCGTCCACGCGCGTGCCAGTCGCTGCCGGTCATCCAGAACGCTCACGTGTGTGTGCAACAACGGCGGGCACGGGCTCAAGCTGCCGTCCCAGCGCACCGCCGCGCTGCCGCGTTCGATGAACGGACAGCGATTGCCACCCGCGCCGAACGGTACGCCGGCGTAGACGACATCCGCCTCACGGCGAAGCAAGTCCCACAGCGCCGGCTGCGTTACCGCGTCCATCGTCATCGTGGCCAGCTCTGCGCGCGGCGTGTACGGCGTCGGGCAGTCGCCCCGCTGCCACAGGCAGCTGCCGTACAGCGTCTGGCTTGCCATCTCGGCGCTGTACGGCAGCACGTTGCTGACTGAATACAGGCTGGCACCCACCCGCCGGCCCAGGTTAAGCACCGCCGGAAGATCCGCCACGTTGCCGCGCGTGGCGACAAAGGCAATGCCCAGCGCCGGCATGGGGTTGATCGCCGGTCGACGCAGGCGCCTGAAAGCCATCAGGTTCTCCAGGACACCATCCAGCGTGCCCCCCCGACGCACCTCGGCGTAGCTCTCGCCCGTCGCGCCGTCGAGCGACACCCACAGCACATCCAGGCCTGCCTCGATCAGGCCGCGCGATACCTGCGGCGTCAGCAGCGTGGCATTGGTGATCAGCTCAACTTTTCCTCCGAGCATCCTGGCCTGCCGCACCATGTCCACGATGCTCGTGTGCAGGAGCGGTTCGCCCAGGCCGCCGAAGAACACCTTGGGCGGCGGCGAGAAGGCCCGCAGACCCTCCAGAATGCGCGCAAAGGTCGCAGCTTCCATGTCGCCGGCCGGCTCATCCCACGTGTGCCGCATACATGTGGCGCAGCTGAGGTTGCAGCGACTGGTGACCTCAATGTCCAACCGGGCCAGCTGCGACGGCGGACGTCGCACGCACAGGCGATTGTCTTGCACATCCAGGACGGTGTGAGCGCCCGGGGTCAGGCCCAACTCAGTCGCCAGATCGGGCGGCAACGCCAGCCGACCTGACTCGTCAACGCGTGTCTCTCGGATCAAGGGCTCCAGCCCACGATGGCACGTCAAGTGCGCGGCGGCAAACTGGCCGATGCCACCTGGCGCACGTGTTCCGGACTCCAGTCCATGGCATATGACTTGGCAATACCCAGCTCGGTGACCACAACGGCATGGTCTACGCTGATCCCGGCGTGTTCCAGCGCCTTGCGCGCACATGCCACGCCACAACCGTCAATTGCGATGCGAAGCTCGGCACCGCCCGCCGAGTCGACCATGCCGGGGATGTGCGCTGCCACGCCGGCCAGGCAGTACATTTTGGCCACTCCCTGCCGAGCCAGCTCGACGGCGGCGGCATTGGCGATCTGGCCGACGTTTGAGCCGCCCGAGCAGGGAAAGACGAGCACCGACGAGCCCGCGCAGGCGCAGGTTTGCTCAGCCATTCTTGCCCTCGCTCTCCTTCAGCCACGCCACGATCTCCTCCTTGCGCGGCAGACGGCCCGACGACTTGAGCTCCTCGTTAATGACCAAACCGGGTGTGCTCATAATCGGGTAGGCCATGATGCCGTCCATGTCGGTCACCTTGGTGAAGACCGCCTGCACTCCCGCTTCGGCGGCTGCCTCACGCGCGAGCTCCTCCAACCGCTTGCACTTGGGACATCCCGTGCCCAGAATCTTGATTTCCATTTCACTCAGCCTCCTTCTCAGGGTAGGTGATTCCAGTTACTGTGTCGGTTCTGAAAATCATGGTTTGTGAGCCAGGGCGATGGCTTGCTGGCTGCGCCGCCCAACCAGCCACAATCCGGCGACCAGGACTGCCAGGAACGCCAGGACGTAGACGGCGATCAGACCCAGGCTGGTGCCATCAGTCCACATCCCGTAGAGCAGGCCGGCGAGTGTGCTGAACAGCGCCACCCAGCCGACGTACACCCAGGTCCTGGTACGTCCGATGATGGCCGACACGATCAGGATGCTCTGCAGACTCAGTTCCGGGTCGGCCATGAGGTAGGCCAGCAGCGGACCGCGATGCATACCCAGGCTCAGGAACATATTGGCGATTGGCACCTCGACCAGCGTGGGGAAGTACATGAAGACACCGAAGACGACGCCGGCTAGGTTGCCCAGAATGGTGTTGCTGCCAGCTAGGAATTCAATCCACTCCGGCTGGATCAGCTGGCGGATGATGCCCACGCCGAAGACGCCCACCACCAGCAGCGGGAAGATCTGTTTGACGAAGCGCCACGACTCCCAGAGCCACTCCTGGATCTCGAAGGGGTCGAAGTAACGCCGTGCCACAAAGCCCACTGCCAGCAGGGCAGCGGCGACGCCGAAGAACTTGCCCGGAAAGTGCACCTCCAGGCCGTCCGCGCGCGGCACCATCGTGGTGGCCGCGACCAGCAGCGTCAGGACGATGAGTCCCAGCGCTGCCCACGTCCAGGGGTTGAAGCCTTCCTCCACCCGGTTGAGTCCCAACCAGGCGGTCACGCCGATAATCGCCAGCAGCCCGATCAGGACGGTGCCCTGGACGCTCACACCTTCTTCGCCCTTGCTGGCGTCAAAGGGCACCGACTGATAGAGAACCGCCTGGAAGTGATCGGTGCCGGCGATCGGCAGAGTCACCTGGGCGTAGTCGTTTGTCAGCACGGCCAGCTTCAACGTCCCGAACAACAAAAGCGCCGCCAGGATGAGAATCAGCACCCACGAGCGGCGCGGAATGCTGTTGCTTCCGACAAAGCTGCGGTCGGTCTCCTGATCGTGGGCGATGTCCGAGCGGCTGAAGATGAGCGCCATGATCATGCCGATGCCGATGCCGAACGACAGCGACAACAGCAGGCGGGCAATCGCCAGATCAAGCCCGATCGCCACGCCGGTGTACGCCAACGCCAGGATGTTGGCCGCCGGAGCGAAGAACAGGAAGGTGATGGCCGGCCCGAGCCCGGCGCCCTTCTTGTAGATGCCGGCGAACAGCGGCACGATGGTGCACGAGCAGACGGCCAGGAGTGAGCCGGCCGACGCCGCGGCGGGGTAGGACACATATTTCGGCGCGTTGCGTCCCAGGAAACGCGTGATGGCTTCTTTGGGCAGTAGCGCCGACATCGCGCCGGCGATGAAGAAAGCCGGCAGCAGACAGAGCAGCACGTGCGCTGCCAGGTAGGCTGCCAGGTTGCCCAGGCCGCCCTGAAACAAGCGCAGTGCGGTATCGAGAATGTCCATACGCACAATCCTTTCTACGATCAGCCTATGGCCGTGCGCAACATCGCGGCGAACTCGTGCGGCATGTCGCTGGCCTCGATCGCGCGCGCCGTCCGCTCGATGTCATAGGCGACGCGCACGAAGGTGACTCCCAGGTCGCGCCCGGTCGCCTCCAGGATGGCATAGCACGCGCGCGGGTCGCCGTCCTTCGGTTTGCCGACGCTGCCGTCGTTGACAACGTGCCGGCCACTGGGCAGTATCTTATGATAGGGGACGTGCGTGTGACCGCACACCAGCACATCCGCTTCGGCCAGGTCGAGCAGGCGCTCCAGGCCCGATTCAGGACGATCCTCAAACAGGTACTCATTGATCTTGCGCGGGCTGCCGTGCACCAGAACCACGCGCAGGTCACCCAGCTGCAGGCGGAAGTCGGGCAGCAGGCTGCGCAGGAACGCCTTGCTCTCGGCGGTGGTGTGGGCGTTCGTCCAGGCAATCGAGCGATTGCCCAGCGCCCTGGCTTCGGGCGTCTTGTAGGCGCAGCCGCAATCGTCGCTGTCGTTGCCCACTCCCTGGTCGTAATTGCCCATCACACATGGAATCTTCAGCGCTTGAATAGCGGATACCACCTCGTTGGGAAAGGTGGCGTAGCCCACCAGGTCACCCAGGCAGAACCGCTCCTCGAGTCCGCGCGCGTCCACGTCGGCCAGCACCGCCTCCAGCGCTGCCAGATTGGCGTGAATGTCACTGAAGATGGCAATCTGATGGCCCACGCTATCTACACCTCCGTTCCTGCGGCCGGGATCTACAAGGACTGTCCTCGGCTTTGTCCGGCTGGCCGGCAGCCTTCAGCACTCCCTCGGGTCCACACAGCATCGTTCTTTCCTTGACTCGTTCCGGGTCCAGAAACCAGCCGAACCAGGCGTGCCAACGCTGAATGGCTGCCCGGTCCACCGCATAGTAAATCCAGCGTCCGTCCACCACGTCGCGCCGGCTGGTGATCAGTCCCGCCTCACGCAGCACCCGCAAGTGGTGTGACAGCAGGTTGGGCGGCAGGCCCAGGTTCTCATTCAGCTCGCAGTTGCACGAATCGCCCTGCATCAGGAAGTCGAAAATGCGCAGGCGATTGGGGTCGGCGAGCGCTCGCAGCAGGCCGATCACCTCGTCGTTGGCGGGCTGATTCCCTGATGCGGGCGCGGAGCGGGCACCGGTCGCCGCGCCATCTTCGCGGATGCGAACATGGTCCTCGCGGGTTGCCCTGACGCTCACACCTCCACCTCCTGCAGCCACTGGCGGACGCATGCCGCGATCTCATCGCGCCCTCGTCGAAAGACGGCCAGGGCCTTCTCCGGCTCCCGGTTGGCGCTGGCGACCGGATACTCGAACGCCTCGGCCATCTGGCTGCGCGCGGTGTTGCCGGTACACAGAAACAGCACCCTTGGTTTCGTCATTCCATCATCTCCCCATGTCCTTCCCTATCCCTATCCCTATCCCTATACCCCCGCCATTCACCGACCAGCCCCGATACTGCCTATCCCGAGACGACCTGAGCAGCGGCGGGCTGCGGCTCGTCGGCGTGGAACCACGTCCGTCGGATCCACAACGCCACGTACACCAGTCCGATCAGGACCGGCACTTCGATCAAGGGACCGATGACCGTCGCCAGCGCCTCCTGTGAGGCGATGCTGAAAGTGCCAACCGCCACGGCGATCGCGAGTTCGAAATTGTTGCTGGCCGCGGTGAAAGACTGGGTCGTCGCCATCTCGTACTTGAATCGGAACAGGATGGACAGCCCGAACGAGATGAAGAACATCAGGACAAAATACACCACCAGCGGAATGGCCACCTTCAACACATCCAACGGTTGGGCCAGGATGCGATCACCCTGCATGGCGAACATGACCACGATGGTGAAGAGGAGACCGATGATGGCGGTGGGGCCGAGGCGGGGCATCAGCTGCGTCTCATACCACTCCTTGCCGCGTCGCTTGAGGAAGTAGAAGCGCGTCAGGATGCCGGCGACAAGGGGGATGCCCAGGAAGATCAGGACGCTCTTGGCGATGTCCCACATCGTAATGTTGACGACGGTGCCCTCAAAACCGAGCCATTCCGGCACCACCTTCAGGTACAGATAGGCGAGTGGGCTGTACATAATGATCTGGAAGACCGAGTTCAGCGCCACCAGGACGGCACAATACTCGCTGTCGCCGCGCGCCAGCATGTTCCAGATCAGTACCATTGCGATGCAACGCGCCAGGCCGACGATGATGAGACCGGTGCGGAACCCCGGGTCGTTGGGCAGGAAGATCCATGCCAGGGCAAACATCACCGCCGGCCCGACCAGCCAGTTGAGCACCAGCGACACGCTGAACTGCCGCCCGGCCTGGGTGATGCGTCCCAATTCCTCATACTTGACCTTGGCCAGCACCGGATACATCATCCACAGCAACCCGATGGCGATCGGCGCCGACACGGTACCGATGCTCAACGCATCGAACACGTTCTTGATGCCCGGGGCGACGGCCCCCAGACCGACGCCAATGGCCATTGTGACGAAGATCCAGAGCGGCAGAAAGCGGTCCAACAGCGACAGCTGGCTGACCACGCTCTGGCCCACTGGTTGTGCGATACTACGAGATGCAACTGACATACCGATACGCTCCTTTCGCTGCATGTATTTCGATCTGCATTGAACTAATCGGTCAAAAAAAGAGCCCTGACGGCCGTACACACGATCACTACACCCGTGTCATTCTGAGCGCAGCGAAGAATCTCCCCCCGACGTTGGAGACCCTTCGCTGCGCTCAGGGTGACACAAGTAAACAGAAGTCACCCCGCCGCACGCCCTCTGTCACGACATTTCGACGTGCATTGAAATTATACACCCACGCCGGCATCGCTGTCAAATCCCGCTCCGCCGTGACGCCAGTAGTAGCACTCGCCGGCGCAGGCGCGACACACAGGCTTGCCCGCCGGATGCACCTCGCGCTCGTTGAAGATTTCCTCGCCGCAGACGTCGCAGCACACCCGGTGCCCCTCGCGACTCAGCAGCCGCGCCAACGGGGTCGTCAGCGTCACCGCCTCGGCCACCAGCAGCACCCCGTCGGGCATACGCTGATAGCCGATCAGGTACGCTTCCCACCGACTCGTCGCCTCGGGTGCGTAGTGCGCTGCCGCCGCGCGACAGTTGGGGTGGGGCGTGACTCGCAGCGCACGCTCCGAGGGGATGTCAACGAACGTGGCGGCCATCTTGCCGAAGTCGAGGACGCGCATGGTGCGTCGCCCCACCCGACAGCCGGTGGCCACCGCGACGCCATCAATCAGGCAGCCGTCCGTCTCGATGATGGCCAGCAGACGTTTGTCCCGTCGCGGCAGCTCCAGCCCCAGCCACTCCCCGGCCAGCAGCCCCATACGGACGCCCAACACCTGGCGGGGGCACAGGTGGTGATGCGTCGAGGCGCAGGCGTGCAGCAGGCTGTGCAGATCGCCCGCGTGCGCTGCCGCAACCGGCGCCTCGACGCGATGATGGCCGTTGTCGCCGCCCACGTCAGACTCGGACTACTTTGACCATCGTGTCGTAGAAGACCGCGCTGCCGCCGACCGGATCAACCAGGGTGGTGTTGCCCAGGTAGGGATCCACCCGCATCGCCGCATTGGCGTGGAAGCCGCGTGTGCGCCGCGGGTCGCCGGGGATGCGCACGCCGTCAATCTCGAAATCCACGCCGCCATAGGCAAAGTGTCCGTACCCCAGCGCGAACGAGATGACACCCGGCCGCATGCCCTGCACGGCTTTCACCTTGCCGATCATCGCCACGCTGGTGCCATTGTGAAGATCCCACACTCCGTCAGGGTTGCTGGCTGAGACGATCTTGACCATGTCTCCGGTCTGCAGGCCACGGGCGGCCGCATCGGCGGCGTTCATCAGCACGGTGTTTTCAGGCAGGATCGCGGTCAGCCAGTAGTTGCCCGACGTGCGGCTCTTGGTCATGACCCCCTCGCGGTGCGTGATCAGGCGCAGGTCGTAGTCGGCGGGATCTTCGATTGGCTTGCCGGTCACATCCACCGGCGCCGGGAAGTAGCGTCCATAGCCGGCCAGATGCTGACCCGTCATCGCGCTCTTGACGCCATAGGTCTTCTCCTGGTAGATGTTGATGAGCCGACCGTACTGATTGGCCACCTGGTTGCCCTTGTAGCCCTTAGCGAAGGACTGGAAGCGCCCGCCGCGGTTCAGCACATAGACGACTTTGGGCCAGAGTTGTTCGCCGACGATGCCCTTCCAGCGCTCGATCTCGAACACCGACGCCGGCAGGTGACGTCGCGCCTGTTCGAACAGCCGCAATTCCTCGGCGTCGGCGTCCGGCACCGCGTCGGAGCCGTCCTCCTTCTCGCCGAAGGCGATGTTCGCCACCATGCGGAGGTACAGATCGTCCTGGTGCACCAGGTCGCCCGCGTCACCCATGCCGCCCGGACCGAAGTTCTTGAAGCCCAGACGCTCAGCCAGCCCCAGCAAGACAGCTTCCAGGTTGAGCGGCATCTTCTGGCCGAACACCGTCACTTCCTCCGTCAGCGGCGCGATGGCCGGCTGGCGGATGCCCTGCACCTTGAACGGCACGGACGGATGCGACCCGTTAAACTCCCACCGCTCCATGTAGCCGGTGTCGGGGAAGATGTAGTCGGCGTACATCGAGGTCTCGCCGATCGTGATGTCAAAGGCGATGAACAACGGCAACTTCTGCGGGTCGGCCAGGATTTCGATCAGCGCGTGCCCGGCCGGAAGCGCATAGACCGGCGATCCCATATACAGGAAGAGTGCCTTGACCGGGTACGGATAGGCGTCGCCGATGGAGGGGATCACCTCCTGGTAGATGTCGCTCGAGAGGGGATACCAGTTGCGCCTGGCCGGGTAGCGCTGGTCTTCAGGCAAACTCGCATAGAGTGTCGATTCCTGATACTTGGCATCGTGCCGGATGATCGAGGTTCCGAACGGTGCCAGCGCGCCCGGACTCAGCTTCGACAGAGGGAAGGGTTGACCCGGCTTGCCACCGGCGGCGTCATAGGTGGTCAGTTTGATCATGCCACCCTGAAAGTCGTAGTTGCCGATCAGCGCGTTCAGGGTATACCAGCACAGCACATTGTAGAACCCGTTGGTGTGCTGGCTGACGCCGCGATGGATATCGGCACACGCCCGCTTGCCGTGGCTGGTGAACTCGCGCGCCACTTCCACCAGATCGTTGGCGCGCAGGCCGCACAGATCGGCCCACTCCTCGATGGTGCGCTCGCGGGCGGCGTCGGCGATGATCTGTAGGCCCGACTTGACCGTGAAATCGCCCACCTGCACACCGTCAACCCACAGGTCGCCGCTCACCGCGTCCGCGGGCTGGTCGGCGTAGGGATCGAA
>Ga0101944_10005309_pt1 | contig 14807 bp, 16 predicted proteins | sample DewCreD2012metaG_FD_75245 | JGI IMG/M metagenome (GOLD analysis project Ga0101944, IMG submission 75245) | Hot spring sediment bacterial and archeal communities from British Columbia, Canada, to study Microbial Dark Matter (Phase II) - Dewar... ... | reverse complement strand
TCCATAGAAATCGGGATGCTTTCGAGCGTCTTCCCGGATCAGCGCCGATCCGCCGCCATCGAGGAAAATGTATTCCGGATCGAGCCTGAGCAGGATTTCCTTGTCGATGAACACATTCACGATAAATGCTCATGGCGGTGGGCGCCGCCCCCAGGGATGAAAATGGGCCGAAAAACACTGCCGACTGCCCACTATTTTCACGATAAAAAAAGGCCTCGAGGGCTCCCCCTACGTGGAAGCCTTCGTGGCCCGATTAAATAACCTACCTCATTGACCGGAGGTAATCCCGGAAATGAAGGAACGGAACGGCAAATGGATTGACCGGCTTCAGCCGATCTTTTGATTGCCTTTTAGCATTCGAGCTGGAAGGGTGTCAACAGCGATGAAGCGATCATCCGGAAGCGAAAATCCGATCGATAAGACGACGTACGATGGCATCCAAAACCGCCCAACCGTTTCGTGTCAGTCGAACCCTGGTTTCGTCCACGATCATGAGGGGCCGGATGTCGATGGTGTCCATCATGGGATGTAAGATGGAGATAAGGTCGATACCGAAGTCCTTCCGCAATTGCGACACATCGATCCCCTCCAACGTCCGAAGTCCCAGGAATATCGCTTCAGTGATCCGGTTTTCCCGGGTCAACACCTCATATCCACCGGGAGGGAGCTTCTTATTTGAAAGTGCCTGCATATAGCCTGTCAAATTGCGATCGTTCCAGCTTCGAACAGAAGAAACAAAACTGTGGGCGCCGGGACCAAAACCGAGATACGGTGTTCCGGTCCAATATTTGCGGTTGTGGCGGGATCGGTTATGCTCAAACCTACCCTCGGAATCGTTGAGCGCAAAATTCGAAACCTCATAATGCGTATATCCTGCATCTCCCAGTATTTCCGACACCATCCCAAACCGATCGGCTTCTTCCTCTTCCGAAAGCATCTGAAATTCTTTTCGATTCATGGCTTCGTGCAAGCCTGTTCCCTCCTCCACCGTCAGGCTGTAACAGGAAAGGTGCTGGGGTTGAAAGCGGGTCATGGCAGTCAAATCTTCTGTCAGATCCTTTCGACTGCGAATGGGAATGTTGTACATGAGATCGGACCCCACCTTCCATCCGCCGAGTGACAAGGCTTCCATCAAGGCATGTTCGGCTTCTTGAGGTGTGTGAATCCGCCCCAAAAACTGCAGCACCGGATCCTGAAAACTTTGAATACCCAACTGCAGTCGATGAATTCCCAGAGATTGAAGCTCCCGAAGCCGACGGCTGTCAACTGTACCCGGGTTGGCCTCAAGAGTGATTTCCATATCCGGATCGATCCGAAAATATCGAAAGAGGGTGTCGAGGATGGAGCCGATGTGGGCCGGGCTCATCACGGAAGGGGTTCCGCCACCGATATAGATGGTATCACAGAGGATGTCATGGTCCTGCGATCGCAGATGGATTTCACGAATCAGACCGGCGAGAAAATCATCGATTCTGGAAAGATCGGTAATCGAATAGAAATCGCAATAGCGGCATTTCCGAAGGCAGAAGGGGATATGAACATAGAGACCGGCTTTTTTCAATGGATGCCCCCTTGAACGAAAACAGGCGCCGGAGAACGTCTCCGACGCCTGTTTCGGGTGAATCATATACCGTCAGTCGCTGATGGTGATCTTTTTGGGAACCGCCTTTTCGCTCTTGGGAATACGGATACTCAATACGCCATCCTTGTAGACTGCATCGACCTTGTCCGCTTCCACCTCGCTGGGAAGCGCCACGGTACGGCAGAAAGAACCAAAGCTGCGTTCGATCAGGTGGTAATTCTCGTTCTTGTTTTCAACTTCCCGCTTTTTCTCGCCACTGATGGTCAGCACGTTGTTGGTGAGGGTGATCTGAACGTCGTCCTTGCTCAGACCGGGCAATTCGGCCCTGACGGTGATCTCCCTATCGCTTTCGGCGACATCGAGTCTGGGATGCCACATGCATTCTCGATCCCCTTCAAAGAAGGCAGGCAAGGTGTTTTCCCAAAACCAGCTGAAGATATCCCGGGCCGGACGATCCAACCAATTTCTGGATACAATAGGCGCAAGATTCATCATAGCACACCTCCTTTTGATTCGTATTCAGTCAGTTATCGGTTCGCTTTTTGGCATGAAAATAATACATCCATTTCGACTGTCAAGACCGTCACCAGGGCTGCCGAAGACCCCCCTTAAGGCGTGAGGGGGTGGAAAGCAAGGAGAATACCCATTTTCAAGATAAATGACCATGGCGAGAGGCGCCGTCCCCGGGAATGAAAATGCGATCCTTGATTCCGGGAGGGCGGCCACATGGGGCCGCCCCTACAGGTCATCCGTCACCGGTCACTCGTTACCCGTTACGCATTTTCACGATAAATGGCCATGGCGTGGCGCGTCACCCCCGGGGATGAAAATCGGCCGAAAAACACTGCCCACCGCCCACTGCCCACTGCCGACTGCCGACTATTTTCACGATAAAACTCTTGACATCCAACCATCCCCCGGTCTATGGTAGCTCCATCTGAATCACCCGAACAGTTTCAGGAGATGCATAGATCGTGGCAACAACCTGTTTTCAAACGACAAGTAGCGAAATTCGATGCTGGTGGTGCTGGCGCACCGTTTTCCGGGGAGACGCCGGCGATGCTTGATTGATGGAATCCATCTGAAGGCCGTGGGCGTTTCCCGCCCACGGCCTTTTTTGTTGTTTACAAGAAGGCCGTGGAAATCTTTTCCACGGCCTTCTTGTTTTTGACAACCCCTTATCCAAGGAACCCGGACCATATGCTGCTTCGCCGTTTTCCTGATCGCGACTCGTTTCTCGACATGGCCTCCCAATATTCCGTCGTACCTCGTGTCGCCGAAATTTTGGGCGATGTCCACACACCGGTGAGTTTGCTCGAACGCTTCGATGCCTGTCATCGACCGGTATTTCTATTTGAAAGCGTGGAAGGCGGTGAGCGATGGGGCCGCTATTCCTTCATGGGGATATCCGCTCGCTATGAACTGCGCGTTCTGACCGATTGGATCGAAATCGCAGGGCATAACGAGATCACCGTCCTTCCGCACTTCGGAAAGCCTCTTCTTCAGCTTCGGGAATTCATGAAACGCTTTTCCGTACCGAATCTGCCCTCGCTCCCGCGATTCTGGGGTGGACTGGTAGGCTACCTGAACTACGAAATGGTACGGTTTTTCGAAAACATCCCCGTTCGAACCCAACCGGGAGAGGTTCTGGCACATTGGATCGTTCCCGATACCCTCATCGTGTTCGACAACGTACGACACACGATCCTTGCCATCGTGCTGGCCTTTGTGAACGACTCCGGCTCAGCCGAAGAAGCGTTTCGAAACGCCGACGTTCGTCTCGAAGCGCTTGTCCAACAAATCGACATTCCGGCTTCGAAGCCTCCGGCCACGCAGGTAGAGCCGCTGTCGCTATCCTCCGTCTACCCCAAGGGGCATTTTCTGCGCATGGTAGAGCGGGTCCTGCATCACATCCACGAAGGTGACGTCATCCAAACCGTGGTTTCTCAACCATTTCAGTGTCCGGCACCCGGCAATCCGTTGATGCTTTATCGAATGCAGCGATTCGTGAACCCATCGCCCTATCTGTTCTACATGCGTCTTGGAGAAACCACCCTGATCGGCTCTTCTCCCGAAACCATGGTTCGGCTGGAAAACGGTCGGGCTGTTCTGAGGCCGATTGCCGGCACCAGGCCCAGAGGTGCTTCCGAGCAGCAGGATCGAGCCTTTGCAGACGAACTTCTCGCTGACGAAAAGGAAAAGGCGGAACATCTGATGTTGGTCGATCTGGGACGAAACGATTTGGGCAGGGTTGCAGAGATTGGAACCGTCCAGGTAACGGACTTGATGTTTGTCGAGCGCTATTCCCACGTCATGCATCTCGTTTCGAACATCCAGGCGGAACTCCGGGCCGGGCTCGATGCCTATGACCTTCTGGAAAGCTGTTTTCCGGCCGGTACCTTGACCGGCGCACCGAAGATCCGGGCCATGCAGATCATTGCGGATCTCGAACCGGACAAACGCGGCCCCTACGGGGGCGCTGTCGGATACATTTCCTTTCAGGGCAACATGGATCTTGCCATTACGATCCGCACGGCCATCATCGAAAACGGCACTCTCACCATGCGGGCCGGAGCCGGAATCGTCGCAGACAGCAGGCCGGAAGCCGAATATCAGGAAACCATCAACAAAAGCATGTCGATTCAACGGGCGCTTCAGTGCATGCACCCCGCGGAAGCTGCATTCCGCCAATCCGGAAAGGAAGGTCAGTCATGATTCTGATGATCGACAACTACGATTCTTTCACCTACAACCTGATTCAATACCTCGCTCAATTGGGGGCCGATGTCCGGGTATATCGAAACGATGCCATCGAAATTCCCGACATCGAGCGCCTGCAACCCAACGGCATCGTCATTTCTCCTGGACCGGGAAGACCGGAATCGGCCGGCATCATTCTCGATGTCATCCGCCGGTTTTCAGGCGCCATCCCGATTCTCGGCGTCTGCCTGGGCCACCAAGCCATCGGCATGGCCTTTGGTGCAACGGTGACATATGCCAAATCCCTCAAACACGGCAAGGTCTCCACGATCCAAGCGGACGGAAAACACCTCTACCAGGGCATCCGAGGCCCTTTTCAGGCCATGCGGTACCATTCTCTCGTCGTATCCCGAAACCGCTTTCCTGAGTGCCTCGATATCACCGCCGAATCCGAAGACGGGGAAATCATGGGACTGCGGCACAAGGAACATGCGACCGAAGGCATCCAATTCCATCCGGAATCCATCATGACCCATGTCGGGAAGCGGATGCTGCGGAATTTTCTAACGATGAGCGGCGAAATCGAACGATTTGCGCAGGCGGCGTGAAGGAATCGACGTCGAACGTTCGAAGTTCAACAAAGGGAAATGGAACGTATCAGGACGAACCCATAGGTTCGCAGATGATGAAGGAGCCATGATGAGTATCGACTGCATCCAAAAAATCGTTCAGCGCAAAGACTTGACCGAAGAGGAGACCGCTTCCGTCATGGAAGAGCTGCTCTCCGGCGCTTTAACAGACACCCAGATTGCAGCCTTCATGGCCGCTCTGGCCACCAAAGGGGAGACCGCAGCCGAGCTGAGCGGAGCGGCTCGGACGATGCGAAAAACGGCAAGACGCATTCAGACCGATTCCCCGATCGTCGTGGATACCTGCGGAACCGGGGGAGATATGGCCGGAACCTTCAACATTTCGACGACGACGGCCTTCGTCGTTGCAGGATGCGGCGTGACAGTCGCCAAACACGGCAACCGCTCGGTTTCGAGCAAATGCGGAAGCGCCGATGTACTCGAAGCGCTCGGCGTATCGCTCTCCTGCCCCCCCGAAGTGGTGGAGGAAGCGGTCAACGGGATCGGCATCGGGTTCCTCTTCGCCCCCTTGTATCACGGCGCCATGCGACATGCCGCCAAGGCCCGCAGCGAGGTGCGCATTCGAAGCATTTTCAACATGCTCGGCCCGCTCACCAACCCGGCAGGAGCCAATTGCCAACTGCTGGGGGTGTATGCCCCCTCCCTCACGGAGCTCTTCGCACAAACTCTCAAAAACCTGGGCAGCCGAAGGGCCATGGTCGTCTGCGGTCACGACGGATTGGACGAGATCAGCGTCTCGGCACCTACCCGGATTTCGGAGCTCACAAACGGAGCGATCCGCACCTACGATCTCTTTCCGGACATGATTTTCGGTCATCTGGCCGATCCCCAAGCACTGGCAGGCGGCGATGCCCAGACCAATGCAGCCATCACCCGGGCAATTCTCTCCGGAGAATCGGGCGACGCCCGCAACTGTGTATTGCTGAACGCCGCTGCCGCACTCGTATGCGCTGAAAGGGCCTCCGACATACCCGATGGCATTCGAATGGCCCAGCAGGCCATCGACAGCGGCAAAGCCATGGAAAAACTCGAAGCCCTCATTCGATTCACCCACGAGGCCAAATAGGCCCCTTCCTGACAAGAAAGCCGTTATGACACCCAATTTTCTCGAAACCATTCTGGCTGCAAAACGCATCGAAATCGAGGCGACAGCTCGGCGCCTTCCACAGGCCGCCCTCGAAGCGGCTTGCAAGCGGCCCTGGATGCGTCGCCCCTTCCCCGGGAAATCGCACGCCCCTGATGGCTCCGGAATTCACATCATCGCAGAGGTCAAGCGGGCGTCCCCTTCCAAAGGAGCCATCCGCATGGACCTCGATCCGGTCGGCTATGCCCGAATGTGCCAATCGGCCGGCGCCTCAGCCATGTCGGTGCTGACCGAACCGGCATTTTTCAAGGGAAGCCTTGATGACGCCCGGATCGTGCGCAGCGCCGTTTCCCTTCCCGTCCTGCGGAAGGATTTCATCCTAACCCCCTACCAAGTCTACGAAACCCGGGCCGCAGGGTTGGATGCGCTTTTGCTGATCGTCCGCATCCTCGATCCCGTCCTGTTTTCAGAGCTTCTCCAGCTGAGCCGGGAACTCGATCTCGATGCCCTCGTCGAAGTGACATCCGAGGCCGAAATCGATGTAGCGCTAAAAGCGGGTGCGACCCTCATCGGCATCAATGCCCGAAATCTCGTCACCTTCGAGACGGACATCTCCCGCTGCGCCCGCCTTCGGCCGATCATCGGCCCGGCTGCTACAGCCATCGCCTTGAGCGGTATCCGCAACCGTCAGGATATCGAAACCCTCGCACATGCCGGTTTTCGACATTTTCTGATCGGCGAAGCCCTTTGCCGCTCACCCCATCCGGCGGCCGTGCTGGAAGAATTCCTGAAGGATATCGAGCCGTCCCGAAAGGAGTAAACGCATGAACCCGGACATTCAGACCACACCTGCCGTCCGGCCCGCATTTCCCGTCAAGATCTGCGGCCTTACCCGCCCCGAGGAAGCCCGAGCGGTGGCGGAGGCGGGCGCTTCGGCCATCGGCCTGATCTTCTATCCGCCAAGCCCCCGGTTTGTGACGATCGATCAGGCCAAGGCCATCCGAAACATCCTGCCTGCCGATTTCCCGCTCATCGGGGTGTTTGTCGATGAAACCGCCGAAACGGTTCAATCTGTCGTCGAATCCTGTGGGCTCGACGGCGTGCAGTTTCACGGAAAAGAAGACCCTGTGTTGGTGGATCGGTTTTTCCATCGAGGCTTGTTGACCATCAAGACCCTTTTCTGGAACCGGGAACCGATGTTTGCGGCGGCCGCAAACTATGCCTGCACCGCCTTTCTGGTGGAATGCGGAAAGGGACCGTTTCCGGGCGGAAACGCCCAAGCCTGGAACTGGGGTGCCGCCAAACCGCTTGCCGAGAGACATCCCCTCATTCTTGCAGGCGGCCTGACACCGGAAAACGTCGTCAAGGCCATCCGGGATGCCTGTCCCGATGCCGTCGATGTCAGCTCCGGCGTGGAATTCTGCCCGGGCCGAAAAGATCCGGCCAAGGTTCGAATGCTGTTGCAGGCCATTCGAAATCCTGCATTACCCAAACCCTCGAGGAGAATATTTGGATGAGCACACGTTCTGCACCTGAGATGTCCAGCCACCCCCTGATGCCCGACAACCTCGGACATTTCGGTATCTATGGCGGTCGTTATGTCGGCGAAACCCTCATGCCGGCGCTGTTCGAGCTCGAAGACGCATTTTCTCGATACCGTGACGATGCGGCGTTTCAACAGGAACTCACCGCCCTTTTGGAAAATTATGCCGGAAGACCGACACCGCTCTATCCGGCCCTGCGACTCAGCCGCATGCTCGGAGGAGCGGCAATCTACCTCAAGCGGGAGGATCTGGCCCATACCGGTGCCCACAAGATCAACAACACCCTCGGACAGGGACTTTTGGCTCGATACATGGGGAAAACCAAGTTGATCGCCGAAACCGGTGCAGGTCAGCACGGCGTGGCTACGGCCACCGTTGCGGCGCTTCTCGGTATGGAATGCCGGATTTTCATGGGAAGGGAAGACATCCAACGCCAGGCCCCCAATGTCCAGCGCATGGAGCTTCTGGGAGCACAGGTCGTTTCCGTTTCTTCGGGAACCGGAACCCTCAAGGACGCCATGAACGAGGCCATGCGCTACTGGACAGGCGCCGTAACGGACACGTTCTATGTCATCGGCTCCGTTGCCGGCCCGCATCCCTATCCGTTGATGGTTCGCGAATTTCAGAAGATCATCGGTATCGAAGCCCGGCGACAACTGCTGGAAGCCTGCGGCGAGCTGCCGAACCTGCTGATCGCCTGTGTGGGTGGCGGCAGCAATGCGATGGGTCTGTTCCATCCCTTCCTGAACGATCCGGTCGAGATGATCGGTGTGGAAGCAGGCGGCATCGGGATCGAAACCGGTCGACACGCAGCCACCCTGTCAGCAGGCAGTGTCGGTGTGCTGCACGGCTCCAAATCCTACGTTCTGCAGGATCCCAACGGCCAGATCATCGAGGCTCATTCCATTTCCGCAGGCCTCGACTATCCAGGCGTTGGACCGGAGCATGCGTTTCTGAAGGATTCCGGAAGAGTACATTATACATCGGTGACGGACGGTGAAGCCATCGACGCCTTTCGCACCCTGTGCCGAACCGAAGGCATCATTCCGGCCATGGAAAGCGCCCATGCGCTGGCTTTCGCCATTCAGGAAGCCCCAAGAAGGCCGCCCACCGAGCGCATCGTTGTGAACCTTTCGGGTCGTGGAGACAAGGATTTGGCCATTTTGGCGAAATGGAACGAAGCCGCATCGGATTTCGAAAAAGGGGGCACGCCATGAACCGCATCCCGCTTCTGTTCGACCAACTGAGGGAAAAGCATCAGAAGGCACTCATCGGCTTTGTCACGGCAGGCGATCCCGATATGGCCACTTCCCTGTCGATTTGCTTGAGCATGTGCCGCAACGGACTCGATCTGCTGGAACTCGGCATTGCCTTTTCGGACCCGACGGCGGATGGCCCCGTCATTCAGCGCTCCTCCCAACGGGCGCTGCAACAGGGGGTGACACCTGCTGCCGTCATCGACATGGTCGCCCATCTCCGAAAAGAAATCGATACGCCGATCGTGCTGTTCACCTACTACAACCCTATCCTTGCATACGGCATTCAGCGATTTTATTGGGATGCCGTCCGTGCAGGAGCCGATGGGGTTTTGATCGTGGATCTTCCGCCGGAAGAATCGAAGGAAATGACCGATCAGTGGCCGGTTCCATCCCAACTTTCTCTGATCCGATTGATCGCACCCACGACGCCCGATGTACGGATTCGGACCATTGCAGCTCAAGCCGATGGTTTTTTGTATCTCGTCTCCAAAACCGGTGTGACGGGAAGTGCAGGCCTCGACAGCGACGTGGTGGAGGCGAATGTTCGAAGAATCCGCTCCTGCACAAGCCTCCCGATATGCGTCGGCTTCGGCGTCAACACCCCGGAAGATGTCCATCGCCTCGCACGCCATGCAGATGGGGTCGTGATCGGAAGCGCCTTCGAGCGGACCATTGAGGAAGGGGTCTTGCGACAGGAGATCGGGCGTCTGCCGGAAGAACTTGCGGCGCGCACCCACGCATACAAGGCGGCTACGCACATGTGACGACGCCGCTGATGACTCCGCAAAAAGCACAAGGCCGCTTCCGGATCACCGGAAGCGGCCTTGTTGGTCTAAGACCTACAGGACAGCGAACTTATTTGCCGAACAGTTTTGCGATGGCAGCCGCCTGCGGATGGGCATAGATCAGAATCAGGGCGATGACGAGTGCGTAAATACAGAGCGACTCGATCATGGCCAGACCGATCAGCAGGGTAACGGTGACCTTACCGGAAGATTCGGGATTGCGTGCAATCCCTTCCACAGCGGCGCGAAGGCCGAGACCCTGGGCGATACCACACCCAAAAGCCGCCACTGCGATACCGAAACCGGCTGCCGTTACACAGGCGATGAAGAACTGTAGTGCTTGAGCTTCCATGTACCTCTCCTCCTTTAGATGAGTGATGATAAGATTCGGCTTCTTCCATTGTCCCCCAACAAGGAAAACCGAACGGGTAATCGCACTTGTTTAAACGCTTTCTTGAGAGTCGCCCATGAAGGCAAGGCCGCACGTCACATCCGAGGCCCTACGCCTCCTTGGATATCAGCCGCAGGGCGACCTTCGAAATAGAGCAGAAACCATCCCCTCTTTTCCGGGCTTCTGCCCCCTGATTTCTGACTTCTTTCCCAATCAATGCGCATGTTCCATGGCGCCGGTGAAATACATGATCGAGAGCAGGAAAAAGACGAAGGCCTGAACCAAAGCGACGAAAATACCGAGCGCCATGATCGGAAGCGGCGCGAAGAAGGCTCCTGCAAGGAAGAACAGAATTCCCAAAACAAGCTCATGCCCCATCATGTTTCCGAAAAGACGGAAGGACAGGGAGAGGATTCTGGCCAAATGACCGATCACTTCGATGGGAAAGATGATCGGAATCATCCACCACACGGGCCCGAGGAAATGCTTGATGTATTTGGCGCCGTGATATTTCACCCCGATGATATGGGTGAAGACAACGACGGTAAGCGCACAGGAAAGGGTGGTGTTCAGACTGGCGGTCGGCGGAAAGAACCCCGGAATCAGGCCGATCAGGTTGCAGGTGAAAATATAAATAAAGATGGTGGCGATCAACGGAAACAACCATCGACCTTCTTCGCCCGTAATATCGACCATGAAATCTTCGATACCGGAAATGACGATTTCGAAGAAATTCTGGCCCTTGCCCGGAATCAAGCTGACGCCTTTCGCGGCAAGCGAGCCGAAGACAATGAGAAGCAGCATGACTACCCAAGAGTAGATGACATGCGGGTAGTGATGGGCAAACCCACCCAAACCGATCGCCTCGAAAAGCTTTACGAAAAACAAATAGGGATGTTCCATCCTTACACAGCCTCCTTGCAGCAAAAAAGTTTGGTGATCTCACGGACGGTTGCAAGCATGATGCTGGCTACGACAACCGACAACCCTATGAACAGTCCAAGTGGATGAACGATGTGCTCGGAAATGAGAACGAAAATGATGATTCCACTGATGGTGAAGCGGACGTAGTACTTGGCCAGGATGCTGTTGTGGGACTTGAGATAGGGAGGAGTGAGGGAATGCTTGAGTGTTCGGGCCAACAGATGAAAATTGACCGTGACGATGAGACCGCCGAAAAGAATCCCAAGAAACATCTGTTGCCCAGCCAGGAATACGCCGCCGATGACGAGGCCTGCAAACAGCACCCAGTTTGCCATGTTGACAAAGCCGAGAATGCGTTTCTGAATTTCCGTTTTTTCCGAATGCAAGCGCATATCCTGCTGGTTGATGTTCGGACTAATAATCCCGTGTTTTCCGAATGGCCAACCCGATATTTCGGTATCCTGCCGCAATACCCAACCCCAGGAAAATCAGGGTGAGCCATGGAGAGGAATCAAATTTGCCGTCGAGATATACCCCGATGCCGAGCCCGATGAAAATGGACAACGCCACCGTAAGCCCCAGGCTGGCATAGGAGGCCAATTCCCGAATCATACGCCTGGTTTCACGCTTCACGACGACAACACCCACTTCCTGAAAAAGTTCAACCAATCACTCTCCACCTAACACAGCCCGCAGAAACAGTCAACGTGAATTTTTGCTGCGCTTTTCTTACCAGCGTCTCAATCGTTTTGGGGTTCCATTAAACAAGAGGCTCATCGATGGAAACCACCGGAATCAGGTCTCCTCTTGAAGCCCCATCTGACGTTCGATTTCCTGAATCTCCTGTTTCAACTTCTCCCGGTCCTGAGGTTCGAGGTTCGTATCGTTGAGCTTTCGGGTCAAGCCCAGCAACATCATCTCCAACCGATATTCGGTGCAGGTATAGCGCTTCATCGGTATCGTTCCACGCAGCCTTTCCAACCGCCGCAACAACGGCAGCATCGCCTGTGCATCCATCGAGGCGACGAGAGAACATGACGCATCAAACGTGTTTGCCCAATTTCGCCAGACATTCGAAAAACACACTGTAGAAGGCTTCGTGATCCGCAACAGCCCGTTTATAGATTTTGGTGAATTCCTGGAGATTGCGATCGTTGATAATGAGATTGACACTTCGATGAAAAGCCGCCATGTCGTCCATGGTGCGAAACCGATCGGTCAACAGCACAACAAACATGGTACGCCGAATGTCCATGGCCAAACTTTCGATATGTGAGAGAATGGGGTGTTGCTCCTGTCGGTTGCAGTCGAACCGCTCATCGACAATGACCAGATTGAACACATGAAAGCGCATTCGCTTGAGGGCTTCTTCACAGTCCTGCGGCATCACGGGATAAAACCCCAGTGCCATCAATTCCGCGCTGACCATCGATCGGGCTTCCATATCCGAGAGGCAGATCATGGCGGTTTTGGCACCGGGTGCAATGAAATCGAACGGTCTGTCTGCAGCATCGTAGGCCTCGGTTTCCGTTTCGGCTTCCGAAGAACGCGCGCTGGATTCAGGCTGGACCGGCATGGGTTCCATGGCGGGCGGACGCCGCCTGTGACGTTCGATCGGAATTCGGTTCCTGCATTTGGGACAAGTCAGCACAACCGTCTGATTTTCTGGAATCTTTTCATCCGGAATACGAAATTTCGCCTGGCATTGAGAGCAAACGATCTCCATCGGCATTGTCCTTTCGCACTGCATGAAGATGGCGGTCATACCCCTGGCCGTCGTCCATCGGCTGGCATCGAGGGATCCGCAAGCGTTTACCTCCACAGATCAGAGAAGGAACCCCATATCCCGGTGAGCCGGAAACGACCTTGAAATGAGGTACGGAGACGCGTCTCTTTAAGCCGCATGACGGGGCAGTGGGGGCATGCAGGTCTTGCCCTATCATGACCGTTTTCCGATAGGAATCACCTGGCAGAGGGCTTACCGTAGGATCGGTCCACCTCGAGATGCTCGATATCGGTGGTAGCCTCTCCGCGACTTGCCTTGATCAGGTCGATTCCTCTTCCGACAATGCCTTTTCGGGAGGCATAGGCCATGGCCGTCTCCTCGGTGATGAGCCCTTTTTCATAGAGCCCCACGATATAATCGTCGAATGTCGTCCAGCCAAAGGCTTTGCCGGCCTGAATGATCTCATAGAAGGTTTTGCCTTCGGACTCTCCGTGCAGAATCGTATCCTTGACCCGTAAGTTCGTTCCCATGATTTCGAAAGCCGCCACCCGTCCCCCGCCCACCTTGGGAAGCAGCCGCTGACACACGATCCATCGGACCGTATCGGCCAGCCGGATGCGGATCTGATTTTCCTCTTCCGTCGAAAACATCCCCAGGATGCGGTTGATCGTCTGTCCGGCATCCACCGTGTGCAGGGTGCTCAAAACCAGATGTCCCGTTTCGGCTGCACTCAATCCGATTTCCACCGTTTCCCGGTCCCGCATTTCACCGACCAGAATCACCTTCGGGGCCTGTCGCAAAGCGGCCCGGATCCCACTTGCAAAGGTATCGAAGTCCGCACCCATTTCCCGCTGGTTGAACGTGGCTTTTTTGTGCGGATGCTGATACTCCACCGGATCTTCCAGGGTGACGATGTGGACGGACTGGGTCTCGTTGATTTCGTTCAATACGGCGGCAAGCGAGGTGGATTTGCCGCTTCCCGTAGCACCTGTCACGAGAATGATGCCGTTTTTTTCCTTGGCCATTTGGAAAAAGGGGGAGGGGAGGTTCAGCTGGGCACAGGTCGGAATCTTGGTTTCGAGTTTTCGAAGCACGATGCTGTATTTGCGCTGTTGTGAAAAAATGTTCACCCGAAAGCGGGCCTTACCGGGAAGCTCATAGGACAGGTCGCAGGAGCCCTCCCGCAGCAGGATTTCGGTGAGGCGTCGATCCCGGTTGATGAGGTTCAGCGCGAAGATTTCGGTTTGAAACGGAGTCAGACGTTCGAAATCAGGGGTCATCTTCACAGGAACCAGTTGTCCCGAGCTTTCCACCTGAAACGGCTTTCCTGCGGTGATGTTGAGGTCGGAAACATTGGGATGGCTGCTCAGCATCCGTTCGAGAATGAAGTCGCATTCCGGTTTTCGCATGGCAGAATCCTCCTTTTGGAAGCTACACGCGCTCGGATCATGCCTCCGTAAAATCCGTCGGCGGGCTCTTCAACAGCGGTCGGAATTTGTTCTTGTCGTTCGCCTTGGCATAGGCCTCTTCTACGGAAATCATCCCCTTGTTCAACAACTCCATGATGGCATCGTCAAGAAGCTGCATCCCATAGCGTTTGCCGACCTGAATGGAAGAGGGAATCTGGAAGGTTTTTGCCTCACGGATGAGGTTTCGGATGGCCGGGGTGGCGATCATGATTTCGAGGGCTGCACAGCGGCCTTTCTTGTCGATCCGTTTGAACAGCACCTGCGCGATGACGGCCCTAAGCCCATCGGCCAAAGTAGAGCGGATCTGCTCTTGCTGGTTTGCGGGAAAGACCTCGATGACCCGATCCACGGTCTTGGCTGCACTGGATGTGTGGAGAGTTCCGAACACGAGATGGCCCGTGGAAGCCGCCTCGATGGCAAGCGATATCGTTTCGAGATCCCGCATTTCACCGACCAGAATGATGTCCGGATCTTCCCGAAGAGCCCCCCGAAGGGCTGCGCTGAAGGACTTGGTATGCAATCCGACCTCCCGGTGATTGACGATACAGCCCTGACTCTGATGGACGAATTCGATCGGATCTTCGACCGTGATGATGTGGTCCTTTCGGTTGCGGTTTGCTTGATCGATGATGGCTGCAAGGGTCGTCGACTTGCCGCTTCCGGTCGGCCCAGTCACCAGAACGAGTCCCCGGG
>Ga0101944_10005308_pt1 | contig 14808 bp, 15 predicted proteins | sample DewCreD2012metaG_FD_75245 | JGI IMG/M metagenome (GOLD analysis project Ga0101944, IMG submission 75245) | Hot spring sediment bacterial and archeal communities from British Columbia, Canada, to study Microbial Dark Matter (Phase II) - Dewar... ... | reverse complement strand
ACCGTACCTTGCTGCCTCGTTTCCGATGATTGCCTCTGCCAGTTTAGAGAGGAAGGGAAAAAATTTAATTGTAAAAATTGAAGAGCGTGAGCCGGCGGGCGTGTGGTGCCCTTCCGAATCGGCTTCATCCGCTCAAACTAATGATCAGCCATTGGTAGAAGTAGCGAATACCTCAGCTTCACCTAGCGTATCCGGCGGTTGTTTCTGGTTTGACTCTAACGGAAACGCGTACAAAAACGCACTCCGGCCTAGCGGGGGGCTGGTTCTGGTAGTAGATGGGTATCCTGGTCAAAAAGAAGGCAAGCAAAGGAATGTGCTGGATGAAAAGCAGATGGCTACGGTAGAGGCAATTTGGAAAGTTTTGAAAGCAGTATCAATCAGGCCTCAGTCAATACGATTGGGGACACCGGACCTGCAGGAAATTACGGTTAGCCTACAATCCGGTCCTAGTCTTCTATTCTCATCTCGCTATAACCCCTCCTACGCTCTTCCAGTGATTAAGCAGTTGCAACAGGAAGGTTTGTTTGCTTCGCTGCAATATATTGATTTTCGAGTCCAGAACCGCGCCTATTATAAATAGTTTAGGCAGGACAATTCTTTTTATATTGCCCTGTGCGTTTATGTATAATTAACCATTATGAGGTTTTTAAAATTTTTCTTTCTAATCATCTGTATTGGAGGATTAATAGAGAAAACTTATGCCTATAACGCGGCGGGGGTATTGGGGCAACCTGATTTTACTAGCAATACACCCGGAACTGCTCCGAATAAACTCTACTGGCCTCAATGGTTGGCGTCGGAGAACGACGGCTTGTGGGTTGTTGACTCACAGAATAGCCGGATTCTGTTTTTTAATGCGTCCAATGGTATCACCTCAAATCAGGATGCCGTAACGGTTATTGGTCAGCCCAATATGTTCACTTCAAGCTCAGTAGTAGAATTTAATGGCTCAAATTTTGGTTATCCTCAACAACTTTTTATGGATGGGCCAGATAATCCCGTGTTTTTAGCGGATTGGAGCGGAAGTAGAGTGCTGATGTATCAGTACGCTGACTTTATCAACGGGAGAAGCGCAATACATGTGTTTGGCCAACCGAATTTTACCACAGCTACTGGGGATACTGCCCAAAATAAACTCAAAAACCCTCGCGGAGTTTTATATGACCGCGATACTCAACGTTTATATGTAGCTGACACTCTCAACTCTCGCATACTTGTGTTTGATTTGTCATCTGGGATTACGGATGGAATGAATGCTGCGTATGTGCTGGGACAGATGAATTTCTCAAGCAATACCCCTGGCCTATCTCAAAATAAATTACGGACAGTTAGTGGTCTTTCTCTTGATAGTTCACGAGGGCTGCTATTCGTGGCAGACCTAAATAATCATCGTGTTCTAGCTTTTGATGTTTCTTCTGGCATTAGCAATGGAATGAACGCGGAATATGTATTTGGTCAGCCGGATTTCACGACCAGCTCTATATCTCAGCCGTTGAATCGGATGAGAGAACCGCGGAATGTAAAATATATGCCCTCTCATGATGTTTTATTGGTGGCGGATTCTTTAAATAATCGATTGTTGGGATACAATTTATTTTCCGGCATTACCAGCGGAATGAGTCCTTCTTTTGTTATTGGGCAAACAACTTTTTCAAGCAATACCGCCGCGACCTCTCAATCGGGTTTGAACGCCCCCCGGGGGCTTGCTTTTGATGAGGCAAACAATAGGTTGTTTGTAACCGAAATGAATAACCATCGAGTTGTGTGGTTTGATCTCCCCTATATCAGCGCCCCATCTATGAATGCTGCCTATCTAGATGAACCCTTTTCCCTCCCTCTTCTTCCCCCCTCCCGTATCCAAGGAGCCCCCACCTCCTCTCTCCTCTCCGGCTCTCTGCCTTCCGGCATCACCCTTAGCAGCTCCTCCCTTTCCGGATCTCCCACCCAACTAGGGGACTACACCTTCACCCTGCGAGGTGGTGATGACTTAGGATCCGCTGGCGTTATCCCCACCGCTCCTAAGGCAATAAGCCTTAAGGTAGCCAAACGCCCCACCTCCTCCTCTGTCCCCATAGGACTTACCACCCTAACCCAGTCTCTAACACTAAGCCCTAGCCATGATGTTATCTTTACCGCCTCCAACACCCTGCCTCTGCAGATCGTCGTTGCCCCGGGTTCTTCTCTTAACTTTTCCATTCTGGCTACCTCCACCCCAACCTCCACCCGAGTTAACCTGCCAGCCCCCATTAGCGCCTCTTTCCTGAATGTATCCCTAACCCTGCCCTCCTCCACCACTCTTTTCGCCTCTTCCTCCTGGGATGGCATATTTACCCTGCCCACTCCCGTTTCCACCTCCAGTATTTCAACCTCCTCGGTTATCTCTCAAATTATTGAAATTGGCTCTCCCATCTTTCATCTATCCTCCAACAAGGCCGCTCGCATCTTCTTTGAAACCTCCGATAGACCAGGATATCTGGATGAGGCTGGCAATATCGTACCCATCTTAACCCTCTGTGCCGCCGATACTCAGGCCGCCGCAGACGCGCTCCCTGAGGGCGGAGACTGCTTTATCCCAGTAGGCTCAGGACTTGCGATATGGACTAAGCACTTCTCAAAATTCTTATTCTACTCCTCTGGTCAAACAGTTATGGTTCCGGCTGCCCTTACCCCTCCCGTCTCAACCACCCAGCCCCAACCTCTTTCCTCCCAACCCAGTTCTCCCGCCTCAACCACTGCCGCTACCCCTACCTCCGCTTCTTCCTCTCCCAACAACCCGCCACAGGGAGCTTCCTATCGCTTCACCAAGCCCTTATCCCTGGGCAGTAGGGGAGAGGAGGTCAGACAACTACAACTTCGCCTGATACAAGAAGGATTGCTTGCCAGCAACCTTGCCACTGGTTACTTTGGCAAGCTTACCAGAGCCGCGGTGCAGAAGTACCAACTCAACTACAAGATAGTCAAAGATGCTACAGACCCTGGCTTTGGCAGAGTGGGCCCCAAGACCAGAGGTCTACTCAATGAGCAGGGGAGAGGAAGGTAGATACGATAAATAAAAAGCCCCGCGAGTCTGCCGATAGGCAGCGCGGGGCTATAGAATTATTCGTCCTGGAGTTCCCGCCAGATAGAATCGCCAAGCAGGATTACTCCCAGGAAGCAGAGCAGGGTCATGCCGTCGCACAGCACCTGTGCCTGTTCCCATTTCTCGTAGGTCGTATACACCTCGCTTTTATAGATGTGTACGCTCCCACAGAAAAAAATTGGTGCGCACAGAAGCAAAATCGTAGTCAGAAGCATCTTTAAGAGGAGCACTTACTTACCCTCCTTTGTGGTGGCTGGCGCGGCCTGCACGAAGATGCCGTGGATGACCGGCTTTAAATATACCGCTCCATGGTAATATCCATCACCGCTGTCTGGATCTCTGTCGACCTGAAATGTGGCGACATGGATACCGATTGTTTCCGCCGCCGCGAGGACCCTTAGAATTGTTTGGGTCTCTGTGGCCTTATTGGTTGGCTTTTCTTTAGACCCAATACCAGCAAGGTTGGCTGCGTCATAAAGGTACTTCGTTAACCTGCTTCTGCCCATTGCGGGCTCGCTAGGGAAGGGGAAGAAATAGAATCTTCCCTCTTGCTGGCGATTGACCAGCGCGTACTCCACGACCGGGTCGCAGGAGTATTGCGCCACATAAACGCTAGCGAACGACTTCTTATTTAGCATAACCGCTGCCCCCGAACAGCTGATTGTTGTGCCGCGAGGGGTGGGTTGCTGAGCAGACAGAGTTGCCGGCAGGCAGGCCAGACACACTGCCGCCGCGAGGATGAGACCTCGCGAAACCAGTTTGCGGTGCACGCGCACCGCCAAAAAAACCAACACAACCGCCGAGGCGGCCAGCAGAAAAGCTGTCATTTTTCCAAACCTCCTTTTCTAATTATGCACCATAATAGCATAATGTCAATATGGCGCTTAATATAAAAGGGGGGCAGAATAACAGCATGAATAAGAAGCAGTATATTGTCTTAGGAGTGTTTATTGTGGTACTCGTTGGCGGTGCGTATGTTATGGGTCGTCGCGCCGCTTCACCGCCACCAATAGCAGAACAGGCCCCTGCGCAAAATCAGACTTCTACCACCGAGCAACCGGTTCCCTCCGCGGTTAGCGCCACCCAATCAATCACTGCTAAGCCGACGGCAAATTCGGTGGCGCCATCTACCAAACCAACCGGTACCACTTCTCCTACTGCCCCGAAGACGGGTATTCGTATCCTTTCTCCTTCCGAAGGTGATACTTGGGCGCAAGGACCCTTAAAAAGAATTGAGTGGACTTCGCCGCTTAATGCACTAGCTTCGGCCTATTTATCAGATGCCATTACTGGTAAAACAGTCGGTTGGATTATTGCCGCAATTGAACCCTGGCAAACCGGTTTTTCGTGGGATGGACGATTCGCGTATGTTTCAAAAACCGGCGGCAACACAATACCGGTTAATCCTGGCCAATACAAAATTCATGTGGTTCCTTCAGACGGACGAGCAGAAATGGTGAGCGCAACATTTAATATTGCGCCGGAAAAATCAAACGAGCGACTGAGCGTGGTTATTAGGATATCCGAGCAAAAACCAAATCCCGCGATTGTGGAGACCACGGCCGGTTCTTTGGTGTATATTGTGAACAACGACAAAACTTCTATTAAATTGCTTTCCTCATTATTTGAAACAGCAGAGGTGACACTTTCTGCCGGTCAGGCCTTGCAAATAGTAACTACGCCATCTCAGGCAGGGAAATACTATTCTATTTTCTCGCCTGTATTGCCTTATCAGGATTTCATTAGTATTCGTCTGAAATAAAATTGAAAATATTTTCAATTAAAAACCCCGCGGTAAGTCGCGGAGTTTTTATTATTTGGAGATTATGAAATATTAGGCCGAGGGGGTGGTATTTTGAGAAGAATTAGTTGTGGATTGCTGTTTTGCCTTGCAAGCATCACATTCTTTACAGGTGCAAATTCCAAACGGTTTATACAACAGGCAGGTACCAAATATTCCAGTCAGAAGGATGATGGCCCCAAGAACCATCAACCACCAAATCAAGCCGTAATACCATCCGGCTATTAGAAGGGCTATGCCTGTGATGGAGCGTATGAGTCGATCTGTTTTGCCTACATTTTTCATGGATTTATTTTTTAAATAGGTTGGTTTGTTGCCCGAATTATATCATTTTTATCTTTGCTACTGAGAGTTTTACGTGTTTCCGGCCCGGGCCACGGCCGGCGGTTGGTGAGCCGCAACTCTTGTTGCGTCACCCCAAAATTCCACACACCCAGATGGTGGCGGAATTCTGGATGATTGGGGCGCGCCCCACGGTGCGTCTCGGTGTCTAATTTATTAAAACTCACGCGGTCCCAGACCCCAATTGGACGATGAGGCCGGTCATTATTTATTGTCGACACCGACTGCCTCCGAAATATTTTTAAAGCCGTCTTTTTTCAGAAGATCGATTAGATCTAGATTAATTTGCGCTGGTAGTTGTGGTCCTTCAAAAATAAGACCGGTAATCATCTGTACCAGCGAGGCGCCCAGACGGATTTTGGTGTAGGCATCTTGCGCGCTGAAAACTCCCCCGCAGCCAATAATAGTAAAGCGTTTCCCGTATTCTTTGAAGGCCAGGGAGATAAGCTGGTTGGAGCGTTGCCAGGTTGGCGCCCCGGAGAAGTTTCCTTTAGTGGCCTTCGCAATTTCTTCCTTATTGAATACGGGGCTGGTTCTATCCTTCCATAGGTTGCCGAAAATTACACCCTTGATGTAGGGGAATTCCGATAAAACAGCAAGCATGGCGCGCGTGTCGGCGTCACTTTCGGTAATTGGCATTTTTACAAATAACGGTTTGTCGGGATTTTCAGTTCCGACGGCCTCGCACAACTTGCGCAGTTCTTGCGGCGGATAAAAAGAAACAGATCCATATAAGTTGGGACAGGATATATTAAGCTCGTAATAGGAAAAGGGGAGGCGCGCGGTAATTGCCTTTTGAAATGCTTCCTGCACGTCAGCAATCGCTTCATTCTGACTAAGGCAAGAGGTGCGACTGTTTGTTTTTCCTAAAGAAAGTCCGATGGGAATATCAAATTTTGAATTTTTTCGTCGAGCGATGAGTTCGTCTATGCCATCATTTTTAAACCCTTTATTTACGAGAAGTGAGCGGGATTTTACCAGGCGCCCTAGGCGCGGTTTGGGGTTGCCTTCGTAGGGTTGGTTGGTGATGGTGCCGACGGTGCCGAAGCCAAAGCCTAGAGAGGGTAAAATTTCGGGAAGCAGCGCGCGGTAGTCAAATCCGGCGGATAAACCTATGGGATTATTAAAGGTTATGCCGTGCAATTCTTGGGCGAGGATGGGGTTATTAACGCGAATGAGAGAGCGGATTATCCCTCGGCTTATTGAACATTTCCCAAGCAAGCTTCCTCCAAAGGTGAGGATATCGTGGATGGTCTCCGATTTGAATAAAAAAAGAACCGGCCGAATGAGTCGATATGCTCTATGCAGGAAAGAGAGGAGCTGTCGTTTCATTACTTAATAATTCTATTCCCTCCATCAGATAAAAATCAAAACCGGCTGTCTGATGGACAGCCGGTCGGGGATTCGGAGATTTAAGGAAACTGTAGACAGGCGCGCAGATAGAGGGCGCACTTGCGCAGATCCAGCTCATCTTGCTCGTTGCGCAGACCGCTTTCCGCGTCCTTGTTGATGCCGGGGAAATTTTTGAACAGTTCGCTAACTTCCGATATTTTTTCACCGCATAAACTACCGGCAATACCTACTCGCAGACCTTCGTGTAAGATGGGTTGGAGATTATACAGGTAGTCGGCCGCCTCTGTCGTATCAATGGGTGTTCCCGTGCCCGCGGAAAAATCCAGCAGAATATAGTTGATGTAACTAGCGTATTGACTGCAGGATCTGGCAATGAACAGGGCTGGGGTTATGCCGAACTGTCTTGCCGCTTGTTTCGCTTGGAACATCGCATCCGGAGGAACCTGAAGAATAATTTTTAGGTGCGGGTGGGTCGCGCGCAGTTCGGCGATGACTCGTACTTGCGGCCAAGCCGTATTAATTTGCACGGCGTGTACGTGTGGTCCGCAGTATTTAAGTGCCCACTCTATTTGCGCCTTCAGACTTCGGGAAGTTGAGGGGCAGTAGTGCAGCACATTCATAACTCCAGGAATTGGCTGCATGCAGTTAGCCACGTTACCCCAGGCGGGATAACGCGCGGGGTTGTCTAATTGGGTGTTTTCTGTTACGTCGTCTCTCATTAAGATGCCGGCAGCTAGGACGGTTGAATTTTTGTGAAATACGGGGAATTGGCCTGCGAGTTGTTCAATTTGATTGGCCGAAGTAATTCCGGCAATGCCAATGTACTGAGGCACGCTGTGCAATGCCATTGATAATCCCTCCTTGTTTCAAAAGGTATACTGTTGATGTTATACCGAATGATAAAGGTTGCCGCAAGTTTATTTGGAAAAATATGTAAAATTCGTTACCATATCCGTGCAATGGTAGATGATGCTAATAAAAAATTGATACTCATGGTGGATGACGAGAAGGATTTCCACGATATTTTTGGCACGATTCTAGAGGCAGCAGGTTTTCGTGTGGAGCATGCAAAAAACTCCAAGGAAGCCATTGAAAAAGCAGGCAGGTTTATGCCGGATCTTATTTTAATGGATGTGAATTTGGCAGAAGAAAAAAGGGGTGTTGATGTGGCTGAAGAAATTATGGACAATCCTAAAACTGCCAACCTAAAAATCGCGTTTTTAAGCAATATTGATGATCCTTTCCCCGCGGTGGCTGGGGCCAATGATGATGTTGCTAAGGAACTGGGCACGGTTGGTTTCTTAGCTAAGACGGACGATTTACACACTGTTGTTTCACGCATAAAGGAAATGCTGAACGAAGGTTCATCTGCTGCCAACTCTACTTCCAGCTCGACGGCAAACTCTTAGGATTGGCCAATAAGAAGAGGCTCCGTTCCGGTATATGCCGAAACGGAGCCTTTAGTTAGTGGTTGCGACTGACTATTGCTAGGATTGCAATCAGATGTACGGACATAAACCCTAGCGAGAATCCTCCCTGCCTGGGGGCCGGTTTGCTCATCTCCGGTAGAATGCCGATATCTGACAGTCCGAAGTGCGCTCGCAACCCGGCCGCGAATATTAGCATGCTGATGCAGAAGTCTGCACATGATGCCGCCAGACCCCAGCCAGAGGTGACTGAGTTGTGAGGCGAGTTTTTCAGCCAGGCCAGATAGGTTGCATTCAGTAGTCCTGCCAGTCCTCCAAAAACCGCAAAGAGGATGACTTGTTTTGTGCGGAAGGACATTTTTACCTCCAAGGAAGTAACTATTATTAGAATGCGGGCAGGAGGCCTTTGGGGTCAAGAGGGGATAATTGACACAATAATTATATTATGCTATAATGAAAATAGTGTGGGGCATCTGCCCCTTTACCAAGGAGGTTCGCGTGAAAAATATTACTTTTGCTGTGTTTTTCTTTTTTCTGACCGCGTTCGGTCAGGAGGTACGGTTGGATGGGCTGATGAAGCCCTCCGCCGAAACCGCCGCCCAGTTCTGGGCGGGAATGCCGGCCAAGTCGGCAATTTCCACCGCCGCCAAATTGGGTGTGGAAAGCCGTGCGGCGGCCAGTTTGATTTCCGCTCCCGGCGTGGTGGAAATCCGCCGTCTGGAGAACCAGACGGTAGTGAGTTTCTCTCTCCACCTCGCGGCGGTGGCTGGTGCCGAGTTCTGCCTGGCCACCGAGTACGACTTCATGGGCCAGATTCTGCGTGGCCAGCCTGGTTGCTATATGTTCCCGGGTGGCCCTGGTCCCATTTCGGCGAGCTGGGAGGTCTATCGTGGGAACCTGCTCGTATTGGGCGATGGTCCTGTTACCTTCCGCGTTTGCGCCAAATGGGACGGTAAGGCAGGGTGTGTTTCGGCCGACACCTACCCGGACGAAAATATTGTCGCCGGGTACGGTTTTTATCCCACAATCTTTGTGGGCGACGAGGGTTCGCGAATCGTGGTTTCCGGCTTGCAGTGGGCTGACCCGAAAACGGTTACCGTGGCGGTGGACGGGGTGGTTATTACCCCGCTCGATGCCGACTTTGTCGGCAACCTGACAGGCCGGTTGCAACAGGCGCGGCCGGCGAGCCGAGTTACGGTTTGCGTGGGTGGCGCCTGCTCTACCCGAACCGCCTACGCCCAGTATCCCCAGGGCGGTAAGGGCTAATAACTTTTAGGCCCCGGACGTGAAAACGTCTGGGGCCGATTCTTTTAAAAATGAAAACCCCGCAGAGCACGCTCATTGCGCGTGATGCGGGGTTGAATAGACAGAACAAACTAACTTGACCAGGGCTTTGGTTTGGCCGAGGTTGTAGCGGCAGGCTCATTTACGGGGAGGTTTACTTTCGCGCCTCGAATCAAGAACCACAGCCGCAGGCCATTTCGATAGTCATTTTCCCACAAGTTTTGAACCCATAGAGATTTTTGGTTGGGCTGCATCAACACACAGGAGCGAATCGGCATCCTGATGCGCGGGTGATTGAGGGTGATTTCGTACACGTCCCGCGTTATGGAAAAACAAAGTTTAGATGGCGCGTAGCGATTGTTGAGCGGCTTAAGACAATGCGCCCCCGTAAGCGAGGCATGACGAATTTCTTCTACCGTAAATTCCTTCGCCAGATATGCCGATCCCGATTCATAAGTAAAGGCGTCGGCAAACCTGTGTATCAACTCATAGGCAGCTGTTTTTAGGTCAAGCGGACTAGGGAATCGGTACGGTCTTGTTTCATCCTTGCTAATCGGTGGGGTTTCGGCTAGTTGCCTTATCATTTGGTCATGCTTTTCTCTGCCAATCTCTTCTTGGATGCTTCTGTCGCGCGGTTGAACTACAAAAAAGTAATATGCGCCCAGTATCATCAGGAATGCCGTCAGGCAAATGACAAGAATTTGAACGGCGATGAGGTGGTCGTTTTTTACCAGTTCCCAAACCTGTCGTAGGGTTGGTTTGTTCTCACTGACAGCTTGTGTGTCTTTTGCAGCCGCGTCTGCCGCGGTCTCACCCTTTTTTAATTTCCGTGATTCTTCCTGGGATGGTAGGCGCGTTGATCTCTGTGCGAGATTTTTTTCTTGGGTAGGCAGGGTGGTTGTAAATTCCGCCTTTTTATTGGGGGAAGCTTTTGCCGTTTTTTGCGCAGCCGCCGCAGGTGCTGGTGTATTCAACTTCAATTCCGGTGTCGCAACTGGATTCTTTTCCCCCAAGAGCGGAGCATCCGCTGGTACTCTTGGCGTCCTGGTATTTTGGGAAAGCGCAACAGAAGTTTGTCCGTACGCAGCGACGGGCGTTGAAATATTGGAACCGCGAGTAGTGGTGTGGTGGTTGGATTCCGGAATAATTACAATATCCCCGGGGCGAATCAGCACCATCAGAAAACCAGTTTTTTTGTCGATCCACTCTTTGAAATTTGGATTGGCAGCATGCAGCGCCTCAAACTTAATCTTATAGTGTCGGGAGATGCCCCAGAGGGTTTCCCCGGCCACCACCTGGTGGTGGGTCTGCGCGAATGCAGAGAGCGAACACAGCAACAGGCAGACGAGGGCGAAAGCCCAAATCTTGTAAGTCATACAGCCTCCTCTAGGTATTTACTTAACAACTAGAACTATCGTTTGTATAACCATATATGGCATAAAAGTCAATTTTTAGGGAAATACTGGCAGGGGCTGAGTAGTATGCTATACTAGGCCTTACATGATTCTATCGACTCACGCCTTAGTTGGCGCGCTAGCCGGTCGTTTGCTACCCGAGTCTCCGCTGGCCGCGTTTTTTGTTGGTTTTGCCTCGCATTTCCTTTTAGATGCCATTCCGCATTGGGATTATCAGCTTAGCTCTATTAGGGGCGCGGGCATGGAAAAGGATATGCATGTTCGTTCTCGGGATTTTCTGCGGGATAGCTTAAAAATGGGTACGGACTTACTTTTGGCCTTAGGTATGGTTTGGTTTGCGATACGCGAGGTTCCGGGAGCTCCTATCCCTATGATCACAGGAGCAGTTGGCGGTTTTGCCCCAGATGCATTGCAGTTTTTGTTTTGGAAATTTAAGCGCGAACCGCTTGCGTCAATTCAGCGCTTTCACGCCTGGATTCACACCCCTGTTCAGATTAAAAAACCCCACATTGGTATTCCGGCTCAGGTGGCAGTTGTGGTAGTGCTTACGGTGTTGTTCGCGGTGAACGCGGTATCAGCTGGAATGTTGCGCTAGGCAAAAACGAGTTGCGACACAATTTGTCGCGGATAATATTTCCTCTCCAGAGTAATAGCTAGTAATTATAATTTGCTGAAGCTTTTCGCGCATACATATTAGCCGCGATTCTCTAAGAGAATCATTTTTAATGCGCGCGAAGCCTACTAAGTGAAGCCCGTTTACTTTTTGCAGGTCTCATATATAGTTAAAAATATGAAGAAGATTTTGGCTATTATCGGATTGCTGTTGATGATAGGATTTCCCGGTGAGGGAGTTGCGGCAACCTTTAAATATGGAGCCTGGATGCCATTTTGGAATAAATCGGATGGTATGTTTGAGGCTGCTATTTCTTTGGACAAGTTATCGGAGGTGAGTCCTTTTTCCTATGAGGTGAATCCGAACGGAACGCTCCTGGATAGGCTAAAGATGTCCTCTGATACGGCTTGGATAACCTGGCTTTCGGCAGCACGCGACCTGAAGGTTAAGATTATTCCGACTATTGCCTGGTTCGATGGGGATGGGTTACACGCGTTGTTATCCTCAAAGGCTAAGCGTACCGCTCACATCAAAAATATTGTTAGCCTAGCAGTCACTCAGAAATTCGATGGTATTGATATAGACTATGAAAACAAAAAAGCGGAGACCAAGCCCTACTTTTCCGCTTTCATCAAAGAGCTTGCTGCGGCATTGCACGCTAAGAAGAAAACTCTGGCTTGCACCATTGAACCGCGCACTCCGGCGGCAGATCGGTTCAAGGTAATTCCACAGAACTTGGAGTTCGCCAACGACTACGTAGTGTTGGGTAAGTATTGTGACCAGGTGAGAGTGATGGCGTATGACCAGGGTCGCATTGATTTGAATTTGAATGCTGCCAAAAGTCAGCTTGAAGAATATTACGCGCCGGTAGCTGATCCGGTTTGGGTGGAAAAGGTACTGAAAGAAACTCTCAAACAGATTCCCGCAGGGAAGATCATGCTTGGAATTCCAACTTACGGTTATGAATGGCGTATTACCCAGGATTCTTCCGGAACTCCCCAATACACGCGCCGCAGAAGCGTAACCTATAAGACCGTTTCCAACCTTCTGGGTTCTCTTGGTGCGGTGCCGCAACGTAATAGCGCCGGAGAATTATGGTTTACCTATTCTACCACTACCATGGTGGGTGATACGCCAACCAGCTCTTTTCGGTTTGTGGATTTTACCGATGCCACTGCCGTGGCGCAGAAAATTGCCTTGGCCAAGAAATATAAACTACGAGGGGCTGTTTTGTTTAAGGTAGATGGCATGAACGATTCGGCCGTGTGGCAGCAGCTTAAATAGGGGGCTTGACCAGGAGGTTGGAGGGATTATAATTAAATAGCCATTTAACTGTTATGAAAAACTTATGGCTCTTTGACCGTCGTCGCTTGCAGATTTTACGAGAACTTTCTCGCTGCCCAGCAGGTGGATGTGACCTGAAGAGGAAGCTGAAATTATACGGGCCGCTTCTGTCGTATCATTTGGCGAAACTACGGCGGGAAGGATATGTACTGGAGGAAAAAAATGGTCGAAATAAGATTTACCGTTTACATCCCGCTAAAAAAGAATTCGTACGCTCTGTATTGTTGGTCGTATCTAAATAAAATAAATTACAAAATTACTACACTATGAATTTCGCATATTTTCGTAAGAGTACAAAATCTTTCGATGAGACTTTGGCTGATGCCAAAAAGGCGGCATCGACTGCTGGCTTGGTGGTGGGCGAAGAATTAAAACTAAATGACAGAGGAGTGGCCTTCAGTGCGGTTAATCCGGATTGGTTGGCCAAGATTGTGGCGGCTGATCGAAATCTAATTGGTTTTGTGCCGGGCTTGATTGTGGTTTTGAAGGATAAAGATTCTGTTTTTGTGGGTGTTTCTGATCCGTCGTTGGTGGGCAAGATCGCGCATTTACACGAATTACACGGCATGATTGAGGAAATGGATGTAACCTATCGCAAATTAGTAGATGAAGCATCCGCGGCCGGACCGCGCACCATTACTAAAATAAAGTTGTATTCCACCGCTTCTTGCCAGTACTGTCGAATGGAAAAAGCCTTCTTAGATGAAAAGCAGGTTACATACGAGCAGGTAATGGTGGATACCAATCAAGCGGCTGCCCAAGAAATGGTTGAGAAGACGGGACAAATGGGGGTACCGGTAACTGAAATAATTTACGATGACGGCGCGGAGGAATACATAATTGGTTTTGATAAGATGCGCCTAAGCGAACTGCTTAATATTAAGTAGAAGTTAAAATCAAACCTACCAGACATTCACTGGCTCATGGACAGAGTTCGGTTATTAGTGTTGCTGACAGTTTTTGTCGACATCCTTGGTTTGGGTGTAGTTATTCCTGTGTTACCGTTTTACGTCGAACGGTTTTCCAATTCGCCGCAGGCCGTTACTACCTTAATTGCGGTTTATGCGGCCGCCTCTTTCTTGTCGGCGCCACTTATTGGGGTTCTCTCCGATAAGTATGGGCGACGCCCGGCGCTTATCGGGAGTATACTTTCTACCTCACTGGGCTGGTTTATATTCGCTTCTGGAAAGTCGTTGTTGGTATTGTATGTGGGGCGCATCATTGATGGACTTGCCGCTGGCAATCTTCCGGTAGCTCAGGCGGCGATAACTGATACCGTAAAAGACGAGAAAGAGCGTGGACAAGTATTGGGATATGTCGGTGCTATTTTCGGTATTGGTTTTATCATAGGACCGGCAATCGGCGGAGCGCTTGGGCATCTTTCGGTTACATTGCCATTCTGGTTTGTGGGAGCACTCGCGGCGGTGAATGCCGTTTTAGCGTATTTTTTTCTGCCGGAAACCAGAAAACAGCAGGAGGCGCACACGCATCCAATTTCTTTAAATCCTTTTTCCCCCATGAAGCGCGCAATTCAACAGAAAGATATGTGTTCCAATTATCTTGCCTGGGGAATGTTCGGACTGGCGGTTGCCTCAACACAGTCAGTGTACGCCTTGTTTCTTAATGTGGCATTTGGATGGGAGGAGTTTATGGTGGGGCTTCTATTTATGGCAACCGGAATAGTTTTGGCAGTCAATCAGGTGTTTGCAATGCGCAATTTTTGGCTTAAGAAATTTACCGAGCCAAAGCTAGAACTATGGATGACTGCCGCCTTTGCCTTTGGTTATGTGCTTATTGGGGTCGCATCATTCCCGTTATTTATTGTGGGTGCGATTCTCACAACTTTCGGTCAATCTGTTTTACGAGTGGTGATGAATAGTCAGATGATTGCAAAAAGTAATCCAACGCGACGCGGCGAGGTGATGGGAATTTCCGCTTCAATTGTTTCCTTGACGGCGGCGATTGCTCCGCTATTTGCGGGATGGCTATTTGATTTGCGTCCTTCCCTGCCATTTTTTGCCGCCGCAGTTTTTTTGGGAATTGGGTTTTTTATTTTGTACTCAGCCCAAAAAACACTACCGACCACCCTGGATCCAAGGCAGCCGGTAGTCTCAGAAATCTAGCGGAGATTTGTTATTTATTTCCAGAGG
>Ga0101944_10005307_pt1 | contig 14809 bp, 10 predicted proteins | sample DewCreD2012metaG_FD_75245 | JGI IMG/M metagenome (GOLD analysis project Ga0101944, IMG submission 75245) | Hot spring sediment bacterial and archeal communities from British Columbia, Canada, to study Microbial Dark Matter (Phase II) - Dewar... ... | reverse complement strand
TGGTGGCCGTGGACCGCAACGGCCGGCAGGGCGGAAGAATGCAAATGGGCAGCGACCGGATCCGCGGAGGGTGGGCGGCTGACGTCAACTTCACGGAGAGCTACGACCATCAGTACCGCGCTGCAGAAGTTCCTGACCCAGTGCGCCGCGGATGCGGGTCCGGATCGAGGCGCGAGCGAGGAGCCTATCCGAAGGAGATATGTGACGAGCGAGCAACGAAGAGCCGGGCCCGCAGGCGCTGCGCCATGGATCTGGAACTTCTGCGGCGCGGTAATCAGTCCTACGCCGGTGCCTTTGCTGGAAGCATTGGGATCGATGCATCGCAGCAGGCGGCGGATATGTGGGAGGGCGCGAAGGTCATCGCGCATGGCGATGCAGGCATGGTCGTTAATGAAGTCCAGAACCAGATGGCCAGCCGGATGGCCCAAGTGATGATCCGGACTCCTGGCCACTCGGCGGTTGGGGAGCCACTTTGTGGCATCGACATCCCGAGCTTCCCTTGAGCTTTCAGCTCCTCCCCTCAAAAATCCGAGCAATTTATGTACTTTAAAGGTAAACTTTTTATGAAGCTGGTGTATCCACAATATCACGACGAGGTGGCGCATAGGTGTCCAAGATGGTAAACAATGAGGACTACCACCTGTGAAGCGCGCCAGACGATGCGGGTCTTCTGCCGGCGTCAAGAGCGCGACCATGACTCGCGTCCGCGACTGGCTCCGGTCGCAGAACCTGCCGACCGGTGCGCGTGCGCCCAGCGAACGGCAGATCGTGGAAGGCGTGGGTCTTAGCCGTCCCACGGTTCGCAAGGTCCTCCGCCAACTCGAAGCCGAAGGCTGGCTCCAGGCCGTCTCGCCGCGCGTCCGTACGACCACCGAGTGGTGTCGCGCTGTCTACAATTCGAACTCGAACAACATTGCCGTTGTCACGCGCGTCGTCGATGCGCAGATCAACCCGGCCCAGCGCCAGTGGATGCTGAACCGGATGGTTTCGGGCATCGCGCGTGCGGCCGCCGAACGCGAACTGAATTCGCTCCTGCTGAACCCCGCCGCCACCGTTCCGGATACCGTCGCGCGGTTCACCAGGGATCCGCCACGCGGCGCGCTCTTCCTCTGGGACGCCGAGCAGACACCGCTCGGCATGCTACCGCTCGTCCAGGAACTCGCGCGACGCGGCCTGCCGCTGGTCGTTCAACCCGATACGGTCCCCGCGTCGCGCATCGAAGGACTCGCCTGCGACCAGGTACGCAGCGACCACTGCTCCGGCTGCCGCGAACTCACGCAGTGGCTGATCCGCCGCGGCAAACGCCGCATGCTGCGCCTCTGGTCGCTGCCCGCTCGACCTGAGGACCAGCCGATCTGGTCGGTCGAACGGCACCGCGGCCACGAAGCCGCCTGCGCCGAGGCCGGCATCGAGCCGCTGCCGGTTATCTGGGTTCCTCACGTGCCGATGATCTGGGAAGAAGAAGGCTTCCGCACTTCCTGCCGCGTGAATGCCGGCTTCCTGATCGAGCCGCTCAAGCAAGGCATCGACGCGATCCTGGTACCGTCCGAAGAACACGTCTTCATCGCCGCGGGCGCATGCCGACTGCTGGGCCTCGAACCCCAGCGCGATGTGCTCATCGTCGGCTACGACCATTTCTGGGAGACGGCGGCGACGCGGCGCTTCGAGCCCTCCGTCCCGCCGGCAACGGTGGACAAACAGGAAGAGCGCATCGCCGCCGAGATGCTCGTGCTGCTGCTGGCGCGCTGCTCGGGGAAGCTGCCGCCGGAACCGCAGCAGCGCCTCGTCGCGCCGCGGCTGGTAGAGACGGCGACGCCGTCCTGACCGCAGAAAAAGGGGAATGGGATATGCCATCCGATCGACGGCCTCGCGTGTTTGTGGCACTCCTGTCGGCCACGGTCTTCCTGCTGCCGGTTACCGTGCAACGCGCGGCGGCCGGCGAGACCGCGTGGGAGCGCGTCCCCTGCGTGCCCGGCGATTTGCCGACAGAGGCGCTCTTCGAGACGATCCAGGTGGTCGACGACTTCTCCGCGGAAAAGACCGCCTGGATCGCCTTGCGCACCGACCAGAACGCGATCGCGACTGTCGAACGCGACACGGAAGAGAAACACGAAGGCCGCGCTACGCTGCGCGTCGATTATGAGTTCGTGGGCAAGCCCGATCTCGAGTACATTCAGATTACGCGGCCGCTGGACCTGCCCGAGCGCGGCGTGAGCATCGGTTTCTGGCTCAAACACGACGGCAGGCCGTTCCCGATCCGCATGCGCGTCGCAGATGCCAGCGGCGAGACACACCAGATCGATCTCTTCGCCGCGACCAAACCCGGCTGGCAGTTCGTGGCCGGCGACCTGACCGGCCAGACGCATTCGTGGGGCGGCGACAGGAACCATCGACTGGACTACCCCTGCAAGTTCGCGGGGCTCTGCATTGACCGGACGGAGAAGGGTTTTAAAAGCAAAGGCCGGTTCTGGATCGCCGACGTTGCGTCGATTCGCGCGCGAAAGACAGCCGCAACGCTGCAGGTGGAAACGACCGGAAAACGTTTCGGCAACTTGTACGCACCGGGCGAAACGGTCGCGCTGCGCGCGCAGGGAAAAGGCGAGGCCATCCGCTGGAGCGTACGCGACTTCTGGGGCGCGCAGTTCGAGTCCGGTCAAGGCGCGGCAACCGGCGTGGAGTTCAGCTTCAAGTTGCCACGGCCCGGCTATTTCCTCTGTGAACTGGCGCTGATGGATGGCACGCGCGTCGCCGAACTACAGGAGTTCCGTTGCGCGGCGATCCCCGAGGACGCGGCGACCGCGCGGTCGAACTTCTTCGGCGTCTGCACGCACTTCGGCCAGCAGAACTACCCGCTCGACTGTCTGGAACTGATGAGCCGCTACGGCATCGACCAGTTCCGCGACGAGATCTGCTGGCGCGCGGTCGAGGCGGAGAAGGGAAAACACGTGCTCCCGCCGTACGCCGACGCTTACACCGCCCGCGCGGACAGGCTGAAGATGCGGCCGCTGATCATCTACAACTACAACAACCCGCACTACGACAAGGACGGCTTTCCGAACTCGTCCGAGGCGATCGAGGGATTCGCGAAGTACGCTGTGGAACTCACTCGTGCACTGAAGGGCCGCGTGAACAACTTTGAAGTCTGGAACGAATGGGTCGGCGGCTGCGGAATGAAAAACCGTCCCGGCGATCACAGCCCCGCAGCCTACGGCCATGTTTTGAAGGCGACCTATGCGGCGGTGAAGAAGGAGTTCCCGGACGTGACCGTCGTCGGGATCGGCGGCGAGTACGGTCCGCGCTGCGCGCAGAACGTGGTGGACATGATCGGCACCGCCGGCGCCGGTTCGATGGACGCCTTCTCCATCCATCCGTACCGCTATCCGCGCTCGCCCGAGGAGTCGGACCTCGTCGGCGAAGTGACCTCCATCGCCGACCGTGCCGGTGCGGCGGGCGCGACGAAGAAGGTATGGATCACCGAGATCGGTTACCCGACGCACCGCACGTCAGGCGGCAGCGAAGAGACGGCGCAGGCCTGGCACGGAGTTCGCACGCTCGTGCTGCTGCAGTCCACCGGCGTGGTCGAGAAGGTCTACTGGTACGACCTTAAGGATGACGGCTCCAACCGCGCGTACAACGAACACAACTTCGGGCTGATACGGCACCAGCAGTTCAACTGCGCGCCCAAGCCTGGCGTGGTGGCGATGAGTGTCTTCATCCGGATGACGTGCGCGACGACGTTCACGGGGCTGAAGAAGCAGGGCGATATTTACGCCGCAACGTATCGCCGCGCGGACGGCAGCGAAGTCTTGGTGGTATGGACGACCGGCGAGGCGCGCGCGGTGAAGGTGACCGGCAAAGTCAACGTCGCCGTCGACCTGATGGGCGCGCCGATGGACACAGCGTCCGGACTGAAGGCGAGCGTGGCGCCGATCTACCTGACGGGCGAGAAGCTGGGGCTCGCGGGGGACTAGCGCAAACAGAAAGTCCCCGGTGGGATTCGCACTCAATACCGCGCCGCAGAAGTTCCAGACCCCGTGCGCAGCGCCTGCGGCCCCGGCTCTTCGTTGCCCGCTCGTTACCGATCTCCTCCGGATAGGCTCCTCGCTCGCGCCTCGATCCGGACCCGCATCCGCAGCGCACGGGGTCAGGAACTTCTGCGACGCGGTACTCAGCAAGCTTCCCGATCATTGCGGCGACTGGCGCGTGACGATGGGGACGTAGCCGACTTCGAGTCCTTTGGGCGGCGTGACCATCTGCGCGGCATCCAGCGTCGCCAGCGTTCCCATCGCAGGCGGCGGAAGGTACTCTTGGTCCATCGTCCAGTACGCGTGGATCTTTTCCACGACGGCCTGCAGGCGGGTCTTTTCCGCATCGCTCAGATCGGCGTCCTGCAGCGAGGGTTGATCGACGAAACGATACCACGAGTACGTCACGACACTTCCGTCACCGAGCTTGGCCGTAAAGGGACCGGCCTTCGGGCCGGGCTTTTTCCAGCAGCTGTCGGCCGTTTCCGGGGACGTGTAGGACTGGTTCGTCACGGCGGGCTGGAAGCGGGTCTGCTTCAGGCCCGTGGCATCGGGAACGGCTTCGGCGGGAATGGCCACCAGTTCCTTGCCGTCCTGCCTGCAGTATTCGGGGAAGGAGCCGCGCCGCCACGTTCCGGTCCACGGTTCCAGCACTTCGGGTTTCCACTGCAGGCCGAAGGTCGTCGTGTCGAAGGCGCTTGTCTCCACCCAGTTCTCGCAACCGCGGATTGGCAACCGTTCCGGCCCTTGATGAACGGACAAGCGGTGGGCCTTGCAGGGCGGCGTCTTCGCGCCCCTCGCGTCGAATTTTCCCGGCACCGCCTCCTGCCCCGCCAGCCAATTTTCCACCCGCCGGTAGAGCGCGTCCTTGGAGTAGTGCGTCAGATTGTGGATCAGGATCGTGCGTCCCTGTGCGTCGGCGGGGAATTGAAGGCGCGGAATGCGCGAGTAGAGGGTACCGTCGCCGTCCTTGGCGACGAACCGGGGCACGGTGTTGACCTCGATAGCCCCGCCGGTCACCAACCCGGGACGGGCATCCAGGCCCCGACCGATGGCGGGCGGATGCCGGCGCGCGATCCGGCTCCACGTGACCGGCGTGTAGAAGGCCACCGGGCCTTTGAAGTTCTTCGCGTTGACAAAGAGCGTCCAGCACTGGTTTCCGGTCGGAATGGGCAGCCCTGCGGTCGTCGTCTTGGGCTCCGTGAGCGGGAGCACCATCCAGGCATAGCCGAAGACCTCGCCGTACGTTCCCTCCTGGAAAGCGAGCCCGTCGGGCGGCACCAGCAACCGCGGGCTGAGCTGCGCGATCCCCATCTGCTCCGCCCGCAGCGCATTCACCTTGCCGAAGCCCCAGCCTGGAGAAGAGATCTCGTGGTTGTAGCCGTTGGCGGTTCCGTTCATGCGGAACTTCGCGGTCGTGGACCCGAAACGCGTGCTGGCCCAGAATCCCAGGCCGCCCTCGATGGTCTGGAAGACATCCCGGTAACTCGGGCCGCGATCGGGCCAGTGATCCCGCGCCACGGTCCCGGTCGGCAACAACGGCTCGTCGATCTTACGGTTCTCGGGCACGATCCAGATGGACGCCAATCCGATCTGAAAGTCGCGCAGAGGGCTATCCAGCAAAGGCCACGCGGTGGAGTAGAGGCTGACACCATATCCGTACTCTTCCGGCGGCGCCGGCACCTGCATGCTGATGTAGCCGCCCAGCCCCTGGGACACGAGTTGAGGTTGCGCGGTGTCGATGGCCATGGCGCATGCTCCCGGAATCAAGACTGCGAGGAGTCCGTGTCGCAAAAGCCCGCAGGTGTTCATGCGAGTGCCCCTTCAACGGGATAACCGCTTCGCACGGGAACGATCCCGTCCCGACCTTCCTCCTGCATACGCCGGTCGCGCGCCGACGCAGAAGGCATTCGACGTCATGAATGCGACAGGCCCCTATCGCTTCGCGACAGCGCCGACCGGAATGCGGGGCAGGCGAAGACACGATCGGGAAATTCCGCGTCGCGAAATCTGGAAGTTGCTGCCTTTTGTCGAGGCGGTACTGGGCACACGACAGGGCAGACTACTTTGCCAGGGCGCGGGCTTCCTCGACGCGGCTCTCCAGTTTCGGGTCCAGCAACACGGCGCGCGCCAGTTCCCGCTCCCCGTCCTGGACGCGGCCGCCGGCCAGCAGGAACACACCGAGCAGCAGGCGACCCTCGCCATCCTCTTCGCCCGCACAGGCCTGCGCCAGCGCGGAGTGCGCACGGCGGTCCAGCATCTTCCAGGGGACCGGGAGCCTGCCGCCGTTCACCTCGACCGTCAGTCCTTGTTCGTCGGCCGCGACGATCCGCACCTTTTCGGGCGTCCCGCCGGTCAGTGCCAGGAAGGCCGTGGGCCGGGCATCCTTGCCTACGTTTTCGCGAATGCGTTCGTGCAGCCGGTCGGTCCACGGCTTGAGCCGATCGTCGGCGATCGCCGGGACAATGGGGGGCTGCGGTGCCGCGATGAGGGCTTTCGCCAGCGGAGTCTTTTCCGCCATGACCGTCGGCGCGGCGGGAAGCTCGACCGGAGGCGGATTCTGCCGCAATACTTCCGCGTCGGCATTCGAGGCCGTGAAGACCTGCCACTCCCTGCCGATCCGTTTGAAGCGTCCGATCGCCCAGTCGCCGTTGTTGCTCCAGTCCGCCTTCCACCCCACGCCCTGCGCGCGCCAGAAGTCGCCGCCGCACGAACCGATCAGGAACGCGCGGTCGCCATCGTCCGGCTTGGCGGGGTCATCGACGACCAGCCGCGCCATGAAGCTCGAAGCCATCGCCGCTACGTCTTCGGGTTCCAGCGTGACGCGGACCTTTTCGGCCGGCCAGAAGTGATAATTGTAGCCGGGCATCATCCGCACGGAGACCGCGTCGTCCGCTTCCTGGCGCGCGTCCGCATTCACGCTCCTGTCGCCGGCGAAGTCGAGCACATAGGCGGCGCCGGCAACGCTCGCGCCGCCCTGCACCGGATGCCACCGGCGGTCCTTGCGGCTCAGGTACCAGAGGCGCGGATCGCGGATCTGCACGCGCACGTTCTCGCCGGGGCTTTTGTCGCGAGCCGGATAGATCTGGCCCCACATCGTGGCGCAGGTCCATCCGTCCGGGAGCTTGCGCATGCCGCGCCGCGGATGCCTGCTCCAGTCGGCCTCGATGCCCTGTGGCCGGAAGTCGTGGGGCTTCTCCATGTCGTCGACGAAGAGTTCCGCCTGCCGGGCCGCGGCGGCGACCTGCGGATTCGGCGGGGACGATGTTCGTTCCGAAACGCCGAACGGCGGCGCCGGCGGCTGCCGCGGCGTCCCGCCGCCTCCGATGCTCCGCGGGCCGTTGTTGTCCACGATGTGCAGCGCCTGCATCAGCCGGTTCACCTCGTCCAGCCATTTCCGGCTGCTCATGGAAAAGCCATGGACGCGTTCGAATTCCTTTTCCGCGTCGCGCTCGACGATCAGGTCCCACGTGTCCCACGCGGCATCTTCCGTAAAGTACGCGCCGTAGTTCTGCAGCGTGAAGAAAAGCTTCCGGCCGGGAACGGTCTCGAGCCCCAGTCGTTCCGGCGTCGCCTCCGGTTTCAGGGCCAGGAGCGTGCCCATCACCAGCGCCGGGTCGGAACCTTTATAGGTCTTCTCCGCGTAACTGTCCGCGCGCCTGGCCGGCCAGCGCCAGCCAGGCACCTCCTTCGAGTAATGGCAGTATCGGGCCGCGAACGGGTTGATCTTGATGGCATGCCGGATCGGCCGTTCGCCCACCAGTTCCCCCAAGCGCAGGGTTCCGCCCAGCGCCGACATGCCCGAAGCGCCCTGGCCGCCGCCGTCCAGCCCGTCGCCGCGCAGGCTGACCGGTTTCCGGTTGCCCGGGAGTCTCATCCAATCGGGGAGGTAGACCGGGCCGCCGGGTTTGTCGCGGCAGACCTTGCAGCCCTGCAGCACCTGTTCGCCGTCGGGAAGCAGGAACGCGAAATTCGCGTTGGGCGTCAGTCCGTACGGGTTCTCCCTGCCCGCGTCCGGAACGATCCAGTCGTCGGGCACGCGCAGCGTGAAGCCGAGGGACGTCTTGCCGGTCGCCCGGCCCGGCCCCCAGGTCGGGCTGTCCAGGACTTCGCGTTCGGGGTATTCGTTCGACAGCCTGAGCAGGATCTGAATGTCGACGCCGACGTGTTTCGCGGCGCCGAGGTTGGCCGGTTTGTAGACCGCCTCGGAACCGATCGGTCGGTTCCAGATCGAATCGGCGGAGAACGGCCAGAGCCACGGATCGCGTGTCTGCGGAACGCCCTGCGCCTCCGCGCCGGACAGCACGCCGGCGATCGGGAAAAGGGCCATGGCAAGCGGAAGGGCGCGGATCGCGCTCATCGGTTGTCTCCTCGTGCGTCAACGATCCACCGTCACCGCGCCCAGGAGCAGCCATCCATCCCGGTCCTGCCGCTCCGGCCGGCAGGCCAGACGGATCGCCCGTTTGCCGTCAGCGAAACGCAGCGCGACCTGCCACACGCCGGCGGCCAGTTCCGCGGGCAAGGTCACGCTGCCCGCAAGGTCCGTCGCCGCGTTCGGCTGGCATGCGCGCGCGTCGAACCCGGTCGCCGCGAGTTCCTTCGTCCCGCCGTCGCCCATCCAGCGTACGGTCGCGGTCCACGGCCGATACGGCGGCGCCCAGCCGCGGTTCTCCACGCGCAGCCGGAGCGTCAGCGGCTCGCCGGCCCGGGCCTGCCGCGGCAGCTCGGCTTCCTCGGGAAAGAGCCAGTAGCCCGTGCGGTTGGCCAGTTCGCGCGTGAGCTTCGGATTCTCCTTCAGCCATTCGGCGGCCCAGCCGTGATAGCCCAGCCAGGTCGGCCGACAGAGATCCATCGCCTTCAGCAGCCAGTCGGCACCGCGCGCGCTGCCGTCCTGCCCGCGCCAGTTCCCGGCCTTTTTCATGCTGCGATAATGTTCCAACTCGATCACCGTGGGCGCCTTGGGCCACGTCGCGGCGAACCACGCCGGCTTGGCCACCGACCAGGTCTTGGCCGCGCCCCGGTTCAGCCACCAGTCCACGCCCAGGCTGTCGTCGCGCAGCCAGCAGTCCTTTGAGCGGGCGTACTCGAAGAGCCCCGTCGCCTCCGCGTCGCCGGTCTGGTACGCGCAGAAGTCGTCGATCAACGCCAGCGGCGTCTTCGGCAGCGCGGCGCGGTGGAGATCGATGTGCCTGCGCCGCACCTCGAGCGGCACCGGCTTGCGGCTGCCGAAGCACGTGTGGCCTTCGCCCCAGTCGCCGATCGAGCCGATGTCGACATACTCCAGCCACGGCCTGCCGTCGTAGCGACGGCCCAGTTCGTTCAGAAAAGCCTCCAGGTGCCTCAGGAAAACCGGATCGTCCCAGAGCGGTTCCCAGGCGTTCTGGCCCCATTGGGGATCGGCCCCGTGAAAGCCGCCCTGGGCGCCGGCAAGGCGGACCCATTCGGGGGTCGCGTAGACATAACCGGTCTCCTTGCACGTGATCCGGAAGGAGAAGGTGTAGCCTCCCGGACCGTAGTCGCGCACCAGGTCGTCGATGGGGCTCCAGTCGAATTGTCCCTGCTTCGGTTCCAGCAGGCTCCACGGGATGCGGAGGTAGAGCTGGCGGCAGCCGGAGATTGCGTCGAGCTCCGCACGCTTCGACGGATAGACCTGGGTGCTGTTGTCGTAGTAATGGTGGTAGAGCCCTTTGCCCGGGTTTTCGAGCACCGCATCGGCATCCTGGTCCTTCCGCAGATCGATCACCGTCATCGCCTCCCCGGCCCGCACGGGCCCGGCCATCGGGCAACCCAGCAGCAGGGCCGTCGCGATCGACCAACGGTGCGCCATCCGCATCGCTTGGCCTCCTCATGCCGGTGGAAAGAATCGCGCAGCCGCATGCCGGTCCTAACGCAGCGGCAACGGCGGCGGGTGGGCCCGCAACGCGCCGGCCTCGACGTTGCTGGCCGTCACCGCCTGCCACTCGCCCGTGAGCAGCTTGAACCGGCCGAAGCCCCACTCCGCGCTGTTGCTGAAATCGTCTTTGAACGGCTGCGTCACATCGGGGAAGAAACTGCCGCCGCACGCGGCCACGATGCGGGCCGCTTCCCGGTCGTCGGGTTTCGCGGGATCGTCGACGACCAGCCGCGCCAGGAAACACGCCGCGAGTCCCGCGATATCCTCGACCGCGATCTCGGCGCGGCCTGGGCCCCTGGCGGTCGGCCAAAGCACGAGATGTTCGGCAGGCCTCGGCAACCGGACGGAAACCGAACCGTCCGCCTCCCGCTTGGAATCCAACGCCGAAGGCGGCGCGTCGAACGCATCGTAGCGGCACGCAGGGCCGTCGTCCTGGATCGCGACATGCCATGCGCCGTCTTTGCGGCCGAGCCACCACAGCCGCAGATCGGCCACCTGCACGCGCACATTGACGGCGGAACTTTCCGGATGGCCGACCGCGACGCGGCCCCACATCGTCGCGGCGTTCCAGCCGTCGGGCACCCGGAGGCTCGAACGGGGCTTTTCGAGCCATCCGTAGCCGGGCGGGACGCCGAAGGGCTTGACCGCATTGGCCAGCGTCATGTCCTCGGCGAAAATCCGTCCGGCGTCCAGCAGGGCCGGAGACAGCGGCTCGCCCCGCAAAACCCGTCGGGCCAACAGGGGAAGGTCCCGATGCGCGGCGGACAGGGCGTTGGGCGGTTCGCGCCCGTCGTCGGCCAACGCCCATTCGCCCGCGGCTACGCGCGTCTCGGCGCCATCCGCGGAACGCACGAATCGCACGGCGCCTTCCTCCAGCACCAGCAGGTCCTGCGTCGGGCCGGCCACAAGCCGCAAACGCGTGCCCAGCACTTCCGCAAGCGTCCGTGCGGTGCGCAGCGCGAACGGTTTTTCCCGCGGCTGCGGAACGACCACGGCCTGGACCTGGCCGCTTTCGAGCCGCAGGCCCTTGGCCCCGAGGCGGTTTTCGAGCGCCAGACGCGCTCCGTCGGAACATTCGATCTCGCAGCCGTCCGGATAGCGCAGGCGGAGCCGCGCATCCGGAGCCAAGGCGATCGTGCGGCCGGGACGCACCGTCTCCTCCAGCGACCAGGCATCGGAAGGACCATCGTTTCCCGGTTGCCACTCCGCCACACGCGCCGCACAGGGATCCTCGTGGCCGAGGAAATAGGCCGTCGCGGCCACGGCCAGCGCCGCCGCGATCGCCGTCCGGACAAGGAAGCCGCCGCGCGCGGCCGGCCGCGCGGAACGGCGGTGCGCGGCAAGGCGTGGCGCCGGGGGCGAGGCCGGGGCGACTTCCTCCAACTGCCGCGTGGCCTTGGCCGACAGGGAAGCCTCCACCAGCAGCTGCTGCCTCAGCAGCAGGTCGGCGCAGACTCGGCGCGCGTCGGCATCCTGGAGCAGGCGCGTGCGAAGTGCCTGGGATTGGGCCTCGTCGGCGACGCCGTCGAAGTAACGCAGGAGGTCCTGCTCCAGTCGTTCGGTATCGGGCGCCGCGTTCATGCTTCGCCCTCCGTGGAGGCCATCCTGCGGCGGATGCATTCGGCCAGCGTGCGGTGGACGCGCGAAAGCGTCGCGTACGCGCTGTCGGTGGTCAGCCCCATCCGTTCGGCCAGGCGCGCACCGGTCAGGTTGTTCTCGTAGCGTTCGCGAACGAGCTGCCGGGCCTTCTCTCCCAATCCCGCAAGGCACTTGCGCAAGGCGTTGCGCGTCTCCTGCGGCCAGCCGGCCTCGGCGGATTCCCAGGCGGGTTCGAGCGCGTCCAGGAGCTGCGGGTCCACGATGCCCGGGCGGCGACCGCTTTTGCGGAGCTGTTCCAGCGCGGTGCGGCGCGCGACTTCGCGAAGCCAGGCGGCGGCGTTGCGCGCCTCCAGCAGTCGTTCGGGCTGCCGCATGACCAGGAGCAGCACCTCCTGCGAAATATCCTCGGCGGATGCCTGGTCGCGGACAATCGCGAAGGCCAGCGCGGTCAACGCGTAACGCTGGCCCAACGCCGTGCGGACGGCCCGTTCGCGGAGTTCTTCGCGTGTCGCGTCCTCGGCCATGCCGTTCTCCTCCCATGTAGGTGGCGCCGGAGCCTCCGATCTAAACACGGTTTCTGGAACGATCGGGGCTTTTTCCTCCGGACGCGCACGATGCCGGGTGCCGTCGAAACGGCAGACACTCTCCCCCTCCGCATTATACCGCTGGAATACGCCGGCATGGGACCGTCGTCCAGAAGGCAGGCATCGTGAGATCCACCAAGACCCTTGCGAAACGAATTCGGTATCGCCACGCCATAATTCGCGGCGCATTTCACGACGTGCAATCCATGTAACCTGTCGCACCTTTACGCATACGCCATTGGGGAGGCCGAGGTGCGGGCAAGGCCGACCGGCAGACGGAGGTCGAAGCGACATGGTTGGCGAAAAAGACAGCGTCCGAATTCCCTTGCTGTTCCTGGCGAGCCTCCTCGCCTTGGCGTGTCGGCAGGCGGTGGCAGAAGATGTCCTGTCGATTGCGCCCCTTGCGGAAGAACTCCGTCCCGTCCGCGCCGAGACCGTCGACAAACGATTCTTCGATCTGATGGACCTCGGCAGGGCCGGACTCGAAAACGTGCGCGCCTTGGCGGGGAAGAAACAGTATGCGGACGCACTGAACGCATGGCGGGACTACGCGGTGCTGAAACTCCGGAGCCAGGAGACCGGCAAATTCATCTTCCACGACAACGCGCTCAACGGTTCGTTCGCTCCCCAGTTGAGGATTGTCCTGGGCCAGGAGAAGGATCCGAAGGCCCCCGAGGATACGGCGAGGATCTGCGGCGCGCCCGGACAAGGCGGCCGCATCAACTGGCTGGACCCGAACGCCCGATTCCGGTCGTGCTACCCCGGTTCGCGCCTGCTGGACGCGATGGTCGCCCGCTACACGCAGTCCCGCGACCCGGTCTATCTCGCCAAGTGGTTCGAGGTTGTCGGCGATTTCTGCGTCAACCAGAGGAAACTCGAAATGTCCCTGCCGGTCGCTCAGCGCACGGGCGACCTGTCCTATCCCGATTCCAGGAACGGCCAGGGCATCCGGATCCAATGGTATCTGAAGAGCCACCAGGTCACGCTCGACGCGGCGACACGAGCGCATTGCATCCTCAAGGGCATTGCCTATCTGGCCAAGGCGTTGCCGGACGGGCAAGGACCGCGCGATTGGTACAAGGAAGCGATGCGCCCGGTCAACACGCCGCCGAAGCCGGAATCGCTGGCGCTGATACCCGCGGGAGCCCTCGCCGACATCGCCCTGTCCCTTCTCTACGACCATGCCCCGTTTCTTCTCGATGCGTACGGAAAGCCTGGCCGGACGCCGAATCAGCGGTTCAGCGGATTGACCGCGTTGGCCGGCATGGCCCTGACCTTCGGCGAGTTTCGCGCGGGGCAGGAGCTGGACCGGATAGCCGGGGACTGTCTGCAGAATTACGTGACCACCACCGTGCTTCCTGACGGGGGCGATCTGGAGCAATCGTTCAACTACAACAAGGGTTTCGTTCGGGAATCCCTCGAGTTCATCTCGGCCTATCCGGAAGGAGCGGATCGCCCCGCATGGGTCCGCACCCTGAACGAGGCGGTGCTCAAGAGAGAGCGCCTCTTCGCCTGTCTCACCTCGCCCCTCGGCAATTTGCCCCGGATCGGCACCCAAGGTGGCATCGCACCGCCGGCCGTATGGCGCGAGTCCGGCAAGGAGTGGAAAGGACGCATCGCAGCCGACCTGGACGAAGTGGCCCACGAGCCCTTGGCCCGGCAGATCGGGTGCATTCCCGAAAAATGGACATCTCCTATGAAGCGTGGGGGCAAATCTCGCTTGGCTCTTCATAGGGAAAGTCCATCTTTCGGGATTACACCCGGCAGATCTACGGGTGCCTGCTCGGCTCCGGAGAGTCGAAGCCGCCGTCCTTCACCTCGGTGGCCTTCGTCCACAGCGGCTACTACGTGCAGCGCGACGGCTGGAATGCGAAATCGCTCTACCTCTGGCTCATGGGTTCCCGCCGAGGCAGGGGCCACTTCAAGGAGAACATCAACGGCGTGGCCGTTACCGCCTATGGACGCAACCTGATCACGGACAACGGGCCGCCGCCCTATACCCCGGAGTTCCTGGAGGCAAGCCAGCGCGATGCGTTCAAGGAAATCCGGGAGTATTTCGGCGAGGAGTCGTCGTTGACCAGCAACACCATCCTGGTCGACATGAAATCGCAGCGACGTCGGGAGGTGCCCGTGCCTCCGCGGGCCGCCTATGACGCGCCCATCGATTCGCGCTGGCTTTCGTCGGAGACCTACGACCTCGCCGAAAGCCGCTACGAGGACGGATACGGGCGCCCGACACCGATCAAGGTCAGGCATTACCGGCAAGCGATTTTCCTGCGCAAACACGGATTCTGGCTGCTCACCGACCGTTTGGTGGGCGACGGCCAACCGCACGAGTACCAGCAGCAATGGCATTTCCCGCCGCCGCACACCCAGTGGAACATCTCGTCGCCGGGATTCCTGGACGAGCAGGTCGTCACCGATGCCCGGAGCGGCTGTATCCGCACCGTCGATCCGGGCGCTCCCAACATCGTCTTGCGCCACTTCTCTCCAACCCCGATCGAATACCGCCGTTACTACGGGCATACGAAGCCGTGGCTGGGTTGGTATGCGGTCGCCATCGGCGGCAAGCGGATCCCGTCGGTCGAGGGTGCATTCCCGAAAAATGGACATCTCCTATGAAGCGTGGGGGCAAATCTCGCTTGGCTCTTCATAGGGAAAGTCCATCTTTCGGGATTACACCCTCGGTCGACGTGCATGCCTGCTGG